>Ga0070731_10004263_pt1 | contig 12412 bp, 9 predicted proteins | sample Coa_R1_2_FD_66448 | JGI IMG/M metagenome (GOLD analysis project Ga0070731, IMG submission 66448) | Surface soil microbial communities from Centralia Pennsylvania, which are recovering from an underground coalmine fire - Coalmine... | ecosystem: Environmental > Terrestrial > Soil > Unclassified ... | reverse complement strand
CCAAGCTCAATTCCATCGATATCGACGTCGGGGGAACCTTTACCGACCTCGTGGTCACGCTGAACGACGAGCGCGTGATCGCCAAGGTTCCGACCACGCCGCACGACCTGTCGGTCGGGTTCCTCAACGCGGTGGAGGCGGGGGCCGAGCGGCTCGACCTCAGCGTCGAGGAACTGCTGCCGCAGATCCAGGTCGTGCGCTACTCGACGACGGTCGCCCTCAACCGCCTGCTGCAACGGCTGGGGCCGCGCCTCGGGCTGATCACCACCGAAGGCCATGAGGACGCGATCCTGATCGGCCGCGGCGCCCAGTGGGTCGACGGCACGCGCGTCTCCGAGCGTCGGAACATCGCGGTCCAGGACAAGCCCCATCCGCTGATCAACCGGTCGATGATCGTCGGCGTGCGCGAGCGGGTCGATTCAACGGGAGCGATTGTCCGGCCGCTCGACGAGGCCGACGTTCGCCGCAAGCTGCGGCGGCTCATCGACCGCGGTGCGCGCGCGATCGTCGTCTCGCTGCTCTGGTCATTCATGAATCCGACGCACGAGAAGCGGGTCCGCGAGATCATCCGCGAGGAATACAAAGCCTTTCACATCGGCTTCGTGCCGGTCGTCATGTCGCACGCCGTCGTGCCGAAGATCGGCGAGTACGAGCGCACGATGACGGCGGTTCTCGACGCCTATTTGCAGCATTCGATGCAGACCGAGATTTGCGCCACCTGGGACAAGATCCGGGAATATGGATATCGCGGCACGTTCCTGATGATCCACAACTCGGGCGGCAGCGCGGACATCTTCAAGACGCCGGCATCGCGCACGTTCAACGGCGGCCCCGTCGCCGGGCTGATGGGCTCTGCCTATTTCGCCTCGAAGCTCGGATACAAGAACGTGATCGCCGGCGACGTCGGCGGCACCAGCTTCGACGTGGCGCTGGTGGTCGAATCGAGCGTGCGGAACTACTCGTTCCGGCCGGTGATCGATCGCTGGATGGTCAACGTCACCATGATGCTGACCCTGTCGATCGGAGCGGGCGGCGGCTCGATCGCCTCGCTGGATCACGCAACCAAGCGCCTGACCGTCGGACCGCGGAGCGCCGGGTCAATTCCCGGACCCGTCTGCTACGATCTCGGCGGCACGGAACCGACGGTCACGGATGCCGATGTGGTTCTCGGCTACATCAACCCGGAGACCTATTACGGCGGCCAGATGCTGCTCAACAAGGCCAAGGCCGAGCGGGCAATCCGCGAAAAGATCGCCGGGCCGCTGGGGATCCCGGTGCTCGAGGCGGCGGCGCTGATCCGCCGGGTGGTCGACCAGAACATGGCCTCCGCGATCAAGCGCGAGGTCCATCTGCGCGGCTACTATCCCGAGGATTTTGTTCTATTCGCGTTCGGCGGGGCGGGTCCCACGCATGTCGCCGGCTTCAAGGCCGACGTGCCCAAGGCGGTGATCTTTCCGTCCTCGCCGGTCTTCTGCGCGATGGGTGCCTCGATCATGGATATCGTGCATCTCTACGAGCAATCGCGGCGCATGGTCTTCATGGAACCGATCACCGAGCGGCTCAGCATCGATCGCGAGGCGTTCAACAGTACCGTGTCTGAGCTGCTGGCCAAGGCGCGGCAGGAGATCGCCTCCGAGGGCCTGCCGGTCGACCAGGTCGTCTTCGGCCTGGAGCTCGATATGCTCTTTGGCGGCCAGGTCAACGTGAAGCGGATGAGCTCGCCGGTGCTGATGATCGAAAGCGACGAGGATGCACAGCGCATCTACGACGAGTTCGAGCTGGAGTTCTCGCAGGCCTTCAGCCCGCTTGTCGTGAACAAGCCCGGCGGCGTCTATCTCGACAATTTCGTGCTGCGGGCCATGATCCCGACCGACAAGCCGGCGATTCCCGAATTTCCGCTGGAGGGGCCCGATCCCTCGGCATCGCGGGTCGGCACGAGACTGGCCTATTGGGACGAGACCAAGGAGCAGTGCGAGACGGCGATCTTCCGTTTCGATCTGCTTCGGCCCGGCAATGTGCTCGAAGGGCCGGCGGTAGTCGAGGCCGAGCTCACGACGATCGTCATACCGCCCGGCCAGCGTTTCTCGATCGACCAGCACGGCTTCGGTGTGTTGGAAAATCTCGTTACGGCCAAGACGACCCGCGAGCTCCGACGGGAGATGGTGCTGGAACTGAGCTGACGGCGCGGACGGGCGAGCCGGCGAACGTGCGATTGACGAGCCGATGGCCGCTAGCCGATCGGGCTCCAGGACAAGGATAGGCGGATTTCAATGCCGATACCGACGCTAGAACAGAAACTCACCTGGCTTAAGCCCGCTCCGGCGACTGCCGAAGAGCTGACGGCCGCCGCCTCGATCAGCCCCGCCGACTTCGAGATCGGGTTCCAACGCACCAACGACATTCTCGACGAGGGGATGGAGATCTTCCAGCGCTCGTGCCGCTGCTCGATGGGCGTCGCCGGGGACTCGCTCGTGGCCATGATGACCGCGAACGGCGACATCGTGAACGGCTCCTGCGGAACCTACCTGCATTCCGTCATTCCGCCGCTCATCATCAAATATATACTGCACAACTATAAAGATAATCCCGGTATTCGCGAGGGCGATCTCTGGTTCGCCAACGACGCGGTCTATGGCGGGGTGCACAATCCCGACCAGATGGTCGCGATGCCGGTCTTCTATAAAGGTGAGCTGATCGCCTGGACGGCGGCTCTCGTGCACACGACGGAGACGGGCGCGATCGAGCCGGGAGGAATGCCGGTCTCAGCGACCTCGCGCTTCGAGGAAGGCATGAACTTCCCGCCGATGAAGATCGGCGAGAACTTCAAGCTGCGCGAGGACATGGTGACCATGTTCCAGGCGTTCGGCATCCGGGCGCCGCAGATGATCACGGTCGATCTGAAGGCCCGGTGCACGACGGCCGATCGCGTGCGGACGCGCCTGCTCGAGCTGTGCGACCGCGAGGGCCCGCTTTATCTCAAGGGCCTGTTCCGCAAGATGCTCCAGGTCGCGGATACCGGGGCGCGAGAGATCATCGACCTGTGGCCGGATGGCAAGTACCGCTGCGTCACGTTCGGCGACGCGGCCGGATTGCTGCGCGGACTCGTGCGCTGCTGCTACATGACGCTCGAGAAGAAGGGCGACCGGCTCGTCGTCGATTTTTCGGAATCGGGTCAAGAGACGCCGTCCTCGTACAATGCCCATCCGCAGGCGGCCATTGCCCATTTCTCCAACTATATTTATGAATACCTATTTCATGGGTTGCCGATCAGCAACGGCACTTTCAACAATATCGATTTCAAGTTTGCACCAAACACCTGCCTGACGCCCGATCCGCGCGCCGCAACGTCGAACTCGGTGATGATCGCGACCGGAGTGATGAGCTGCGTCCACAATTGCTTTGCCAAAGCCTTGTTCTCGACCTCGTCTTGGGAACAGGCCGGCGCATCAATGGGCAATGGCGGCAACTCGCTGGTGCTGGCGGGCCAGAGCCAGTGGGGCGCGCCGTTCGCCGACATGCTCGCCTATTCGATCAACACCGAGGGCATGGGTGCCTACCCGACGAAGGATGGCATGGACGCGTTCGGGTTTCCGTGGTGCGTCTTCGGCCGGGCGCCGAACGTCGAGAATGTCGAGAACGAATTCCCCCTGCTCATGCCGATCTCCAGTCATTTCCAGGATTCCTGTGGGCACGGCAAGTATCGCGGAGGAGTCGGCACGATCCAGCTGTGGGTCGCGCACCACGTACCGCAGGTCTACATGATGTGCATCGCCGACAATTCGAAGCTGCAGACACCGCAGCCGTTGTTCGGCGGCTACGCGCCGTGCACCGTGCCGGGCATTTCCATCCGAAATTCGACGATCAAGGACCAGTTGGCGTCGGGCGAGCCGATCGCGATGGACATGCAGGACATTTTGATCAACCACACCGTTACCGGCGACTACAAGAGCGAGTTTCTCGGCCGCTCGGTGCGGCCCTACGACAACGGTGAGGTGATCACGTTCGGCTTCTCGACGGCCGGTGCCGGCTATGGCGATCCGCTCGACCGCGACCCGACTGCAGTCGAAGCCGACCTCGAGAAGGGCGTCGTCACGGCCCGGGCACTCGACGTCTACAAGGTGGTGTGGGATCCGGCGACCAAGCGGGTCGACCTTCAGGCCACCCGCGAGGCCCGTGCCCGCGAGCGCGCGGCGCGCAAAGCGCGCGGCCGCACCTGGGAGGCCTTCCAGGCCGAATGGTCGAAGAAGAAACCGCCGGACTCGATCCTGACGATCTATGGACACTGGCCGGATGGCCGCCCGACCCAGGCGCTGTTGCGCGCCTGACGCCCCGGTCTCGGTACGATGAACAACGCCGCCCGCGTCCCGTGGCGCCGCCGCATGTCGGAGCTGTCGCGGGGCGTGGGCAAGCCGCATCCCCCGCTCTTCGCGCCGGTGCTGTGGAGCGTCGCCTGCCAAGTGGAGGCGATGGAACCCGCTGCCTTCACGGCCGATCCGACCAAGCTCACGCGCGGTCTCGTCGAGCTGGCACGGGCACTCCAACTGGAAGCGGTCGTCACGGCCTGTCCGGCCGGTATGGAGGCCGAGGCGCTCGGCGCGGCCGTCGACCGCAACTCCTGGCCGCCGCGCGCCATCGCCGGGACAGGCCGGAAGCTGCTCGATACCGAGGATTTCGAGACCATCGGGACGAGGTCGCCGGCGCTCAATGCAGCGATCGAGGCGACGCGGCGAATCGCGGCGCGTGAGCGGGACGAGACCGTCATCCTCGTGGCGCTCACCGGCCCCGCGGCACTCCAGGCCGAACTGGCGGCGCCGAGCGATGAGCCGGTCGCCTACGAGACGATCGCCCGGGCCCTTGCGGCCCTGACCCGCGGGTTCGCGGAAGCCGGTGCCAACGCCATCCTCCTCTGCGAGCGAATGCTTCCTGCCGACGATGAAGGCTGGACCGGGGCGATGCGCACGATCGCGAACATCGCGAAGTTCCATCGGATACCGACGCTTCTTAGCTTCGGCGACCGGTCGTCGCCCGAAATCTGGCCCGGCTTCGTGATTCCATGCCCGGCCTCAGGTTCGGCCTTGCCCCAAGCTCGTCCATGTGGGGTCGCAATCGATCCCGACCCCGGTCGCTGGTCGCAGGCGATGGCAGATGCCGGCGATGCGCGGATCGCCGTGACAAGCGCCGAGGTCTCGCCCGCGGTTTCGATCGGTATGCTGCAAGAGGCGATTGCCGCCGTCCGTCTGAACAGGGGCAAGGCCGAATGACCGCCGCTCCGGTTCCGGTTACGATCCTCACCGGCTTCCTCGGCAGCGGCAAGACGACGCTCATCAACCGTCTCCTCCGCGAACGCGCGGAAGTCCGGTTCGCTGTCATCGAGAATGAATACGGCGAGATCGGGGTCGACGCGGAGCTCCTCCATCGCGAGCGGGACGAGACGATTGTCGAGCTCAGCAACGGCTGCATCTGCTGCACCGTGCGAGGCGACCTCGCGCGAGCGCTGGACGGGCTCGCCCGACGCCGGGCATCGTGCGAGATCGCGTTCGATCACGTGCTGATCGAGACGACCGGGCTCGCCGATCCCGGACCTCTCGTGCGCACCTTTCTGGCGGAGACGCGTCTACTCGATCTGTATTATCTCGACGGGGTCGTCACGCTGGTCGATGCGCTGAACGGCGCGCGCATTCTCGGACAATCACCGACTGCCCGCTCGCAGCTCGGATATGCCGACCGCATCCTCGTGACGAAGCCGGACCAGGTCGAGCCGTCGGTGATGGAGGGCCTGGTCGAGCGCCTCGCGACGATGAATGCGACCGCCGAAGTGCGCGTTGTCGACCTCCTGGGGTCTTCGGCGGGCAGCATCGTCGACGGTCTCCTCGACATGCGAGGGTACCAGCTCGACCGGGTGCGGCTGCCTCCGCCGGCGGTGGCGGAAGACCGGCATCACGATGCGCGTCATCACGAAGCAGTTTCTTCGGTCACCTATCGAGCCGACGGCGAGCTCAATTCCGCGCAGTTCGACCGGGCGCTCGGTCGGGTCGCCGACCGATTTGGCCAGTCGCTTTGGCGCGTGAAAGGCATCGTCGCGATCACGGGCCTGCGCCAGCGGCTGATCGTCCAGGGCGTTCAGGGCCTCATCCACACCACGCTCGGCACCATCTGGAAGCCGTTCGAACCGCGGCGCAGCACGCTCGTCCTGATCGGCGAGGAGCTCGACCGTGATTGGATAGTCCGGCAGTTGCAGCGCAGCGAAGCGGCCGGCACGCCCAGCGCGATCTCGCTCGACGTTACCCATGCCCGATGAAGGAACCTCGCAGATGTCCGACAAGCTCAACGGCCGCGTCGCGGTCGTAACCGGCGGTGCCAACGGAATCGGCCAAGCCTTTGCTCAGAGACTGGCGCGGGATGGGGCCGACGTGGCCATCGCGGACATCGATTCCGGCGAGGCGACGCGTGCCATGATCGAGGTCGAAGGCCGGCAGGCCATGTCGATGATCTGCGACGTCACCAAGCCCGACCAGGTGAGACAGTTCGCTGAGGCGGTTCTCGCCAAGTTCGGCCGCTGCGACATCCTCGTCAACAATGTGGGCATCTATCCGCTTCGTCCCTTCGACGACCTCACATTCGACGAATGGCGGCAGATGATGTCGATCAACGTCGATTCCCTGTTCCTGTTCTCGAAGGCGTTCGTGCCGTCGATGAAGAAGCACCGCTACGGCCGCATCATCAACATGAGCTCGACAGTGTTCTGGCTGCTGGTCGAGGAGTACACCCACTACATCACGAGCAAGGCGGCGGTGATCGGCTTCACGCGAGCGCTGGCGAATGACCTCGGCAGCTGGGGCATCACGGTCAATGCGATCGCGCCGAGCCTCGTGCGCACCCACACGACCGAAACCGGGCCGCTCTCGCAGAATTTCGAGGCGATACCCGCGATTCAGGCGATCAAGCGCCTGCAGGTTCCAGCTGACCTCGTCGGCGCCCTGTCATTCTTCGCGTCCGATGATGCCGCCTTCGTGACAGGGCAGACACTCGTAGTCGATGGCGGGATGATCAAGCATTGACGCTCATCGGACGTCGCAAGGGTAGGAGTTGAATATGTCGAGGCCGACCAAAAAGGTAATCATTACCTGTGCCGTGACTGGCTCGATCCACACCCCGACCATGAGCCCGCATCTGCCGGTCACGCCTTCGGAGATCGCGGCAGACGCAATTGCGGCGGCAGAGGCCGGGGCGAGCGTCCTGCATCTGCATGCTCGCGATCCGGCCGATGGCAGGCCGAGCGCCGACCCCGCACTATTCCGCGCCTTCGTGCCGCGCATCAAGCAGGCGACCGATGCGGTGATCAACATCACGACGGGCGGCGGGCTAGGCATGAGCATCGAGCAGCGTCTCGCCGCGGCGCTCGATTTGCGGCCGGAGATGTGCTCGCTCAACATGGGGACGATGAACTTCGCGTTGTTTCCGATGGCGGACCGCTACACCACCTGGAAGCACGAGTGGGAGAAGCCGTTCCTGGAAGCGTCGCGCGATTCCTTCGTCAAGAACACGTTCAAGGACATCGAAGACATCATCGGCATGTTGGGACACGCTCATGGCACGCGGTTCGAGTTCGAGTGCTATGATGTCGGCCATCTCTACAATCTCGCCTTCATTGCCGATCGCGGCCTGATCCAACCGCCGTTTCTGATTCAGACGATCTTCGGTGTTCTGGGCGGCATCGGCGCCGATCCGGAAAACCTTGCGACCATGCGGCAGGCGGCCGACCGTCTGTTCGGCGATCGTTATCACTGGTCGATTCTTGCCGGCGGCCGCCGTCAAATGCAGCTCGTGACGATGGGAGCGATCATGGGCGGACACGTGCGCGTGGGGCTTGAGGATTCGCTCTATCTCGGAAAGGGGATGCTCGCGCGTTCCAATGCGGAACAGGTGGGGCGGATCAGGCGCATCCTCGAGGACTTGTCGCTCGAAGTCGCCACGCCGACGGATGTGCGCGAAATGTTGGCGCTCAAGGGCAGCGACAAAGTCGCTTTCTAGAACCCGACCGGAAAGGCTCCCCTCCAATGACCCAGAAGTACCCAGCCATATTTGATCTGTCCGGCAAGGTCGCGGTAGTCACCGGTGCCGCGAGCGGGCTCGGGGCCGAGATTTCCGAAGCAATGGCCGAAGCCGGAGCCGACGTGGTCTGCGCAGATCTCGATGTTGCGGGTCTGCGGCCGACGACGGCGCGGGTCGAAGCGCTCGGCCGGCGCGCGCTTGCGGTCCATTGCGACGTGACCGACGAGGCCCAGGTCGATTCGCTCATGCAGGCGGCCGAGGCCGAGTTCGGCCGGCTCGACATCCTCTTCAACAATGCCGGGATCTCGGACGGCACGGCGACGTTGGTCCACGAGTACGACACGGCGCGCTGGAAACGGATGATCGCAGTCGATCTCCACGGGGTCTTCTATTGTGCTCGGGCGGCGCTCAAGATCATGGTGCGGCAGCGGAGCGGCAAGATCATAAACATCGCTTCGATCTGGGGCCTGGCAGGCGCTGCGCATATGGCCGCCCTGCCGGGATATTGCGCGGCCAAGGGAGCGGTCGTGAATCTTACACGAGAATTAGCACTGCAGTATGCATCCTATGGTATATTCGTCAATGCGATATGTCCCGGTTTCTTCGTGACCCGGCTGGCCGACGGGATCTACGACCGGCCCGAATTCCTCGAGGCGGTTGCGAAGGAGACGCCGATGGGCCGGCCGGCGCGGGCCGACGAAATCAAGGGCACCGCCATCTATCTCGCTTCTTCTGCATCCGACTACGTCACCGGTACGATGCTCGTCGCCGATGGTGGCATCTCCGCAAAGTAGCGAGGGAGGGGTGTCGGGCGATACGGCGACCCTGCCACCGGCGGGCGAACGGTATTTCGAGGATTACCGCGCCGGTAGCGTATACCGATCCGGGCCGGTGACAGCGGATCGGACCGAGATGGCCGAGTTCGCACGGCTGTACGATCCGCAGAGATTCCATCTCGAGGAGGGGGAGGGTGGTGCCGCACCCATCGCTAGCGGCTGGTACACGGTCGGGCTCATGATGCGGCTCTTCGTCAGGGACTTCCTGCCGACCGTCGCTTCCCTGCCGTCGCCGGGTATCGACGAGCTTCGCTGGCTGGCGCCGGTCCGGGCTGGCGACCGGCTTATGCTCCGGCTCACGGTGCTCGATTCGCGCTACTCCCGGACGCGGCCGGACCGCGGAATCGTCCGCAGCCGGGCCGAGATCCTCAATCAGGATGACGAGCCGGTAATGACGATGCTGCTGACGAGCTTCATTGCCGCCCGGCCGACGACGGGCTGAGACAAGGCGCGCCTCGCCGCAACGAGAGTCGGAGCGAGCGAGAAACGCATGGAGGGTCCCCTTCATAAGCCACGAACGAACGCCGTACGTCCGAACCGCCTCGGTGCCGGCGGATCGAACCATCCGGTCCGGAGGGACGCGATGGGTGGAAGCCATCCGAGGCTTTTGTTCGACGGTCAAAATAAACATCAGGGCCGGACGCAGCGTAGCTACCTCGCCGGCACGGTCCGTCTTGACGCGCTGCCGGCCGGAGCGTCATTGGCGATTCGAATTCGCCGAAGGGTGTCGGCGTGCACTTGCAGGACCGCCCGCGTCGCTGGCCGAGCTTTCGCCTGATCGATTCGCCGACGGCACGTGGACAGTCGCGCCGCGCGCTCCGTGAATGGGAAAGGGGGATGCCGGCCGTCTGGCGTCGCGGCGTCGGCCAACCAAAGTTGGGTTGATCCGGTTGCGTCGTTGCCGGAAGTTCGCTGCGCGCCCGGCAAGCGACCTTAAGGGAGGATCTCTCAATGCCTTCGGAGACGACCGGCGGGACGGCGAGAACGTCGAGCCAGTGGCAGACGGCGGATTCCGAATATTATCTACACCCGTTCACCGACTACAAATCGATGCAGGAAGCGCCCGCACGGGTCGTGGCCCGTGCCGACGGGATCTACATGTGGGACGCCGACGGGAACCGCGTCATCGACAGCATGGCGGGGCTCGGATGTGTCGCCATCGGTTACGGCAACAAGGAACTCGCCGCTGTCGCGGCCGCCCAGCTGGAGGAGCTGTCCTACTGCCACTCCTTCTTCCGGACAACTAACCGGCAGGCGATCGCGCTGGCCGAGAAGCTCGTCCGGATCTCGCCGGCCAATATGAGCCACGTCTTCTTCACCGTGTCGGGCTCTGAGGCGAACGAGACCGCGATACGGCTCGTTCGCCACTATTGGGACCTCCGCGGCCAGCCGGAGCGCAAGATCATCATCGGTCGGGACAACGCCTATCACGGCTCGACCATGGCGACGGCCAGCCTATCGGGGATCGCGCCTATGCACGGTGCCGGCGGCGACCTGCCCCTCCCCGGGTTCGTCCACATCGGCTGCCCCGACCATTATCTCTACGGCGCGAACGAGAGCGAGCACGAGTTCGGGCTCCGGGCGGCCCGATGGCTCGAAGAGAAGCTGCTGCATGTGGGCCCCGATCGGGTCGCCGCTTTCGTCGGCGAGCCGCTGCAAGGTGCCGGCGGTGCCATCATCCCGCCCGACAGCTACTGGCCGGAGGTCGCGCGCATCTGCAAGAAATACGGCGTGCTTCTGGTCAGCGACGAGGTTCTGACAGGCTTCGGTCGCACCGGCCATCTCTGGGCCATCGAGGGCTATGGCGTCACCCCCGACATCATTACCTGCGCTAAGGCCCTGACGTCCGCCTATGTTCCGATTTCTGCGACGATCATCAGCAAGACCATCGCCGACGAGCTGATCGAAAAGGGCGGTGAGTGGTACCATGGCTTCACATATTCGGGATTTCCGATGGCCTGCGCGGTGGCGCTGGCAAATCTGAGGATTATCGAGGAGCAGAACTTCGTAAATCGGATCGCGAACGACATCGGTCCCTATTTCGGGAAGAAGGTCAAAGAGCTGGAGAACCTCCCGATCGTCGTGGACGCCCGCTCTCGCGGGCTGTTCGCCGGCATTAAGCTCGGCCGGGACAAGTTCGCGCGCGAGCCGTTCGACGAGGCCCTTGGGGTTGGCCCCTGGTGCATGCAGCACGCGCTCGATCACGGGCTGGCGCTGCGGGCGATGGGGGATACGATGATGCTGCTGCCGCCCTATATCGTAACGAGCGAGCAGATCGACGAGATCTTCGAAATTGCGCGATCGACCTTCCAGGCTGCCCAGCAGCGCTTTGCCTGAACAGCTCCCCCAGCACCCGCGCGCCGTCAGAGAAATGCCGAATTGGACAAGGCGGCGATGAGGGACGCGCGGTTGTCGACGCCGATCTTGTCGAAAATGCTGAAAACATAGGATTTGACCGTGGACGGCTTCAGATCCAGCTGCTCCGCGATTTCGTTATTTGTCGCGCCGGTCATCATAGCCTGGACGACGTCGACCTCGCTCGCCCTGAGCCTGTACCGCTTCGACAGAAGTTGTCCGAGATTGAAGTCGCGTACCCGCTTGTGCATCTGGAGGCTGCAGTCGAGATGGCGGTGAATCCGATCCCAGTCGTGGTCATCCATAGCAAAGCATCCGATCGACCGGCTTCGAAACAGCGCGAGCCCGCCGACCGGCCGCTCGCCGCGCCAGAAGACCAGATCCAACTCGTCATGGATATCGAACCGGTCAAGATAGTCGAGATAGGCCCGATGGCAGCGCCCGATGACATTTTCGGCCTGGCCATGCAGGGAGTTCACCGGCCGCTTGGACTTTGCGAGATAGAAGACATGCAGCGGGTCTAAGGTGCCGACATGGTTGTTGTAGAACGGCAGGAGATCGTGCGGCATGGCCGCCGACTCCGGCGAAACGAGATTGGCATCTTCATCGAACCAGAACATCATGGCGAATGACGCCGCGAGCTCGGAAATACAGAGACCGAGGAGATCAGCAACGATCCGGTCCGAATAGGGATCCGAGTTCCGCTCCATCTCACGCACTCCCTGCAAGGCCGGCCGCGTTACGACCTCTTTCCGATCATCCCGTCGAAGGATGCGGCGGTGCAACCATCTCGCGCGGCCCACCCGTCCCGCGGGGCACCCGATCAGACCTCCATGACAGCTTCGACAGCGGCCGGCTTGAGCAGAAGCACGCGAACGAGTCCTACCGCAAACCAGGCCGCCGCAGTGCCGATCGCCAGCAGGCTCATTTGCGAGATGAGCGTGACGATAATCGCCATGCCCGCAAGCGGCACGACGCCATGAGCGAGCCACCGCCCGCTGCGCCGCCTGCCATGCAGCAGGACCAGAACCGATAGATGCACGCTGAAGAAGGCCGAGAGCGCTCCGATATTGACCATGCTGGTGAGTGTATCGAGATTGTCGACGAACAGCATGGCCATGACCGTCGAAAGGCCGGTCGACACGAGCAGGGCGACATGCGGGATGCGG
>Ga0070731_10004262_pt1 | contig 12419 bp, 14 predicted proteins | sample Coa_R1_2_FD_66448 | JGI IMG/M metagenome (GOLD analysis project Ga0070731, IMG submission 66448) | Surface soil microbial communities from Centralia Pennsylvania, which are recovering from an underground coalmine fire - Coalmine... | ecosystem: Environmental > Terrestrial > Soil > Unclassified ... | reverse complement strand
GACCTTGCCGCCGTCGTCGCTCCACAGCTCGCCGCCGACGATGCGGGAGAGGTGGAGGACCGCCGGAGCCGGGCCGCTGTGCATGCCCATACGGACACGATAGAGCCAGGAACGCGCGGACCGCGCGCCCCCTCCTTCGTGCCGTGCCATGGCACCTCGAGCTTCGGCTTCCGCCGGGCAAAGCCCGGTTTCGCCGGCAGCCGGAAGCTCTTTGCCGGCTGCACTGAATGCTTAGAGATCGAGGTTGAGCTCGCGGAGGGCGAGGAAGACGGCCTCGCTGAACGTCGGATACGGCTGGATCACGTCGAGCAGGACGTCGAGCGGCACGCGGGCGCGAACGGCGAGCGTCAGCTGCTGGAGCCACTCGCCGGCCTCCGGACCCACCGCGACTGCGCCGACGACGGTGCGCGTCTCGGGGTCGGCTGCGACCTTGATGAAGCCGTCCCGCTTCGGGCGCTCGTAGGTCGAGAGGCGCGACGTCGAGGTGAGCCGCCAGGTGGAGGTCTTCCCCTCGAGCGTGCCGACGGTCGCCACCTGCGGGTCGGTGAAGACCGTCGCCGGCACGGCGCGGTGGTCGGCGCGCGCCGGGCGCCCGGCGATGTCGGCTGCGGCGATCCGCGCGTGATACTTGCCGACGTGCGTGAACTGCGCGATGCCGGTGACGTCGCCGATCGCCCAGACGTTCTCGGCCGCCCGCATGTGCTCGTCGACCTCGATCCCGCGCCCCGAGAACTTCAGCCCGAGCGGCCCGAGCCCGTCGAGGTTCGGGCGGCGGCCGGTGGCGACGAGCACGCGCTCGTGGCGACGCAGCTCGTCGGCGTCGACCGTCGTGCTCAAGCGCACGTCGACGCCGTCCTCGCGCAGCGTGCGGTCGACGAGCGCGACCGCCTCGGCGTCGACCTGCGGCAGCAGGCGCTCGCCGAGCTCGATGAGGGTGACGCGCGAGCCTGCGCGTGCGAAGAACTGGGCGAACTCGCAGCCGACGGCACCGCCGCCGAGGACGAGCAGCGATGCCGGCAGCACGGTCGCCTCCGTCGCCTCGACGTTCGTCCAGTAGTCGATCTCGTCCAGGCCGGGGATCGGCGGGACCGCCGCCGACGAGCCGGTCGCGATCACAAGCCGGTCGTAAGGGAGCACGGCGTCGCCGGTCCGGACGAGCCCCGGCTCGGCGACGGCGGCGTCGCCGCGGACGAGCGCGCAGTTCCGTGCCGCCAGCCACTCGACCTGCGAGGTGTCGTCGCGCTCGGCGACGACGTCGCGCCAGGCGAAGGTCGCGGGCACGTCGAGCTCGGCGGCGCGCAGGCCGGGCGCGCGCTTCGTCGCCGCGACGAGCTCGGTCGCCCGCAGCATCGTCTTCGTCGGCATGCAGGCCCAGTACGAGCACTCGCCGCCGACGAGCCGCCGCTCGACGAGCGTCAGCTCCGAGTCGTGGTCGAACCGGCGGAGGGCGCCGACGAAGTGCTCGCCGGTCGACCCCCCGCCGAGGACGACGATGCGCACGCTAGGTGAGACCGTTCGCCTTCAGGAACGCCTTCGCGACCGAGTTCGGATCCTGCTTGTCGACCTCCACCGCCTTGTTCATGGCGATCATCGCCGCGAGCGTCAGCTTCGCCGAGACGGCGTTGACGGTGCTCGCGAACGTCGATCCGGCCTGTTGCACAACCGACGTCTTCACGATCGGCGCGACGTTCTGGAACCCGGTGATGTGCTTCGGATCGGCCAGCACCGTGTACTTCGAGGGCTTGCTCAGCGGCGGGTCGGTCGAGAACACGTCCGCCGCGAGCGCCTTGCCCTGGTCGAGCAGCGTGTATGCGGAGATCGACGCGGCCGGAACGAACGTGACCTTCCCGATTCCGTAGTCCTTCTTGTAGCCGACGAGGCAGGTGATCCGCGTCTGGCACTCCGGGAAGCCGGCGAACTTGTACGAGCCGACCTTCTTCAGGTCCCCGATCGACTTCAGGCCGTACTTCTTTGCTGTGGCGTTCGTCACCGCGACGACGTCGATGTCGGAGAAAGGTGTCATGTCGAGCAGCGTGAAGCCCTTCGCCGCTTCAAGCTGCTTCGCCTCGTTGTAGGTCGCCTGCGCCGTCTTGCCGGAGGCCTTGTTGAAGACGTCCTGCACGATCACCCCGGTGTACTCCGGGTAGAAGTTGATCTTGCCGCTCGTGAGGGCCGTCTGGATCAGCTCGGTGGAGCCCAGACTCCCCTTGTTGGTGACCTTGAATCCCTTCGCCTGTAGCGCTTGCTGGTAGAGCGCGCCGAGGATGTACTCCTCGGGGAAGTTCTTGGTGCCGATCACGATCGTTGGACTCGTGTTTGTCGCCGGCCGCGCCGCGCCGGCGAATAGTCCGATCACGATCGCGACCCCCAACGAGATCGCAAATGCCGCCTTCGCGGCCCTGCGTGTGTGCTTCCTGATCACGAGAGCTCCTTTCAGTTGTCGCCCGTCATCGGGACCCTAGTCAGCAGTGCTCGGGGTGTCACGATTCGTTGCAACGCCAGCAGGCCGAGCCACACTCCCGCCGAGAGCGCCATCACGCAGTAGCAGGCGCCGAGCACCCCCTGGAGCCGGTAGCTCGCCTGGTTGACGATGATGTCGCCGAGGCCGCCGCCGCCGGCGATCGCGGCGATCGGCGCCGTCGCCACGACCGTCACGGCTGCGATGCGGATGCCGGTGAAGAGGAGCGGCAAGGCGAGCGGGAGCTCGACGCGACGGAGGATCTGGAGCCCGGACATGCCCATCCCTCGTGCGGCGTCGGTGACGTCGCGTTCGACGCCGTCGACGCTCGCGTACGCGTTCGTGAGCATCGGCCCCGTGCCCAGCACGGCGAGCGCGAACATGTTGTTCACGAACCCGATCCCGAGGATCGTCAGGAAGATCGCGATCAGCAGGATGCTCGGCAGCGCGCGGCCGAGGATCGAGGCGCCGATCGCGACCGTCGAGCCGCGGTGCAGGTGACCAAGGATGATGCCGACCGGCAGCGCGACGGCCGCGGCGATCGCAAGCGCGGCGACGGAGAGCTCGAGCTGCTCGAGCGCCTTGTGCGCCAGGAAGCCGGGGTGGTCGCCGACGAAGCTGAACCCCTGGAGGAACGTGTGCCCGTTGGCGACGTCGAAGATCACTGCGCCCACCCCACGAGGACTCGGCGCGCTGCGACGAGGACGAGGTCGAAGCCGAGCGCGAGCCCGACCACGAGCGCACCTGCGGAGTAGATCTCCGTCTTGAAGGGGGTCGGCAGCCGCATCGCCTGGAAGATCGGATAGCCGAGCCCGCGGTCGCCGACGAGCGAGGCGACGGTGGCGACGGCCACGGTCGAGACGACCGCGACCCTGAGTCCGGCGATGATCGCGGGCAGCGCCAGCGGGAGCTCGACGCGCCAGAGCACCTGGCGCGGACGAAGCCCCATTCCGCGGGCGGCCTCGAGCACGTCGGGCGGGGCGGACCGCAGCCCTGCGGCGATGTTCGGGTAGAGGATCACGAGCGAATAGCCGATCAGCGGGATCTCCACGGTCGTGTTCGAGAGACCGGAGAACGCGATCAGGATCTGGAAGGCGACCAGGCTCGGGATCGTGTAGATCAGCCCGGCGGTGATTGCGATCGGCTGGTCGAGCGCGCGCAGCCGATGCGAGACGAGCGCGAGCAGGAACGCGATTGCGAAGCCGATCGCGACGGCGACCACCGTCAGTTCCGCGTGCTGAACGAGGTGCGGCTCGAGCGTGTCGCCCCAGTGGTCGCGCACCCAGCCCCAGCAGAAAAGGTTGTTGCCCGTCACGCAGGCGCTGGCCTGGCCGAAGTTCGGGATGACGGGGCCTGGACCTGCAGCTGTCACGAGCGCAGCAGCTCCGTTGCGCGCGCGAACGGCAGCTCGCCGCGTTCGCTGCGGTCGTCGCCGACCACGAGCACGCGGTCGACGCCGGCCTCGAGCATCAGCGAGACGGCGTTCCGCACCGTGCTGTGGTCGGAGACGTGCGGGAGCTCGTCGCGCGCGCCCGCCGGGTCGAGCGGGATCTGATCGAGCGTGCGCAATGCGAGCCGGCGCAGCGCGCGGTCTTCGCCGATGAACCGCGCGACGAAGTCGTCGGTCGGGTGCGCGAGGATCGCGTCGGGTGTGTCGTACTGTGCAAGCACGCCGCCCTCGCGAAGGATTGCAATTCGGTCACCCATGAGGATGGCCTCGTCGATGTCGTGGGTGACGAAGATGACGGTCTTCGCCACCTCGTGGTGGAGGCGGCGGAGCTCGAGCTGGAGACGGTGCCGCGTAATCGGGTCGAGCGCCCCGAAGGGCTCGTCCATCAGGAGCAGCGGCGGGTCGGCAGCGAGCGCCCGGGCAAGACCGACGCGCTGCCGCTGGCCGCCGGAGAGCTGCGCTGGGTAGCGCTTCGCGTCTGCGGGCTCGAGCCCGACCAGCTCAAGGAGCTCCGCGCTGCGCGCCCGGCGGCGGGCGCGGTCCCAGCCGAGGAGACGCGGCACCGTCTCGACGTTCTCGCCGACGGACATGTGCGGAAAGAGACCGACCTGCTGGATCACGTAGCCGATCCCGCGTCGCAGCTCGACCACCGGCAGCCCGGTGATGCTGCGCCCGTCGATCCGGATGTCGCCCTCGTCGAACGGGATCAACCGGTTGACGAGCTTGAGCGCGGTCGTTTTGCCGCCGCCCGAGGGACCGACGAGGACGCAGAACGTGCCCGCGGGGATCTCGAGCGTGAGCTCGAGGAGGGCCGCGGCGTCGCGGCCGGCGTAGCGCTTCGTGACGCGGTCGAAGACGAGCTCAGCTGCCGGCGGCACGGTTCCTGATCCCGGCGAGTCCGATCACACCGCCGACCGCGATCAGGACGGCTGTGATCGCCATCGAGAGGCGGTAGCCCGACAGGTCGAGCCGGTTCGCGCTCCCCGCGATCGCGGCGCCGACGATCGCGATCCCGAGCAGCCCGGCGACGCGCGCGACTGCGTTGTTGACGCCGGACGCGATCCCGGCGTCGCGCTCGCCGGCGTCGGCGAGCACGGTCGACGTGAGCGGCGCCACGATCAACGACAACCCGGCGGCGAAGAGGAGCAGCGGCGGCAGGAGCTCGGTCCAGTAGTCGAACCCCGGCTTGAGCCGCCCGATCCACACGATCCCGCCCGCGCAGACGAACGGGCCGATGCCCATGAAGAACCGCGGGCCGAGCCGCATCGAGAGCCTGCCGACGCGCGGCGAGAGGAAGAACATGACGACCGTGATCGGCACGGTCGCGAGTCCGCTTCTGAACGGCGAGTAGCCCGCGAGCTGCTGCAGGAAGAGGACGAGGAAGAACGTCAGCGTCGAGAGCGCCGCGTAGACCGTCAGGGTCTCGACGTTCGCCCAGGTGAAGTTGCGCCGCCGGAACAGGCGCAACGGCAGCATCGGGCTGGCCGTCCGGCGCTCCCAGGCGACGAAGGCGACGAGCAGCGCGATGCCGCCGAAGAGTGTCGCCAGGATGAGCGGGTCGGAGAAGCCGCGCTTCGGCAACTCGATCAGTGCGAACACCGGCCCGGCGAGGCCCAGCATGCAGAGGACGCCGCCGACGACGTCGACCCGCGCGCGCGCCTCGCCGCGATCCCGGCCCGGCATCGAGACCTGGATCAGCGCCAGCGTCACGAGCACGAGAGGCGGGTTGATGAAGAAGATCGAGCGCCACGACGCCGCCGAGACGAGCCACCCGCCGACGAGCGGCCCGATCACGAACGCAATCCCGGTCCACGCTGTCCACGTGCCGATCGCAGCGCCGCGCTCCTCGCCGCTGAAGACCGACGTGATCGTCGCGAGCGCGGCCGGCGTCAGCAACGCGCCGGTGATTCCCTGCAGCCCGCGCGCCAGAATCAACACCGTGCCGTCGGGCGCGAGCGCGCAGAAGAGCGAGGCGATGCCGAAGGTCGCCACGCCGATCGAGAAGATCCGCTTCTCGCCGAACAGGTCTGCCAGCGAGCCGCCGACGAGGATCAGCGATCCGAGCGTGAGCAAGTAGGCGTCGACGACCCACTCCTGGAGGACGAGGCCGCCGCCGAGGTCCCGCCTGATCGCGGGCAGCGCGACGTTGACGACCGTCGAGTCGACGAAGACGATCGTCGAGCCGAGGATGCACGCCGCGAGGATGAGTCGCTTGCGCGACCGGTCGCTCAGGTGATCCAATATGTGGGTTGACGGAGTCACGCTGACCTCTGTGGGCGGTTATTCGATCAGAACGCTGGCGGACGTCCCCGACATCCTCGGGGACTATCCCGGCGAGATGCAGTTCTTCACGGAGGAGCTCGGAAACGAGCAGGTCGCGCTGACCTACCGCCGGATGCCGCAGCACACGGGCGGCAAGGGCGCCTACGGCCACTTCCACAACGAGCAGGAAGAGATCTACTTCGTGATCAGCGGCACGCTCCTCTTCAAGCTCGGCGACGACATCGTCGAGGCGGCGCGGGGGACCGCGATCCGGGTCGCGCCGCACGTGGTGCGCTCGGTCTGGAACGACGAGCCCGACGACGCCGAGCTGATCATCGTCTCGAAGCGGATCGACGATCCGCGCGGCGACGCGCAGACCGTCCCCGACTTCTGGCCCGCGTAGTGCTAGTTGCTGCGGGGCGAGCGGCGCCCGGCCCGCGGCCGGCCCGTGCGGAGCACGTCGAGCCTGGCGGCCACGAGCAGCTTCGTCGCCTGCAGGTCTGTCGGTCTCATCACCATCTCCCAGCCTCCTTCCGATCCGAGAATCTTGATATCGAGATACTAGCAACTGTGGTATCTTGATGTCAAGAGAAATGGACAGAGACAGGATCGACCACTTCCTGGAGCACCTCGTCGGCATCCCCGATCTCGACTACGAGGTCGAGGGGATCGTCGACCGGATCAACTCGCTGCAGAAGAAGGTCAGGCGCGAGCTCGAGCAGACGCTGGCCGAGCACGGTCTGACCTGGGCCGAGTGGAAGGTGCTCGGCAGTCTCTGGCATGCCCACAACGAGATCCCGCACTGCAGCTCGCCGGGGGAGCTCGCGGCCGAGCTCGAGCTCTCGAGCGGCGCGATGACGAGCCGGATCGACAAGCTCGAGCGGGCCGGCCTCGTGCGGCGGCGGCCAGACCCGGACGACCGGCGCGGCGTCAAGGTCGAGCTGACCGACGCCGGCAGTCGCGCCTGGCTCGAGTCGACGAACGCGCAGGCGATCAAGGAGGCGCGGGTCGCGCGCGCCCTGACGAAGGCCGAGCAGGAGCAGCTGAACACGCTTCTCCGCAAGCTGATGGTCGAGTTCGAGCGCGAAGAGGAGACCGGTGCCAGGCCGAAGTCCGGCACCGTGCAGTCACCGGAGGCCACGCAGGAAGCTGCCGCCGCCGATGATGCGCTCGGCGTACGGGCCGACGCGGCGGCGTAGCTCCCGGTCCGACGTCACGACCCAGAGGGGGCCCTCGACCTCGGCCGCGAGCGCGGCGATCTCGTCGTCGGCGCTGCGATCGCCTTCGAAGATCACGCGTACCTCGTGGCCCTTCCGCTCGCCCCAGGCGTTCGCGCGCTCGATCAGCTCGTCGCCGCTCAGGTTCGGCCACTGCGAGCGGCGGACGTTCTCGGCGTCGACGAGGACGAGAAGCTTCTTCAGACCTCAATCGTGGGCAGTCCGGAGGCCTGCGCCGGGCGCGCGCGGGCCGAGCGCGTGGAACGGCTCCGGCTCGCGCGTGCCCTCGACGCAGTCGGCGACGTACTCTGCGAGCGCCGGCCCGTGCTTGAAGCCGTGGCCGGAGCCGCCCCCGGCGAGCCACCAGTCCGCTCGCTCGGGGTGGCGGGCGACGACGAAGTGTGCGTCCGCCGTCAGGTCGTACTGGCAGACGCGCGCGCCGACCACCGGCGCGCCTGCGAGCGCCGGGAAGCGCCGCGCCGCGTACTGGCGGGCGAGCCGCTCGTTCTCGGGTTTCGGCAGTCGCTGGACCCGGTCGGGATCGACCTCGTCGCCGGGCACGTCGGGCGCGATTTCGACACCGAGCCCACCGAGGTCGCCGGTTCCGTAGTACGCGCCGTCGTAGTCGCACCAGCCCGGCGCGCGCGTCCAGTCGCCGTCTGCACCGAAAAAGAAGACGTCGCGGCGCGTCACCTTCTGGCGGACGAGCGTCGGGAAAAGGCCAGCGAGCCAGGCGCCGCAGGCCCAGACGACGACGTCTGCGTGCGGCGGGTCGGCGGGCGTCGCACGGCCGCGATCGAGCCGCACCCCGTGCGCGAGCGCCTGCGTCGCGCGCCGTGCGTGGAGGACGCCCGCATCCGGCTCCAGGAGGACGGAGCGCAGATCGTCGCCTCCGAGCGAGGGGAAGAGGCCGCGTGCCTCCGCCGGCGTGAGCCGCTCGGTGCGGATGCCGAGCCGGGTCAGGGTGGTCTCGCTGCGGATCGTGAAGTCGCCGCCGGTGTCGAACCAGGCGACGCCGACCGGCTCGAAGAGGCGCTCGCCCGTCTCTTCCTCGAGCGCGAGCCAGAGCTCGAGCGCGCGACGCGCCGACTGCGTGTACCACTCCGCGTCACCGTGCGAGCAGCGGTGCAATCGGGTGTCGCCGCCGGAGCCCGAGCGGACGTCTCCGGGCGAGTACTGCTCGACGAGGGTCACCTCGAAGCCCCGACGCGCGAGCTCGCGCGCGGTCGCGGCGCCGAAGACACCGGCCCCGACGACCACCGCGCACCCGCTCACCCGGGCAGCGTAGTCGACGGTTCTGGAGCGTTCTGCTAGCATTGCGCAACCACATGGCGACGTTGCACGTACGCCAGGTCCCCGACGAGCTCTACGAGCTCCTGCGCCGGCGGGCGGAGGCGAACGGCCGCTCGATCGGGGCTGAGGCGACGGTGCTGCTTGTCCAGCAGCTCGGCGGCGACTTTTCCGCGCACGCGGGCTCGCTCGGGCGACGGCGGCGTCAGCGGCGCGCCGGGCTCCTCACGAGGTTCACGGAGCCGGCCCGCGCCGCTGTCATGTCGGCACAGGAGGAGGCCCGTGCTCTCCAGCATGATGTGATCGGCACCGAGCATCTCCTGCTCGGCGTGCTCCGCACCGATGGGAGTGCGGGCGCGAACGGATTACGCAGCCTCGGCCTCGACCTCGAGCCGGCCCGCGCGGAGGTCGAGCGGCGGCTCGGCCGCGGGACCGCGCCGACGCGCGGCCGGGTGCCGTTCACGCCCGACGCGAAGAAGGCGCTCGAGCTGGCGCTGCGGGAGTCGCTCGCATATCGCTGTGACTTCATCGGCACGGAGCACGTCGCACTCGGCCTGCTTCGCGCAGGCGAGGGTCTCGGCCGCGAGCTGATCCTGGCGGCCGGGCAGGACGAGGACCGCATTCGACGCTGCCTGGTCGCGGCCGTCGCGACTCCGGCTCCGCCGGCGGCTCCCTTCCGGGTCCTCGAGCTCTCGGGTGCGGCGGCGGAGTGGGAGGGGCGCCTCAACGAGGCCTCTGCGAGCGGCTACGAGCTCGTCGAGATCGTCGGGGAGCGCGCGATCTTCAAACGGGCGTGACGACTGCATCGATCGCCTCGCGCAGGCTGCGTACGTAGTCGCGCAGCGCCGCGGTTCCCTGCTCGGCGGCCTGGATCGCACGCGAGCCGACGACGACGCCGTCGGCGAGCTCGGCGACGGTCGCGGCGTGCGCGGGTGTCGAGATACCGAAGCCGGCGTAGAGCGGCACGTCGGTGAGAGCGCGCGTGCGCTCGACCAGGCCGGCAAGCGCGGGCGAGACCTCGCCGCGGGCGCCGGTCGTGCCAGTGAGCGTGACGAGGTAGAGCCAGCCGTCCGTGGCGGCAGCGCACGCAGCGATTCGCTCGTCAGTCGAGGTCGGCGCGACGAGCTGGATGCGCGGAACATCGTGGGAGTCCTCGACCGGCAGGTCGACGACGATCGCCGACGTCGCGCCGGCGGCGCGCGTGTCGGCGACGAAGCGCTCGTAGCCGTAGGCCTCGAGGATCGCCGCGTAGGTCATCGGGACGAGCGGCACGTCGACGCGACGGCGGACCTCGGCAAGGCAGTCGATGCACTGCGCCGTGCGCATCCCCCGCGCGAGCGCGCGCTCGGAGGCGAGCCGGATCGTGGGGCCCTCCGCGAGCGGGTCGGAGAAGGGGAAGCCCAGCTCGATCAGGTCTGCGCCGCCCTCGACGGCCGCCTCCGCGAGCGCGGGCGTCTCCGGCTCGCAGACCAGATAGACGGCCAGCGTCTTCATTCGTGCGCGAGCACCTCGGCAAGATCCTTGTCGCCGCGGCCGGAGAGGCACACGAGCACGAGCTCCTCGTCCAGGTCGAGGGCGCGGGCGAGGGCGTGCGAGCTCTCGAGCGCGGGGATGATGCCCTCGGTCTCCGTCAGCCGGTGGAACGCGGCCAGCGCCTCCTCGTCCGTGCACGGCAGGTACTCGGCTCGGCCGGAGTCGCGCAGCGCTGCATGCTCGGGCCCGACGCCGGGATAGTCGAGCCCGGCTGAGATCGAGTGCGCGTCGGCGATCTGGCCGTCGGCGTCGGCGAGGATCGAGGAGCGCGCGCCGTGCAGCACGCCGGTGCGGCCTGCGCCGAGGCTCGCCGCGCCGGCGGCTTCGACGCCGATCAGACGCACGTCGTCGTCGAGGAACGCATAGAAGGCGCCGATCGCGTTGGAGCCGCCGCCGACGCACGCGATGACCACCTCGGGCAGCCGGCCTTCCTCCGCGAGCAGCTGGTCGCGTGCCTCGTCGCCGATCACACGCTGAAGCTCGCGCACGATCTCGGGGTACGGGGAGGGCCCGACGCAGGAGCCGATCAGGTAGTGCGTCGTCTCGACGTTCGTGATCCAGTCGCGGATCGCCTCGCTCGTCGCCTCCTTCAGCGTCTTCGTGCCGAACTCGACCGCCCGGACCTCGGCGCCCAGCAGCTGCATGCGCTCGACGTTCGGCCTCTGGCGGCGCATGTCCTCGGCGCCCATGTAGACGACGCAGTCGAGGCCGAAGCGCGCGCAGACGGTGGCGGTGGCGACGCCGTGCTGGCCGGCGCCGGTCTCGGCGACGATGCGCTGCTTGCCCAGCCTGCGCGCGAGCACGGCCTGGCCGAGCGCGTTGTTGAGCTTGTGCGCGCCCGTGTGCAGGAGATCCTCGCGCTTGAGGTACAGACGCTTATCGGGCGCGAAGCGCTCGGCGCGCGTGAGTGGCGTGGGGCGGCCCGCGTACGTGGTGCGAAGCTCGTGCAGCTCGCGGTGGAAGCTCTCGTCTGCGTTCGCCTGCTGCCAGCCGGCCGTCAACTCGTCGAGCGCCGGGATCAAGGTCTCCGGGACATAACGGCCGCCGTAGACGCCGAAGGTGGTCGTCATCTCGCGGCTTCCACCCACGCTCTGACGGCGTCGTGATCCTTGACGCCGGGCTCGCGCTCGGTCGAGCGGGCGGAGTCGACCGCCCACGGGTGGACCGCGTCGATCACGCTGCGGACGTTGTGCGCGCCGAGCCCGCCGGCAAGCATGACGCGTCCTTCTGCTCTACGAGCTCGTTCGAGGTGCGTCGGGTCGGTCTGCTGCCAGGGCAAGTCGACGACGGTGCCGATGCGGTCGCCGTTGCGTAGCAGGATGCCGTCGCGGGCGCGGTGGCCGTTCTCGCGCTCGTAGAACTGGATCACGTCGGCGTCGGTCTCGTCCGTCTCGCCGACGAAGACCGCGACGCGCAGGACCGTGGCGGGTGCATCGAGCAGCTCGTCCGTGCGACGTGGGCTTTCCTTGGCGAGGATGAAGCCGACGAGGTCGGCGCCGGCCTCGACCGCGACGTCGACATCTTCCTGACGGGTCAGGCCGCAGACCTTGACGAGTGGCCGGTACAGGAGCTGGGCGAGCTTGGCGCCGGGATCGGCGGCACGCATCAGCGTCGAGCCGACGAGCATCGCGTGCGCGCCTGCGAGCTCAGCCGCGGCGCCCTGCGCGCGTGTATCGATTCCCGATTCGGCGACGACGATCCGGTCTTTCGGCGCGCGTTCGACGAGCGCCAGCTGCGCGCGGCGGTCGACCTCGAAGCTCGAGAGGTCGCGGGCGTTGATCCCGATCACCGGTGCGTCGAGAGCGATCGCGCGATCGAGCTCGCCGGCGTCGTGTGCCTCGACGAGCGTGTCGAGCCCGAGCGCGCCGGCCTCGCGCATGAGGTGCGAGCAGGTCGCGTCGTCGAGGTCGCGCAGGAGCAACAGCACGGCGTCCGCGCCCGCCGTCGCGGCCGTCCGCAAGTCGTCGCCGGAGCGGAAGAAGCCCTTCGCCAGCAGCGGCAGGGAGGTTGCGTCGCGTGCCCCGCGCAGGTCGTCCCAGGTTCCCGAGAAGCGCTCGTCGACGAGCACCGACATCGCGCGCGCGCCGGCCTGCTGGTAGGCGCGCGCGACCGTCGCCACGTCCCCGCCTGGCCGGAGGTCGCCGGCCGACGGCGAGCGCCGCTTGAACTCCGCAACCGCCCCGAAGCCGGACGCGCCCAACGCCTCCCG
>Ga0070731_10004261_pt1 | contig 12419 bp, 7 predicted proteins | sample Coa_R1_2_FD_66448 | JGI IMG/M metagenome (GOLD analysis project Ga0070731, IMG submission 66448) | Surface soil microbial communities from Centralia Pennsylvania, which are recovering from an underground coalmine fire - Coalmine... | ecosystem: Environmental > Terrestrial > Soil > Unclassified ... | reverse complement strand
CGCCAGTTATCGACCACGGCGATCTGTTGCACGCAGGAAACCGTGCAGAGCGGCGCGCAATGTTTCTTCGTAAAATATTCGCGGCGCAGATCATCGGCCGTGTATTTTTCGAGCGGGATGCCCGGGTAGCCTCGCTGCTGCGAGCACCAGTGAACGAGGCCGTCCTCGCAGATGTACAAGTAGCGCGAGCCGGAGCGACAGCGCCAGTCGTTTGTCTTGCCCTTGGCGATGTTGTGCTGGAATCCGTTGATCCGCGAAAAACCGCGCTTGCCCATGGCCATGATCTCTTCAAAAATTTCGATCTCGCGCCCGCCGAGCGGCTTCAGCTGGCCCTGGCCGTCGTGCAGAATGCCCACGGTGCTGGTGAAGCCCAGTTCCTGCGCGCGGCGTGCGACCTTCAGGGCGTCCTCCGGATTTTTCACTCCGCTGCCGAGCACGGAATTGATGTTCACCTGAAACACGGCGTGGTCGGCCAGCAGCTTCAGTTTCTGATCTAGCACCTTGAGGCTTTTCATCGACACTTCGTCCGGCATCGCATTGTCAATGCTGATCTGCATGTACTCCAGACCCGCGCGGTTAAGCCGTTCGATGCGCTCGGCGGTGAGGAGGTAGCCGTTCGTGATCATCCCCGAAAGGATTCCGTTCTTGCGCATGCGCGCGATGATCAGGTCGAGGTCCGGATGCAGCAGCGGTTCGCCGCCGCTGATCGTGATGACCGCCGTGCCGAGTTCGCCGAGGCGATCGATCCTGCGGATCATCTCCGCCGGGTCGACGGGCTTCGAGAAATCGTCAAATTCGTTGCAATAGGTGCAGGCCAGATTGCAGCGCCGGATCGGGATGATATGCACCAGGAGCGGATGCCGCGTGGAAACTAATCCCTTCACGACCCCACGCAATTCGCGCATGCGCGTGCGCCAGGATCGCAATCGCCTCCGCGTTTTCGTGCTGAACGGCATCGCTAAACTATACAGGGATTTGGAGCGGTTTTGTACCCGCCAGCAATGCCGCAATAGCGGTTTTCCAACCGCAATGTTTCCCTGTATTGAATCGATAAAAATCGCAGTTGCTGTGAGCACTTCCCGCGCCGCCGTCGCCAATGAGCGTTTCCGCGCTTCTTGAGGGCAATTAGCGGTTTAATCACAAGTAATAGGGATTTTCCGCAGTTTTTTCGTCAGAAGGTTACCCTATTATCTAGGCGACTTCCCTCTGCAAGGCCGCAACAAAGACTAGTCGGAACTGTGTCGGTGGGCTTGATGAATAGCAACGAAACGCCTGGAAAAGTGAATACACCCCTTTCGGACCCGGAGGCCGCAGCGCCTTCCGCCTCCCGGACGGACTGGAAAAGCCTCGCCTGGCTGACCCTGCTTGTCGCCGCGTGCCTGACCGCATTCGAATGGTTGAAGCATTTCCTCTTCCCTCATCTCACATCCATTCAGAATCAGGCGGTCACGGTCTGCGTGGGGACCGTCGCAGCAGTGATTGGCAGCCATTACTTGAACCGGAGATTGAACGAAGCACTTTTGCTGCACGCGCAAGTTGAAAAGAAGCTGGCCCTCGAGCGCAACGTCCTCCGCACGGTGACCGACAACATCCCCGACAGCATTTTCGCCAAGGATACGGAGGGCCGTTACCTCCTCGCGAACAAAGCCTTCGCCGCGATTCATGGAATGAAGTCTCCAGACGAATTGCTGGGGAAGACGGCTTTCGATTTGTTCCCGAAAGAACGGGCCACGGCTTTGCATACCGACGATCTGCAGGTGATGAAATCCGGCCGAGCGGAATCAGAGCGGACCGCAGTAGACGCCGAGGGGAACGCGAAGGTGCTCCAGACCACAAAAGTTCCCTTGATCGACCTGAACGATAGGATAGTAGGGATTGTCGGTTTGCATCGGGACATTACCCGGCGAAAGGAAGCGGAGCAGAAGTTGCGGCAGAGCGAGGCCAACCTTGCCGCCGCGCAACGGATCGCGCATTTTGGGAGCGTCGAACTGGATCTCGTCAACCTCGAGGAGCCGGAGAAGAATCCGGTGCGTTGGTCGGACGAAGTATTTCGGATTTTCGGGTATGACCCTAAATCGGACCAGCCGTCACGGCGCGCCTTCTTCCGCATCGTGCACCCCGATGAAAGAGACGAAGTGCGGCAGTCTCTGGATTACGCCCTCCGCGAAGCCAGGCCATACGCCATCGATTTCAGGATCATTCGTCCGGACGGCGTGGAACGAAACATCCACGAGCGCGGCGATATCATTTTCGATCTGAAAACGCAAAAGCCGCTGAAGCTGGTGGGAAGCGTTCAGGACGTTACCGACCGCGTGCAGGCGGAAATCCAACTGCAAAAGGCAAATCAGGAACTCGCGGAGAAAGTGCAGGAATTAGAGCAGCGTTCCAAGGAAATCAGTCTCCTGAGCGAGATGGGAAGCCGGCTTCAGTCTTGTAAGGATGCAACAGAAGCTTTTGTTGAAATTGGAAACGTGGCGGAACAGTTGTTTCCGAAATGGTCGGGGGCGTTGTGCATCACCAGCGCTTCCAGGACGGCGGTGGAGACAGTCTCCGATTGGGGCATGGGCGCCGGCGGAGAACGCGTGTTCGCCCCGGACGAATGCTGGGCGCTGCGCCGCGGCCAGCCGCAATCGTTCCGGCGCGGCGAACGGACGGCGCCTTGCCGCCACATCGATCCGGCGCAGGTGACGGAATCGCTTTGCGTTCCCTTCATGGCGCAAGGAGAGGCGCTGGGAATTGTGAGCCTGCAAATGCGGGCGGGCCAGGATCAGCACGAGAACGCGCCCCGGTCCTCGGTCGAACAGGAACGCCGACTGGCGGCCGTGCTGGCCGAACAGGTGGCCCTGGCGCTTGGAAATTTAAAATTGAGGGAGAGCCTCAAGAATCAGTCGATTTGTGATGCGCTTACAGGGCTCTTCAATCGCCGTTACATGGAAGAATCGCTGGAACGGGAATTCAGCCGCGCCAGCCGCAACAAGACGGCTCTTGCGATCGTCATGATGGACCTGGACCATTTCAAGCGGTTCAATGACACGTACGGGCACCAGGCCGGCGACTCGCTTCTTCGCGCATTCGGAGACCTGTTGAAAAGAAACACGCGCGGCCAGGATATCGCCTGCCGCTACGGCGGAGAGGAGTTTGCGCTGGTCCTCACCGATACGACGTTAAACGGCGCCCTCCAACGGTCGGAGATCCTGCGCCAGCAAGTGAAGCAGATGAGCGTGGAGTATGCGGGTCAACTCCTCGGGGCCGTGAGCATCTCGATGGGCGTTGCTCTGTTTCCGGACCATGGCGTTTCGATGGGCGATGTTCTTCGAGCGTCCGACCAGGCGTTGTACTGCGCGAAACGCGAAGGGCGTGACCGCATATCCGTGTGGACTGTAGAAGCGGTGGTCTGATCGGCCCGCGCTTGTTCTCGAAGCTTTCCTCTTACTGAGCGAAATTCCCAAACATTTCAAGAATCCGCCGCTTGGCGAAGATGAATGCATGACTTAAGTGGCACAGGCACTCTTGCCTGTGCGGTTTTTGGAATCGTAATTGAATCGGCAGATTTCGTTTGGCCCACAAACCCGCACAGGCAAGAGTGCCTGTGCTACTTCATAAAACCAATGCCAAGCAAGCGAGTGGAGGCTTGATGTAGGATATGGAGCACGGGTGAAATTTAAATGGGGTTGTCTGCTCACATTTCGCGTGTCGTGTGTTCCATCGAAGACTTCGCGCATGTCCAGCAGTTGAAGGCATTGGCAGTGCCCTGCAAGGCCGGGCAATCATGAAATTGAAATGGGCTTCTGGAATTGTCGCCTTAATTCTTGGCGCCGTCTCTATCAGCGTTACAGCGCCTCGGGCGGCCGCTCAGGATCAGGCGCCGCAAGAACCGTCCTCCCGCTGGCTATGGCCGTGGCTGAAGGAAGGGAAAATAAATTTTAACGCCCGCTATCGGATCGAAGCTTTCGAACGCGACGGTGCGCCTTATACCGGAACTGCCTATGCGCCGACTCTCAGGCTGGCACTAGGGTACGAAACGCCGGCCTATCACGGGTTCTCGGTCTTCGCCCAGGGCGAAGCAGTGATTGTCACGGGGCCCGCGGATTACAATGTCCCCGCTCTCCCCTCGCAAAGTCGGCCGAATCTCCCCATCATCCTGGACCCCAAAAGCCTGGAACTTAATCAGGGTTATCTGAAATGGACGCGCGGGGCTGAACACAAGAGGGTATCGTTAGCCGTTGGGCGTCAGGAAATTACGCTCAACGACGGGCGGTTCCTGAGTTTTTCCAACTGGCGGCAGGTCCATGGAAGCTTCGATGCGGCTCGCGTGGACGCGGAGCTTCCGCTGAATTTTTCGTTTACATACGCATTCATCAACCGTTTTTATCGCGAGGATGGTTACAACGCCACCGATGGCGAACAACCCATGCACACGGACATGATGAACCTGAAGTGGGAAAAGCCCGGCAGGATCAGTGCGTCCCTCTACGGTTTGTTGCTTGATTTCCGGGCGCCCGCTCAATTTGCGACCTCCACGCAGACCTACGGTCTGCGCGTGACCGGCCCATACCAGTTCAATCCCGATTGGAGCCTTCTCTACCTCGGCGAGTTTGCCAAGCAGATGAATTACGGCACCAATCCCAACAAGGTCAATGTGAACTACTTCCTCGGAGAATTGGGTCCCGGCTGGCGTGATTTCGTTCTTAAAGCGGGCTACGCGTTTCTGGGAGGCCGGAGCGCTACCGACTTATTGACGACACCGCTCGCTCCGCCCCGCAACGGCTGGACGGATTTGTTTTTCAACAATCCCACGGAACCCGGCGGGAACGGTCTGGAAGCAGCCTATGTGACCGGCAGCGGGCCTGTACGTTGGCTCGACGGCGCCGTCGCAACAGTCATCTATTACGACTACCACTCGGATTACCCGCACATTCACTACGGCAGAGAGCTTGATCTGTCGATGGCGTATAAAGTCAAAAAGGTCAGCAATCGGTGGGAAATCGGCTGGCGTTTCGGACGCTATTGGGCGGACCACCTCTTCACGAACGCCCTGCGCACGTCGGTCTACACGAGCTTTACGCTGTAGTGGAACAGGCTTCAGCCTGTGTGGTATTAACCTGCGCCAAGAACTCAAAACTACACAGGCTGAAGCCTGTTCCACTAAGGCCTAACCGCCACGAGTATGCATTTCGAGGTGTGGATCCTGGCGAAGCTGCTCGATGCCGACCAGCACGCCGCGCTGGCCCGTGGCGGCGCGCAATTCCGCGCCGCGATCCGCGCGCGCGCGCCACACGGAAGAAATGCGCGCGGCAATCTCCTCGGGCGTGGCGCCCGAGCGCACCATTTGGCGTAGATCGATCCCGGCCTGCGCGTATAGACACAGATACCAGAACCCGTCCGCGGTCAGGCGGCTGCGGTCGCAGGTCCGGCAGAACGGAGTCGTGGTCGAAGCGATGATTCCGAACACCGTCCCGTCCGGAAACCGGAAGCGTTCGGCCGGCGCCGATGAGTTTTCGTTAAGTGGCGTGATCGTTCCGTAGCGTGTCGTGAGCTGCTGAAGCATTTCGGCGCGGGTAAATACTTTTCCGAGCGACCATTCCGTCGCGCCGCCGACGTCCATGTACTCGATGAAGCGCACTTCTGCTTCGACGCTGCGGCCATATTCGATCAAGTCGGCGAGCTCGTCGTCGTTGACGCCGCGCAGCACGACCGTATCCAGCTTGAGTCTCGGGAAGCCAAGACGGTGCGCGGCTGAAATCCCTTCCAGCACTTGCGCATGAGTGTCGCGTCCCGCCAGCGCGGAAAACCTTTCCGGCCGCAGCGTATCCAAACTGAGGGTCACGCGATGGAGTCCCGCCGCGCGCAATGCCTCGCCTTGGTCGGCAAACAGGACGCCGTTGGTCGTGAGCGCCAGATCGCGAATCCGGGGATTGGCGGCGAGCATCCGAACGAGTTGCGCTAAATCGCGCCGCAGTAGCGGCTCGCCCCCCGTGAGGCGCACGTCTTCGACGCCCAGCGACGTAAACACCTCGACCAGTCGTGCTATTTCCTCAAATGTCAGCAACTCCTGTTTCGGCAGCCAGACGTACTCCTCCTGCGGCATGCAGTAGTTGCAGCGCAGGTTGCAACGGTCCGTCACCGAGACGCGCAGGCTGCGCAGGGGGCGGCCTAGCCGATCGGCGAGCGCGCCAACCGGAGACACATCTCCCGTACCTATGGAGTCGCCAGTCATGTTCCTATGTTAGGCCGTGTTGGCTTGAGCGTCAACCGTACAGAGTCGTTTAGAATCGTACAGAATTGAATAGCCTGCTGCCCGCTGCCGCGTCTCTTGCGGGGGCGAACCTAAGGTCTACTTCGCGGGCTCGACAGGTTTTGGCGCGATTTCCTGCGTGGCGATGTCAGCGGCAACCTTCCACGATCCGTCGGCTTGCTTTTTGTAAACCTCGACGTAATTGCCGTGCTCTATCACGGTCTTCTTCGTTTTGGGATCGGTGCTGGTGTAAGCGTAGGCGCCCTGCGAATAGGCCAGATCGCCGGACTTGGAGACTTCGACCTTCGTAGGATGAAAATCAAGCGCCGAATTCAGGTCGGAGAATTCCAGTTTGAGTCCCGCGCGGATGGCGTCTTTTCCCGTCATCAAAGTCATAAGTGGGATCATCGAAGAACCGTCGTCCGCGTAGTGAGCCGCCACCTTGTCCACATCTTTCGCGGCGAAATCCTTAACCCACTGAACCTCGCCGTCGCGAATCGCCTGTTCGTCAGCCGCGCGAGTATCGGGCGCCGCGGGAGGCTGGGCCGGCGCGCAGCCGAGCTGAAATGCGAGCGCGCCAGTAACGGCGGTGAGGAGAAGAAAATTGTTGATCATGGATTTGCCTCCAGCTCGAAGGGTTTGGTAGGACGGGCTTCAGCCTGTCTGGTTTTGATTTTAGCGTCGCAGATCAAAACCAGACAGGCTGAAGCCTGTCCTACATGTGCCTCACCCCTCATCCTTGGCTTGCTCTTTCAACTTGGCGATGACGGTGGGATCGGCGAGGGTTGTGGTGTCGCCGAGGACGCGGCCTTCGGCAATATCGCGTAGGAGGCGCCGCATGATTTTGGCGCTGCGCGTCTTGGGAAGCTCGGCGGTGAAGAAAATATCGTCGGGCTTGGCGATCGAGCCGATTTTCGTGGATACGTGATTTTTCAGTTCCTCTTTCAGCTTGTCGCTCGCCTGGATGCCTTCCTTCAGCGTGACGAACGCGGAAATTCCCTGGCCTTTGATTTCGTGCGTCTTGCCGATTACCGCGGCTTCGGCTACCGAGGAATGATCCACGAGGGCGCTTTCCACTTCATACGTCGAGATGCGGTGGCCGGAAACGTTCATCACGTCATCGACGCGGCCGAGCAGCCAGAGATAGCCGTCTTCATCCACCTTGCAGCCGTCGCCGGTGAAATATTTTCCGGGATAGCGTGACCAGTAATTCTGCACGTAGCGGTCCGGATCGCCGTACACGGTGCGCAGCATTGAAGGCCACGGCTTGCTGAGCACTAGGTAACCGCCGCCGCCCGGGCCGACTGGCTTGCCGTCGATGTCCACCACCTCCGCGACAATTCCCGGGAGCGGCTTCGTGGCGGAGCCGGGCTTTGCGGACGTGATGCCGGGCAGGGGAGAGATCATGATGCAGCCGGTTTCGGTTTGCCACCAAGTATCGACGATGGGGCAGCGCCCGCGGCCGATCGTTTCGTTGTACCAGATCCACGCCTCGGGATTGATCGGCTCGCCCACCGTTCCGATCAGCCGCAGCGACGAAAGCTTGTATTTCTCCGGAACCTCCTTGCCCCAGCGCATGAACGTGCGGATCGCCGTCGGTGCGGTGTAAAAAATGTTGACGCCGTATTTGTCGATGAGATTCCAGAAGCGTCCCCGGTCGGGGAAGTCGGGCGTGCCTTCGTACATCACGGTAGTCGTGCCGTTCGCGAGCGGGCCGTAGACGATGTAGGAATGGCCCGTGACCCAGCCGATATCGGCCGTGCACCAGTAGACGTCGTCTTCCTTGATGTCAAAGACGTAGCGATGCGTCATGCTCACGCCCACGAGATACCCGGCAGTCGTGTGAACGACGCCCTTTGGTTTTCCCGTAGTGCCGCTCGTGTAGAGGATGAACAGCATGTCCTCGGCGTCCATGGGCTCGGCGGCGCATTCATCCGAAGCGTTTGCGACGACGTCGTGCCACCAGAAGTCGCGGCCGGGCTTCATGGAAATCGGCGCAGCCTTGCCAATGCGCTCCAGAACGATCACTTTTTCGATAGTCGGCGTTCCGGTCAGCGCGTCGTCCACGCTGGCCTTGAGCGGTACCACCGTTCCACGCCGCCACGCGCCGTCCGCCGTGATCAATACTTTCGCTTTCGCGTCGTTAATTCGCTCGCGCAGGGCCTCCGCCGAAAATCCGCCGAACACTACCGAATGCGCCGCCCCGATTTTCGCGCAGGCGAGCATGGCGACGGCCAGCTCGGGAACCATACCCATGTAGATCGCGACGCGGTCGCCCTTCGCGACGCCCAGAGATTTCAGCGCGTTGGCAAAGCGGTTCACTTCGCGCTCGAGCATCCCGAATGTCAGCACGCGCGTGTCGCCCGGTTCTCCCTCCCAGATGATCGCCGCTTTATTGCGGCGCACCGAATGCGCGTGCCGGTCCACGCAGTTATATGTGACATTGAGCTTTCCGCCCACGAACCACTTGGCCCATGGCACTTTCCATTCGAGCACTTGCTGCCATGGCGTAAACCAGTCGAGGTTTTTCGCCTGTTCCGCCCAAAATCCTACCGAGTCCTTCGCCGCGCGATCGTAAATCGCAGGGTCGTTCCAGTTGGCGCGGCGTTTGAATTCCTCCGAGGGAGGAAATGTCCGGCGTTCATTGAGCAATGCGGACACATTTTTTTCGCTGGGCAATGACATTTCGGCAGACTCCGCGTCGAAGATCAAGCCTAGGGCAGCTTTCACATTCAACTTTTCACCCTGACCTGTGCGCCTAGAATGTCGGAGCGAGGAAATGTTGTCAATGGAGCGATTTCAAGCAAGTGGGCCACATTCCGCTAACCCCTGCGCCGCGTGGGCTTTGAATCGTTTGACTCCGCAGCGCATCCAAGATTTCATTGGGAGGGATCCTATGAGTTTTAAAGACTACGTAACCTTGGGACGCTCGGGATTGCGGGTGAGCCCGCTGACTTTGGGCACCATGACCTTTGGAACGGAATGGGGCTGGGGTGCTGAAGAGAATATTTCCCGCGACGTTTTCAATCTCTACATCGACGCGGGAGGAAATTTTATCGACACCGCGGACCTATACACAGCAGGAACAAGCGAAAAGATGGTGGGAAAATTCATCAGCGAGCGGAGCTTGCGCGACCGCGTGGTACTGGCCACCAAATTTACGTTTAACTCCGAGCCGGGAAATCCCAACGCGGGCGGCAACGGCCGCAAGAACATTTACCGCGCGCTGGAAGGTTCACTGAACCGCCTCCAGACCGACTACATCGACCTTTACTGGCTGCACGCCTGGGACACATTGACTCCGGTTGAAGAAGTAGTCTCCACGCTCAACGACCTTGTTCGCCAGGGAAAAATCCGGCATTACGGTTTCTCAGATACGCCCGCGTGGTACGTGGCGCGCGCCCAAACGCTTGCCGAACTGCAAGGAAAGGAGCGGCTGATCGCACTGCAACTGGAATACTCACTCGTTGAACGAAACATCGAGCGCGAACACATTCCCGTGGCGCAGGAATTGGGGATCGGGATTCTTCCGTGGAGCCCGCTGGCGGGAGGATTTCTCGCCGGGAAATACAAGCGCTCCGGCAGCACCGGGGTAGGCGATGGCCGTCATGAGGTGACTAAGAATTCCGGCAATCCTGCCTTTAACAAGTTCACCGAGCAAAACTGGAATATTCTCGACGCGCTCCTCCAGGTGGCGAAGCAAGTGAATAAGCCGCCTGCTCAAGTGGCGCTCAACTGGGTTGCCACCCAACCTGGCATTACTTCCACTATCATTGGTGCCACGAAGCAGGCGCAACTCGAGGACAACCTCGCATCTCTCGATTTTGAAATTCCTGCCGAGCAGCGCAGGCGATTGGACGAGGCCAGCGTGTTGGAACCCATTCAGCCCTATATTTTTTACGGCTCAAATATTCAGCCCATGGTAACCGGGGGTACTTCCACCCGGACATGGGCGCCCGCGCGGGCAACTGGCGGCGCCACTCTTCCTACGGAACCTGCCAAAACCAGTGCAGCGAAAAGGTAAGTTTGTCGCAAGGTGGCGGCGTGTCGAAAACCGGCACGCCAACCCTGCGAATAAAGCACAGAGGCAAAAACTAAATATGCAAACTGGGAAATTCCGGCCAGCAACGTCCTGACGGCTGCGAATGACATTTGGGACGATACTCATTACGCACAGCGCAGAAACCTCTCCTTGGCCATTCCGATTCCACTACAATGAGGCGCAAATATCTCATTGACTTGAAGGAGCGATCAACGTGGAATCGTTTGACCTCGTGGTAATCGGCTCGGGACCTGCTGGAGAGAAGGGCGCGGCGCAGGCGGCCTACTTTGGAAAACGCGTTGCGGTGATTGAACGGAGTCCGAATCTTGGCGGCGCGGGCGTCAATACCGGGACAGTGCCGAGCAAGACGTTGCGCGAATCGGCGCTCTATTTTTCCGGGCTGCGGCAGCGCGGCCTCTACGGCATCGATTATTCCTTGCGTGAAGGGCTCACCGTGCAAGGCTTCATGCACCGCAAGGACGCGGTGGTGTCGGCCGAGCGGCTGAAGATTGCATCCAATCTTGCCGCGCACAAGATCGAATTGATTAACGGCGCGGCCCGGTTTGAAAATCCGAACACCGTCATCGCCGTGGATCAGCACGGCGCAACACGGTCGCTGTACGGCGAAGTGATTTTAATTGCGACTGGCTCCAGGCCGCACCGCCCGCCGGAAATTCCGTTTGATGACGAGACCATTTTCGATTCCGATTCGATCCTCGGGATGGATCGCATTCCGAAAAGCATGATCGTCGTGGGCGGCGGCGTGATTGGGTGCGAATACGCTTCTATTTTTACGGCGATGGGCGTCGAAGTGACGCTTGTCGACGGCCGCGAACGCCTGCTCCCGTTTCTGGACACTGAGATTTCTGAGCTTCTACGAGCGCGCCTGGCAGGCCTGGGGACGAAATTTATTTTTCAGGAACGGGCCAAGGGAACCGAACGCCTCGCGGGCGGAGTTCGCATGACGCTCGGATCGGGCAAGGTTGTGGAGGCGGAAACGGCTCTGCTTGCCGCTGGTCGCCGCGGCGCGCTCGAAGGACTCGGCCTGGAAAAAGCCGGGCTCGGGATCAATCCTCGGGGCAACATCGATGTGAACGATCACTACCAGACCCACGTGCGGCACATCTATGCGGCGGGAGACGTGATCGGATTTCCCGCACTCGCATCGACCTCGATGGAGCAGGGACGCGTCGCGATGTGCCACGCTTTCGGCTTCCCTTATAAGCAGCGGCTGGCCTCGCAGCTCCCCATGGGCATTTATACGATTCCGGAAATTTCCGCGGTGGGCGAAACAGAGGAATCCTGCGAGACCAGGAAAATAAGTTATGTCGTCGGCCGCGCGAAATACGCGAACAACGCTCGCGGGCAAATCATCGGCGAGTCCACGGGCCTGCTGAAATTGATTTTCCGCCCGGAAAACAAGCAATTGCTCGGCGTGCAAATATTCGGAGAAAGCGCGACCGAGCTGATCCACCTCGGCATGGCGCTGCTCGAAAACGGCGGCACGATTGATACGTTCATTGAATTGGTTTTTAATTTTCCAACACTCTCGGAGCTGTACAAGTATGCCGCTTACGATGGCCTCGGCAACCTGGCCGGCCACAAAGTGCGCGAGGGGTAAGTGGCGCGGGCTTCAGCCTGCGGGTTTCCGAGGAGAATTCCAGGCGTCGGTTCCGATCCCGCACGAGGGATCTTGATTTGGAGCGGCCCGCAAGCACGGATCGGAAACCCAGATGGCCGACGCAGATGCGAAAAAACTAAATTTCGCGGTTCCTAGAGCAATTCCTTACCCCATCAGCTGTCCGCGAAAGGATATTTCATGCCGAACGAACAGTCCCACCCGGTCCTGGCCTTCGATGTGTATGGCACCCTGATCGATCCATTCCGCATGGAGGAGCATCTGCGTGACGCTTTCGGAGAGAAAGCGAAGGAGGCGTCGGAGCTCTGGCGAAGTAAACAACTCGAATACTCGTTCCGCCGTGCGCTCATGAAAAAGTACCGGAACTTTGACGCGTGCACGGCGCAGGCGCTCCAATTCGTCGGCTCGCAACTTGGAATTTCACTTTCCGAGGAAACACAAGGCGTGCTGCTTTCAATGTATCAGCGATTGCCTGCCTATCCAGATGTTCCCGGAGCGCTTGA
>Ga0070731_10004260_pt1 | contig 12420 bp, 15 predicted proteins | sample Coa_R1_2_FD_66448 | JGI IMG/M metagenome (GOLD analysis project Ga0070731, IMG submission 66448) | Surface soil microbial communities from Centralia Pennsylvania, which are recovering from an underground coalmine fire - Coalmine... | ecosystem: Environmental > Terrestrial > Soil > Unclassified ... | reverse complement strand
CAGGAGCGCGCCCAGCAGACTCACCAGCAGGCGCCCAAACAGGAGCGCGCCCAGCAGACTCACCAGCAGGCGCCCAAACAGGAGCGCGCCCAGCAGACTCACCAGCAGGCGCCCAAACAGGAGCGCGCCCAGCAGACTCACCAGCAAACGCCGAAGCAGGCGCAGGCCCAACAAATTCGCCAGCAAACGCCGAAGCAGGCACAGGCCAGGCAGGCCGAACAACCGCAGCAGGGGCACCCTACGCGGCCGCAGGCAGTTGCGTGGCAACAGCAGAAGGGATGGCTTAGGCAGGGCGGCGGATGGCAGGCACATAGCACTTGGCAGCAGGATGGCGATCGCAATTGGGACAGCGATCATCGCACCTGGGCGCAGCGTGGAGGCTATGGCGGCTTCTACATTCCCGAGAACACCTATGCTCTCAGTTTCGGGAGTCAACACTGGTTTCGGATGCACAGCCGTCCCACGATGTACATGGGGTATCCGCGCTTTTCGTACGGCGGCTTTTCGTTCATGCTCGTGGATCCATGGCCAGAATCCTGGGCAGAGAACTGGTACGACAGTGACGACGTTTACATCGATTATAACGACGGGTATTACCTTTACAACCGTCGGTTTCCGGGCGTCGGACTTGCGATCACTGTTGTCCTCTAGTTGACGAACAGCGGTCACAAAGCATTGTCTGTAATCCAACGGGAGCGGCACCGCACCGGACGCGTCGGCTGGCTACGCGCCTCCGTATTGGGAGCGAACGACGGAATCCTCTCGACGGCGAGTCTGGTGCTGGGTGTCGCAGCCGCGCATGCGACTCACGGCAGCGTGATGGTCGCCGGGGTCGCCGGCCTGGTAGCCGGGGCGATGGCGATGGCAACTGGCGAATATGTATCTGTGCACTCTCAGGCGGACGCCGAACAGGCCGACCTCAAGCTGGAACGCGCGGAACTGAAGACAGATGACGCGGGCGAGCGCCAGGAACTGACGGCGATCTACGTTGCTCGCGGACTCGAACCCGAGTTTGCCAAACAGGTTGCCGGCCAACTGATGGCGCACGATGCCTTAGGTGCGCATGCCCGCGACGAACTCGGCATCTCAGCGTCTTTCCGAGCGCGTCCGATTCAGGCTGCAGTGGTATCGGCCGGCAGCTTCGTCGCCGGAGCGGTCATGCCTCTCATGGTCGCATTCATAGCCCCGCCGGCCAGCTTGATCCCCGTAGTCTCCGGAAGTTCACTGTTGTTCCTGGCGATTCTGGGAGGGTTGGCTGCGCGCGCCGGGGGCGCGGGTGTGATGCCGGGCGCGATACGCGTCACATTTTGGGGTGCTCTGGCCATGGCAGTTACGGCAGGCGTCGGAGCGCTGTTCGGAACCGTCAGCGCAACTTAAGGGAACGACGTACGCGCGCCATATGACCGAATATGGTCAGAACCGTGAATGCTGTCCTACTTGTGCTGGAAGACCAGGGTGATCGGCTGGTGCTCGGGCCTTACCACGCTGACCATCATAGTGCCATCCGCGGCAAGGGTGTAACTCTCGAGAGTAACCGCCCCAGACTGCGTGGTGGTCACCTTAAGAACGCCGTGATCCCAGCGGGTCTTGCTCTTGAGGTCTTTGCCGGTATGAATTGTGGCGTTGCGTTCGGCATCCGTCATATCGCGGTAAAAGTAGGTCTCGGTAGCGCCTTCATACACGAAACTGCGGGAGACGGTGATGATGCCCTCGCGGTCGTTGATCGTCACGGTACCCGTTTGGACGACGGGTTGACCGGCAAAATCGCTCTTGGCCGGTACCAGCGTCCACGTGCCGTTGAGGGTACTGTGGTCCCGCGCGACAGCCGGCAACGCGAAGAGAAGCGCCGTCAGGACGGCTCCCGCAACTGAAGTCGTTGAGTATATCTTCATGATCTGAATGCGGGAGCACGCGCGTTACCGTTCAGTCCTGCATTTTCAAAGCAACGCGTGCCGGCGATAGAACCGGCCTTGAGCGCCCAGGCGCGTGTACGGCAGGACGGCGCCGGCCAACGAGACGGGCGCAGCGGCAATCAACAACCGCCCGCTCGGCCGGTTCTTGAAAGGATTGCCGGCCGGACCACAGAACACTTTGGCCACCTCCACCCATTCATATTGGCTGGACATCGGACAGTTCGCCGCTCCCGGAGTTGGACATAGAGCTGCTGTTGGTTCCATGCAGATTCTACAGGTCGTGGCAGGGGATGGTACTCCCCGGCCGGTAGCGTCGGCTGGCACGGCAGACTTCGTGTAGGCCGCAGAGTTCTTGGTTGAGCGCCGGGCATGGCCCGGCTTCCGTCGAGATCCCGGACGCTTTGATCGAGATGCTTTGCGATGAGGGCATTGCGCAGCAACAGAGACAACCGCAATTCGGACTTGGGCGTTCCATCGGGAGTTGCTAGAATAGTGTCGATGCCCCGACTGCCTGCGGTTCCGGGCCGGATTCTCATTGTCGACGATGACGAGCGGCAGTGTGCTGCCTTGGCCGCCATGCTGTCCGATGGTGACTTTGAGACGCAGGTCGCGGGCGACGGGCAGCAGGCACTGGAACTCCTTACTGCTTTCAACGCGGACGTCATTGTGGCGGATCTGGTCATGCCGCGCATGGACGGATTCGAGCTGATCAAGCGCCTGAAGGAACGCGGGGATCTCACTCCTGCGATCGCACTCACCGGGTTCGGCAGCATGGAAAAGGCTCTTTCCGCCGTCCATGACCTCAAGGCATTCTGGTTTCTGGAGAAGCCCGTGGAACCGCGCGCCTTCAGGATTCTTCTGGAACGCGCCATTCGCTACAAAAGAAGTCTGCAGAAAACCGACGAGCTTAAGCGCGACCTGAGCCTTCGCGGGGTACTCGGGGACATGGTAGGAACGTCCCCGGCCATGCGGCAGATCTTCTCGCTAATCAGGCAGGTGGCGCCCACTTCCGCGCCCGTATTGATCCGCGGTGAGAGCGGCACTGGAAAGGAGTTGGTTGCCCGCGAGATCCATAAATGCAGCGCCCGCGGAGATGGGCCTTTCGTCGCGATCAATGCAGCCGCTTTACCCGAGACTTTGGTTGAAAGCGAGCTATTCGGCCATGAAAGAGGCGCGTTTACGGGCGCCATGGAGCGTTCCGCCGGTTGCTTTGAGCAGGCCCACGGGGGCACTTTGTTTCTTGACGAAATCGGCGAGATGCCGCAATCCACGCAACCAAAGTTGCTGCGGGTTCTTGAAGACCTGCGGGTGCGGCGGCTTGGCGGTAAGCATGAGATCGCGGTGGACGCCCGAGTACTTGCCGCAACTAGCCAGCAGCTCGGAACACATTTACGCGAAGAACTTTATTATAGGTTGAGTGTATTCCAAATCGTCCTTCCGCCACTGCGTGAACATAAAGAAGATATCCCGCCGATCGCCGATGTCATGCTACAGAATCTGAACAAGAAGTACAGCACCCGTGTTATAGGACTCGATACCCAAGTGCTGGATCTTTTTCATCGGTACGATTGGCCTGGTAATGTGCGGGAACTACGCAATATTCTGGAACGAGCCACCATTCTGGCAGGCGAGGGCCTGATCCGCCTGACGGACCTGCCTTCTCCTACACTCGGTACGAGCCCCGGGCCGTATTCGAGGCAGCCAAATGGCGATGACGGCCCTTTCATGCTCCAGCCTGGCCAGCAACTGACGAAACTCGAGGAGGCTTACATCAAACTGACCCTCGAACACGTGCACGGCAACCGTAAACTGGCCGCCGAGCTGTTGGGGATCAGTCTGCGGACGCTGCAGAACCGGATCGCCGCATGGCACGAAGAAGCCAAGGCGGCGAATCCCGCCTTATAAACGATTCCAAAACTGCTTGGTTAATCCGTAAAATCGGGTACCGCCTGAAAGCCGGCTCGCATTCCCTTCGCCGCTTTACCCTCGGCGCTGTCGGCTTTCGCGACTCGAATGGCTTTTGCTAGTCCGAGGAACCTCAGGATTTTAATCTGCATCCAGGATAGGTCGAACTCGTACCAAACCAGTCCGTGCCGCGCCGACGTAGGATGCGCGTGATGGTTGTTGTGCCAGCCCTCACCTGACGTGATGAGGGCAACCAACCAGTTGTTCCTGGAATCGTCCCGGGTGTCGAACCGGCGGCTGCCCCACATATGCGTAACGGAGTTGACCATCCATGTAACGTGGAGACCAACGACGACGCGCAGGAAGATGCCCCAAAGCACAAAAGGCATACCGCCAAAGGCGAAGAGCAGGAGGCCTAGAACGATCATGGGAACCCAATGATAGTCGTTTAGCCAAACGTAGAAGTGGTCTTTAGCCAGATCGGGCGCATACTTCGCCATCAGCGCGGTGTTGTTATGCTTGCTGTCTCCAACTAGAAGCCAGCCCATGTGAGCCCACCAACCGCCATCCCTGGGTGAATGTGGATCGCCGGCCTGATCGGAGTTCTGGTGATGAATTCGATGCGTCGCCACCCAAAAGATCGGCCCTCCTTCGAGGGTCAGTGCGCCACAAACCGCAAAAAAAATACTCAAGAGCCAAAGGCACCTGATAGGAGCGGTGAGTGTGCAGGCGATGGTAGCCCATGCTGATGCCGAGGCCCGTACACATCCAGTAAAGGAAGAGCGCGACTGCCAGTGCCTGCCAATTGAAAAAGAACAGGGCCGCCAGAGCCCCGAGGTGGAAAAGGCCGAAAGCGAAACTATTGACCCAGTTAATCTTGTGCGAATTGCCTATGGAAATGACGCCACTGCTCACAGGCACCTCCACGTAATACGTGACACCTCCAGCCTAGCAGAGATCGCGCTAACAATACGTAATACTTCTGTAATTTCAATGGGATAGGGGCGTTTTGACCGGCCTGCCGCGGGCGCTGGGCGGTTGACACCCAATTCCGAGGAAGCGGACTATACGTGCGCCGGATTCTGCGCGTCGTCGATGAGCTAAAGCCGGATCTGGGGGAAATGAATCTTCAGCTTATAGCAAATGAAAAGAACCAGGATCGCCCCCAGTGTGGAAAAAATGAGACCGGCGGGATGATAACGTTCGTTTCTCGCGCCCGACAACATGTGGGTAACACTGCCGCCGATGATCGATCCGATGATACCAAGCACGATCGTCCAGAAGATTGTTATGTGCTCGTGCATCACCGATTTCGCGATAACGCCCGAGATCAGCCCAATAAGAATATACCAGATTAAGTGAAACATACTTTTCTTCCCGCCCTTTGTCAGAACGTTGTCGAGAGAAGCAGAAACAGGGCCAGCGGTACTGGTAGCTCGAAGAATTCCATACCGCCCATCTCCATAACAGCCGGCGTCTGGCATGCACGCAGAAGACCATCCGCAGCCCCTCTAATTCGCTCCGGAGGAACGCCGGCGTGCTTCACTGTGTCGTCCGATCGAGGGACACGCTTTGGCCGGAGGCATTCGGCCAACACGCCGGCCGTAGCGAAAGGAAACCTTCCGGATAGCGTGGCCGAGATGCAAAGACTGCATGACACAATGCACAATCTGCCAACTCGCGTGGAAGAAGTAGTTATCCGTTAGACGGCCGCGAAGCGAAGCGACGGGCGCGCCAACTTCTCCCGGTAGGTTCATTCTTGAAGCCTATAGAGACTATAGTGGCCCATTAGCTGCTGCTTATGGGCGCGGGTCTGTTGTACATGGCCAAAAACCTGTTCAGCTCGCATAGGCTTTATCACCTGAAGTCGGGCACTGATTTCCAGTCCGCTAACCTGAACGATACTGTTGTTCAGTCCCGCGCTAACTCGGGCAGCCTTAGCCTGCGCGTCCGTCCTCTTTTTGATAATGAATCCTAAGAAATCGGAGTGTTCAGGTTTCTAGGGTGGGATTTCTGAAAGGTAGAAACGATGTTTCTGATATTGCCGGCTGTTCTCCTTGTTTTAGGGCTTCTCGGATTCGCTGCGTCTGCACGTGCGATCGAGGTGCCTTTGATCGCGGCGGTGATTTGCCTGGCTCTCCATTTGATGCGGAGCAGACGCGTTGGGCTTGAAATGCGATCGATGCCGTCCGGCTTGACGCTGATGGTGCTAATGTTCTGCTTGCCGGCTGCCGCCCAGGTGCGGCATGCCCGCCGCGAAAAGACGCCTGAGGCCACCCTCGGAGCTACGGCAATCGACGATTCCAATCAGCGGCGCATCATCGGTTCGAATGCGAAGGGCTCGGCCGTAGTGCGTGCTCAGATTTTGCTGGACCGTGCGCATTTTTCCTGCGGCGAAATCGATGGAAATTACGGCAGTAACATGGAGAAGACCGTTGCCTCATTTCAACGCGCCCGCGGCCTTCCAATTAATAGAGTAGTTGGTACAGAGACATGGGCCGCCCTCAACACTGACACGGCGGCGGCTCTGCTCACATACACGATCACCCAGGAGGATGTGGCTGGACCCTTCAGCCCAACGCCTGCGGAAATCATGGAGCAATCCAAATTACCATACCTCGGATACGAGTCAGCACTGGAGGGACTGGGGGAGAAGTTTCATGCCAGTCCAATCTTGCTGAAAGAACTCAATCCAGGCAGTAGTTTCGATAAGGAGGGCGAACTTATCCTGGTGCCTGACGTGATCACGGCGTCGCCGGGCATGGCGGCTTCGGTAGTAGTTTCCAAGTCCGACAGTTCAGTCACGGCTCTCGACGCCGCGGGAAAGATTCTTTCCTACTACGTGGCCACGATTGGCAGCGAGCACGATCCCCTTCCGATCGGGGACTGGAAAATCAACGGAGTGTCACACAGCCCCATATTTCACTTCGATCCGGCTTTGTTCTGGAACGCGCACCCGGCGGACCAGAAGGCGGAGATCCAGCCGGGACCGCGGAACCCGGTCGGCGTCGTTTGGATCGACCTCTCGAAAGAGCACTATGGCATTCACGGGACGCCGGCGCCCGGAAAGGTTGGCCATGCGGAGTCACACGGCTGCATTCGCCTCACCAACTGGGATGCGTTTGAGCTATCGCATATGGTGAAAAACGGGACACCGGCCATCTTGCAAGAATAGAGATGCACAAAAGACTGGTAATTGTCTTTTTCGCTGGCTTTGCCTTCGGTCTGGCGTTCCTTGAGTTACTTCTCTGGCAGACAGGGATGTTGCGGGCCATTAACAAGTCCGCCGAGCCAGGCAGGCCTCCGGAGCTCCAAAGGCAACCGGCACAGAGTCAGGATAAGCGCCACGTGCGCCTCTCTCAGACGCCGTTAAACGTGCCCCCGGTGGAAGTGCGGGACGCTGCCCCTCAAGGCCGGCCGGACCGATCATTGATGGAGCGCAGGCTGATCATTCCCGTGCAGGGCGTCCGCGCTGTTGAGCTGCGGGATCACTTCCATGACCTGCGCGGCGGGCACCGTCACGAGGCGATAGACATTATGGCCCCGCGGGGCACCCCGGTATTGGCGGCCGATGCAGGAAGGGTCGTGAAACTGTTCCTCAGCAAACCAGGCGGCTTGACGGTCTACGAATTTGATGATAGCCAGATGTACTGCTACTACTATGCTCACCTGGATCACTACGCCGCGGGCTTGAGAGAGGGCACGCGGTTGCGTAAAGGCGAACTTCTAGCCTACGTGGGAAGTACAGGAAATGCATCGCCCGATGCCCCGCATCTGCATTTCGCCATTTTCCAGCTGGGTCCGGGTCAGAACTGGTGGGAAGGCTCCCCTATCGATCCCTACGCGTTCCTCACTGGTTCACCCGGCAAATAGCAGAGCGGATCCTTCAGGCTCCGCGAATCTGGAGCCAGGGCAGAACATATCGATCTCGGTCTGGCAAGGCACGGAGCGGCGAAGGCGGCAATTAACGCCGCATGGAACGGCGAGTCGTGCGCAAGGCTTGCGGCAGGGCCACGAAGACGGCTGGCTCGCAGCGGGATCGGGTCGCAAGCGACGGAAGGGGAAACTGCAACTCGCAGGATAGAAGTAATCGGCCGGGTGTACACTTCATTAGGATCTTGGAGTCCAAAAACAGGAATTCCCGAACAAAGGAAGGTGTCAGATGCCAGAATATCGTATTCGGGATGCACCCAATACACTAGCGTTTGCCGACGCGGAGAGCCACAAGCCGGTCTTTGGAGCTTGCCATCCCAGGAGCGCCAACGGAAGCCTGACAAAGCCGAAGCGACGTATGCGCAGACACCGCTGGATTGACACGGTCACTCAGGATCTGTGGGGCGTTGCCGGGGAATATCGGTAGGTGCTCGGAGAAGCTTCCGTAGACAAAGTACTGCGTCCGGTGATTTCTCTGCTCGCTGAAGGACAGCTGATTTGAGACAGGTGAATCACATTTCGTTCAAGGACATTGTAGCTCTCAGTAGAGTTGCGGTTCAAAACTGGCAAAACGACAGAGCACCACGAATGGGAGCAGCGCTGGCATATTATATCGGACTTTTGTTGGCGCCGAGTGTGTTGATCCTACTCGCCATCGCCGGTTTTGCATTCGGCGCTCAAGCTGCGGAAGGCCGCTTGGTCTCTGAGATCCAAAGCTTCGTGGGACATGAAGGAGCCAAGGCAATTCAGACGATGATCGAGGGTGCGCGCTATTCTTCCAAAGGCATCGCAGCGACCGTGCTTGGGCTCGTCACGGTTTTTTTTGCGGCTTCGGCGGTAGTCAGCGAACTGAAGGATGCGATGAACAAAATTCCAGTGAGAAGCGGCTGGCACACATACTTTTGCAGCTGGCCAACTTCGGCAGGAAGGCAAACCGGTGGCGGTGATTCTCGAAATCAGCCAAGAGATGTTGGCGGGGCTCGTGGGAACCACGCGGTCGCAGGTCAGCTTCTTCATGAATAGATTCCGCAAACCCGGTTTCATCCACTACAACGGTGGGATTGAAGTTCACAGCTAAGGGTTCGGACGAAGGTTGTAGCTCTCCGCCGGCATAGTGTTGGCCACGGCGATGGTGAATTCGGCGGACGTCTTCCAGTGTTTTGTCAAGGCGTCCTTGACGGTGCTCTGCGCCAGTGCGGGGGCCGCCAGCACCAGTATGAGGGACAGGTTGGACTTCACGGTTGGCCTCGTTTTCGCGAGTCTTTCAAACCGGAATGTCCGTATTTGAACTTCCGGCTTCTGGGTGGTTAGTATACCTCCAGTCGCAATGCTCTGTGCACCGCGTGGCCCCGTTTAGTGATGGGCCACGAGGGGCGCCGTGCGTCGCCGTAGCGGCGCGGGTTCTGCTTTGAGACGGCGCGCCTGCGGATTCGTGACGCGCCACCGCGCGGCTGGGCGAGCGAGCAGCACAGGACGTTCTGGGCCGACCGGACCGGCCGCCACGCCCGCCGATGGGCACGGCGTGGCGGTTGGGGATCGGCCGCCAGGGCGGGGTGCGTCGCCGGAGCATTGGGGTACTATGATATCGTTGGCACGGGGCCGACAGGAAGAACAACAATGACGCAATCGCAAATCGTTGAAGCACTGGCAGAGAAGTGCGAAGTGACCAAGAAAGTTTCGCAGGGTTTGCTCGCCGCGCTATCTGACACGGCCATCAAAGAAGTGAAGAAGAATGGCTTATTCGTTCTGCCCGGTATAGGTCGACTGGTGCGAGTTGATCGCAAGGCGCGCATGGGACGCAACCCTGCCACTGGCGAAGCCATCCAGATCGCCGCCAAGAAGGTGGTGAAGTTTCGCGTAGCCAAAGCCGCGAAAGACGCCATCATGCCGCCGAAGAAGGCGAAGGCCTAACAACACTCAAACAATTAGAGGGGCACCTTTCGTCTTGTGGGGCCTCGCAAAAGCCCAGCGGCGATCCACCGGCCGCTGCGGCTGCGGATTCGTGACGCGCCACGGCGCCGGCCACGCGCGGTCGCAGCGCAAGACGTTCGGCGCCGCACCGCGCCGGCCACCTCGCCCGCCGATGGGCACCGCGGAACCCTTGCGGTGATTGGCCATCAGGGCGGCGTGCGTCGCCGTGGCGGCGCGGGCTGCGATTTAAGACGGCGCGCCCGCGGATTCGTGACACGCCACTGCGCAGGCCTTGTGGGTGCTGGCCAGCAGGGAGCGGATTCGTGACAGCGGCCACCGCAGTCGCAACGCAAGGCGTTCGGCCGCCGGACCATGCCGGCCGCCTCGCACGGCGATGGGCGCCGCGTGGCGCTTGTGGTGATCGGCGATTAGGCGGCGCAGGTTGCGATTTGTGACGGCCAGCGTGCGGAGTCGTGACGGCGCCGGACCGGGCCGGCCGCGGCGCTCGCCGATGGGTGGCGCGCAGTGTAGTCCCAACAACAAGAGAGCGAAGTTGGTGAAAGCGAGCGGCAAATAAAATCGAAATCGTTGTGTCCAGCCTGGCGGTACTCAGAAACCTTCGACCATCCAGACATTTATGTTGACGACGCCCACCCTTATCGCGAGGTAGCGGCCGTCCGGAGAAGGTACGCTCCAATTTACACCGCGTCCTTTGGATTGCCACAGCACGTGCTCATTTCCCCGCAGATCGACGTAAAGAAACGTGTTACCTTGTGGCGAGTGGGAGACGCAGTGAAGCCCTTTTCCGTCAGGCGACCAATCAATACTCGTGATGAAGGGCCAACCCTTCACGTCGATTTCGCGGTCGGAGCCACCTGCCAGTGAGAGCAAGCGAACGTGAATCCTGGGCTCTTCAGCTTGTGAGAACGCAGCCGTTGATCCATCTGGAGAGAGTGCTGTGTTGAAGCCGTGGAATGGATCAGTCTCTATGGTCCGTAGCACTTTCCCTTTGCCCTTCACTGGGTCGAATGCTGTGATCATGAGCTGTTTTTGATCCTGGCTCCCCTCGAAGATGACGCATAAGCTTGCCGGGGCGGGTGCACACCGGAAGTCGGACCAATCCCGCATCTCCAGCACAAACTGGGGCACTCCACCACTTATGGGGATGCGCATCAGGCGTTTTGGCGAGGCCGGGTTGGATGATGCTTCCTGCATCTCCCAGAAGAGCACCCAACCACCATCCGAACTAACGCGCGCAAACGGGATTCTTGTATTGAGTCCTGTGACTACAGGCTCCGCGGTGTCCTGGCTGATTCCTTGCTTGTAAATACCACCTGTGCCGCTGCGGTTTGATGCGAACAATATCGCTTTGCTGTCCGCCGTCCATGCCGTAGGCCATTCGTCGGCTTCGTTATTGGTCAGCCGCTGAGGGGGCTTCATGCTCGTCCCGTCTGCTGCGAGCTCGCCCACGTAAACCTGGACCTGCTCTGTTATCTTGCGTAGCGCCAACCGTTTTCCATCCGCACTGGCGCTTAATCCCCAAACGTCAGATCCAGCCCACTGCGTAATGCGTTTTGGTTTGCCGGTGGGCGTGCCCGCATGGTTATCAATGGCGATTTGCGAAATGTTGGCAGCACTTGAGGCCTCCCACCCATAGATGATCCGCCCTTCTGGGAGCCAGCAAAAATCTTCCAGCAAGAGGTCCCCGTCTGCGGACACCACCACCGTCCGGTTCGCCCCCTTCAGGTCGCAGGTTTCGAGCGACGTGAGGTACGTGTCTGAACCAAGCACGTGCCTAACCAGAACGTAGGCCAAACGATGTCCATCTGGCGACCATTGCACCGAGCGGAAGTATTCATTCTCTCCGACTGCAAGGACCTTTCGTGGGTGGTCTCCCTGGATGCCCATCACCCAGATTTCGGGTATTGAATCCGAGGCGCCCATCGGACTGAAAGCTATCTGTGTCCCGTCCGGCGAAACCTTGAATCCCTTCGCATTCTCGCGAAGCTTTCGTGGAGATGGCCCGAGCAGCGAGATCGACCACATGCTCTTTTGGCCGCCCACTTCATCTGCGGCGGCAAGCAATTGTGTGCCGTCGGGAAACCACGAATCGACAACCCAGAAGGCCCCGGCTGGAACTCCGCCAGGCCTTGGGATGAGCCGCTCTTCCCCGGTCGAGAGCAGCCTCATGTGAATTCCGGCAGGATCTCCGTAAGCAAGGTACTTGCCATCGGGAGAAATCTCCTCACTCCCGACAGGGTTCTCGCTCGAGTTGAAAGTCACCTTTTTCTGCGTTAGTGACAACTCGCCGGAAGGCTTGGGAGCGCGATATAGGAGGAACCACGTCGCCGCAACCATCGCTGCCACCACGACAACGCTCGCGATGGCGGCTTTCTTGTGTTTCTTGATTATGCTGGCGACGATGATAGAATCCGATTCTTCATAGAGTGCTGCCTCAATTTCGATCCTCGCTTCGCCAATGGCTTGCAGTCTTTGATTGCGATCGCGTTCCAGGCACCTCTCCAGCAGCTTGCGGATTCCGAGAGTTGCCGCCGCCGGCAGCGCTTTCCAGTCCGGCTCCCCTCGCAGGACCGCCGCCAGAATGTCCGTGACCGATTCGCCTGGGAACGCGCGCCGCCCCGTCAGCATCTCGAACAGCACCGTACCGAACGCCCAGATATCGCTGCGCCTGTCCACTGCCGAGCCGCGCGCCTGTTCCGGACTCATGTATGCGGCCGTGCCGAGTATAAACCCGCTG
>Ga0070731_10004259_pt1 | contig 12422 bp, 12 predicted proteins | sample Coa_R1_2_FD_66448 | JGI IMG/M metagenome (GOLD analysis project Ga0070731, IMG submission 66448) | Surface soil microbial communities from Centralia Pennsylvania, which are recovering from an underground coalmine fire - Coalmine... | ecosystem: Environmental > Terrestrial > Soil > Unclassified ... | reverse complement strand
GCCTCGACATCCTGCGCGGCCACATGCCCGTTTCGAAATCGCTGCCCTACAGCTGGTACGACACGCCGAATATCCACCTGTGCACGGTGAAGGATTTCGAGGGGTTGTGCGCGAAGGTGGGCGCCGAGATTCTCGACGAACGCGTGATCCACGAGGGCAGGACGCGCACGGTCCTGCCGAATCTACGCGGGAGCCTCGGAGTCTTCCGGTTCCGCCGCCCTTAACCCGCCCCGCGGGTCGCGCCACACCACGATGATGAGCGCCGCGACCGGAATGAGGATCGCCGCGGTCACGGAGAAGAAGGCCGCATATCCGTAGGCTTCCACCATGAAGCCCGACGCGCCTGCCACGAGCTTGCCCGGCAACGCATACATGGACGAGAGCAGCGCGTACTGGGTCGCCGCGAAGCCCGCGCCCGTGAGGCCGGACATGTACGTCACCAGGATCGTGCCGCCGAAACTCTGGGAGAAATTGTCCATGCTGATGGCGACGATGAGCGCGGGAATGCTCGCGCCCTGCGTCGAGAGCCACGCGAATGCCAGGTGCGAGATGGCTTGCGCCGCGGCGCCGGCGAGCATCGAGCGGAGCAGGCCGTAGCGCACCACCATGAGCCCTCCTGCGAAGGCGCCGATGATCCCGACGACCACCCCATAGACCTTCGCCACGCTCGCGATCTGCGCCTTGGTGAAGCCCAGGTCCACGTACATCGGGTTGGACATGGTGCCCGCGAGGAAATCCGACATCCGGTAGAGCGCGACCAGCACCAGCACGACGACGAGCACCCGGCCCATTCGCGAGTGCAGGTCCGTGAGCGGCTCCCTCACGGCGCGCGCAAGATCGAAGCGTTTCGATTCGGGCGCCGGCTTCGCGCGATCGACGACCGGCGAGAGGACGCTCGCGACGATCCCGATCGACATGAGCGCCGCCATCGTGACGTACGAGGTGCGCCAGTCCACGAACTCCGCGATGTAGAGCGCGCCGGCGCCCGCCGCGAGGAGCGCCAATCGGTAGCCAAGCTGGTAGGCCGCGACCATGATCCCCTGGCGCTCGTCGGGCGCGGCGTCGATGCGCCAGGCATCGATCACGATGTCCTGCGTGGCCGAGCCGAACGCGACCACGAAGGTGAATGCAGCCGTCATCGCGAAGCTCGCCGCCGGATCGCTCATGGCCACGCCCACGAGGCCTGCCGCGATGACGAGCTGGCACGCGACCATCCACGCGCGGCGCCGGCCCAGCGCGCGCGCGAGGAACGGCACGTCGAACGCATCGATGAGCGGAGCCCAGAGGAACTTGAGGCTGTAGGCGAGCCCCAGCCAGCTGAAAAGCCCGATCATCGAAACGGGAACGCCGGCCTCGCGCAGCCTCACCGAGGCGGTGCCGAAGACCAGCAGGAACGGCAGCCCCGTGGAAAAGCTCAGGGCCAGCATCAACGCGATGCGCGGATTCCCGAGATCCCGCCAGCCGAGCTTGCGGTTTTGCGTCATGTCCGCATATTAAGATACGACCCGGACCCGCGAGGAAAACCATGGACAAGATCGTGAAGACCGACGAGCAGTGGAAGACCGATCTCTCGCCGGAGGAATACAACGTGCTGCGCAAGCACGGCACCGAGCGCGCGTTCACCGGGAAGTACCATGCGACGACGGATCCGGGCACCTACGTGTGCCGCGGATGCGGGCAGCCCCTCTTCCAATCCGAGACCAAGTTCGACGCGGGTTGCGGCTGGCCGAGCTTCTACCAGCCGCTCGCGGAAGGCGCCGTTACGGAGAAGGAAGACCGCACCTACGGCATGAAGCGCACCGAGGTGCTCTGCTCGCGTTGCGACGGGCACCTCGGGCACGTGTTCGAAGATGGGCCGAATCCCACGGGGTTGCGGTACTGCATGAACTCCGCCTCGCTGGACTTGAAGAAGAAGTAGCGATCAGGCCCCGGCCGGCACGACCGCGCGACTGTGTCGCGCCCACCGGGGCGCCACGCTATGCATCGCGTGGCGGATCGATCTTCCCGAGCTTCTCCAGTCGAAGACGGATCGAACTCTGCGTGCGCGCGTGGCGGCGCGCCATCTCGGCCATCGCGAGGCCGTTGTCGAATTCAGCGGTGAGCGTGCGGTCCTCGCCTTCGGTCCAGGGCTTGCCGAAGTTGGCGGGAAGCCGCTCGCGGCGCTTCTCGCGCTCGACCTCCTTCTGCATGAGATCCACGGCGGAGAAGAGCGCCCGCAGCGTGCGCGGCTCGGCGTAGGGGCTTTCTTCGGGATACGCCTCGCCGGTGACGGGATTCACGCCGTCGGCGAGCGCTCGGACAATGGGCAGTGCGGCATCGAGTTGCATGGTGCGGGCCTCTCTCGTGAGTTGGATTTGTGCGGGTGGCCTACCTCCACCGTGCACATGGAAAAACGCTCACGCGCGGGCGCGGTTGACCTCGCGCTCCATCTCCGCCTGGGACCACAGCCAATCCTCCTCGAGCTGCGCGATGCGCGTCGCGATTTCCCCGCGGCGTCTCGAGGCCGCCTGGAGCTTCTCGCGCTGCGTTTCCTCGTACGCTTCGCCGGACGCGAGCCACGACTCGAGCCGCGAGGCTTCGTCCCCGAGGGTCTGCAGCTCCTCTTCGAGCGCCGCGAGCTTTTTCTCGAAGGGCCTGCGCGCGTCGGCTTCGCGCTGGCGCCGCGCCGCTTCAATGCGCCGCTCCTGCTTGCGGTTCTGCGCGCCTTCGTCGCGGGCCTCGCGCCTGCCGTCGCGCGTTCGCTGGTATTGCCTCGCCCATTCCTTGTAGTCGTCGAGACCGCCTTCGAACGGGGCGACGCGGCCGTCGGCGACCAGCAACCATTGATCCGTGGCCGCCGAGAGCAGCGCGCGGTCGTGCGCGACAACGACGAGCGCGCCCTCGAAATCCGTGAGCGCCTGGGCGAGCGCCTCGCGCATCTCGATGTCGAGATGGTTGGTGGGCTCGTCGAGGAGCAGGAGATTCGGCCGTTGCCAGACGATGAGGGCGAGCGCGAGCCGCGCCTTCTCGCCGCCGGAGAAGCTCGCGACCTTCTGCGAGGCCTGGTCGCCGCGGATGTCGAAGGTGCCGAGGAAATCCCGGAAGAGCTGCTCGCGCTCGTTGGGCGCGAGCTTCACGAGATGCCAGAGCGGCGTCTCGTCGAGGCGGAGCTGGTCGACCTGGTGCTGCGCGAAGTAGCCCACGCGCAAACCCTGCGCGCGGTGGATCTTGCCGGCGATGAGCGGCAGGTCTCCCACGATGGACTTGAGCAGCGTCGACTTGCCCGCGCCGTTGGGCCCGAGCAAGCCGATCGCGTCGCCGGGAAGCGCGCTCCATTCGACGCCCGAGAGGACGGGAGTCGATCCGTAGCCGACCGACGCGTCCTCGAGCCGGAAGAGCTGGCGCGGCTTTTCCGCGGGCGCGCGGAATTCGAACGAGAAAGGCGCGTCGACGTGGGCGGCGGCGATGCGCTCGAGCTTCTCCAGCGCATGGATGCGGCTTTGCGCCTGGCTCGCCTTCGTCGCCTTGGCGCGGAACCGCGTGATGAATGCCTCGAGGTGCGCGATGGCGCGCTGCTGCTTCTCGTAGGCGAACTGCTGCTGAGCGAGGCGCGCGGCGCGCTGCGCCTCGAACGCGCTGTAGTTCCCGCTGTAGGCGTTGAGCTTCTCGTTTTCCACGTGCACGATCGATTGCGCCACCGCATCGAGGAATTCGCGGTCGTGCGTGACGAGGATCACCGCGCCCGGGAAGGCCTTGAGCCAATCCTCGAGCCAGAGCACCGCGTCGAGATCGAGGTGGTTGGTGGGCTCGTCGAGCAGCAGCAGGTCCGACCGGCACATGAGCGCGCGCGCGAGGTTGAGGCGCATGCGCCAGCCGCCGGAGAACGTGGCCACCGGGCGCGACTGCGCCTCCTCGCCGAAGCCGAGCCCCGCGAGCAGCGTCTGCGCCCGCGATCGCGCCTGGTAGCCGCCGATCTCCTCGTAGCGCGCGTGGAGATGCGCGAGGCGCTCGCCTCCCTCCCCCGCGGAGGCGATGTCGCGCTCGATCGCGCGAAGCTCCTCGTCGCCGTCCATCACGAAGTCGAGCGCGGGACGATCCACGGCGGGCGTCTCCTGCGCGACGTGCGCGAGCACCCATCGCGGCGGCATGTCGACCTCGCCCGCGTCGGCGTGCAATTCGCCGCGCACCAGCGCGAAGAGGCTCGACTTTCCGCTGCCGTTGGGTCCGACGAGCCCGACCTTTTGCGCCGGATGCACGTTCATCGACGCACCGTCGAGCAGCACCCGCGCGCCGCGTCGAAGCGTGACGTCGCTCAGGCGCAGCACGGCGCGGCCTCTGCCATCGGGAGATTCATCCTAAAATACCCGTATCGTAACCTCCGAATCCGCCATGACCGCTGCCGCCGCGCCCGCTTCGAACGCCGACCCGGAAACGTTCCGGCGCGAGTTCGTGGAGTTCTCGATCCAGGCCGGCGTGCTGCGCTTCGGCGAGTTCAAGACCAAGGCCGGTCGCCTGTCGCCCTACTTCTTCAATGCCGGCCTCTTCGGCGACGGGCGCCTGCTGGGCGAGCTCGGCCGCTACTACGCGCGCGCCGCCCTCGCCTCGGGCATCGGCTTCGACATGCTCTTCGGCCCCGCCTACAAGGGGATCACGCTTGCCGCGGCCACCGCGATCGGACTTGCCGGTCTCGGTCACAATGTGCCGTTCTGTTTCAACCGCAAGGAGGCGAAGGATCACGGCGAGGGCGGGAATATCGTCGGAGCACCCCTCCAGGGGCGGGCGCTGATCATCGATGACGTCATCACGGACGGGGCCTCGAAGCGCGAGGCGATCGAGATCATCCGCGCGGCCGGTGCGACCCCGGCAGGCGTGCTAATTGCTCTGGACCGGCAGGAGCGCGGGAAAGGCGACCTTTCGGCGACGCAGGAAGTGAGCCGGGAGTTCGGCTTGCCCGTCACGGCCATTGCGACACTCGCCGACATCCTCGCCACGCTGCGGGCGCGGCCCGAGGACCGGGGACATGTCGAGAGGATCGAGGAATACCGCCGCCAGTACGGCGTGGCGGCGAGTCGATAACGAGCAGGGCGCATGCAAGGATACATACAATGAAAAAACTGCTGGCAATGGCTGCGGTGATGTTCATTCCCGCGGCGGGTGCTTCGTACAAATGCGTGGACGAGAAGGGCGTGACCCGTATCGGCGACACGCCGCCTCCGGAGTGCGAGCACGTTCCGATGTACGAGATGTACTCGACCGGGCAGGTCAGGCGCAAGATCGATCCGACGCCGACGCCCGACCAGCTCAAGGTTCGCCTCGAGGAGCAGGAGAAGGCGAAGGAAGCGGCGCTCGCCGCCTCGGAACAGAAGCGCAAGGATACGGCGCTCCTCGCCTCGTACAGCAACGAGAAGGAGTTCGACGTGGCGCGCGACCGCAACGTCGAGCCGATCGCGGGCCGCCTCCGGAACGCCCAGGACCGGCTCGTCGAAGTGGACAAGAACATCAAGTCCTTCGAGGAGGAGATGGAGTTCTACAGGTCCGGCAAGCGCAAGTCGGCGAAGAACAACGAGCCGCCGCCGGTGCTCGTCGCGAACCTCGATCGCGCGAAGAGCGAGAAGGTCACGCTCGAGAAATCCCTCGTGACATACCAGAAGCAGATCGAGGAGACGAAGGCGAAGTACGAGACCGACAAGAAGCGCTGGATCGCGCTGAAGACGGGCACCGTCGAGCGCCCCGCCGAGACCGTCAAGTAGCTAGCCGCGCTTGAGCTTGCCGCGCAGGATCTCGCCCGCCCGGGCGGGATTCGCCTTGCCCTGGGTCGCCTTCATCACCTGCCCCACGAGGGCGTTGAACGCCTTGTCCTTGCCGGCGCGATAGTCGTCCACGAGTCTCGCGTTCGCCGCGATCACGGCATCGACCGCCGACTCGATCGCCCCCGCGTCCGAGATCTGCCTCAAGCCGCGCTTGTCGATGATCGCGTCGGGCTCGCCCTCGCCCGCGGCCATCGCATGCAGCACTTCCTTCGCGGCCTTGGCGGAGATGGTTCCGTCATGGATGCGATCGAGGAGCCTCGCGAACGACGTCACGTTGACGGGCAGCTTGTCGAAAGCGACTCCCTGCGTATTCGCATTCGCGGTCACTTCGCCATTCACCCAGTGGGCCACGGTGATCATGGGCGCGCTCGTGGCCTCGGCGGTGCGGGCGAAGAAATGCGCCTTCTCGCGCGACTCGGTGAGCAAGTGTGCGTCATATGCCGAAATGCCTTTCGCCTCGAATCGGCCTCGCAAGGCGGCAGGAAGCTCCGGCATCTCGCTTCGCACCCTGTCGATCCATTGCGAGGTGATTTCCACCGGCAGCAGGTCGGGATCGGGGAAATAACGGTAATCGTGCGCATCCTCCTTCGACCGCATCGGGCGCGTCTCGCCCCGATCCGGATCGAAAAGGCGCGTCTCCTGCACGACCTTGCCGCCATCCTCGATGAGGTCGACCTGCCTGCGCACCTCGTATTCGATGGCCTTCTCGAGAAAGCGGAACGAGTTGAGGTTCTTGATCTCGCAGCGCGTGCCGAGCGGCTCGCCCGCGCGCCGCACGGACACGTTGGCGTCACAACGGAACGATCCCTCCTGCATGTTGCCGTCGCAGATGCCGATCCAGCGCACGAGCGAATGGAGCGCCTTCGCGTAGGCGACCGCTTCCGCCGCCGATCGCATGTCGGGTTCGCTCACGATCTCGAGGAGCGGCGTTCCCGCGCGGTTGAGATCGATGCCGCTCATGCCGTGGAAATCCTCGTGCAGCGACTTGCCCGCGTCCTCCTCGAGGTGCGCGCGCGTGAGGCTCACCGATTTCTCCTTTCCGTCGACCACGATCGCGACGGTGCCGCCCGAAACGACCGGCCGCACGTACTGGCTGATCTGGTAGCCCTTGGGCAGGTCCGGATAGAAATAATTCTTGCGCTCGAAAGTGCTGCAGGGCGCGATCGTGCCGCCGACCGCGAGGCCGAAGCGGATCGCGCGCTCCACGGCGCCCTTGTTCAGCACCGGAAGCGTTCCGGGCATCGCGAGATCGACCGCGGAGGCTTGCGTATTGGGCGAGGAACCGAACCGCGTCGCCGCGCCGGAAAAGATCTTCGAGTCCGTCGTGAGCTGCGCGTGGGTTTCGAGGCCGATGACGACTTCCCAGGTCATTCGAAACCTTTCGGCACCCGGGTGTGCCAATCGGTCGCCTGCTGGAACGCGTGCGCCGCACGAAGCATGCGTGCCTCGTCGAAATAGTTGCCGACGACCTGCAGTCCGACGGGGCGTCCCTTGTTGCCGAAGCCGCACGGGATCGAGAGGCCCGGAAGCCCCGCGAGGTTGATCGGGATCGTGTAGAGATCGTCGAGATACATCTGCACCGGGTCCGTGGCCTTCGATCCCAGGTCGAACGCGACCGAGGGCGCGGCGGGGCCCACGATGAGATCGCAATCGCGGAACGCGGCGATGAAGTCGTTCGCGATCAGGCGGCGGATCTTCTGCGCCTGGACGTAGTACGCGTCGTAGTACCCGTGCGAAAGCACATACGTGCCGATGAGCACGCGACGCTTCACCTCGGGGCCGAATCCCTGCGCGCGCGTCTTGCGGTACATGTCATTGAGGTCCGCGTATTCGGGAGCGCGATATCCGTAGCGCACTCCGTCGTAGCGCGAGAGGTTGGACGACGCCTCGGCCGGCGCGATCACGTAGTAGGCGGCAACGGAAAGGTGCTGGTTGGGAAGGCTCACCTCGACCACCTTCGCGCCGAGCTTCGCGAGCTCGTCGATGGCGGCGCGGATCGGCGCGGCGACGTCCTGCGCGAGGTCCTTGGTGAAATACTCGCGCGGCACGCCGACGCGCAGTCCCTTTACGCCGCCGGATAGCATCGCGGCGTAATCGTCGACGGGGCGGTCGATGCACGTGGAGTCGCGCTCGTCGTATCCGGCCATCGTTCCCAGCAGGATCGCGAGGTCTTCCGCGGTCTTTCCGAGCGCGCCCGCCTGGTCGAGCGACGAGGCGAAAGCCACGATGCCATGGCGCGAGACGCGGCCATACGTGGGGCGAAGGCCGCACACGCCGGTGAACGACGCGGGCTGGCGGATCGATCCGCCGGTATCGGTGCCCGTGGCTGCAGGCGCGAGGCGCGCGGCCACCGCCGCGGCCGATCCTCCCGAGCTCCCGCCCGGGACCGCCGCGAGGTCCCACGGGTTCTTCACCGGGCCGAAGTGCGAGTTCTCGTTCGACGAGCCCATGGCGAACTCGTCCATGTTCGCCTTGCCGAGCAGCACCGCGCCGGCGCGGTCGAACTGGGCGATCACATGCGAGTCGTAGGGCGAGACGAAATTGCCGAGGATCTTCGAGCCCGCCGTGGTGAGCCAGTCCTTCGCGCAGAAGAGATCCTTGTGCGCGACCGGAATGCCGGTGAGCGGGCCCGCTTGCCCGCGCGCGATGCGCGCATCGGCCGCCTTCGCCTGCGCGAGGCTCTTCGCTTCGTCGATCGTGATGAACGCGTTCAGCGCGGCGCCTTCGCCGGCGATGCGATCCAGGAAGTGGCGCGTCATCTCGACGCTCGAGACTTCGCGCGAAGCGAGCTTCGCCGAGAGCTCCCTCAGCGTCGCGCGGTGCACGTTACTCGATCACTTTCGGCACGAGGTACAGGCCATCCTCGACGGCGGGTGCGATCGACTGGAACGAATCGCGCTCGTCGGCCTCGGTGACGCGATCGGCGCGCATGCGTTGCATCGCCTGCTGCGGATGCGACATGGGCTCGACGCCGGACGTATCGACGCTTCCCATCTGGTCGACGATCGCGAGGATGCCGTTCAGCTGTTGTTGCAGCGCAGCAGCCTCCCGCGGCGTGACCTCCAGCCGCGCGAGATCCGCTATCCGGGCGATCTGTTCAAGGGAAAGCACGAGAAATACCTTCTAAGGCCTTAAAATCGTTGCGATTATTGGGCTATTATATTGCACGCCCCCGAGACGGGCCCGGCGGCAACCGAAACCCCTTACGGATCAAGATGTTCTCCTTCGTTTCCAAGTACTTCTCCACCGACCTCGCGATCGACCTCGGCACCGCCAATACGCTCATTTACGTCCGCGGCAAGGGAATCGTGCTCGACGAGCCTTCCGTCGTCGCGATCCGACAGGAAGGCGGCCCCAACGGAAAGAAAACGATCCAGGCGGTCGGCCTCGCCGCGAAGCAGATGCTCGGAAGGACGCCCGGCAACATCACGGCGATCCGCCCGATGAAGGATGGCGTGATCGCGGACTTCACGATCACCGAGCAGATGCTGAAGTACTTCATCAAGAAGATCCACGACAACCAGTGGTTCCGCCCGAGCCCGCGCATCGTGATCTGCGTGCCGTACGGATCCACGCAGGTGGAGCGCCGCGCGATCAAGGAAAGCGCGATCGGCGCCGGGGCTTCGCAGGTGTTCCTCATCGAGGAGCCCATGGCCGCCGCGATCGGGGCGGATCTGCCGATCGCCGACGCGACCGGCTCGATGGTCGTCGACATCGGCGGGGGCACGACCGAAGTCGGCGTGATCTCGCTGGGCGGCATCGTGTACTCGGCGTCCGTGCGCGTGGGCGGCGACAAGTTCGACGAGGCGATCATCAACTACATCCGCCGCAACTACGGGATGCTGATCGGCGAGTCCACCGCCGAGCAGATCAAGAAGCAGATCGGCAGCGCGTTCCCCGGCAGCGAGGTGCGCGAGATGGAAGTGAAGGGACGCAACCTCGCCGAGGGGATCCCGCGCTCGTTCACGATCTCGTCGAACGAGATCCTCGAGGCGCTCACCGATCCGCTGAACTCCATCGTCTCCGCGGTGAAGAGCGCGCTCGAACAGACGCCGCCCGAGCTGGGCGCCGACATCGCCGAGAAGGGCATGGTGCTCACGGGCGGCGGCGCGCTGCTGCGCGAGCTCGACCGCCTGCTCATGGAAGAGACGGGGCTGCCGGTGATCGTCGCCGACGACCCGCTCACGTGCGTCGTGCGCGGCTCGGGGCGAGCCCTCGAGGAGATGGACAAGCTGGGAACGGTCTTCACGAACGATTGATGAAACGGGACTGAAGTCCCCATGATGATCCGCGAGCCGCCCGCCTTCTTCCACCGCGGCCCCAGCCCGCTCGCCCGCGTCACCTTCTTCACGCTCGCCGCGATCGCCATCATGATCGCCGACCACCGCTTCCATGCGCTGGAGACCGTGCGCCTGTCGCTCTCGGTGCTCGCCCATCCGGTCCAGCAGCTCGCCGCGATGCCCGGCGAAGCCGTGGGGCGCGTCGCCGATTACTTCACGAGCCAGAACCGGCTCCTGCGCGAGAACCAGGAGCTCAAGGTGAAGGTCCTCGAGCAATCCGCGGCCGCGCAGGAGTCGAAGCTGCTGAAGAGCGAGGAGGAGCACCTGCTCGCGATGACGTCCAGCCAGAGCCGTTACGCCGAGAAGGGGATCATCGCGGAAGTGCTCTACACGGCGCGCAATCCCTTCACGCGCAAGATCGTGGTCGACAAGGGCCTCACCCATTCGATCCAGGCCGGCATGCCCGTGATCGACGGCACCGGCGTGGTGGGGCAGGTCACGAGCGTCGGCACGTTCACGAGCGAGGTCACGCTCGTCACCGAGAAGGACCAGGCGGTGCCCGTGATGGTGGTGCGAAACGGGCTGCGCGCGATCGCGGTGGGCTCGGGCAAGGACGGGTCCATCGACATCCCGTTCATGCCGGTCTCCGCGGACGTGCAGAACGGCGACGTCTTCGTGACCTCCGGCATCGATGGAACCTATCCGCCGGGACTCGTGGTCGCCGAGGTGACAACAGTGCAGAAGGACGCTGCACGCGTGTTCGCGAAGATCTCCGCGAAGCCCGCCGCCGGCGTCGACTACCACCGCTACGTGATGATGCTGCCGCTGTCGGCCGCGACCGCGCCGCCGCCGGAAGCGAAGGCCGACGACACCCCGCGCAAGAGCGCGAAGGATCGCGCGCGCGCCCGGAGGCAGCAGTAATGCGCCCGGCCGACCTCACGCCGCTCGCGCGTGACGTGATGAAGATGCCCGCGAGCGGGGGCCTCGTCTTCTTCTCGCTCGCGATCGCCTACCTCGTGCAGGTGTTGCCGTGGTCCGGCAATTGGCTCCTCGTGCGGCCCGACTTCGTGCTCCTCGTGCTGATCTTCTGGGCGCTGCACGAGCCGCGCTCCATCGGCCAGGGAATGGCGTTCGCGCTCGGCCTGCTGATGGACGTGAGCGACTCGATGCTGCTGGGGCAACACGCCTTCGCTTACGTGATCGCGACCTACGGCGTGCAGATCTTCCGCGTGCGCATCCTCACCTTCGGGTTCGCGGAACAGACTCTGCACGTCCTCGGCGTCACCGTCGTCGCGTGCGCGGTGATGCTCATGCTGAACCTGCTGCTGGGCGCCGACTTCCCGGGCTTCGCGTATTTCGTCTCGCCCGTGGCCACGGCGCTCCTCTGGGGCCCGGTGAACTGGCTCCTCTACCTTCCCGCGGTGCGCCGCTCTCGCGGCGGCTCCGCGTAACGGGGACGCGCCGCCATGATGATCGGTCAGGCCCTGCGCGACCAGCAGCGCGAGCTCACGGTCTTCCGCAACCGGCTGATGCTGTCGGGCTTCTTCATCGTGATCGCCTTCGCGATCCTGATGGGGCGCTTCACGTGGCTCCAGGTCGTGCAGCGCGAGTACTACCACACGCTCGCCGAGGCGAACCGCATCTCGGTGGTGCCCGTCGTCCCGAACCGCGGACTCATCCTGGACCGCAACGGCGAAGTGCTCGCCGCCAATTACTCGGCCTACACGCTGGAGATCACGCCCAGCCGCGTGGCGAACCTCGATCGCGCGATCGACGAGCTCGGGACCGTGATCGACGTGTCGCCGCGGGACCGGCGCCGCTTCAAGAAGCTGCAGGAGGAGAGCAAGAACTTCGAGAGCCTGCCGATCCGCACCCGGCTCACCGAGGAAGAGGTCGCGAAGTTCGCCGTGAACCGCTACCGCTTCCCGGGATTCGAGATCAAGGCGCGGCTCTTCCGCTCGTATCCCCAGGGTGAAGTCGCCTCGCACGCGATCGGCTACATCGGGCGCATCAACGACGCCGACGTGAAACGCATCGACATCAACGGCCTTGCGACGAACTACAAGGGCACGGACCACATCGGCAAGCTCGGCATCGAGGGCGCCTACGAGAAGGATCTGCACGGCGTCACGGGTTCCGAGCAGGTGGAGATCGACGCGGGCGGCCGCGCCATCCGCTCCCTCGAGAGGAGCGAGCCGCAGTCGGGCAACAACCTCTTCGTCACGATCGACCTCGGGCTGCAGAAGATCGCCGAGCAGGCGTTCCAGGACTTCAAGGGCGCGCTGGTGGCGATCGATCCGAAGACCGGCGAGATCCTCGCGCTCGTTTCCAAGCCCGGCTTCGATCCGAACCT
>Ga0070731_10004257_pt1 | contig 12423 bp, 11 predicted proteins | sample Coa_R1_2_FD_66448 | JGI IMG/M metagenome (GOLD analysis project Ga0070731, IMG submission 66448) | Surface soil microbial communities from Centralia Pennsylvania, which are recovering from an underground coalmine fire - Coalmine... | ecosystem: Environmental > Terrestrial > Soil > Unclassified ... | reverse complement strand
GGCCCTTGCACGGTGGTGGCCTGAACGTAATACCCGTTCATATCGATCACCAGCTCGGTGTTATTGGTGGCCAGCACTTGAATCCCCCCATCTGCGCCAGCAGAAACGATAGCCGAATTGGCCACCGTGCCACCTTGCACGGCGTTCAGGACCACTGTCCCAGGCCAGGCTGCATTGTCCTGCCAAGCTGCGACCCATGCGACCTCCTGTCCCAGCGGAGTGATGGAGACGAAGTTCATCGAATAAGCCGCAGCCGCGGGCACGCCGCAGTTGGACGAAGGAACGGGAATGACGCGCGCCTGACCGGCAACGAGCGAGGGAGGGCCGAACGGGCCAGTCTTACCCGAGCCCCCATGAGCACGCGTATCCATAACGCGGCAGGGCGTGATTGCAATGAACACTAATCCTGAGGTGTTACTAACCGCCGCCTTCTGGTCGCTCGATTTGAACAGGGACCAGTTTCTCACTGGTACGGTGTCCGGTTGGATCTGTTGCCCAAAGCTGGCCGGCGTCAAAGCCGCCACGGCGGCCAACAAGGCGCAGTGCAAGAGCAGCGGCCTCAGGATCGAAAAGCTGGTACCCGGCCATTGAGAGTTCATCGCGACAGTCTCCTAGTCAATGGAACATCGCCGGACTTGAGCTAAGACTTTAGGGCCGGCGGGGATCTTCAGCCTGCCGGACACCATTGCCCGGCGTTTTCCGCTGTGATAGTTTGAACGCCTCGCCCGTGAGACGACCGCTCGCCATGACGCTTCTGGTGCTTGCTTGTTGCTGTGGGTGTATGCCGAATTATTGGCCCGATTCAAAATGTGAATGGCCCCCAGAGACCGCAATGCCGCTTGACCTGAGCAAGCCAATGCAGCTAGGCCATCTCAGCGATGACGCGCTATTCGCTGAAGAACTTGCCATTCGCTACGCCGATTCACACACCAAACGGCATTCGGCGACCGACGAAGATTACGGGCAGGCGAGAGAACGCTGCATGGCAGAGTTGTTTGACGTGATTGGGAGAAATCATGGTGTAACTCGGGAACGGACCAGGGAAGCCTTGTTGTATCGTCGCCCAAGCCAGGTCTTGGCCGTCATCCTGTCCTTCGCGCTGCTCTACGCCCTTGCGGCGGCTGGCATCGTACGTTTAGTAGCTCGCCGCTATCCACTTGAAGAGGGGTGGAGCGAGGTGCTGGTGGCAGTTCTTTTCACGTCAACCGTAGTCAGCATCACGGGCGTACTCCTGGGTGAAGTCTGGGCATTTCTGCTAGAAACGTATCGCCTGGGCAATGATCACCTCAGCTATCGTGCCGATCGCATCCCTTGGGCTCATCACCGCCTGATTCTGTTCATCGGCGGCGTGGTTATTTTCTGGCTCATTGCCGGGCTTCATTATCGGTTGGGCGTCCGCGCAAGGCTATCTTCACCCCTCACATCCGCCAGTTAATCGAAAACGTCAACCGGTTCTCGTATTTGGCAACATCCGGGACGAACGGTCCGAGCGCTCCAGTCGCCCGGTTTCAATCAACCTAATGGATTGATTTCTCCCGCCAGCCTCTCGATGTCCACGGGCTGCAACCCAAGATGCTCACCTAGTTCTTTTGGAGTCATCACTAGAACAGTAGAATCAAGCGCTCTAAATCCATGCTTCGCGACATTCCAAAAACGCCTGTCCATGGTCAAGAACGCGTCGAGGGCCGCCTCCTCAGCCGTCCACAAATGGTACGCGTCGTCGACATGAGCGTCGCCGATAGCAATTCTGATCTGTTGAAATCTCGGATGTCTGATTGACCGGAAGAATTCCATCTGTTCTTCTTCGGTAATGCCAACACTCCCGCTCGCGGCAAAAGTAACGGATCTTTTTACTGGACACGGGGCGTACTTCATCGGTACGCCTCCAAGGAGGTTTATACCGAGATAGCCTTCACCGCGACTATTTTGACGCGATTCTTCCATTCTGAGTTCAGGCGAGGTAAAAAACTCTAGTTTCCCCGTCCTTGCAAAAATGCCCAGCGCCGCTAGATAGGGAAGTTGTTCTATTCGATACATCTCATCGGGTCTGGGTGGACGGTGATCTCGCAGTGCTATCCGGTCATGCGGGGCCGCGGCTACCAGCTCATGCGGACCCCACCTTGCCACGTATGGAACTACTACGGTTTTGTGAGTAACGGCGTTTATTTCTATATTCCGATCTAAGAGCACTTTCATGGCGCCGCAAGCCGAAACTTATTGGCCCATCATCCCCCTCACATCCGCCAATTAATCGCGAACGTAAGCCGGTTCTCGTGCTTCGCGACATCCGGCACAAACGGCCCAGCGGTGCCCAGCCAGCCGTCCGGCGAAGTAGTGCCGCCGCGGCCGGCAAAGTAGGGAATGTTAGAGTGCCGGCTGATGAATTCGAAGCGGAATGCCAGAAAATCGGTGGGCAGCACGTCGAACGTGGACGTCAGATCCCACAGTTTCAGGCTGTAGTTGTCGGGTCCGGGCGGGAACCCAGCCGGCGTCGGAGAGAACGCCAGGTAGCGGCCCGGATTGGTCACGCCCTCAGCCCGCAGCGACCACGCGAACAAGTCGTGATGGAACCAGATGCGGTTGGCAAAAGACGACCCGAGCATATATTCCTTGCGGCCTGGAAACGGATTCACGCCATCGAACTCCGTCCCGAAGTGGGTGTTGAGGCTTAGCGCCATCTTGGAAACCCACGCCGATTGCGGGTGATTGTAGTAGCGAACCAGAATGCTGTCGTCGTGGTGGAATCGCTTGCGATGCGGATCGTCCTTGGTGTCGGTACCGTAGTAGAAGTTGGCGACGAAGCCGAGCGACTCGCGCGGCCGCCACGTGTTGGACAGTCCCACGGAATTGTTCTTGCTCCATTTACCGTAAGTCTGATAGCCGTTCATGAACCACGGCTCGATCTTGATTTTGTCGGTGGGGAAAATCTGAATGCGCGCGCCGGAGAAATAAAACGGCGTCATGTCGGATACGAAAGAGCGGTTGTAGTTCCAATTCTCGCCCAGCAGGTAGCTTTCGAGCCCAATATACGAATAGAAATAGCCGGCCTGGACATTGACGCCATTCAACTCATCGAAATGATAGCCGGCGACGGCCTCGCCGATGTACTTGTTGTTAGCCACGGTGAGATTGCGGCCGCGGTTCACGGTGGGGTCGAGATCCTGCGTGACGCCGAGCTGGTTGCCGGTCTGCAGCGTCAGCTTGCCCAGCACATTTTTGTAATTCGTATCGATGCCGATGGTGGCGTTGTTGATCTGCCACTCCGTGTTGCGGCCCACAGCGCCGCTACCGATTATGGTGTCGTCGCGCGGTTGGTTGAACGAATAGCCGTAATACGTGTCGAGATAGAGATTCACCGTCGCGAAGGAGTTAGAGAGCGGCTGCGTCTTTTGCCGGCTCTGGCCGTTCATCCAGGTGAAATCGCCGAATGCGAAAGGCGCGGGTTTGGAGTCGGCCTGCACGGCCGGCGCGGGCGTTGCAACAAACGGCTGCGGAGCTACGACGGTGGTTGCGGGAGCAGCGGGCGTGACGGCCTCGAGCTTCGCCTCCAACTGCGCCAGGCGCTTCTTGAGCTCGCTAACTTCCTCGCGCAGCGCCTGCACGTCCTGAGCGGGCAGTTTCGCAGGCAATAAGTAGAGCAGAGTGACAGCCAGAGCACACCGGATCGTGAGGTTTCTCATCGGATTCTCCAGAATTCAAGACTAACAAGCCGCGAAGTAGCCCATTGAGATTTTCGGGAATGGTTGACGGCGCTCGCCTGCATGTGTTAAGTTGTTCTGTTTGAACGCGTAACCGGGTTCCCCCTGCACAATTTCCATGGATGCAACTTTACATTCGCTGGGCGAAATACTGCTGAAAGGCATCCCCACCTTCTTTTTGGTGATCGCGCTGTTCGTGTACCTCAAGTACATGTTCTTCGGACCCCTGGAAAAGGTGCTGAAAGCCCGCTACGACGCCACCGAAGGCGCGCGCAAAGCGGCCGAGGAAAGCCTGCAGCGTGCCGACGCGCGGACCGCCGAGTACGAAGCCGCCATGCGCGCCGCTCGCAGCGAGATTTACCAGGAACAGGAAAAACAGCGCCGTCAATTGCAGCAGGAGCGAGCCGCGGCCGTCGAAGTTGCGCGCCAGAAATCCGAAGCGCAGATCGCGCAGGCCAAAGCCGAGCTGGCTGCCGAAGCCGCGCAGGCCCGCAATAGTCTGGCGGCGGAAAGCGAATCGCTGGCCAGCCAGATCGCCGATTCCGTCCTAGGGCGGAGAGTGGCATGAGACGTCTTGCATTCGCCGCGCTCACCATTGGGCTGTCGATGGGCGCCGTCATGGCGCAAGAGCCCGCCGGCGCTAAAGATCCCGAAGAGGGTCTCGAAATCTGGAAGTGGGCCAACTTCGCCATCCTGGCCGGAGGCTTGGGCTACCTCGCCGTCAAGAAGGGCGGGCCGTTCTTTGCCTCGCGCTCGGAGGAAATCCGCAAGGGCATCACCGACGCCGAAGCGCTGCGCAAGAACGCCGACGCCCGCGCCGCCGAAGTGGACCGCCGCCTGGCCAATCTGGAAGCCGACGTGAAACAGATGCGCACGACCGTGCTGGCCGAGCAGGCAGCCGCAGCCGAGCGTCTGCGCCAGGAAACCGCCGCCGAGCTGGCGCGCATTCAGGACCACGCCGGCCGCGAAATCGATAGCGCCGCCAAAGCCGCGCGCGTGGATTTGCAGCGCTACGCCGCGCGCCTCGCCATCGACCTGGCTGAACAAAAAATCCGCTCCCGCATGAATGCGGAGAGCCAGGGCGTTCTGGTCGACGACTTCGTCAGAAGCCTGGACCACCACGCATGATTTCTCTCGCCGTTGCTTCCCGTTACGCTGGCGCCCTGGTAGACGTCGTGACCGGCCCGGCCACCCGCATGGATCCGGCCGAGGCCGTTTCGCAGCTTCGCGCCTTTGCTGCGGCCCTCGACACTTCGCTCGATCTGCGTCTGGTGCTGTCGTCGCCGGCAGTCGCGCCTGCGCGCAAACGCATTGTGATCAAGCGCATTGCCGAGCAGTTGGGCCTGGCGCCGGTTGTGCGGAACTTTTTGCTGGTGCTCTCCGATCACCGGCGCGCAGCCTCGGTCGACGAAATCATCGATCAATTCGATGTGATGCTGGACGCCCGGCTGGGTCTGGCGCGCGTGCAAGTGCAATCGGCGCGCGATATGGACCAGGCGCAGCAGGCAAAATTGACAGCGGAGCTCGCCCGCCTCACCGGCAAGCAGGTGCGCATGCAGTTTTCGATAGACCCGGCATTGATCGGCGGCTTAATCGCCCGCATCGGATCCACCGTGTACGACGGCTCTGTGCGCGGCCAGCTGGATTCGTTGGGACGCAAGTTAGGCGCGGAATAGGAACACGCAATTATGGCTCAGATTCGAGCGGATGAAATTACCAGTCTGCTACGGCAGGAAATCGAGAATTACGATAAGGCGATCGACGTCACCGAAACCGGTTCGGTGATCTCGGTCGGCGACGGCATTGCCCGTATCCATGGCCTGGAGAAGGTCATGTCGGGCGAGCTGATCGAATTCCCCCACGGCGTTTCGGGCATTGCCATGAACCTGGAAGAAGACCAGGTGGGCGCGGTGCTGCTGGGTGAGCCGACGCTGATTCGCGAAGGCGATGAAGTGCGGCGCACGTCGCGCATCATGTCGATTCCGGTGGGTGAAGCGCTTATTGGCCGCGTGGTGGATGCGCTGGGAAAACCCATTGACGGCAAAGGTCCGATCCTGACGGATCAATTCAATCCGGTTGAGCGTCTGGCTCCCGGCGTAGTCGATCGCCAGCCGGTGAAAGAGCCGCTGCAAACCGGCATCAAAGCTATCGATACCATGGTGCCGATCGGCCGCGGGCAGCGCGAGCTGATCATTGGCGACCGCCAAACCGGCAAGACCGCGCTGGCGCTCGACACCATCATTAATCAAAAGGGCGGCGATGTAATTTGCATCTACGTCGCCATCGGCCAGAAGCGCTCGACCGTCGCGCAGGTGGTGAAGACGCTGCAGGACGCCGGCGCAATGGAGTACACCATCGTGGTTTCGGCCAGCGCTTCGGACCCCGCGCCTATGCAGTACCTGGCGCCTTATTCCGGCTGCGCGATGGGCGAATATTTTCGCGACAGCGGCCGCCACGCGCTCTGCGTGTACGACGATCTTTCCAAGCATGCTGCCGCGTATCGCGAAATTTCGCTGCTGCTGCGCCGTCCTCCCGGACGCGAAGCGTTTCCCGGCGACGTTTTCTTCCTGCACAGCCGGCTGCTCGAGCGCGCCGCCAAGCTCAACAAGGAAAAAGGCGCGGGCTCACTCACGGCGCTGCCGTTTATCGAAACCCAGGCTGGTGACGTCTCCGCCTACATTCCGACCAACGTGATCTCCATCACCGACGGCCAGATTTATCTTGAAAGCGATTTGTTCAACTCCAACATTCGTCCCGCCATTAACGTGGGCCTCTCGGTCAGCCGCGTCGGCGGCAGTGCGCAAATCAAAGCCATGCGCCAGGTTGCCGGCAGCCTGCGTCTGGAGCTGGCGCAATTCCGCGCGCTAGTAGCGTTTACCCAATTCGGTTCCGATTCCGATCTCGACAAAGCCTCGCAAGCGCAGTTGGCTCGCGGCCGCCGCATGGTTGAGATTTTGAAGCAGGGGCAATATCAGCCCCTGCCGGTGGAAAAGCAAGTTGCCATCATGTTTGCCGGATCAAGCGGCGCGCTCGACGATCTGCCCGTGGATCAATGCCGCAAGTTCGAAGCCGGCCTGTACGGATTCATCGACAACGCGCATCCGGCCATCTGGAGCCAGATCCGCGAGAAAAAGAATCTGGACGACGCCTTGAAGGCCGAGCTGCAGAAAGCCATCAAGGAATTCAAGGAGCGTTTCGTGGCCGAGCAAAAGACGGCCACCGTAAAGCATGCCTAGCCTGATCGACATACGGCGGCGCGTCCGCTCGGTTCGCAACACGCAGCAGATCACCAAGGCCATGAAGACGGTCTCGGCGGCCAAGCTGCGCCGCGCGCAGGACCGCGTGATCGCCGCGCGTCCTTATGCGAAACTGCTCACCCAAGTGCTAGGCAATCTGGCGGCTGCCACCGCGGCCGACGAGCGTACCGCCGCCAATCCACTGCTTGCCCAGCGGCCCGAAAAGCGCATTCAGATGATTCTGATTACGAGCGACAAGGGCCTGGCTGGCGCGTTCAATTCCAATTTGATCAAGGCGGCCACGAAATTTGCGCAGGATCATCCCCAAGCCGAGATCCAAATGACCCTCATCGGCCGCAAGGGCCGCGATTATTTCCGCAAACGCGGCGCCAGCATCGCCGGCGAGTACGTCAACCTGCTCGGCAACCCGCAATATGCGGACGCGGCCGCCATCGCCAAGGAAGTGATCGCGCGTTTTCGCGATGCCGAAGCCGATGCCGTCTACCTGCTGAACAACGAATTTAAGAGCGTGGTGTCCCAGAAGCTAACGGTGAGCCGCCTGTTACCCGTGGCAGTGGAAGCCGCAGCCCCTGGGTTGGATTTCATCTACGAGCAGCCTCCGAACGAAATGCTGGAACGCTTGCTGCCGCGCAGTGTCGAAATTGAAATTTATCGCGCCATGCTGGAAACAGCGGCCGCCGAACATGCGGCGCGCCTGATGGCGATGGAGGCGGCCAGCTCCAACGCCGCCGACATGATCGATCGCTTACTGCTTTATATGAATCGCGTGCGGCAAGCCAGTATCACCAAGGAAATCATCGAAGTGGTGAGCGGCGCGGCCGCCGCCGAGTAAGGAATATTTTTCTATGGCAAACGTTGTTGGAAAAGTGGTGCAAGTCGCGGGTCCGGCCGTCGATTGCGAGTTCCCTGAAGGGCAGATCCCGGAAGTTCACACCGCGATTCGCATTACCAGCGTCGGCTTCGACGTGCCCTCCCCGATCGATATCATCTGCGAAGCCGAGCAGCATATTGGCGAAGGCCGAGTGCGCACCATCGCGCTGCAACCAACCGAAGGGTTAGTTCGCGGCATGCGCGCGGAAAGTCTCGGCAAGCCGGTCACGGTTCCGGTGGGCAAGGAAACGCTAGGCCGCGTGTTAAACGTCATCGGTGAGCCGGTAGACAACATGGGACCGGTGAACGCCAAGACGTTCTACCCGATTCACCGCCCCGCGCCGTCGTTCGAAGAGCAATCGACTCGCCTTGAGATGTTCGAGACCGGCATCAAAGTTGTCGATCTGATCGAGCCGTACTTGCGCGGCGGCAAGATCGGCCTGTTCGGCGGCGCCGGCGTCGGCAAGACCGTCATTATTCAAGAGCTGATCAACAACATCGCCACCAAGCACGGCGGCGTTTCGGTATTCGCCGGCGTGGGCGAGCGCACCCGCGAAGGCAACGACTTGTGGCTCGAAATGCAGGAATCCGGCGTTATCGATCCCAAGGATTTCAGCAAATCCAAATGCGCGCTGGTCTACGGCCAGATGACCGAGCCGCCCGGAGCCCGCCTGCGCGTGGGACTCACCGGCGTCACTGTCGCTGAATATTTCCGCGACGAAGAAGGCCAGGACGTGCTGCTGTTCATCGACAATATTTTCCGCTTCACGCAGGCCGGCTCGGAAGTCTCAGCGCTGCTGGGCCGCATGCCGTCGGCGGTGGGTTATCAACCCAACCTGGCCACCGAAATGGGCGAATTGCAAGAGCGAATTACCTCGACCAAGAAAGGCTCCATCACTTCGGTGCAGGCTATCTACGTGCCTGCCGACGATTACACCGATCCCGCGCCGGCCACGGCTTTCGCGCACCTCGACGCGACTACCAATCTTTCGCGCGCCATCGTCGAACTGGGAATTTATCCGGCCGTCGATCCTTTGGCTTCGACGTCCCGTATTCTCGATCCGCTCATTGTCGGCCAGGAGCATTACGATACCGCTCAGCAAGTGAAGGGCGTGCTGCAGCGCTTCAAGGATTTGCAGGACATCATCGCCATCCTGGGTATCGATGAGTTATCTGATGAAGACAAGCTGACCGTAGCGCGCGCTCGCAAAATCCAGCGCTTCTTATCCCAGCCGTTCCACGTGGCCGAGCAGTTCACCGGGCGCGCCGGCAAATACGTGAAGCTGGCCGACACTATCCGCGGCTTCCAGGAAATCGTGGCCGGCAAGCACGACGAGATTCCCGAGCAGGCCTTCTACATGCAGGGCACCATTGAAGAAGTGTTGGAAGAGGCCGAAAAACTCAAGGCAACCGCGTAATCCAAAATGGCCGAAGGCTTTCAACTCGAAGTAGCGACTCCGGACCGCCTGATCGTGCAGGAGCAGGTCAGCGAGGCGCAGATTCCGGCCCGCGATGGCTACCTTGGCGTCCTGCCCGGGCATGCTCCGCTCATCGCGGAGTTAAAAACGGGTGTGCTGAGCTACGTAGTTGCCGGCCAGACCAAGTATCTGGCCATCCACGGCGGTTTCGTCGAAGTGCTTCCGGACAAAGTGCGCGTGCTGGCGGACCTGGCCGAGCGCTCCGACGAGATCGATGCCACGCGCGCGCAAGTGGCGCTAAGCCGCGCGCAAAAGGCGCTGGAAAATAGCCACGCCGACCTGGATCCGGCTACTGCGCTAGAGGACATGATGCGGGCGCAAGCGCGCATCGAAGCAGCAGCCAAAAAATAGGCCGCTCAGGCTCGGCCGGCGCGCTGATTCAAAACCATTATTCGCCGGTAGCATGTTAAACTCACTGTAAGTCATTCATCATTCGGGCCGTGGCGCAGCCTGGCTAGCGCGCTTGCTTGGGGTGCAAGAGGTCCCGGGTTCAAATCCCGGCGGCCCGACCAAAGTCTTCACAGACTTACAGCCAACAGACGTTCCAAGTTATCTGCTTCCGCGCAGGGTGGTTTGTTCTGAACCTCCGCCGCTGCTAAATTGAGATTCGGATGTTTCAGACAATCCGGGACATCCCGTTTGGTCGGAAGCTTGCCGCCGATCCGGCAGTCTTGGAACTTAGCTCTAAAACCCGAAAGACATCGCGATTTCTGGCGCTCATCGCGCTGCTAGTATGTCCGGCTGGTGCGCAGAACCCACCCGGTACCCTCACCTACGCCAACATACGGTCGATTGCCTTTTTTGATGACCGGGGTGCGGTTGTAACTGCAAAGTTTTTGGCAAAGGACCTTGCGGCAATCAGGCACGAAGGTTTCAACGCCATCTATCTCAACTACGGATGGAACGCCTTTGAATCGCAGATCAATCCCCCGGTTTTCAACACTTCAGCGTATGCGGAGCTCAAGGGTGTTCTCGATCTGCTAAAGAAGAACGGCATGAAGGCGTTTCTCGGCTTTAACCCGAATCCCCCGCCCCGCGGCATCGCGAGCAGATACACATGGCTTTCAGAGCCAGGAGGGTATGCCGCATTTGTGGGATGGGTGGAACATACACTCGAGCAGATACAATCGTGGAACGACGCGGACGCCGTGCTGGTATTCGTGTTGACCGAAAATGCTCTCTCCTACAAAGAGATGGCTGCAGATCCGCAATCTGCAGCGCAAATCATCCGTCGCACGTTGGGTAATATCCCAACACAAATCACGCCGAGCGTCCGCCAGGCGTTCCAGTTCGGCTATCACGACAGCATGCTCATCACTCTCGGCTTGGTTACCAAAGTCGCGGATTCGCCAATCGCTACTCCAAACCCTTTCGACTTTTTCGACATGGTGGCTTACCCGGTGCTTGCAGGATTTGCATTCCCCGCGCCGCCAGGAACGTTTCCAGATCCGAACACTTACGCGGCGGAACTGGCGCTGCGCGCGAGCCGATTCAGAAGTTGGTATCCTTCGACGCCACTCATGATTGGCGAAATGGGGTACCCAAGCTGCGGAGTGATGGGAGGGGAGCCGGAGCAATCGGCAGCGGATAGTGCATTGATTTCGTTCGCACTCGCGAAGGGCTACGGATTCAATCTCTGGGCCTGGCGGGCGAACCTGATGGATTTTTCGCTGAACCAGCCCTGTGGCGTACTGAATTACGGGCTCCTGCGTCCCGATGCTTCGGAGAAACCTTCATACGAGGCTGTTCGCCGGTTGCTCAACCCTTCCAACAGTTTTCCAGAGGTTGTCCTACCAACGTTCCCGCCGGAGCAATATGATGCTCAGTTTGCCAACTGGAGCGTTCCCTCAACGATGAGTCCAGGATCAAAGAACACGATAGCGATCACCTTCGCCAACACCGGCACGCGAGATTGGCAAATGGGAAGCTACGATAGCGGATTGCTCATCAGGCTTGGCTCAAGGATCCCGTGGGACGACAGCACGTGGGGCGTGCATCGGGTGGGCCTTGCGGCGGGAGAAACGATTCCTCCGGGCGCTTCAAAAACATTTTCTTTTCCCGTCACCGCGCCGAGCGCGGCCGGCACGTATTATATCCAGTGGCGTATGGTGCGCGAGGGGGTCGGTTGGTTCGGCGATGCGAGTCCCGTCAAAATAGTCAATGTCGCGCGCCATCGACTGGGCGAACCAAGGCGCACACGGGAAAACCTTCACCCGTGATAAGACCAGGATTTCGTCGCGTCACAAACAATATCTCCATGAGCTGGAGCGAACTGGATTTCGGCGAATGTATAATTCAGCGATGGCCTTCACTTCCTTGAAGCGCTGGCTCTCCTCAACAGCGCGGCCCGGGGGAAGAAACGCCCCGCTGAGCGCCGCTGAAATCCGGAAGCGCAAGGAAGAGATCGTGTCGAAATATGGCGGATGGCTGGCCAGCCATATCGAACTCAGCGAGGGGATTGCCACCGAGCCGGCAATGACGGGCGGAAGCAGCAACCTGGGCGTTTGGTCAAAATACCAGGCACTTTCTCAAATGATCCTCGCGTTCACTGCCCAACCAATTTCCGGGCTTCGGATATTGGATCTGGCGGTGCACGAAGGAGCCACTTCGATTGAACTAGCCCTTCAAGGAGCCGAGGTGGTTGGCATTGAGGGCCGCGAAATGAACATCGCGAAGGCCCGATTCGCCGCGGAGGCGCTCGGACTTGCGAATGTGAACTTTTTTCAAGATGATGTTCTGAATATCTCGTCCCGCAAGTACGGCGAATTCGATGTCGTGTTGTGTTCCGGCATTCTCTATCATCTAAATTTTCGAGAGGGGTGTACGCTCGTCGAAAAGATTGCTGCCATGTGCAAGCGTTGCGTGATTGTCGATACGCATTGCTCACTTACGCCGCGAGAAAGTGCTGAGTATCGGGGACAAACTTACTACGGGCACAGTACGATCGATCACTTTCCTGATCAGACTACAATTGAATCTCGAATAAAAAATACATATTCATCTCTCGATAGCGACTTTGTCTTTTTCTTAACCAAGAGTTCCCTTATAAACCTTCTTGCTGCGAGTGGATTTGAAACAGTGTTCGAATCTGCATATCCGTTCTATGAGGCGCTGGCAGAC
>Ga0070731_10004255_pt1 | contig 12426 bp, 8 predicted proteins | sample Coa_R1_2_FD_66448 | JGI IMG/M metagenome (GOLD analysis project Ga0070731, IMG submission 66448) | Surface soil microbial communities from Centralia Pennsylvania, which are recovering from an underground coalmine fire - Coalmine... | ecosystem: Environmental > Terrestrial > Soil > Unclassified ... | reverse complement strand
ACCACTCCGTGCAGCATCGTATTCTTTGGAGCGAGCGGCGACTTATTCAAACGCATGCTGCTTCCGGCCGTGTACTCGATGCGCCTGAAGGGCACGTTGCCGGCTGATTTCGCGCTGATCGGTTTCGCGCGATCGGCCTATACCGACGATAAGTTCCGTGAGTACTGCCGGCAGCAGCTCGAACAGTTCATGCCGGCCGACTCAAAGCCGCAAGGTCCGGTTTGGGACGACTTCGCGCAGCGCATCAGCTACATCACCGCCGATTTCAACGATACGAAGCATTTCGTCGCTCTCAAAGACCGCCTGGACCAGAACGACCGCGACTTCGGAACCGCCGGCAACCACCTCTTCTATCTCTCGACGCCGCCGCCGGTCTTTCCCGAGATCATCAAGCACCTCAAGAATGCCGGTTTGGAAAAAAGCGAGAGCGGCTGGACCCGCATCGTCGTAGAGAAGCCGTTCGGCACCGATCTCGCCTCGGCGCGCAAGCTGCAAGAAGCGATCGAATCCGTCTTTCCGGAGAACGAGATCTACCGCATCGACCATTACCTCGGCAAAGAGCCGGTGCAGGATATCATCGCGCTGCGCTTTGCCAACACGATCTTCGAGCCGATTTGGAACCGCAACTACGTGCAGAACGTCCAAATCACGTCGGCTGAGTCACTCGGGGTCGAAGAACGGGGCGGATATTACGACCACGCGGGCGCGCTGCGCGACATGATTCAGAACCACGTGATCAACCTATTAGCGCTCGTCGCGATGGAGGCGCCGATCAGTTCCGGCGCCGACGACATCCGCAGTGAAAAGTACAAAGTGCTCTCGGCGATTCAGCCGCCGTCGCATGCGGACGTTTTTACGATATCCGCACGCGGACAGTACGGCCCCGGAATGATCGACGGATGCTCCGTGAAAGGCTACCGGCAAGAGCAGGACGTCGCGCCAGACTCCAACACCGAAACGTTCGCCGCACTGCGACTCTCCATCGAAAATTGGCGCTGGGCCGGCGTTCCATTCTACTTGCGCTCCGGCAAGCGGCTGCCGCGCAAGCTGGCGGAGATAGCTGTAACCTTCAAACCGATCCCGCATCGCTTCTACGGCGAGTCCACCGACCACATCGAGCCAAACGTTCTCGTCATCAAAATCGAGCCGGACGAAGGCATCTCGATGCGATTCGAAGCGAAGGTTCCGGGACCGGCCGAGCATATTCGCAGCGTCTTCATGGACTTTAGTTACGGTAGCGGATTTGGCGTTCAATCGCCTCCCGCATATGAGCGCCTCATCGGCGACGCGATGCTGGGGGACCAAACGCTCTTCACACGGTGGGACGCCGTGGAACGAGCCTGGGAGATCGTCACGCCGATCTTGGAAGTTTGGCAGAACACGAAGGACTTCGCTTTCCCGAACTACGCCGCGGGCAGTCAGGGACCGGAGAGCGTCAAAAAGCTTTTTCCGGACTGGCGTCACATTTAGCAATGACGTTGCAACTCGAATCGGTTCTGGGCGATCTGGCAAAGTCGTTTCGCGAGCGCGGGTGCGATGCGAGTGTCGCGACCATGACTCTCGTTGTGTTCTTTGAAAACGAGGCAATCGGAGAGCTCGCGCGCGAACGCATCGGGAAGGTTGCATCGAAGCACCCATCCCGCGTCATCATGCTCGACGCGACTCAGGCTGAGAGCAGCTATCGCGTCGACGGCTGCGACTGGATCGAGCTGGGAGTCCGCGGGAGCAGCCCCGAGCTGCTGCGATCGGCGGTAAGCATGCTGCGCCTTGCGGATGCGCCCATCGTCTTACTCTGGATCGCCCGCGGCATCGGCAGCGATGCGCGTTTTGCCGCGTTGTGCCCGGACGCAAGCACGATCGTTTACAACAGTTCGCTGCTCGACACCGGTCACGAAGCGTTGCGCGAGCTCGTCGACTATGCGGCGGACCATCCTAGCCTTGCGCTCGCCGACATCGCGTATCTACGGCTTGGCCCCTGGCAAGAGTGCGTTGCCACGTTTTTCGACGGCAAAGCGGCAACGGAACTGCGCATGCTCGAGCGCGTTGAGATCGGGTGCGGATCGGATCCGGAGGCGTTCTATCTGCTCGGATGGCTGGCCAGCCGATTGCACTGGACGCCGTCGAGTGCGGATGCCTTGGTGGACGCTGCCGGCAAGACGATTCGCTTCGAGATTCACCGCGAAGGCGAACCGCGCCGGATTGCCCGCATCGCACTACAATCGACGCAAAGTAAGTTTGTCGCGCAACTCGATGCGGCCGGCGACTCGATTCTGCTCGACGTCAGCGGTGCGCGCCATCGGACGCGACATGAAGCCGTGCAGCATCCCGGGATTGCAGCGCTGGTAGAACGGGCGATTCTGTGGGGACAAAGCGATCGCGTCTTCTACGAGTCGCTCGCGCAAGCCGGACGCATTCTCGAACAACGGAGGAAATAAAACGCATGGCCGGCACCGCCGAGATGCAGATCGTCCGCGATCCCAACGCACTGGCGCGCGCGCTCGCGGATCTTTTTGTGTCGCTCGGCCGGATGGCAATGGCCGATCGCGGCTCGTTTCACGTCGCGCTCTCGGGCGGCAATACGCCGCGCGCCGCGTACGAACTGCTGGCGCAGGAACCTTGGCGCGATGAACTTTCGTGGAGCGACGTATTCATTTATTTCGGCGATGAGCGGTGCGTACCGCCCGACGACGAGCAGTCGAATTATCTCATGGCTAAACGCGCGTTCTTAGATTCCGTAGGCGTCCCGCGCGCCAACGTGCATCGCATCGCCGGCGAAGTAGATCCCGGGCATGCCGCCAACGAATACGCCTCGCTGCTGCGCACCGTCTTCGGCAGCGCGCCGCGGCTCGATTTGATAATGCTTGGCCTCGGACCGGACGGTCACACGGCGTCGCTCTTTCCCGGAACGCCTCCCGATACCGATGACGACGCGCTCGTGCGCGCGGTCTACGCGCGGTCGCAGCTGATGTGGCGCGTAACGATGACGCCGAAGGTGCTCAACCTCGGGCGCACCGTCGCCTTCGCGGTCGAAGGCCCCGACAAGGCCGCGATTGTTGCGGCCGTCTATCAAGGGCCGGTCGATCCGGTCAAATATCCCGCGCAGATCGTAGAGCCGGTCCCGGGCCGACTCATTTGGCTCGTAGACGAGCTGGCCGCGGGAATGCTGCATTCCGCTTAACAAGCATTACGATCCCGGCGCCGCTGTGGATCTCGAGTAAGTGAAACGCCTGATCCTCAACGCGGATGATTTTGGAGCCGCGCGGGAGATCAATGAGGCCGTCGAGCGCGGGCATCGGGAGGGCGTCTTGCGATCCGCGAGCCTCATGGTGGGCGCTGCGGCGGCGGAAGACGCAATCGAGCGGGCGCGAGGGATGCCGGAGCTCGCGGTGGGGTTGCACGTGGTTGTCGTACACGGGCGACCGGTACTGCCGCCGAGTCGCGTGCCGCTTTTGGTCGATGCGAATGGTGCTTTCGCGACCGATTTGGTGCGTGCCGGCGTTCGCTTCTTCTTCCGTCCCGGCGTGCGCGCGCAGCTCGCCGCCGAAATTCGCGCGCAGTTCGAACGATTCGCTGCGAGCGGGCTGCGGCTCGATCACGCGGACGCACAATCGCACATGCACGTTCATCCGACGGTTTTTGGGCTGATGCTGCAAATCGGACGCGAGTACGGCTTGCGCGCGGTGCGGATACCGCGCGAGCCCCGCGGCGGTACGCGCAGCATCGAGCTGTGGCTTGCGTTAATGCGACTGCGAGCGCGGCGAGCCGGTGTGCTTTGCAATGATTACGCGTTGGGCGTCAACGAAGCAGGCGCACTCACCGAAGAGCGCGTCTTGCAGATTCTGGATAATTTGCCGGAGGGCGTTACCGAAATCTTTTTCCATCCGGCAACCGCGGCGTTTGAAGGCGCCGACCGCGGGACGGAGCATTTTGCGTGGACCGGCGAACTCGCGGCCTTGACCAGCCCCCGCGTGCGTGACGCGATTCTTCGTCGCTGCATCGTTAGCACGACGTACGGCGAACTATCGTGACGACCGTCCTGCTCGTCGTTGCGATGGCCGGCGCGGCATATTTGCTGATTGCGAACGTGCGCGTCGCGGCGTTTTTATTGCGGCCAATGGAGTATGCGTCGGAGTTTCTGCCGACGTTTTCGATTCTAAAACCGATCGCCGGATTGGAGCCGCAACTGTATGAGAATCTTCGGTCGGCGTGCGATCAGGAGTACGGGCTGTTTTTTGAGGTCATTTTGTGCCTGCACGACGAAGGCGACCCGGCAATCGCGGTCGCGCGGCAGATTGCCGATGAGTTTCCCAGCATTGCCAGGATTGCGGTCGGTGCGACGGCTGGGATAAGAAATCCGAAAATTGCGAATCTTGCCAAGGCGGACGCGGAGCCGCGCGGCGAGATCGTCGTCATCGCCGACAGCGATATCGGCGTGAGCCGGTGCTATCTTCAAGCGCTGGCCGCGTCGTTCGGCACCGAGCGAACCGGCGCCGCGACGTGCCTTTATCGCGGTGCCCCGAATGGATCGTTCGTTTCCCGATTAGGCGCGATGCAGATCGAAGAGGGCTTCATTCCGTCGGTTCTCGTGGCGCTTGCGCTCGGCAAGCTTCGGTTCTGCCTGGGCGCTACGATGGCGGTGCGACGTCGCGTCCTGGCCGAGATTGGAGGCCTTAGAGCACTCGGGGAGACCATTGCCGACGACCACAAGCTCGGCGAGCTCGTCAGTGCGCGCGAGCGGGAAGTCGAGCTGTCGCGGTATGTCGTGCAAACCTCGGTCCCCGAAAGCACGCTGCGCGCCCTCTGGAATCACGAGTTGCGATGGGCGCGCACGAACTTCGCACTCGCGCCGGGTGGTTATGCGTTTTCGTTTTTGATGTATGCGTTGCCGCTCGCGATACTCTATCTCGCGGTCTCCAGGAATCTCGGCTGGGGACTGCCGCTGCTCGGGTTCGTCCTTGCGCTGCGCCTACTGCTGCACGCTCTGGCGCGCAAGGCCTTGAACGTTACACGCGCCACGGACGCTTGGATAATTCCGCTTCGGGATCTCTTGAGCTTGGCGGTGTGGTTTGTAAGCTTATTCGGGCGTACGGTGTTGTGGCGCGGCGAAAGGTACTCGACTCAGGATGAGACGGGGTGAGGTGCGCGGGTGGCGAGCGCCTTGGTGCCAAGTCTCTGCACGGTGACGCCGTTGTCGGTCAGGATCGTGCCTTCGACGCGCTGTAACTCGACGACGGATTTGTTGAGATCGGTCTGCGCTTGCAGCTCCTCGCCGCGCGCCTGTTCGAGCTCGACCTGACGCTGCAACACTAAGAACGTCGTTGAAACGCCGTTCCGATAGCGGCGCGCTTCGCTGGCGTAGACCGACTCCGCAGCCGCCCGCGCATGGCTCGCCGACTGAAGCCGCGAGAGCGCCGACTGATAGGCTTGCAATGCATTGCGCGCCTCATCTTCGAAACGCTGGTCGAGTGCTTGACGCGCGAGCGCCGCTTGATCTTCTTCTTGCAGTGCGGTCTGCTTCAACCCGCGGGCAGTGTTGTTCTCCAGCGGAATGTTGAAGACCAGCGCAATGTTGAACTGCGGGTATGCGCTGGTCCACATGTTGTGAAAAGCCTGCGTCATCGTGCCTTGCGACTCCGGCGGCGGCGTAGGACAGTGGGGATACGCGCTGCACGCGTCGGTCTCGAAGTTTGGCAGCGGCGCCAAGATGCCGGCAAAGCCGTTGCTGACGTACTGCACTACCAGATCTGCTTGTGGAAGAGCTTGATTCTTGGCGAAGGCGAGATCGAGATCCGCGGCGTGCCGCTGATCGCTAACTTGGCGTACTTCGGGACGCGTACGTTCCGCCAAACCTAGAATCGCCGCGAGATCGCCGGCATTTGGCAGTTCCTGAACTGGCGCGGATGGGACGAGATTCGCCGCCCATATCGGATCTGCGGGATCTGTCACGATGAGATTCTTCAGCTGCGTCTGTAACTGCGCGACACTCTGTAGCGCCGTGTACAGTTGCGATTGAAAGTTTGCAACTTGCGTTTGGGCTTCGACCGCCGTTATAGGCGCGGCTGCTCCACGCGTCGCCGTTCGTACCGCCAAGCGTTGCTGCTCGACTGCCTCATTGATCGCTTCTTCTTCGATCGCTACATTGCGCCAGGCTGCTACCAGATCCCAGTAGGCATCTTCTACCTGCGCCAACGTATCGGATGAATCGACAAGCGCCTGTGCGGCATTCGAGTCTGCATCGATCGCCGCAAGCTTCAACTGACGCTTGGCCGCATTCATAGCGCCGTTCTTGAGCAACGGCTGCGTAACGGAAAGATTTAAAATGGCCTGATAGTACGGATTGAACGAATTAATGATTAAATTGTTGTAGGTTCGGACTTGCGATATGCTAGCGGAATATTGCGTCCCGTTGATACCTTGCCCGCTAACGCCGGACTGAAAGGAGTACTGGTGCTGAATGATGTTCCCGGGTCCGGTCGTTGAGCACGGAAACGGCGTTCCGAGGCCAGCCGGGTTACACAAATATCCCCCACTCTGGACGCCCGGGCCGGCAAAGAAAATATTCTCGGGCGGCTGCACGTAGAAACTCGACGACGGCTCTACCTGCAAATGTACGTCGAAGTTCGCTTTTGCCTGAACCACGCGGTAACGCGCTATCCTCACGTTCGAAGCCGACACGGCGAGATTGTTATTCTTGAGCAATGCCATTCCGATGACGTCTTGCAGCGAGATTCCCACGAACGGGTTGCGCGTTACGCCGACAATTCCCGGATCGGTCGGCTCTACGTCGGGTGCACGGTAGCCTGGCGCGACGCTCGGTGGGCTCGGCAGATTCGGCGACGGAATTTCGGTGGGCAGCACCGCACGGCGCGGAAGGCCCGCATTGCTTTGCGCGGAGGTCGGCTGCACGGGCAGCGTCGCCAAAACCACCGCAGCCAGAGCGACGATCGCGGGGAGTGCGCGCAATTTCGGTACGAACATGCCTAGCGTGCCAGCGCTTGAGCGCCCAACGTCTGCACGTCGACGCCGTTTGCGGTCAGGATCGTTCCACGAACGCGCTGAAGCTCGACGATGGATTGATTGAGCTGCGTTTGGGCCTGAAGCTCTAGCCCGCGCGCCTCTTCGAGCGTTACTTGGCGTTCGAGCACGAGGAACGTCGTGGACTCGCCTTGGTGAAATTTGCGTAGCTCGCTTGCGTAGACCGCTTCGGCCGTCCGGCGCGAAACGCGCGCAGCACTGAGCTTGGCGACGGCGGACTTATACGCTTGCAGTGCATTGCGGGCTTCCGCACCAATTTGCTGCACGACGCCTCGCATTAGAAGCGTTGCTTGGGTCTCTTCCTCGCTCGCAACACCGCGCATACCGCGTGCCAGGTTCCCTTGAATCGGATACCCCACGATCAAGGCAACGTTAAACGCGGGGAAATACCCGGCCCACATGTTATGATATGCCCACGCCATGTTGCCTTGCGTATTGGGCGGCGGCGTCGGACACGTCGTCGTACCCCCGGCACTGGAACACGTTGACACCAAAAAGGCTGGGACCGGCGCGAGGATGCCCGCGAAGCCGTTGCTGAGATATTGAACTTGCAGATCTGCTTGCGGAAGCGATTGATTTGCCGCAAAGACGCGATCGATGTCGGCAGAGAGTTGCTTGTCGCGTGCCTGACGGATCTCCGGACGGTCCTGTTGCGCTTCCGTTACGATCTGCGCGAGATCCCCGGCAGCGGGCACCTGCTCGACGGAGGTTGACGGCACGAGATTCGCAATCCAAATCGGATCGGCGGGGTCGGAGACGATCAGGCTCTTGAGTTGGATTTGAAGTTGCGATACCGTTTGCAGCGCGGAGTAGACGTTGTTTTGAAAATTGGAGACCTGCGTTTGCGTCTCGATCGCATCGATCGGCGCCGCGGCGCCTCGCCGTGCAAGCCGGACGTTGCTGTGCTGCTGGACGATCGCCTCGTGCAGTGCTTGTTCCTGGATCGCAACGTTACGCCAAGCGGCAACGAGATTCCAGTACGAGTTTTCGACTTGCGACAGCGTGCTCGACGCGTCGGTGAGCGCCTGCGCCGTTCGCGCATCGGCATTGACGAATGCGAGCTTCAGCTGCCGCTTGGTCGCGTTCATGCCGGCGTTTTTGAGCAGCGGTTGAGTGACCGCAGCATCCAAAGTGGCGAGATAGTACGGATTGTACGCGTCAAAAACGGTGTTGTTATACGTGCGGCTCTGCTGGATTCCGGCCTGATAGGTCAGGCCGTTCTCCGTTTGTCCGCCGAGGCCGTATTGCAAGGTGGATTGGTGCTGGATGATGTTGCCCGGACCGGTGGTGTAAATCACGCTCGGCGTGCCGTATGGACCGGGCGAGGGAGTGTAGCGCCCGACCTCGCCGGGGCCGGCTTGAAACGCGTTCTGCGGCGGCAGAACGGAATAGCTCGACGACGGCTTGAGCTGGAGCTGAACGTCGTAAGCGCCCTTGATAGAAACGACCGTATAGCGCGCGATCCGTACGTTGGATGCCGATACTGCCAAATTTGGGTTTTTGAGCAGTGCCATGGCGATCGCGTCCTGCAGCGAGATGCCGACAAACGGCTTTTGAGATACGCCGACAATTTGGGCGGCGCTCGGAGCGACTTGCGGTGCAAGATAGCCCGGCGCGACGCTCGGCACAACCGGCAGAACCGGCGATGGCACCGCGGTCGGCAGCATTACGCGTCCGGGCAGCGAGTTATCGAGTTGCGCCGAAGTCGGTGACGCGGGCAGCCCCGCGAGTGCAACGGCTGCTAGGGCGATTGCGGCGGGAAGACTGCGGCCCTTCGACAGGCTCAGGGTGACACGAAATCGGCGCATTAGGGAGTAAGGGCCCGACTTCCGAGGGTCAGGACGTTGACGCCGTTCGCCGTCAAAATCGTACCTTCGACACGCTGCAACTCGACGATGGATTGATTCAACTGGGTTTCTGCGTCGAGCTCGTTGCCGCGCGCTTGTTCCAACTGCACTTGGCGCTGCAGCACAAGAAACGTTGTCGAGGTGCCTTGATGGAATTTGCGAAGCTCACTTGCGTAGACCGCTTCGGCCGAATCGCGGGCTTCGCGCGCGGCGCTCAACTTCGACAGGGCAGACTGATATGTTTGCAGCGCGTTGCGCGCTTCCGCCCCGATCCGCTCGTAGACGCCTTGCATTAGAATTTTAGCCTGCGTGGTCTCCTCGCTCGCCAAGCCGCGCAAGCCGCGTGCAACGTTACCCTGAATTGGATAGCCGACGATCATCGCGACATTGAACGTCGGAAAGTAGCCGGCCCACATGTTGTGATAGGCAAACGGCATCGTGCCTTGCGTATTAGGTGGCGGAGTAGGGCACGTCGGGATGCCGCCGCCTTGGCAGAACTGAGTGATGAAGAGCGGTACCGGCGCCAGAATGCCGGCATAGCCGTTGCTTTCGTACTGCGCCTGAACGTCAGCTTGCGGCAGCGACTGGTTCTTTGCAAAGGCCACATCGACTGCCGCTGCGACCTGCCGGTCTTCGGCTTGGCGCACTTCCGGGCGGTTTTGCCGGCCCGCGGCGATTACGGCAGAGAGATCGTGCCCGCTCGGCGGTTGCGCCACCGATGTCGACGGTACGAGATTAGCATTCCAAATGGGATCCGACGCGTTCGATGCCACGAGGCTCTTGAGCTTATTCTGCAACTCGGAGACGCGCTGCAGCGCTTGGAAGACCGTAGTCCGGAAATTCTCGACTTGCGTTTCAGACTCCACCGCGTCGATCGGCGCGGCAGCGCCACGCGCCGCGAGTCGCACGTTGCTGTTCTGCTGTGCGATTGCCTCGCGGAGCGACTCCTCTTGAATCACGACATTGCGCCACGCGGATACGAGGCTCCAATACGTCGCTTCGACTTGCGAGATTGTATCCGATGCCTCGACGAGCGTCTGCGAGACCGCGATATCTCCGTTCACGATCGCGAGCTTGAGCTGGCGCTTTGCCGAGTTCATTCCGGCATTCTTGAGCAGCGGCTGTGTAACGGCTAGATTGAGCTGGGCAAGATACGTAGGATTGAAGGCGTTGAACGTCGTGTTGTTATAGGTTCGACTCTGCGTGATCTCGGCGTTATACGCCGTGCCGTTTTCGGTTTGACCGCTGGCGCCATACTGGAAGCCCGATTGATGTTGGATGATATTACCCGGGCCCGTGGTGTAGGTCGGGCCGGGCGTATACACGCCTTGTTCGCCGGGACCGGCGGCCAAAAAGTTCGTTGGGGGATTTACGAAGTAGCTCGACGTCGGCTCGAGATGAATCGCCACGTCGAACGTGCCCTTCGTCTGCACGATGTTATAGTGCGCGATGCGAAAGTTTGACGCAGAGACCGCAAGATTGGGATTGCGCAAGAGCGACATTGCGATCGCGTCCTGCAGCGTTATGCCGACAAAGGGTTGCTGCGTGACCCCGACGATCTGTGCGGCGCTGGGTTGCGCTTGTGGCGCGCGATAACCAGGTGCGACGCTGGGCACGGGCGGCAGCATCAGCGTCGGTATCATCGTCGGAATTGCGGCGCGGCTGGGCAGGCTATCGTCGAGCTGGGCCGATAGGCGTCCAATAGGCAGCAGCGCCATCACGATTGCACCGGCGGCGACCAGGGCAGAGAAAGACCGCGGTTGGCTTTGCTTCATTCCGCCATAGCGACGCCGATGCGCGGCCTGCGTAGCAGCAACACGAGCGGTGCGAGCGCGAGCGTGATCACGGCGACCCAGCGCGACGTGTCGGCATAGGACTGAACCGCCGATTGGGATTCGACGAGAACCGTTAAGCGCTGCATCGCGCGGCTGTTCTGCGTACCGCCCTGCGACAGAACGTACTGTCGCGTCGGCGCGTGCGCGAGCGTCTGCGTTGCAGCAAGCTCGGTTTGATGGACGGTGAATCCGCGAACCAGCAGCGTGATCAGAATAGCCGCGGCGACGCTGCCGCCAATCTGGCGCGAAAGATTGAAGAACGCAGCCGTAGATGGCACTTCTTTATCAGGCACGCTGCCGATCACGCTCACCGAAAGCGGTACGAAGATTTGGGCGAGACCGATGCCGCTGAGAATCAACGGAAAAACGAGGCTGTGGAAATCGGAGACGGGTGTCGTGATGCTGCCCAATAGCCAATTCGAGATAGAGAGCAGCACGAAGCCGATCGCCGCCTGAAGCCGCGGATCGACCAGCCCCCGCTGCGTGATGATCGCCGTCAAGGGCGTAAAGAGCAGGACCGCAGCCGCCCGAATCATGACCGTCATTCCCGAAAGCGTCGCGGTGAAGCCGAGCGAATTGATAAGATACTGCGGCAGAATGATGATCGAGCCGTAGAGGCTGACGCCGAGAACCGCGCCGAGAATGCTGCCGGCCGCGACTTGGCGCAGCTTCAAGACGCGTAGGTCGACGACTGGACTGGTGGAGCGGAGGGTCCACCACACGAACGACGCGAGACCCGCGATCGACAAAAACGTAAACCAGCGGATGCGCGCGTCGTCGAACCAGTCGTACTGCTGACCGTTTTCGAGCACGAACTGCATCGAGCCCAAACCGATGCACATCAGAATCAGGCCGATCCAATCGAGCCGCCGGTATTGCGGCTGCGAGGGGTTGCGCAGGAAGTTCCAGATCAGCGTGGCGGCGACGATCCCAATCGGCAGATTGATGAAGAAAATCCAATGCCAGTTCCAATTGTCGGTGATCCAGCCGCCGATCACCGGCCCCAGCGCCGGACCGACGATTACGCCGAGTGCGAAAACGCCTTGCGCCTTACCTTGTTCTTTGATTCCGTACGTGTCGCGCAGAATTGCTTGCGACGTCGCGATGAGACCGCCGCCGCCCAAACCTTGAATCAACCGCCAGAAGACGAGTTGCCCGAGGCTGTTTGAGAGCCCGCACATCAGCGACGCCGCGGTGAAGATGCAGATCGACGTAAAGAAGTATTCACGCCGTCCGAATCGCGCGGCAAACCACGGATTGAGCGGAATAACCACGACGTTCGCGATGAGATAGGCCGTAACGACCCACGCGCCCAAATCGACGCCAACGCCAAAGTTGCCTTGAATGTTCGGCAGCGAGACGTTGACGATGGTGACGTCGATTATCTCCAGCAGCGTCGCGGTGATGACCGCAATGCTAATGATGGTCCTGCGCCAGCCGTGCTCGACGACCGGGCTTTCGTAGGCGCCGAACATGTGAAAGTGTTATTTCACTCGGACGTAGGTTTCGACGCTCATTCCCGGCCGCAGCGGCATGTCGGCACGCTGGTCGTCTACCTCGATGCGAACCGGAATGCGTTGCGTTACCTTGACGAAATTGCCGCTCGCATTCTGGGCAGGCACGAGCGCGTAGGTATTCTCAGAGGCGGGGTTGATAGATGCGACGTGGCCGTGGAACGTGACGCCTTTATAGGCATCGACGCGAATCTC
>Ga0070731_10004254_pt1 | contig 12432 bp, 13 predicted proteins | sample Coa_R1_2_FD_66448 | JGI IMG/M metagenome (GOLD analysis project Ga0070731, IMG submission 66448) | Surface soil microbial communities from Centralia Pennsylvania, which are recovering from an underground coalmine fire - Coalmine... | ecosystem: Environmental > Terrestrial > Soil > Unclassified ... | reverse complement strand
CATGGTCTCGCACCCAAACGAGGTCGCCGACCTGATCGAGAAGGCCGCCAATGCAGTCGCTGCGCCCGCGGCGACTCGATGAAACAGCAGTCGAACTCAAATCGAGAAGAAGGGAGAGCAACATGAACCAGCCGGGCAAACCCACTTCAGCGGCGAACGCCGCGGACGTCCACCTTTCGAAAGTCAAACTTGCGGCCCTCGTCACAGCGGTCTGCGCCACCGCGTTGGCGGCCGTGACGCTCGCCGGCCGCTCCACGGCCGCAGTGGCGAGGACAACGCAGGCCAAGCCAACGGTCGTGCTCGTGAACGGCGCCTGGGCGAACAACGCCAGCTGGTCACGAGTGATCAAGCGCCTGCAGAACGACGGCTACACGGCCGTCGCACCGCCGAACCCGCTGCAAAGCCTCAACGGAGACGCGCAGACGATCGCGGACTTCCTGCAGACGATTCCCGGCCCGATCGTCCTTGTCGGCCACTCCTACGGCGGCATGGTGATCTCGAACGCGGCCACCGGAAACCCGAACGTGAAAGCGCTCGTCTACATCGACGCCTTCATCCCCGATCAGGGCGAGTCTGCGCTCGGCCTCGACGCCAGCCAGCCCGGCTCCGTGCTGGGAGCGGGACCGCCGAACACCGTGTTCAACTTCGTGCCCTTCCCCGGAGCAGCTCCGGGCGATGCGCTGCTCTATGTCAAGCCGAGCGTCTTCTTGCAAGGGTTCGCCAACGACCTGCCGGCCAAGGAGGGCGCAGCCCTCGGAGCGACGCAGGCGCCTGTGACGTTTAGCGCAGTGACGGCACCGTCAGGGCCGCCGGCGTGGAAGACGATTCCGAGCTGGGCCCTCGTCGGCACGATCGACAACGCGATTCCATCGTCGATCCAGCTGTTCATGGCGAACCGCGCCCACGCCCACATCACCGAGGTCAAGGCAGGGCATCTCTCAATGATCTCCCAGCCTGACGCAGTCACGCAGGTGATCGAAGACGCGGCACAGAACGCGGCCGGGTAGACAGCCGCGCTCCACCGCACTCCGTCTACGGCGACGCTCACCGAATCGAGTGAGCGTCGCCGTACCTGGGAACTCTTCTTCGAGACGACAAACGAAGGAGCCCCGATGGCAACGATCGATCAGAACAACCTCGAAGGGCAGCGGGCCCTAGTCACGGGCGCGACGTCCGGCATCGGTCGCGCGGTCGCGCTCCAGCTCGCCCGCGACGGGGCCGAAGTGCTGGTGCACGGCCGCGACGCCGCGCGCGGCGCCAAGACGGTCGCGGAGATCACCGCCGCCGGCGGCAAGGCGAGCTTCATCGCCGCCGACCTCACCGACGCCGCCGACGTGCAATGGCTCGCGAACGAGGTCGGCGACATCGACATCCTCGTGAACAACGCCGGGATCTCGGTCTTCGCTCCAACCGCAGATTTCGATGTCTCCGCATTCGAAACGATGTTCGCGAGCAACGTTCGCGCGCCGTTCCTCCTCGTTGGTGCACTCGCCCCAGGAATGGCCGAGCGGGGCCGCGGCAGCATCGTCAGCCTCAGCAGCATGGCCGGCGGCGTCGGACTCGTCGGCGGCGCAGCCTACGGCGCAACCAAAGCGTCGCTCGAGGCGATGACGCGCGCCTGGGCCGCCGAGTACAGCGCGAGCGGGGTCCGCGTCAACGCGATCGCTCCGGGCCCCGTCTACACCCCGACCCCGTCAGGCCCGGCGTTCATCGCTGCGCTCGGCGAAACAACGCCGATGCACCGCGCCTCTCAACCCGAGGAGATCGCCGAGGTCATCGCCTTCCTCGCCTCCCCACGCGCGAGCTACATCACCGGCACCACGATCGCCGTCGACGGCGGGCGCAGAGCGATCTAGCCCCAACCAGCGCAATCGACACCAACCCGATCAGAGGAGCAAGCAATGAACAGCAAATCCAACCAGGCGTCGGAACTGAAGCGAGCCGACACTGCTCGAGCCCGAGTGCGTCGATCGGCGTGGCACCGTCCCGCGCCACGCGGATACCTAGCCCAGCAGATCACTGTCGATCGGCCCGAGCTCGTACGCCGACTGATCCTCGTGGGCACCAGCCCGCGCGGCGAGAGCATGGCCCAGCTCGCTCCCGACACCGAACCGCTGTATTCAATGCATATCTTCTCCCGCCGGATCAAGGAAGACCACGCATGACTGCTTTCTGGATTTGCGCCGGAGTAACCGCCGCGAGTGCACTCGTGAGCCTCGGGTTCTCAGCGGCCGCGGCGCTCACTGCTCGCCACCAGGCTCGGACGGACGCGGCGTACGTGTTGCCGCGCAGCGTGGCCCTCGCTGCCGTGAGTCTTGTGCCTCTGATCGGTCAAACACGATCGTCGCTTCTCACGATCGCTCTTGCGATGGTGATCGTTCAGGCTCTCGACGCAGTCGTGGGCAGCACCATTCGTGATCGCGCGAAGACGTTCGGCCCTGCGTCGATTAGTGCCCTCAACCTAATGGCACTCGTGTGGTTTCTCGTCTGATGAGCGAGCGCGTTGCCAGCCCTCGGCGCTTCATCGGCCACGACCAGCTTTGCGCCCTTCTTGGCGAAGCGACGACGGTCGCGCAGCCGATTCGGGTGAGCGGTGTGACCCCCTAGACGCGAGGGCTCAACTCTGAAATAGCGGACGCCTCCGCGCCAGAAACGCGCCCTCAACGCCGAACCGTAAGGAGGGGGTCGACGGTTCGAGTCCCTCAGAGGGCTCTGCGCGTCGACGAGCGAGCGGGGTCGCCTGTCCCGGTGAGCTACTGCCTCTTAGCCCGAACCGATCTGCGGCGGGTAGCGCCACCCGTGGCGCCCGGCCCGTCGATCGCCTCGATCTCGTCGGTCCGCAGCGACTTGGTCCCCTTCGGCACGAGCGCGGCGACGACCGGTGTCTTGTCGACCTTGCGGCGAAGGAGGCGCGGCGGCTTTTCGCTCAGGTATTCGTCGCCCCACTGGCGAAGCGCGGTCAGCGCGATGTTGAGGTCGAGACCCTTCTTTGTCAGCTGGTACTCGTACCGCTCCGGACGCTCGCGGTAGAGGACGCGCTCGAGCACGCCTTCGTCGACCAGCCGGTTGAGCCGGTCGGTCAAAACGTTGCGGGCGATGCCGAGGCTCTCCTGCAGTTGATCGAAGCGGCGAAGGCCGAGGAAGACGTCGCGGAGAATCAGCAGCGTCCAGCGTTCGCCGACAACCTCGAGCGCGCGCGCGATCGAACAGTTCTGGCCTTCGTAGTCACGGTTCAGCATCGCCACCAATGGTAGCGCCTATCAGTTGCGTCACACAACCTCCATCAGGTACCGTCCTGTGATCACAGTTTCGTGAAGGAACTGACTACCACCGTCATCGAGAGACTCGACAGCCAGGAGGCCCTGATGGAGATCGCAGGAACCGTGCACCGTCGTCCGCTGATTCTCGTCTCGCTGCTGCTGGCGGCGTTCTTGATCAACCTCGACATCACGATCGTCAACGTGGCGCTGCCGACGCTGGTTCGCGAGCTGCATGCCACGAACTCGCAGCTGCAGTGGGTCGTCGCCGCCTACAGCCTGCTGTTCGCGGCGCTGCTGCTGGCCGCCGGCAGCCTCAGCGACCGCTACGGCCGCAAGGGATTCCTGCTCGCCGGTTTACTCGTGTTCGGAGCCGCCAGCATCGCTGGAGGCCTGACCCACACCACTGACCAGCTGATCGTCGCCCGCTGCTTCATGGGTCTCGGCGCCGCGATGATCTTCCCCACCACCCTCTCGCTGATCTCGAACGTGTACACCGAGCGGGCCGAGCGCGCCAAGGCGATCGGCCTCTGGGGCGCCACGACGGGCATCGCGATCGCGCTCGGCCCGATCGTCGGGGGCTGGCTGCTCGAGCAGTTCAGCTGGACAAGCATCTTCTTCGCGATGGCGCCCGTCGCCGCCGTCACCGCGGTGCTCGTCGCCTGGAGCGTCCCGACCTCGCGCGATCCGGATGCGCACAGGGCCGACATCCCGGGACTGATTCTCTCGAGCGCCGCGATCGCGCTGCTGACCTACACGCTGATCGAGGCCCCCAGCTACGGGTGGAGCGCCGGCCGGAGCGTCGCCGGCTACATCGTCGCAGCGGCGCTCTTCGCCGCCTTCATCCTCAGGGAGCGCACCGCCAAAGAGCCGATGCTCGACGTCAGCCTCTTTCGCAACCTCCGCTTCACCGCCGCGAGCGGCTCCGTCACCATCGCCTTCTTCGGGATAGCCGGCTTCAGCTTCCTGATCACCCAGTACTTCCAGTTCCTCAAGGGCTACGGACCGCTCTCCACGGGTGTCCGCCTGCTCCCCGTCGCGTTCTCCGTGGGGCTGATGTCGGTGCTCGGCACCCAGCTCGCCGTGCGCCTTGGCACCAAGCAGGTCGTCACCGCCGGCCTGTTCTGTCTCGCCGGCTTCTTCGCTTGGGTCTCCACCGCAGATACGGGAACCAGCTACCTCGAGATCGTCGGCCAGATGCTGCTCGGCGGCAGCGGCGTTGGGCTCGTCAGCGCACCCGCGACCGAAGCGATCATGGGGGTCGTGCCGAAGGCGAAGGCCGGCGTCGGCTCCGCCGTCAACGACGCCACCCGCCTGCTTGGAAGCACCCTCGGCGTCGCCGTGCTCGGCAGCGTCTACGTCTCCCTTTACCACAGTCGACTGACCAACAGGCTTCCAGCCGAGCTGTCCCCGGGGCTCGCGCGCGCCGCCCATAGCTCCGTCGGCGCCGCGCTCGAGCTCGCCAACCGCACGAGCCTGAACGGCCACCCCGCACTCGGAACCGCCGTTCACGCCGCAGCGTCCACCGCGTTCTTCCACGGCTTCGGCGCCGCCTGCCTCGTCGCCGCCGGCGTCAGCGCACTGGCCGCGATCGCCGCCCTAGTGCTGCTCCCAGCCCACCCGGTAGCAGAGCTGACCGTCGCCCTGGAGTCCGCATGACCATCGGCACGGAACACGATCACGGCAAGCCTTCTTACGCCGAGGGACGAACTCGCGCTCACGGTCTTCAGCGTTCCCAATATCGCTGCCCTCGCGCTACTCCCAGCAACGGCGACCCGCTGATTTCTTTGCTCTAGGCAAAAGCAGGCCATCTCTCATTAGAAGAAAGGAGTCCTTGTGCAGTTCACGCAATTTGGTCAGACCGGCTTAACGGTGTCGCGCATGGTCCTCGGAACGGGAACCTTTGGAATGCAAACCAATGAAGAAGAGGCGCACCGGATGCTGGATAAGGCGGCTGAGGCAGGAATCAACTTCATCGACACCGCCGACGTATATCCCCCTGGAGCCGAGGCCGGCACTGCTGAAATAATCGTCGGCCGCTGGCTCAGCACCAGACGGCAAGAGTTCATCCTCGGCACAAAGGGCGGCGGAAAAACGGGGCCAGCCGCCTCTTGGGAAGCTGGCGGCTCGCGAAAACGCCTACTCGACGCCATCGACGCATCCCTGCGCCGCCTTGCCACGGATTACGTTGATCTTTACCAACTACACGTCGATGACCCCGCGACCCCGATCGACGAAGTGGTTGAGGTGATGGACACGATCGTCCGCTCGGGCAAGGCGCGTTACATCGGCGTCTCCAACTTTCTCGCCTACCGTCTGGCAAAAGCGCTCGGACGGCAGGACACACTAACGCTGACGCGCTTTGTCTCGGCCCAACCGCGTTACAACCTGCTGTTCCGTGAAGTTGAGCGAGAGCTCTTCCCGCTGGTGCAAGAAGAAGGTCTCGCAGTCATTCCGTACAACCCTCTCGCCGGGGGACTTCTAAGCGGCAAATACAACCACGGCGATACGCCCGAGAAGGGTCGCTTTTCGGCGGAACTCGGCTGGTTCGGGCAGGCATATCAAGCCCGGTATTGGCACGAGCGCGAGTTTGAAACAGTCGCCAGGGTTCAGGAAATCGCCGAGCAGAACCGAACGCCAATCACGACCTTGTCAGTCGCCTGGGTGCTGGCAAATCCGGCCGTCAGTTCGGTCATTCTTGGCGCAAGCCGCGTCGAGCAGCTGACCGACACGCTGGCCGCCGCGGATTACAAACTCGACAGCGCATTGAAAACGAGGCTCGACGAGGTCACCATCGAGTTCCGCAGGGGCGACGCAACGGCGTAAGCAATAAGCCTCTCCGCTCGTCGGCGACGATCAACGGATACGTGTCCACCTCGGTGGACGTGCCGGCGCCCGTCCGCAGGTCACCTTGTCCATTCCGCACTTCCCTTTGCGGGCATGACCCCCTCTCTCAAACAGAGGGCGCCTGGGTTGCGTCTTGCCTCACATCGTCTTGGAGAGGCTGAGCTCATTAACCGTTCGTGTTGGAACCGGATTCGTTCTCGCCGAGGCTCGCTGCAATCATCTTTCCTGTGTCAGACGCAGATCTGAGGCCCTGCCCCCAGTGCGGCGCGTTGGTTCCCGATATCGAGGGTCCTGTCCACAAGTACGTCCCGAGTTCGCCGGGATGCTGGATGACGTTCGGGCGCGTTCAGGCAAACGAGATGCAGCGCTTTGGATACCCATCGGTGCATCGTTTGGTTGTGGATGCGTACATGGCCCAGCACCCCGGTGATGGATCCGACAGGCGTGATCGGCAATCGGTGTTTGTGCACCTCATCGGCTTGTGCGCCGTGCTTGAGGTCGGACTTCCCGCACAGCGGGCTACCGAAGCCTTGAGCGTGATCTTGCGCGAGCACCCTGACTTCCCCGTTTTGCGGCGAGAGGCCGGACCGGGGAGGCTGACCGTTCTGCATCTGCTCGAAGTAGATGACCTCTCCCTGTACGAGGAACGCGCGCGGGAATGGGGAAGAGCGGTTTGGCAGTCCTGGGCTGAGCAGCATGACGTGATCCGTGCCGCACTCGCTGCCGCGACCAACTACTAGTCCCCTCGGCGCGTCGCACGGAGCCTTCGGAAACTCTGGTTTGCAACGGCGGTCTTCTCCCTAACGAGGTTGACAGTTGACCGGTCTCTTCGCCGACATTCACACGGACCGACTCAGTGCGCGCGTGAAAATGACCGGTCATAGGTTCATCGTCACGACGAGCCATCGCCTCGGCTAACGAACACGACGACCTCTTCTGCAGAGAGGGCGTCACACCGCCGGGCGGCTTCTTGTGCGCGGTGCCTGAACCATTGGCCCCAGCGACCGGTGCCGACCGCTTCCCACGGCCGGTCAGATCTGTCGTTCGCGGGCGTGCATCGGCAGCCGGAAGATGAGCGCGAACGCGGCGCCGACCGGGGCCAGGCACGCCCAGGCGGTGATCGCGAGTGCGTGCGTCGGCGGATGGCCGGCGAAGGCTGAGAAGAAGATCGTTCCCAGGACGGCGACGCCGGCCGCGCTCGAGAGCTGCTGCACCGCCTGGAGCACGCCGGCGGCGGAGCCGGCTTCGTCCATCCCGACGCCGGCGAGGATGAAGTCGAACAGCTGCCCCATCGAGATCCCGGCGCCTGCGCCGAACAGAAACAATCCGGGAGCGAGGCCCAGCGTCGAGGCGGTATGCGCGCCGGTCACGGTCAGCGCCAGAACGACGGCCCCCGCACCGAGGAGCGCGATGCCGACGTGCAGTAGGTGACGTCCGAGGCGAGCGACGAGCCCGAAGGACGCGCCCATCCCGACGATCATCCCGATGACCATCGCGGTCAGCGTCAGACCTGCGTGGATTGGCGACCATCCTTCGCCGAGCTGGCCGAACAAAGACACGCACAGCAGCACTCCGCTGAAGGCGCCGAAGAAGGCGAGCGCGACAAGGATCCCGTTCGTGTAGGTGCGATTGGCCAGCAACGCCGGCTCGATCAGCGGATCGCCGTGGAGATGGCGCTCCCAGAGCACGAACGCGGCGAGCAGCAGCGCGCCGGCCCCCAGCATGACGAACGTCCACGCGGGCCAGCCGGCCTGTCGGCCCTGGATCAGCGGGTAGATGATCGCGCTCAGCGCGAGTCCAACGAGGATCATGCCGCCGGAGTCGAGCCGGATTCCGGGGTGGGCGACGGTCCGCGGCAGGACTCGTACGGCGCCGACGAAAGCGGCGATGCCGATCGGGACGTTGATCAGGAACACGAGCCGCCATCCGATCCCCCACAGGTTCGCCTCGACCAGCGCGCCGGCGAGGATCGGCGCGCCAAGCGCCGACAGCCCGATCATCGGCCCGAAGGCGCCGAACACCTTCGCCATCTCGTCCTCGGCGAAGACCTCTTTGAGCATCCCGAACCCCTGCGGGATCATCAGCGCCCCGAACGCGCCCTGCAGCACCCGGAAGGCAATGAGCACCGTCGGTGAGGGGGCGACCGCACACGCAGCCGACATCAATGTGAAGCCGGCCGAGCCGATCAGGAACAGCCGGCGGCGGCCGAACATGTCGCCCAGGCGGGCGCCTGTGATCAGGAACACGGCGAACGCGAGCGTGTAGCCGGCGCTCAACCACTGCAAGGTGGAGACACTGCCGCCAATCGCCGCCCGGATCGACGGGCCGGCCACGTTGACGACCGTCGCATCCATGACATCCATGATGTCCGCGGCGATCACAATCGCGAGCACAAACCAGCGCAGCGGCTTGCGGGTAGCCGGCTGCGTCTCGGCGCCGAAAGCCTTCGCCAGCCCCTCGCTCTGGACCATCGTTTCCATGGCAGCCAGCCTGCCTGTCCTACCCGAGTCACCGCCACTAGGTTCTCGATATCTGCCTTTTTACGCCACGGAGTACCATGAATCAGGTGGGAACCATCGTCCTCGACGATCTGGACCAAAGGATCATCCAAGCTCTCTTCATCGACCCCCGAGCCCCGTTCAGCAGGCTGGCAGACGTCCTCGGCTCCTCCGAGCAGACCGTCGCCCGCCGCTACCGACGGCTGTTCGACGCTCATGTACTGCGAGTCGTCGGCCAACTCGACTCCCAGCGGCTCGGCCAGTCCGACTGGGCAGTCCGGATCCGCTGCGCTCCAGGGACCGCACCGACCGTTGCCAACAAACTCGCAAAGCGCCCCGACACCGCCTGGGTCCAGCTGACCTCGGGGGGAACCGAGATCTTCAGCACCATCCAATCCCGCGACCACCACGAGCGAACCCCGCTGCTACTGGGCCAACTCACCGCCGGCCGCGAGATCGTCGCCGTCGAGGCCTACTGCTTGCTCCACCTGTTCATCGGGTCGCCGCCCCCCCTCGGCCCCCAGGTCCTCAGCCGCAAAGAAATCGAGCAGCTACGCCCACCGCCAACGACCAGCCCGTCACCCCACGGTTCGACAGCCACGATGGACGACGGCGACTGGCCTCTCGTCCAAGCCCTCGCCGAGGACGGCCGCGCGTCGTACCGGCGGTTGGCAGCACGAACCCACTGGCACGAATCGACCGTTCGGCGCCGAGTCGAGGAACTGACCGCGTCAGGCGTGCTGTTTTTCGACCTCGACGTCCCCCTCGACGTCGTTGGCATCAACTCACCGGCGCTCCTCTGGATGAACGTCGTGCCCGCAAAACTCACCGAGATCGGCCAAGCGCTGGCAAGCCGCCCCGAGATCCCGTTCGTCGCAGCCACCACCGGCACTACCAACCTGCTCGCCTCGCTCGTCTGCCAGGACGATCACTCGCTCTACGAGTACCTCACCCGCGAAGTGTCCACGCTCGACGGCATCACCCACATCGAAACCGCCCCCGTAACGCAATTCATCAAGCTGCACGCCACCCTCACCGCGCCCACGTGAACCGAACGGGCGGAGTTCGGCGTCGTGACGGATCATCGCCTTTGAAGGAACGACCCGTCTCCATAGAGGAAGGTGTTCAACGCCGACAACGCCCCTGCGCGCGCTCTTCGAATCCCTTCACCCACCTGCTCTCAGCAGCAGGATGGAGCGTTTATGGAGCCTAGCGGGCGCAACCGGTAGCAACCGGTCGCAAATGGGAGACAGCCAAAAACGGCTCAAATAGCCGGATTGGCAACCAGTGGCAGCCCACGGCAACCGCTTCTGAGCGCATGGTAAGGAGGTGGTCGACGGTTCGAGTCCGTCAGAGGGCTCTTGAAAAGCCCCGGATATTGGGGCCCAGGGCCATCGGCAACGGGTGGCAAATCCGCGGAGTCGCGGCATCATCGTTGGGCCGCCGCCATGTACGTGCGGCAGGCTTGGGTGGCGGCTTGGAACTGCGCCGAGTTCGGATCGACGTTTCCGGGGAGGACGATCGTTCCGTGGCTGTTCGGATCGGGGAAGTTCGGCACGCCGTGCTTACGCATGCACTGGGCGACCGCCTCCGCGCGCTTCACAATCTGTGCCGCCTGATCCGGAGGCGCAGCCACGACAAGCGACTGGCATGCCTGGAGTGCCGCCAAGAATTGTGGCGAATTTACGTTTAGCCCGGCCAAGTTCACCGCACCCTGACTGTTCGCTTCAGGGAAGTTCGGCACCCCATGCGCGCGAACACACTCGGCCCACTTCATGCGCGCTTGCTCGTACGACTCTGGCGCCGTCGCCGACGTCGTTCCGATGTGCGCAACCGATGGGGCTTTCGCGCCGCCGCAGCCGGCAGCGAGCACAACGAGACTCCCCAGGGCACCAAGGCACGCGTAACCCCGAACGACCACACAGTCAGGGAAGCCGAGCTTCCTAAGCCGTGCGTGAAGCCTCGTTAATAGTTCCGTGAACGCTGCGAGAGGGAGAATCGCGCCCACGGAGCCGCACGGTCTCGACCCTTCGGCGCCAACATCGGCGTCGGCGATCTGCTCGTCGATCCGGCTCGCTGCCACAATGAGTCGGTGACGTCGTTTGGTGCGCGCGCGGTAGCCGATGGCGAATACGCATACGCGCGCGTTGCCGCAGAGAGACGCTGAACGTGACAGCGCGAGGTTGTTCGAGCGCCTGCCGCGCCTCGACAAGGCCGGTCAATCGAGGTATGCCGGGCAACCAGCGCTCGCAGCCGTCGCGGAACCTCATTCGCGGATAGACCGCCTTCCGGCGGCTCGCACGCCGCCTGAAGGCTTGGTCGAGGCGGCCAAGCCGTTCCAAATCAGGCTGACTCAGAACCGGCGCCGCCGGCGTAACGGCTGAGAGAGCGCGGCTGAACAACCGCCGAAAGGTTCAGCCAGACCCATCCGTGCGAGCGGCGCGCGCTGATGACCCCCGGCACACAGTGGTGGGAAGATGCGCGTCCGTATCAGCGAAAGTGCAGCCGTCGCCGACCTGGTCGAGTTCTTGACCGCACGCGCAGACGCTCTCGTTGAGCAGATCAGGGCTGATGAGGTCGAGGTTTCGTTGCTCGGCTCCTATAACGCGGACGCGATGCGGATGCAGCTCTACCTCCTGATCCGCGCCTGGGAGGCCGCCCACGCAACCCGGGGCAGCGTCGAAATCGACGCCTGATCTTTGTTAGCGCGCGGTTGACAGCGCGGGCGAGCGGCGAGCGGGACGAGCCCCCGCCGCTGATCCGCGCGCGAGCACTGCGCCGCCGAGCGCGTCGACGGTCAGCGCGGCCGCGCGTCTTCTTGCCCGCGCCGGATCGCTTCCGAGTCGAAGGCTGTCGTGGACGCGCTCAAGCGGGGACTTCCCCCGGCTTCTTCTCTCCTTCGTCGTCGTCCTTCGTCGCCTTCTCGCTCCGCGATGGGTCAGGGGCCGGCGATCATGTCCGCCGTGATCGGCATCTGTCTCCTCTCAGGTCGTGAGGGCCCCCGCTCGCTTCCTCGCAGCCGCGGTGACGTCGGGAACCTGGGCTCAGTCGTCGGGTTCGACGATCCGATTCGCGACCGGAGATCGTGATCGCCCGCGTATTGGTCGCGCGTTGGCTGAGGCGGTCGCGACGAGGTGCCGCTCCTCCGGCGAAACCAATGTTCCTGACCGAGATCGTCGTTTCCGCCGGGACGCAAATCGAGCAGCGGCTCGCCGAACAGGGTCTTGCTCCCGAGGAGATCGTCTTTAAGTACTGCTGGCCAAGGTATGCGCCTCCGCCGGGCTCTGGCATCCGGTTGATCGGCAAGCTGGAGAACCTCGATCGGCAGTTCGAGCGCCTGATCGCCATGCATCGGGTCGTCCCGTCTTCTATTCCGATGCCCGTCGGAATCGTGAAGAGTTCGAAGGGCGAGTTCGTGGGATACGTCCTCGAGTACACGCCAGGAGACACCCTCGAAACCCTGATTTCCTTAGGCCTATTCGATCAAGCGTCGCGGCGGCTCCGGAGCGTCGAGGAAACCCTGCAGAAGCTTCACGCAAAGTCGATCGCTCACGGCGACGTGAATCCGTCAAACGTGGTCGCCGCCGACGACGGAAGGACAGTGCTGATCGACCCCATCGCCGTACCCAACCCGGGAACGAGGCTCCAGGACGAGCTGTGCGTGGCCGCGATCCGCGCCCGGATCGAAGCCGGCTGACCGGCGAGCGTCGCCTAGGTGTAGTTCCTGAGGACGTTGGTTCATCCGGGTCTCCTTGGAGGCTGAGAGCTGCCAAGCGACTCAGTCCGAAGGAGGACCCGGATGAAGCTTCACGGTAACGCTGCTCTCAGTT
>Ga0070731_10004253_pt1 | contig 12433 bp, 8 predicted proteins | sample Coa_R1_2_FD_66448 | JGI IMG/M metagenome (GOLD analysis project Ga0070731, IMG submission 66448) | Surface soil microbial communities from Centralia Pennsylvania, which are recovering from an underground coalmine fire - Coalmine... | ecosystem: Environmental > Terrestrial > Soil > Unclassified ... | reverse complement strand
ATCACCGGCTCCGCCATGTTGAAGGATGAGACGCGCTGCATCCGTTGCGGGCTGTGCGCAATGCGCTGTCCGGTGGGGACCATCACGATGGAGTCGTACAACCTTATTCCCGCGGAGCCGACCGGCTTAATCTCGGTAGCCGCGATCGGCGCGGGGTTACGGAAGTAGGCAAGAGGCAAGAATGGCAGACGAACCGAAAAAGATGGACGACGTGAACCGCCGTCAATTCTTCCTAAAGCTAGGGCTGGGCTCTTTGGGCATCGCCGCTGCGGGCACTGCGGCCTTCGCATATCAATACCTCGAACCCAATGTCCTCTACGAGCCGTCCCCCGTGGTCAACGAGGGAAAGCCGGACCGCTATCCGCTCGACTCGGTCACGCTCGACGTGAATGCGGCTATTTACATCATCCACTCGCAGGAAGGGTACTTCTCGCTGAGCGCAATCTGCACGCATCTGGGATGTATGACCGCATGGAAGCCGGAGTTGGGCATCATCGCCTGCCCGTGCCACGGCAGCAAGTTCTACGTCCAGGCCGAAGACGATCACAAGCCCGGAGACAAAATCGAGGGGCCCGCTCCCCGACCCCTGCCCTGGAAACGCATCTGGCTCAACGACGACGGCGATCTGCTGGTGGATCGGTCCATTGACGTTCCGCCGCTGGTGCGGGATTCCTTTGTAAGGGTCTGACTTAGAGAAACCAGCATGGCGAAAACAAGAGACCAATACTTCGACGATTTGCGCGGGACACGGGTTTGGCGCTCGATCTTCCGCAGCGGCACCGGCTCCAGCACGCTGCATCGCGCGCTGGCCATTCAACAGAACGTCTTCCTGCACCTGCTCTCAACCAAGGTCCGGACGCGCATGCTGAGTGTCAGCGCCACTTGGTACTTGGGCACGCTTACGCTCGGCACGTTTTTGATCCTGGTCGCGACCGGCATTCCCCTCATGTTCTATTACCACCCGTCGGTGCCGCAGGCCTACGCTGATACGAAAGACCTGCAGTTCGTAGTTTCCTCCGGACTTTTTCTGCGTAACCTGCATCGCTGGTCGGCGCACGCCATGGTGTTCCTGGTGTTCGCGCACATGTTTAAAGTCTTCTATCGCGGCGCGTACCGCACTCCACGAGAGTTCAACTGGGTGATCGGCGTCATCCTTCTCCTCATTACGCTGCTGCTCAGCTACACAGGCTACCTGCTGCCGTGGGACCAGCTGGCCTACTGGGCGATCACCGTGGGATCGAACATCGCCTCGGCCGTACCGCTGATCGGCGACAAGATTCACTTCCTGCTGCTGGGCGGCAACGCAGTCAACGCTAACGCGCTGCTGCGCTTCTACGTGCTGCATTGCATGATCCTGCCGCTGGTGGCGATGTTTTTCGTGGCCATCCACTTCTGGCGAATCCGCAAGGATGGTGGGCTCTACTCGCACGCCAGCGAACCGGCGACGGTGCGCGCTAATGCCGCCAGCGATGGCACGGCTGAAGCGAAGGAGGCGCAATAGTCATGGCCGATTCCAAAGACTTCACCGCCAGCGTTGACTCCAACGCGAAAAAGTCTCCGCGTCGCATCGTCTTCATCACCCGCCGTACGTCGGCTCAGGTGAAAGCGGAGACCGAAGACCAAATCCAGACTTTTCCAGAAGTCCTGTTTCGCGCGGCGGTCGCTGTCATGACACTTGCCGTCGTGCTGGTCTGGATCGCCCTGATGTTCAACGCTCCGCTGGAAGGTCTTGCCGACCCTTCGCATACGCCGAATCCTGCCAGGGCTCCCTGGTACTTTCTGGGACTGCAGGAGATGTTGCACTACTTCCCGCCGGTGGTCGCGGGTGTGCTTGTCCCGGGTTTGGTCGTGATGGCCCTGATTGTCATCCCGTATTTCAAAGTCAACATCGAGGCCGACGGGCTCTTCCTCAAGAACCGGGACCAACGCCTGCGCATTTTTTATGCGGTTGTGGCCATGCTTTCGATCTTCCTGCTCAGCTTCAAGGTCTATGCGGCCTTTGTGCCGACGGCGATTATCGCTGGGGTCATGTTCCTGGCCGCGCAAAGCTCGCCGCAGTCTGCGTCAGCCTTTCGCCGGTATCTGGCAGGCAGGCCACTTTCTTACTGGGTGATGACCTGGTTCTTATTCGAACTGGTGGTGCTCACCGCTATCGGTACATTTTTCCGCGGGCCGGGCTGGTCCTGGGTTTGGCCCTGGCAGGGTTTATGAAGATATTCATAAGGATGCACCTGGAAATGGAAAACGGGGTGCGGCGGTCATGAAAGACAAACTTACGTCGCTCTGGCAAATTTTATTCGGGGATAGTGTTCGCGCCTTCGGTGTCGTCAGCCTCATCTTTCTGGTTTCCCTGGCGATTGCCCCCGCAAAAAATTACTTCAGCGAGTGGCGTCACTACCAGCACGGTTATCTCCGGATGATCCGCAATCGCAGCGACGCGAACACACTACAGCGCCACTTTGCGGGCGGCGTTCAACAAGTCTGGCTGCCTGATCTCGGCGTCGTCGATCGTTGCACGAGCTGCCACGTCGGGCTGAAAGAAGTTAGCCTCGCCGATGTTCCCACCCAGCCGTTCCGTACCCACCCGGTCATCCCCCATAAGCTTGATCAGTTCGGATGCACGACTTGCCATCGCGGACAAGGCGCGGCCACGACGGTCGCCGAAGCACACAACAGCACGCTCGCCTGGGAGCAGCCAATTCTTCCCGCCAGGTACATCGAGTCTTCGTGCGGTGAGTGCCACCGCGGCCCCCTGCCTGGAACCCCGGTGCTGAATCAGGGACGCAACCTGCTCTCCCGCTACGGCTGCGTGCATTGCCACACGGTCAAACTGCCGGACGGCAGCGGGATGAAGGCGACCGACGATCCGCCGTCGCTGTCTCACATCGCCGACAAAACCACACGCGAGTGGATTTATGCCTGGCTCAAAGACCCGCAAGCCTACGCCGCCACCGCGACTATGCCCAACTTCAAGCTGAGTGACGAAGATGCTCGCGACATGTCGGCATTCCTGATCGCCAACTCCATGCCGGTGCCGGGAGATACCGTTGCCCTGTCGGCGAAGCCGTCTACCGATCCCGCCGCCGGTACCAGCCTTTACGGGGAGTCTTTCTGCGCGTCGTGCCACGCGGTGCAGAATGCGGCCGGGAATCTGGTCGGTGGCGATGTCGGCCCGGAGTTGACTCGCGTCGGCAACAAGGTAAGGCCCGAGTGGCTACAGGCTTGGCTGCGCAATCCACGCACCTACGATCCGCCCACGGCCATGCCGCACTACCGTTTCAATGATGCCCAGGTCGCGACGCTTTCTGCATTTCTTCTGGCCAAGGCAGACTCCGATCTGCTGGCCAATGTCCATCTCGAAGCAGCGACCCCGGAGCAGATCGCGCACGGCAAGCGCCTGGTTTCCGACTACGGCTGCGCCTCCTGTCACGAGATCGCCGGCATCAAGAAGCCCGAAGCCTTCGCCCCGGAACTGAGCCACATTGGCAGCAAGCCGATCACGCAGCTTATCTTCCTGCCTGGGATGCCGCACACATTGCCCGACTACATTGCAGGCAAGATCAAGCAGCCGCGCGCATTTTCTCCCGGCCTGAAGATGCCGCAGTACGCTTTCACGCCGGCGCAGATCGACGCCTTGACCACCGCGCTGCTTTCGCTGAACGATCGTTCCAATACTCTGCCGCCATCGCTCGCGGTCGCCGCCGTCTCTGAGTCAGACTACAAGCCCGCCGGCAAGGCCGGAAAGCTGATGAATGACTTAGCCTGTTTCAGTTGTCACCGCATCAACGGTCACGGCGGCGACATGGCGCCTGACCTGACATGGGAGGGCAGCTCTGTGCAGCGGGAGTGGCTGGTACGGTTCCTGAAGAGTCCGGGGACGCTTCGTCCAGCGCTGATTCGCCGCATGCCGCGTTTCAATCTGACCGACTCCGAAGCGAACGAACTCACCGATTACATCATGACGGTCTACCAGAGCCCGTCAGTGGATCGGGATTCCATGCCGTTGAGCGGCTACTCGCCAGGCCAGGTGGAACTCGGGAAGCAGCTCTTCTATGGCAAATATGCCTGTCAGGGATGCCACATCCTGGACAGCAAACGCGACAAAGGCTATATCGGCCCAACGCTGACGCAGGTCGGTTCGCGCCTCACCGCCGCTTGGATCTATCAATGGATGAAAAACCCGCAGGCCCTGCGTCCGGGCACAACCGAACCAAACCGCGCCATGAATGACGAAGACGCCAGGGCCCTCACCGCATTCCTTATGTCGCAGAAAGGCGCAGGCGAATCTGAGGTCGCAAGGACAAAGAGATGATCCGTCCCTCTCTGACCATCGTTACTTTACTCACCGCGGTGCTGGCCACTTCCTGTTCGCACAAGACGGTCTCCGCGCCGATGCCCAAGCCCACCGCGTTCGGCGCAGCCATCGTCGAAACCAGCGGCGGAAAGCAGATCGCGGAGACAGGCAGCCTGCTGCCGCAACCCGTCGTCGTCCAGGTGAACGATGCGCAGGGAAATTCCATCGCTGGCGCTCTCGTGGAATTCTCCGCGGTTCCCGGAGTTACCTTCGACCCTCCCAACGGCCTTACCGATTCGAGCGGCCAGGTTACAACCAACGTATCTCTGGGAGGGGTGGCCGGTCGCTACCAGATTGTCGCTGGCACCTTCGACCGGTCGCATAAGAAGATTGACCTCAAGCTCGAAGAGATCGCTCTCAGCTACCAGCAGGCGCTGGGACGCCACCTCAACAATCAGTACTGCGATCGCTGCCACAACCCTGAGTCGACCGTCGAACGTGTCTCGAATTACGACAACCTAGAAGTCAAGCCGCATCCCTTCACCGAGGGCGACACTCTGAATAAGATCAACGATGCCGATCTGACAGCCATCATCAGCCACGGCGGCCCGGCCCTCAACAAATCAGCGCTGATGCCGGCATGGGGAAATACTCTCAGCAAGTCAGGCATCGACGCGCTCATTTCGTATATTCGTGCGGTCTCCGATCCGCCATCTCGCGAAGCCGGGCCAGTTTATGCGCAGAATTAGTGTTCTTCTCTCGTACCTCAGCTGAATTCTTCGGGGCAAACGAGACTGGCCCAAATGGGATTTTGGATGGGAGAACCTCCGGACTATGGATATCGAAGACGCTTAGTGTCTGCGGACGGGACACGCAAACAAGTCTTACGTGCAACAACTTGCAGCAGCATTTCTGCATCTTTAGCTGCGTGTCGAACTCCGATCTCACTTCGGTTCTTTTTCTTCTGCTGCTCCTTGTAGGACTCGCGCAGTTGTTAGGGTACCTCTTCGTCAGGATGCGCCAGCCGAAAGTGATCGGTGAGATTCTGGCGGGGATTGTTCTTGGGCCGGCGCTTCTGGGACGGCTTCAAATCGGATCGTCGTCCCTTCCGGAAATGTCACAGCATCACGCTACCATTTTGAACTTCGTGTACTGGATGGGTCTGCTCCTACTCATGTTCATGTCCGGCGCAGAGACGAAGCAGTTGTTCAGTCGTGACGAGAGGCGGGAGGTAAGCTGGCTGGCGGTCGTCGGAACGGGAATCCCGTTCGTCATCGGTCTGGCGTTCGGCCCGATGCTGGTTGGGCCGGCCATTGCAGGCCCGAAAGGAAACAAACTTTCTCTCGTCATCATTCTGGCGGTCGGGGTGGCGGTCACGTCCGTTCCGGTCATTTCCAAGATCTTTGCCGATCTGAAGATTCTCCATACAAGGTTCGCGCGCCTTGTGCTAGGCGTTGCGGTCCTTGAAGACATCGTGTTGTGGGCAGCCTTGGCGGTAGCGACTGCCGTGGCTGGGACGGCAATATTACATCCTCGTCAAATGGCGTACCACTTGCTCACTACCTTGGGGTTCTTCGCACTAGGCCTGACACTCCTGCCTAGAGCGGTGAAGAGATTCAACAAATCGAAGGTTAACATTCTTGCCAAACATTCACCTGTCGGTTACGCCTTGGCCGTATTGCTGGCCTACTGTGTGGTCGCGGGGGCCTTAGATGTCAATCTTGTATTCGCCGCATTTCTCGCTGCTTTCGCGGTAGTCCACAAAAAACGCCGTCTATTTGCAGAGGCACTTGATGCGATCGGGAAAGTCTCTTTTGCATTTTTCATCCCGGTCTACTTCGCCATCGTCGGGTTGAAACTCGATTTGGTGAAGGCATTTTCGTGGCAACTGTTGGTTCTGTTCCTTCTCGGTACGTGCATCGTCAAAATCCTGTCTGTTTCACTTGCAGGTCGACTGGCTGGTTTCCGCGGCCTTGACCTTATCAATCTCGCGCTCACAACCAATGCGCGTGGAGGTCCCGGTATTGTCCTGGCGAGCATCGCTTTCGATGCCGGGATCATCAATGCCAAGTTCTACACGGCTTTGGTGCTTGTCGCAGTGATTACATCGCAGTTCGCCGGTGCGTGGCTGGACTACGTGCTCCATCGAGGATGGCCACTGCTCAGCACGGATAAAATGGAATCGCAAATCGCCGTACAAGGTGAGGACGCGGTCGCCGCCGATGCTGCGTAAGGTTAGAGGCACATTTCCCGGTCGTCTCGTCGGCTAACCTTACCTTACAGGATTAGGTAGGGGCCCCGTCATCCCCCAAGAATGTCGGAGTTGTATGACGAGCCGGGAAGAGATCTGGGTTTCCCGAGTAATAAAAAAGTCCATCCGATCGACTTCACTATTGCAGATTCGCGTATTCCGCTTTTGTCCTGTTTCAGGAGTGGAACTTCGGGATCGGCAGTTTTCCAGAGAGCCAGGAACTCGCTATATGCGGTCTGTGACTTAGCGCGCTCTCCCGGCGATCTGGCAGCATCCAGCGCATACGCACGCGCTAAACCAAGGTGGGCCAAGGCGCCGAGATGATATGAGCACTGTGCCGCGATTATCCATATTCTTCTGAAACTCGGCCGCCGCTTGGATAAGCTCAGCCGGACTCGTTTTTAGTGGGTTACGCACCTGATCATAGTTGACATAAACAGGCGATAGCACTCATTGACGTGGCACTAAGTCAAGTCAGCCTTCGCCGATGATTCGATCGGCCATCGCTCGATGTTCGCCGTGGCGAGTCGAAGAAACCGGACTTCTCATTCGGCTTCCAGAGAAAACCGCCGAGAACAAGCGGATGCCTGCCAAGTAGTCGATTTTCTCCGGTCCAGTTTGTCGAGCAGAAGTCGCAGAAAACGGGCATAATTCGGGCATTTCTGGGAAGACGACAGCGAGGATTCTCCGACCGTCATCCATATACCCGAATTGCTTACAAGAGCGCAGTCGGTCAGCTACCGTCGCTCACGCGACCGGCAGATTTCCTGCTGCAATGACGATCCACAGCAGACAGAGTCCTACGCCCACAACGACCGTGAAAAGTTTTGCCTTGCGTGCCTGCCTAAACATTCCGCTCAATATTGCCATCGCCGCCGAAATGGCCATCCAAGTTGCGAACCGCGAAATGGCCATCTTCCCCCGGAAGTCAAGAGCCGCAGCTCTTGGCAGCAATGCGAAATATACTAGGCCCATAATGGAAATTCCTACGCAGACAAAGGATGTCATCTTTAGAAGTCGGTCCCGGGACATTTGCATATCAATTTTCTCAAAAAAGCGATGCCGCGCCAAGATAAAGGGATTTCTCGGAAAACGACAGCGAGGATTCTCTGCAGTCCAGACTGCGTGGCGGAGAGGGAGGGATTCGAACCCTCGGTACAGGTGTTAGCCCGTACAACGGTTTAGCAAACCGCCGCATTCGGCCACTCTGCCACCTCTCCGGCGTTTCGGAATTACAGTTTACCACGTTGACGATGTGCCTTATCCTGCGCTCCGGTGCAGAAAGTGCCGAGTCTATGACGTTGCCGGGTGCAACTGGTGCCAAACGGGCTCAACTGAAGGCACGACAAAACCTTCGTATAAACTGGGGTTCGCTCGATTTGAGCGATGGAATCGCTTATCTGCGGCTCAAGCTGATTCGCTGGCGGATCCTGTCCCAGTTAGCTTTCAGAGGGGCGCAGACACCGGGATCACTGCGTCGACCGCGATTGAGTCGTTGCTCTATCCGCATCATGACGACACATGTCCAACCAACATCTAGACTTAGGTGTGCATCAAACATCGACTCTTATAGGCTTAAGGAGGCTAAGCGGTCTCCCCTCATTTGAATGCTGCCAGACCAATTCTCGGCCCAGTGCATCCGTATATGTTTTATGCGCGGCTCGTTGTTGCTCCTGTTCGGCTGTGCGAGCCTCGTCCGGGGGCAGCTTGCCGTCCAAGGGCCATCGTCCGTTTATGAAGGCCAGAAGGTAAGCGCTGTCGAACTCATTGCCAACCCTCACCGAAATGTAGAACCGCTGCGTGCCTTCGTTACGCAAAAAGCGAACGCTCCCTATTCTCAAAACCAAGTGGAAGCCAGCGCCAAAGCTTTAGAAGAAGCGGGACACTTCCCGAAAGTCACCGTGAATGTGGTGCCGGATCTTGCCGGATTGCGGGTCGATTTCTTGCTCGAACCCGCATACTTTATCGGCGTTGTCACGTTTCCGGGGGCGACTGGGGATTTCTCCTACACGCGCTTGTTGCAGGTCGCGAATCTGTCGGACGAGGATCCATACGTCGCGGAGCGCATGGCCGATGGCGAAGAGGCCTTGCAGCAGTTCTTCAAACGGAACGGCTTTTTTCAGTCGTCGACCAAAATCAGCGCCCAGATCGACGATGCTCACCAGATTGTGAATGTTACTTATAACGTAGTGCTGGGAAAAAGAGCGCGTATTGCATCGATTGAAATTGAAGGAACGGATGCTAACGAAAGCGCACGACTGCAACACTCCATTCGCGGTATCCGCGCGCGACTTACCGGGGGATTGCTCAAACCCGGCAAGCCTTATAGCGCCGAACGAATCAAGGCGGCAATGACTTTGATCAAGCGCAAGCTCTCGCAGCAACATCGATTGGCCAGCAGCGTCGACCAGGAACCTCTGCAATATAACGCCGAGGCCAACAAGGTGGAGGTGTCGTTCAAAGTTAAACTCGGTCCTATCGTTACTGTGCAGACGACCGGGGCGAAACTGACTGCGATACCGTTCCTCGCCGGGCGTCAGATGAAAAAGCTGATTCCCATCTATTCAGAACGAAGCATAGACAGCGAATTGGTGCGGGAAGGACAGGAAAATCTCACAGACTATTTTCAAAAAAAGGGATATTTTGATGCGGCGATCAGAGTGAACATGACGCAGCAGCCTGATCACGTGATGCTGGTGTATGAGATCGACCGTGGCCGCAAGTACAAGGTTGCCAAGATTACCTTCCGCGGGAACAACCACATCGCTTCGGCGAAGCTGGCCGCGCACGTCACCGTCAAAAAGGCGCACTTCTGGAATCACGGTGATCTAAGTGGGCAACTGCTGAAAGAAAGCGTTTCGAACCTTGAGGCCATTTACCGCGACACGGGTTATGAGGAGGCGAAGATAAGTTCGCGGATTACCAAGTTCCCGCCAAAAATTGCCGTCGAATTTGAAATTACGGAAGGACCGCAAACCCTGGTCGATAACGTGACGGTTACCGGCAACGAGCATATTCCGCACAACCAACTAACCGCTCCCAAAGGATTCCAGTTAAACCCCGGTGCACCTTATTCTCCGCGGCTGTTGCTGAACGACCGCAACCGGATTTCCGCGAACTATCTCGATCGCGGTTATCCCAACGTCGAAGTGAAAACCAGAATCAAGCGTCATTCTGACGATCCTCACAAAGTGGACGTCACCTACGAAATTGCTGAGCACCAGATGGTTCGGGTGGGCGAGGTGGTTTACCTGGGCCAGCAGCATACGCGGCTCTCATTGATAAAAAAAACGGCGAAGCTGCCGGCCGAATCGCCCATGAAAAAAGTGCAAATGCTGGGCGCCGAGACTCGGCTTTACGATTTGAACATTTTCGATTGGTCAAGTGTCGGCCCGCGCAGGCCGATTACCGATCAGGCCGAGGAGAGTGCGCTGGTTAAGGTTCACGAAGCCAAACGCACCGATATCATCTATGGTTTTGGTTTCGAAGTTTCGCATCGTGGAGGCAACGTCCCGACCGGCACGGTCGCGGTGCCTGGCTTGCCGACGATCAGTCTGGGGAACAACCAGATCGCGCCGAGTGAGGCCACCTACGCCAGCCCGCGCGGTTCGGTCGAAATCAACCGCCGCAATATGCGCGGTCTGGGCGAAACCGCCAGCGCGTCGATCGTACTCTCAAGGCTGGACCAGCGGTTTCTCACGACTTATACCCAGCCGCATTTTTTTGGCGCGCCATGGTCCTCGCTGACCAGCTTCTCTCTGGAACGCACAACGGAAAACCCGCTGTTCGCCGCGTCGCTCGGCGATGCGTCTTTCCAGGTGGAGCGAGTCATCAGCCACAAGAACAACACCCGGCTGCAACTCCGCTACGATTTCAATAAGACGATCTTGTCGCAGTTGCTGGTGCCGGAACTTGTGCTGGCGCAGGATCGTAACGTGAGGCTCTCGACTGTCTCCGGAAGTTTGATTCGCGATACGAGAGACCATCCACTGGATGCGCATCGCGGCGTTTTCGCTACATTGAATCTGGGCATCACCCCGACGGCGCTCGGATCGAGCGCCAACTTCACACGCTTCTTCGGCCAGTTCGCCACTTACAAGTCGTTTCATTCGGTGGTCTTTGCCAACAGCATCCGCCTGGGCCTGGCAAGAGCATTTGCCGGAAGTTTTATTCCTACGAGCCAGCTGTTCTTCTCGGGTGGTGGTACGTCCCTTCGCGGCTTTCCCATCGATGAAGCAGGGCCGCAGCGCCTCGTCCCGTTCTGCACTGGTCTGCAGAATCAGACGGGATGCGTGAACGTCACCGTACCCGTTGGCGGGAATGAGCTTTTCATCTTTAATTCCGAGCTAAGATTTCCGCTTAAGATCATGAAGGCGCTGGGCGGCGTGATCTTTTACGACGGGGGCAATGTTTACAGCGCGATTAATCTTCCGAACTTTGTCGACAATTACACGAACACCGTCGGCATCGGACTTCGCTACGCCACGCCGATCGGCCCCATCAGGATCGACCTTGGCCGCAACCTCAATCCGGTTCCCGGCATCAACCCCACACAATATTTCATCACGCTAGGGCAGGCATTTTAGGAACAGCATGAAGTGGAAAAGGGTTCTCGGATGGGCGTTCGCAGCACTCGCGATAGTGCTTCTTGTGATCATCGTAGCGGGATACTTTTTCCTGAAAAGTAACGCGGTCAACCAGTTTGCGCGGCGGAAAATCGGCGAAGAGGTGCAGCAGAGTACCGGCGCCGTGACGACTGTCGGCGGGCTGGATTTCAGCCTCTCGACCCTGACGGCACATTTGCGCAACATTACAGTGCGCGGCAACGAAGGCCCCAACCAGCCTCCGCTTCTGACGATCGATGAAATCATCGTGAGCGCAAAGGTGCAGTCGGTGCTTCACCGCAAGGTGAGTTTGAGTCAATTAATCGTCAAACATCCCGTTGCCCATGTCTTTGTCTCGAGCCAAGGGACGAGCAATCTGCCGACCGCGCCCGCTGTACGAAGCAGTTCTCAAGCGAATGTTTTTGAACTTGCCATCGGACACGCGCAGCTGACCGACGGCGAAGTGAACTACAAAGACAAGAAAACTCCGCTCGATGCCGACCTTTACCGGGTCGACAGCGAGATTCATTTTGACCCCTTAAAGACCAGTTACAGCGGATCGATTTCTTATGACAATGGCAACCTGCGTTACGGAGACTACGCAGCGCTGCCGCATAGCTTTCAGGCTGAGTTCGACGCCACACCGGCGGAGCTGACGATTCAGTCGGCAGTTTTGAAAATTGGCAATTCTGTTGCTTCCTTGCAGGGGCATTTAAGCAACTACCATCAGCCTCTGGTTGAAGCCGATTACAACCTTCGCATCGACGCGCGTGATTTCGCAGCAATAGCTCCGGAGTACAAAACGTCTGGAGAGCTCAAGCTGATTGGAAGGATCAACTATAAGAATTCGCCGGATGAGTCGATGTTGCGCGCGCTCACGGTCGATGGTCAGATTACGGGCGAATCTCTTTCTGCTGCGGCCAATAAGGACCGTGTTTCTATCGCGGGTTTGCGTGCAAGCTACCGGCTCGCGAATGCGTCGTTCGAAGGGCGCGGTGTCGAATTTCGTACCCTCGGCGGCGTTGTTGGCACAGACGTTAGCATCAAAAATCTGGACAGAACACCGTCCGGTTTGGTGGGTGCTTCCTTGCGCGGCATTTCGTTGAGAGAGATACAGCGGGTACTCCACCAACAAGTACGACAGGTTGCGATATCCGGGACTGTTAACGGCACAGCGGAAGCCTCGTGGAACGGCACGTTCAACAATGCACTCATCCATTCTGATCTGGTGGTGAGTGGCGCAGCACGAAATGCTTCGGAGGCATCGAACGCGTCGTCAGCCGA
>Ga0070731_10004252_pt1 | contig 12434 bp, 10 predicted proteins | sample Coa_R1_2_FD_66448 | JGI IMG/M metagenome (GOLD analysis project Ga0070731, IMG submission 66448) | Surface soil microbial communities from Centralia Pennsylvania, which are recovering from an underground coalmine fire - Coalmine... | ecosystem: Environmental > Terrestrial > Soil > Unclassified ... | reverse complement strand
TTCACCAGTTTTTCTCTGATCACGTCGTCAAACGGAAACGCGCGGCTCGCTCCGTAGGCCTGAATCCCCAACATCAATTCGCGTGCTGAAATGCCGGATTCCGGGAAACTCAGCACTGTAGGCCGGGTCTTCATTTTCACATCCCAATTCTTCGGAGCGTAATTAGAAGCGTCTTGGGGCACATCGTTCAGCACCGTGCCCTCGGGTTCTTCGGCTTTGAAAGTTGCCAGGGTGAGTTCGTCGGAAGGCACCAGGGTCAACTGTTGTCCCTTGAGTGGACCCGAGACGGCCATTCCGCTAATCTGCTGCCAGAAAGTGCCGGTCTCCTGATCGCGCATCAGAAAGTTTTGATTATTGATGCCGGCCAGGTAAAACGTCAGACGCAGCCCCGCCACGTCCCGGCTCCACACCAGACCGGTGTGACAGAGCGTTCAATAAGTGGCAACGATCGCGGCCCCATGTACGATGTCATTGACGATGTGATGGTATGACATGCCGCGGATGGGGTATGCGCGCGCGGTTGCGCCAATCCGGACTGCAATTACCTTCTCGTCATTATCCAGCTTGACTAGCTGCGCCGCCGAAAACGACGGATGCGACACCGGGTGGAACATCCGCTCAAACACATTCACGCGCGCCACCACGGCAAGCAGCAACACCAAAGCCGTTCCCACGGCCGCCATGGTCTTCGGCAGCCTTCCGGACATCGCTCGCCAATGCCAGACCAGTGCCGCCAGTGCCAGACCTGCCGAGATCGCCGCAATCAGAAACCGGAAGCGGACAACCACCATCGCCACGGCTAACTCGCGCGCGCCCTGTGTCCGGAATGGCCGGATCACATACATCGGATACGCCACCATAAATAAGGACACCGCCAGGCAGGCCAGCAAAACCACCGCAAGTGTTCGTCCGGGGCGCTTCATAAGGAACTGAATTGTCAGGGTAATGAAACGCCATCACCGCCCACAATAATCAAAAACGATTAGGGGTTGTAGTATGTTTCGACTATTGTTCACCGCGCATGCTGCACTCACAATCATCTACGCCCGATGATAGCGGTCCGCGCTGAAGCTCCGGCTGAATCACGAGTCAGCTATCCCGGCTGGCGAGTCGCCGTCGCTTCCTGCTTCGGCGTGATGGCCGGCTTCGGCTCCATTCTGATCTACAGTTTCGGAATCTTCCTGAAGCCGCTGAACGCGGAATTTGGATGGCCGCGCGAAACGATTGCGACGGCATTTGCCTGCGCGTCGTTCACTCTGGGTATCTGCTCACCGCTGCTGGGTCATTTGCTGGATCGTTTTGGGCCGCGGCGCGTCATCCTCGCGTGCGTAACCATTTTCGGATTCGCGTTCGGCTCCCTCGCCTTTCTCACGCCGCATCGCGCTCATCTGTTTGCGGTCTTCATCCTGATCGGCGCCGTGGGCAACGGGACTGCGCAGATGGGCTACGCGCGCGCCGTGAGCACCTGGTTTGAGCGCCGCCGCGGATTCGCGATTGCCCTGATGATGGCGGATTCAGGGGGCGGAGCGATTCTGGTTCCTATTGTCAGCCAGTGGTTGATTGGTGCATATGGCTGGCGGGCTGCGTACGCCGTGCTCGGCTTGACGGCTCTCGGCGTCGGCTTGCCGCTGGCGGCGTTCTTCATTCGCGAAAAAGCCGGCGCTCGCGAGCGGGGATCCCGTGTCCCGCAAACCGGCGCGAGCGTGCGGGAAGCGCTGCGCAGACGGGCGTTCTGGATTCTTGCCGCTACGCTTTTTCTGGCTGCGATGGCCACGACCAGCACAGTCACCCATCTGGCCGCGTTGCTTTCGGATCACGGAATTACCGCGCGCGGCGCGTCCTACGCCGTATCGGCTTTGGGCGGAGCGAGCCTCTGCGGACGTTTGCTCACCGGTTGGCTCCTGGACCGCTTTTTCGGCGGGCGCGTCGGAGCAATTCTTCTGCTGATCAATGCCAGCGGGCTCTGGCTGCTGGCGGAAGCGCGAACGGAAACGGCGGGAATCCTGGCGGCGGTACTGATCGGATTCAGCATGGGCGGCGAATCGGATGTCACGCCTTATTTGTTGGCGCGGTACTTCGGTTTGGCGCATTTCTCGACACTCTATGGATTCGCCTGGACGGCGTACGCGATGTCGGCGGCGCTCGGATCCATTCTGTTGGGAAGAGCATTCGACGTGACAGGCTCGTACCACACGCTGCTGCTCGAGCTATCGGTGCTCACCGTGGTGGCTGCGGGTCTGATGGCCACGATGCCGCGCTATTCCGCAGGCTGGGCACATCGGTCTTAGGTGTTATTCTGATCCTGGAGCGCTGGAGGAGTATATGCGATTTCAACGATTGACGACCGCGCTGGCAGCTGCATTTGTGCTCGCCGCCACCGCTTACATTGCGAATGCAGAATCCAAGCCCGTTACCGTAAAAGGGTACGTCCTTGATTCTGCGTGCGCATTTACGAAGAACCTGGAAAAGCCCATCAGCGCCGATTGTGCCAAAGCCTGCGCCAAGGCCGGTTCGCCGCTCGTGATCCTGGCCGATAACGGATCGGTATACTGGCCCACCAGCGACGCGATGCCGGCTACCGGGCAAAATGAAAAGCTGCTCCCGTTTGCCGCACAGAAAGTTGTCGTAACCGGCAAGTTGTACGAGCGCGGCGGCTCCAAGGCGCTGCTGATCGAAAAAATCGAGGCCGCGAAGTAGCTGCAAACCAGAGCCGTGCGTTTGAGACCTTCTCCAACAATCGGACTGTTAGTGGGCTTAGCGGTTACGCTGGTGGCGGTAGCAGTATACTCCGGCTATACCGTCGTTCAGCTTCGCAGCTTGAGGCGGCTGCAAACCCAAACTATCGACGTCAACCGCGCGGATTCTCTGCTCCTTCTGCGGATTCAGAACGATTTCAATTCGCTGAGCCTGGCGATGCGGGACATGCTAGATGCCAGCGAGCCGTATCCTTTGACCGCGTGGCAAGGGCAGTTCAAGCGCATCCGGATCGATTTGGATGACGCCCTTGCACGCGAAGGGAATTTTCGCAGGCGCACGGAGGATCAACAACGTTACCTGACCTCGTCGGTGGCGCAGTTTTGGGACGCGGTCGACCGTATGTTTGCGCTCCCTCCAGACGAAGCGCGCGCGCAGATCCGGTTGTCCCTGCAGGCCCGCCAGGCCGCTTTGACCACCGTGGTGGCACGCCTTCTGGTGCAGAACTACGAAAGCGAGCAGCAGGCCGCCGGACAGACAGAGCAGATTTATGCAGAGGTGGAACAGCACCTGTACTTTTTTCTGGCGGCGATGCTGGCCGTCATTTTAGCCGCGAGCCTGTACCTGGTACGTTACAACCACCGGATCTTCGGTCAGGTTGCGGCACTCTCGCAGCGGCGCAGCGAACTGGCCCAGCAATTGATTTCAATCCAGGAGAACACATTCCGCCATATCTCGCGTGAGCTTCACGACGAGTTTGGCCAGATCCTGACGGCGATCGGCGCCATGCTGCAGCGGGCCGACCGCCGGGCCGCCGCACTCGATCCCTCCCTTCGCGGCGATTTGCAGGAAGTCCGCGAGATCGTTCAGGCCACTCTCGAGAAGGTTCGCGCGCTATCCCAGGCTCTCCATCCGGTGGTCCTCGACGATGCCGGCTTCGAAGGGGCGCTCAACCTGTATATCGCCGGCTTTGAAAAACAGACCGGGATCGAAATACGATCAGAGAAAAACGGACCCAGCCGGCAGGTGGACCGCAGTGTCGCCATTCATCTGTACCGGGTTTTGCAGGAAGCGTTGAATAACGTCGCCCGGCACTCGAAATCCAACCATGCCGCCGTACGCGTGCGTTTTCAGCCTGAATCGGTAGTGCTCGAAGTGGAGGACGATGGGGTGGGATTCGGAAATATCAAGGCCAGCCATGGCTTGGGACTCACCTCCATGCGCGAGCGGGCCGAACTTCTCAATGGCTCGATCGAGTTCATCGAACCCAGTGGCGGCGGCGCTTTGGTACGGCTTACCGTGCCGGTTAGCGCGGAGGAGGCCCATGCCCCAAGCTAGTATTTCCGTGATGCTGGTGGACGATCACACTCTCGTACGCCGGGGTTTTCGCCGCATGCTGGAAGACGAGCCCGATATTGTCGTCGTAGGCGAGGCGAGCGATGGCGAAGAAGCAGTCGAGCGGGCGGCGGAGCTTTTTCCGGCCGTGATCGTGATGGATTTTGCGCTGCCCGGCGTCAACGGTGCGGTGGCTACACGGCGAATCCTCAAATTTGCGCCCTCGACGGCAATTCTCATCCTCAGCATGCATGGCGAGCCGAATTACGTGCGCACTTGTCTGGACGCAGGCGCCCGCGGATACCTTCTGAAGAACGCCGTAGACCTCGAACTGGCGGATGCCGTAAGGCAGGTTGCAGCCGGCGGCATGGTGCTCGATCCCAAGATGGGCCCGTTTGCCGAAGCGCAGACCGGAGCCGCGCGTGCGTTGACCACTCGAGAACTAGAGGTCCTGCAATGGATTGTTCACGGCAAATCCAACAAGGAGATTGCGGTGCTTCTTGGCGTTAGCGTAAACACGGTAGCGGTGCACCGTGCCAACATCATGCAGTCGCTCGGCATGCACAATACGGCTGAACTGGTGGTATACGCGATTCGCAATCGGCTGGCAAGCATCGCATGACGCGGCGCAGCTTTGTCCTTGGTGCCGTTCCGCTGGCGGCCGCAACATCGGCGCCGGCGTTTCGCCTGGTAGATGTGACCGCGCCTTCCGGCATTGACTTCCGCCATAACAGCGGCGCATTTGGAGCCAAATACCTGCCCGAAACTTTGGGCGCCGGCTGCGCGTTTCTCGACTACGATGGCGATGGCTGGCCCGACATCCTGCTAGTCAACGGGATGGACTGGCCCGGACACAAACTACGGCGCAGCACTCTCCGCCTGTATCGCAACAATCGCAACGGGACCTTCACCAATGTCACCCAGCAAGCGGGACTGGGCGTTGAGATGTACGGCATGGGCGTCGCCGTTGCGGACTATAACAACGATGGCTTCCCGGATATCCTCATCACTGCGGTCGGCCAAAATCGCTTGTTTCAGAACACTGGCAAGGGGCATTTTGTCGACGTCACCGAGAAGGCTGGTCTGGGAGGACGAAACTCCTTCAGCACTTCAGCGCTATGGTTCGATTTCGACCGCGATGGACACCTCGACTTGTTCGTGTGTAATTACGTCAAGTGGTCGCCCGAGCACGATGTGTTTTGCAGCGTGGACGGCAAGCACAAATCCTACTGCACTCCCGAAGCCTACCGCGGATTGACGTGCTGGTTGTTCCGCAACCGCGGAAACGGCACGTTCGAGGATGTCACGGCGAAGAGCGGCGTGTTCGATACGACATCCAAATCGCTAGGCGTGGCCCTGCTCGATTACGATCATGACGGGTGGCCTGATCTGCTGGTGGCCAACGATACCCAGCCCAACAAGCTGTATCGCAACCTGCGTAACGGCACGTTCGAGGATGTCGCTGTGCGCGCCGGTGTGGCGTTCAGCGAAGACGGCAAGGCGCGGGCCGGCATGGGTGTCGACGTAGCGGATTTTGACAACTCGGGCAAGCCGGGCATTGCGATCACGAACTTCGATAACGAAATGATCGCGCTCTATCGCGCCGCTGGCAACGGAAGCTACCTCGACGCCGCGCTAAAAACCGGGATCGGACAGGCATCGCGCAACAGCCTTGGCTTCGGATGCGCGTTCTTCGATGCCGATCTTGACGGGAAGCTTGATTTGCTCGCATTAAATGGGCACATCGATGAAACGGTCCGCAACATTGGAAGCAATACAGGCTATGCGCAGCCTCCCCTCCTGTTCCTCAATGACGGACGAGGCGGATTCCACGACGCTGCTTCACAGGCCGGAAGTGATTTCGCATCGCCGAAAGTCGGTCGCGGTGTCGCGTTGGGAGACTTCGATCGTGATGGTGATTTGGATATATTGATCACAACCAACCAGGGGCCGGCCGTGCTGTATCGCAACGACGTCACCAATGGCAATAGGTCCATCCGGTTTCAATTGACCGGGACAAAATCCAATCGTGACGCGATCGGTGCGGTGGTTCGCCTTTCTACGCCGGATGGAACCCAGTCGAGGATGGTAAAGACCGGCTCCGGCTACCTGTCGCAGTCGGAACTCGCGCTTACCTTTGGGCTGGGAAAACGGGACCGGGTAGATCGTGTCGTGGTGGAGTGGCCCAGCGGCCGCGTCGATGAACATAAGAATCTTGCGGCCGGTACCTACCAGTGCGAGGAGGGAAAAAACATCCGCGCGACGCCGCCGTGATGATCGAAGAAGTATTTTAAGATTCACTGCGCGGCAGGGTGAAGACGAACGTCGAGCCGCGATCCGGTTCCGATTCCACCCAAATCTTGCCCCCGTACCGTTCGACGATCTTCTGACATATGGCCAGGCCGATTCCGGTTCCCGGATACTTGGCCCGGTCGTGCAGCCGTTTAAAAATCCCAAAAACTTGGTTTTGAAAATCTGCGGGAATGCCAATTCCGTTGTCTTCAACCGTAAACCGCCAGTATCCAGGACCCTCGCTGGCGCCGATCTTCACGCGCAGCTTTCTCTCACTGCGGTATTTCAGTGCGTTCGACAGCAGGTTTTGAAATAGATGCACCAGTGGCGCGGCGTCACCGCGCACGACGGGAAGTATCGATGTTGAGATTTCAGCCTGGGTTTCCTCAATTGTCGTAGCCAGATTTCTCTTAACGGTTTCGACCACCTCGCTGATGCTCACCCATTGCAAAGGAGCATCCGAGCTCCCGGCTTGGGAATAGGCGAGTAGATCCCGTATCATCATCTCCATTCGATGCGCGCCTTCGATGCAGTAATTGAGGTACTGCGAAGCTTTTCCGTCGAGCTGGGGCGCATAGTTTTCCGCCATGAGCTGGCTGAAGATCGCGACCTGCCTTAGCGGCTCCTGTAGATCGTGACTGGCAGAATACGCGAACTGTTCCAGATCGGCATTCACCCTTCGAAGCTCATCGTTGGTGCGCTGCAGGAGTTCATCATTACTCCTTCTGTCGGTAACGTCCTCTGCAATGAAACTGAAGCGTGGACGGCCGGTAGGGCCGTATCCCAGGAAACTTACACACGCGCTCAGCCAGCTGGCGCCGCCAGGCCGGGAGTGTTCGTATTCAAATCTAACAGGACGGCCCTCTGCCTGGCTCTCGCGGTAGTGCCGCACCCAGAGTGCGTCAATCGTTTTGGGGATCCCTAACTGCTCGCCAGTCCGTCGAGGGATATTCTCCACCTCGGTTTCAAAGAATCGCGCAGTGGAAGCATTACAGTAGATCGCCACGATATCGTCGCCATCCACTTCAATCACTCCCATCAGAAACGTGGAACTGTCATAAAAGCTCTGCAGAGTTGCCTGGCTCTCCCGAAGTGCTTGTTCCGCCTCTGCCCTTCGCCTCCGCATCGATAGGTGGGCGGCCACTTTGGCGATGAGCTCGCGGGCCGTAAACGGCTTGATCAAGTAGTCGTCCGCGCCAGCTCCCAACCCTTCAACCCTGCTTTCTTCGCCGGCGCGTGCCGACAGCAGGACGATGGGGATGGCTCTGGTTTTGCCATCAGCCCGCAATTTTTCGAGCAGGCCGAAACCATCGAGCCCCGGCATCATGACATCGCTGAGAATCAGGTCAGGCGGATCCATGAGCGCGGCCCTCAGTGCTTCCTCGCCGTTTGAAACTGCCACAACCTCGTAGCGTTTCCCCAGCAATCGCGTGACGTACTCTCTCATGTCCGCGTTGTCGTCAGCCAGAATAATTCGCTCGACACTCTTCTCTGGCCTGCGGTGGAGTTCATCCGCGGAAAAGGCAGGCGGCTCTGAACCAACGCCGTCAAGGTGAACCATGCCGGCGGAGAGCCATCGAAACGCCTCGTTTACGAATGCATCGGCTCGGGGAGAGGATGACGCTGACCCTGCGATCGCGCTTACCTTTTCCTGGGGCAAGTGCTCTGTGCCAAACGGAATCGAAACAGTGAAGGTTGTGCCTTTGCCGAGTTCACTGGTGGCCGCGATAGAACCACCGTGAAGCTTGACGAGCTCCTGCACCAGCGCCAGGCCGATGCCTGTTCCTTCGATAGTTCGGCCCTTGGCCCCCGGGACCCGGTGAAAGCGTTCGTAGATGCGCGGCAATTCGGATTCCGGGATACCCGTGCCGGTGTCTTGCACCGTTAGCTCGGCGCTGTGCCCGACGGACCGGAGAGCGACTTTCACGCCGCCCTGAAGCGTGAATTTCAAGGCGTTCGAAAGGAGATTGAGAACCACTTTCTCCCACATCTCGCGGTCGACGTAAACCGGTTCTGGCAGAGGCTCGCAAATGGTGCTGAACTGAAGTCCTGCCTTCTCCATCGCGGACCTGAAATTTGAGGAGAGCTCCTCGGTGAATCGGTCGAGTTGCGTTGGTTCATAATGCGCTTGAATGCGCCCTGCCTCGATTCGCGAGAAATCGAGCAGCGTATTGACGAGCTTTTGTAGGCGAAGGCCGTTCCGATGAACCAGTTCCAGCAGTTCCCGATCCTCGGGCGTTTGCTTGCACGGCTCTGCAAGCAATTCTTCCACCGGACTCAACATCAGCGTCAGCGGTGTTCGCAGTTCGTGACTAACGTTGGAAAAAAATGTTGTCTTGGCGCGATCGATTTCCGCAAGAGCGTCCGATCGCCGCCGCTCCGTGGCATAGGCTCGGGCGTTCGCAAGGCCGGCGGCGATTTGACCGGCAAGCAAATCAATAAACCCGCTGTAGGCAACATCGTAGCGGCGATACGGATTCGTGCCAACCACAAAGAATCCGGCTGGCGCCTGCTGTCCCTGCTGTTTGATGGGGACGATGGCAACCTGTTCTACCGGCTTGTTCCAATCGCCCGCCGGTAACGGGCGAACTTTTCGCTGCTCGGCCAAATCCTCCAGGACAAGGGGTATTGGGCGCTGGCATATCTGGTGCGCCGGCCAAGGAAAATCGCCGCCTTTTTCGATCTGCTCCACCGCTAGCGGATGATCCTTCGAAATGCCGGTGGAACAGGCCAGACGCGCGACGCCCGCATCGTCAAACAGGTAAGTAAGCGTAAAGGGCAGATCCTTCCGATTGAGATTCAGGTTCGCCTCTAGCGTCTCAAGAATTTCCTCCTCGGTATTCTTGCTTGCCAGCGTCGAAGCGACGTCGCGCAACGTGGCCACGCGCCGCTCCCCAATCAGCCGGTCGGTCTCCTCGGTGACGACACAGAGCATTCCGCTGATTCGCCCCTCATCATTCTCCAAGGGGCTATAGGAGAAGGTGTGATACGTCTCTTCCGGGAAGCCGCTCCGCTGAAGAAACAGCAACAGACCTTCGTCATAGGTTGCCTTACCGGTTCCGAGAACCGCCTCGATGCGCGGCCCTATATCAGGCCAGATTTCCGGCCAGACTTCACTTGCCGGCTTAGCAAGAGCCCAGGGATGTTTGATTCCAAGCGTGGCCCGGTAGGCGTCGTTGTAAAACATGGTCAGCTCAGGACCCCACGCCATCCACATGGCATACCGGGACGAGAGGAGGATATTCACCACCGTGCGAAGGCTCTGGGGCCATCGATTTATCGGGCCCAGCGGCGTCCTTGACCAGTCGACCCCGCGGATGCGCTCTGCCATCTCTCCAGCACTATGTCCAAAAGATTCTGTTGGACCCGCTGTGGAGTCGGTTGCGCTATAGCCCGAACTTTTGTGCGAACTCATGCTGCGTGTCTCCCCAGCCTCTGTCTTTCGCGACGCAGTGCCATCGCCCTCAACCTTCAAAATATCCCTTCCAGAAATGACCGCAGACTACTCCGGGCGGGGCGAGTTTGCCCATCCCGAGTACGATATTTATCCAGACTACTTGATGAGGCGGGAGATGGCGAAAAACAACCCTACCGAAAAGGCCAAAATGCTCCGCCGGTTTAGCAAGACGACGGCCAACCCGGCGCCGTTAGTTAGAGTCGTGGTTTGAACGTTTGTTTCAACAGAAGCGGTTTCAGTTGGCAGCGTTACGGAGAAACGCAAGAAGCCGGTGGTTAGGAAGACGTTACTTCGTAACCAACCTGGTCAGATCGTGTAGTGAGAGAGCATCGCCCGCGACTCGAGCCGCTGGTATTGCTGAGTGTTCACGGCGCACCGCGAAGCCCGTGGCAGAATGTCCCCCCGTGAGACTAGCTCGCTGAGGTATTCGCGGTGACGAGCTGGCTGTTGGTGACGCTCCAGATGCCTGAAACGCTGTTGCCGGCGCCGATGAACAGCGCGGCCGACGCCAGCGCCACAAACGCCAGAAGCAGCGTGTATTCGATCAAATCCTGTCCACTTTCATCGCGCAAAAAAGCCATCAACATTTTAGCGGCCTCCCAGCCAAAGAATTAAGTGCCCACACTTTCTCAATACAATATTTTTCAAAGAGAACCAAGTTCTTTACACAAATTGAATCTATCCGCGGTCACTGATACAACTTGATGTGAAAAGCGCCCGATCCGCCCGGCGGCAGCGGGTTGGGCGAGCCCTGAAGAAACGTGCCGATATACTCGGCGCACGCCGAGTCCGTGCCGTGGAGACCGGCATAGTAGCTGTCATTCAGCAGAAAGAATCCCGCGAAACCTACAGCGATGAAATTGGGAGGGCCGTTATTCACCGGCACCATCACTACCCGTTCCCCGTTGCCAGTGCCGGCAGCGCGGTACGCGGCGTAAGTGGTGGACGTGGTATCCGTGTCCTCGTCGACCCGCCAGGCGATGGCCGTCATTTCTGTGTTGGCGTGGCCGTTATCCATCTCCACAGGCTGGCCAACGGTCATGGGGTCCGTGGCGCCGCCTACAATCGCTTGCCGGAGAGTGGAAGCGCTTTGTTGCACGCAACAATAACCGCGAATCTGGCCGTTGCTCGACAGGTTCGGTTGGGTAGCGTCTGTTCCGCAGTTCGTGCCGTTCCCAGGAGCGCCCCAGCGTAACGTATATAGGTTCCCGATCTGGTAGCCGTAAGGATCGGAGGCATTGTCGGGTGATGCACTCCGGGTGTAGGGCGAGAACGGAAACTCGCCGCCGTTGTTGCTGGTGGTTCCGGCCCGGCCGGCAATTGCCGATGCCGCGATCTGCGCATTGAGTTGGGACAAAGAACCCATCAGGTACATGGGCAGGCTCACGGTGGTCTGGACCTGAGCAAAGTAGTAGCCAGCCGGGCTGGCCGGCGCCGGATCCCACGGGCCTGAGGAAGCGGTGGCGAACTGCGTCGTCACGTTGGTGAAGGAGTTGGTCTGAAACTGCCATTTCTTGGGATCAGCGGTCACGGCATTCTGGGCCCTGGTAATGCCCGCCGCCGTGCCGTCCAACTGGAGCGCCGCGGAAAATGCCGCCGAATCGGCGAACGACTGAGCCTCGCTCTTGGTGATGTACATCCGGCCGATATCGATGGCCAGGCCGGCCATGCCAAGAATAAACACCAGCCCGAGCGACAGAGCGATCAGGACATAGCCCGAGCGCCGCGTACCTGACCGCAAGGCAGGCCGGACGCCATTAACCAGTGTTTTGTCGCCACCATGAGCACGTATTTCCTTGAAGCGAGTCTGCATAATCGTTCCTTACCGTTTTGTAAATCAACTTATTTACGGATTTTTCTGATTTTTATCAACCATTTATCTTCTACTTGTCGTCCATTTTAGGATATCTAAATCTCGAGCCTGGGGTATCTTTTAGGTAGGCCGCCGTGGAGCGGGGGGTATCTTTCGATCCTCCCTCGGCGGGGTCCCGCGGAGCAGAGTCGCCTTTGGCCGGACTAGACGGCCCATTTCGAGGGATGTGCTATTTACCCATTTTACCATTTGTTATCAATATGTTACAGGCATTTATGTTGATATTTCAAGCACTTGTACAATCTTGTTGACATCGCCTTTTCCGCCAAGCTATACTTCGGGACAAGTTTTCCAAGTCAGGTTGCATTCCCGAAGCCTGCAGGTTGTTCCGCGCCTCTTCCCGCCACTCAAGCAATTCATTAGTTGAAGACAATTGATTTGGCATCTGCCTTGAACGTGTCGATAGGCAGGCCATCCGTCTTTTTCGCGTCGGTATATGTATGGGCTCTTTGCGCCGTTCAGCCGCTGTTGCAGTCCACAAACATACAGGAGACTTGCATGAGAGTTGTCTCGGCAACGCTTGTTGTGACGGTACTAGGATTGGCAGTCAACGGCATAGGATGGGCGCAAAAGCCTGCGGATGAGCACGTTCCCGGCCGGCTGCTGGCCCAGCGCGCCGCCACGGCAAGCGATACGGAAGTCGGGCAGCTGGTCACGTTGTTCGGGGCCAAGGTTCATCACAAGATCGATGCGATCGGGGTTTTGGTTCTGGATGTTCCCGAGCCGGCACTAGATGCCGTGACGCAGGCCATGATGCGCTCCGGCCGATTCACGTTCGTGGAG
>Ga0070731_10004251_pt1 | contig 12435 bp, 9 predicted proteins | sample Coa_R1_2_FD_66448 | JGI IMG/M metagenome (GOLD analysis project Ga0070731, IMG submission 66448) | Surface soil microbial communities from Centralia Pennsylvania, which are recovering from an underground coalmine fire - Coalmine... | ecosystem: Environmental > Terrestrial > Soil > Unclassified ... | reverse complement strand
ATCTCGCTCGCGTACGCGCTCGTGAAGCACGACCTGTTCGCGATGGACGCGATGGTGAAGCGCGGCGCGTACTACGCGGTGTTCACCGGCGCCGTCGGCGCGGCGTACATCGCGGCCGTCGCTCTCCTGAACCTGTTCCTCAAGGCGAACTCGCCCGCCCACTCGCTCGTCTTCCCGTTCCTCTTCACGTTCGCCGTGCTGCTGATCGTGAACCCGCTGCGCAGCCGGCTCCAGGCGTTCGTCGATCGCGTCTTCTTCCGCACGACGTACGACGCCGCCGCCGTGCTCGGCACCGTGAGCCGCGCCCTCGCGGGCAGCCTCCAGCGCCGCCAGATCGCCGACATCGTCCGCGACGGCATCGCGCGCACGATCCCGAACGTCCATACGCGCCTGTTCGTCACCGACGAGGGCGAGCGCCTCGAGGAGGTCGCCGGCGACGGACGGGTTGCCCCGGCGCTCGCCGCCGCCCTCGCCGGGGGCCGGCTCGTGACGGCCTTCGATTCCGTCGAGTCGTATCCCGATCCGCAGACACACGAGACGGTGCAGGCCGGGCTCGCGGAGCTCGCGGCGGAGGTTGGCGTCCCGCTCCAGCTGCGCGGCGCGCTCGTCGGCCTGCTCACCGCCGGTGCGAAGCGCTCCGGGCTCTTCTACACCGCGGGCGACGCCGAGTTCCTCCGGGCGCTCGCCCACCAGGCGGCGATCGCGCTCGAGAACGCGCGCAGCTACGAGCGCCTCGTCGACCTGAACGCGCGGCTCGAAGACCGCGTCCGCGAGCGGACCGCGCAGCTCGAGACGGCGAACCGCGAGCTCGCCGAAGCGTACGCGGAGCTGAAGAACGCCGAGGGCCAGCTCGTGCACGCGGAGAAGATGGCATCGCTCGGCCGCCTCGTCGCGGGCGTCGCGCACGAGATCAACAACCCGGTGAGCTTCATCTCGACCAGCGTCCCGCCGCTCCGCCGCCGCCTCGGACAGGCGGCCGCCATCGCGCCGGCGCCCGTGCAGCGTGCGCTCGCCGAGGCGGAGGAGATCGTCGGCGTGATGGCGCGCGGCGCGGAGCGGACGGCGGCGATCGTCCGCGACCTGCGCACCTTCTCGCGGCTCGATGAGGCGGTGCGCAAGCCCGTCGACCTGCACGAGGGCATCGAGGTGACGCTCCGCCTGCTCGAGCCGCGCTGGCGAGGTCGCATCACGGTGCACCGCGACTTCGCGGCGCTGCCGCCCGTCGAGTGCGACCCGAGCCAGCTGAACCAGGTGTTCATGAACGTCATCGCCAACGCGTGCGATGCGATCGCGGGGCCCGGCAATCTCTGGATCACCACACGCCTCGAGGATGGACACGCCGTCGTGACGTTCCGCGACGACGGGCCGGGGATCCCGGCCGACGTCCGTGACCGCATCTTCGAGCCGTTCTTCACCACGAAGGACGTCGGCCACGGGACCGGCCTCGGGCTCGCCATCAGCCACGGCATCGTCACCGCACACGGCGGGCGGCTCGAGGTGGACGGCGGTTCGGGCACCGGGGCGACGTTCCGCATCACGCTGCCGCTCGCGGCGGCACCGCTCGCCCACGCCGCCGGCGCGCGCTGAGCCGGCCGCGCTTGCGTCGCGGGGAGTCATCGCGTATCGACCCCGCGGGCGCGATGGAAGAGGAGGAGGTCGCACCGGCGGCAGCTGCACTGCCACCGGTGGAGGTGGGAGGGCGCGCCCAGCTCGCGCGGCGCGCCGGCGTGGTCAGCGCGGCCGTGCTCGCGAGCCGCGTGCTCGGGCTCGTACGCGAGCAGGTGTTCGCGGTCTTCTTCGGCGCCGGCCGTGAGCTCGACGCCTTCATCACCGCGTTCCGCATCCCGAACCTGCTCCGCGATCTGTTCGCCGAGGGCGCGCTCTCCGCCGCCTTCGTGACGACCTTCACGCACCGGCTCGAGCACGAGGGCGAGCGGAGCGCGTGGCGGCTCGCGAACCTGGTCGTCAACGTGCTCGCGCTCGTCGTCGGCCTCCTGACGCTACTCGGCATCTGGCTCGCGCCCGCGCTGGTCGACCTGATCGCGCCCGGCTTCGGTGCGATTCCCGGCAAGGTGGAGCTGACCGTCGGGCTCACGCGCATCATGTTCCCGTTCCTCTTCCTCATCGCGCTCGCCGCGGTCGCGATGGGCGTGCTCAACACGCGGAACATCTTCGGCGTACCGGCGTCGGCCTCGGCCTTCTTCAACCTGGGATCGATCGTCGGCGGGCTCGGCGTCGCAGCGTGGCTCGCGCCCGACTACCTGCGCGGCGTGCTCGCGCACCACGGCGTAGGCGACCCCGCCCTCGCCGCGCGCGCCATGACGGGCATGGCCATCGGCACGCTGGTCGGCGGCTTCCTCCAGCTCGTCGTGCAGCTGCCGTCGCTCCGGCGCGTCGGCTTCCGCTACCGACCGCTCTTCTCGCTCCGCGACCCGGGCGTCCGCGAGGTGATGCGCCTCATGGCGCCCGCGACCATCGGCGCCGCCGCGGTGCAGGTGAACGTGTTCGTGAACAACAACTTCGCCTCGTACCTCGGGAACGGTCCCGTATCCTGGCTGAACGTCGCGTTCCGCTTCATGCAGCTCCCGATCGGGCTCTTCGGTGTCGCGATCGGGACGGTGACGCTCCCGGTCGTGTCACGCCACGGCGCGCGCGGCGACGCGGCCGCGCTCGGCGCCACGGTCCGCCAGGCGCTCGATCTCGTCGCGCTCTTCTGCATGCCCGCCGCCGCCGGCCTCGCGCTTCTCGGCGTGCCGGTGATCGGCATCATCTACGAGCACGGCCGCTTCACGTCCGCCGATACGGTCGCCGCCGCGCAGGCGCTCGCCGGCTACGCGATCGGGCTCGCCGGCTATGCCGGGATCAAGGTGCTCGCGCCGACGTTCTACGCGCTCGGCGACGCGCGCACGCCGATGGCCGTGAGCGTCCTCTCGATCGGCGTCAACTACGCGCTCAACTGGACGTTCGTCCGCCGGCTCGGCTTCGGTCACCTCGGCCTCGCACTCGCGACCTCCGCCGTCGCCCTCGGCAACTTCGCCCTGCTGCACGTCTTCCTCCGCCGGCGGATCGGGCGCTTCGGCGGCCGCTCCGCGGTCGGCCGCATCGCGCTCGCAACCGTCGTCATGGGTGCGGCGACGTGGGGCGTGGACTCCGTCCTCGCCGCCGCGCTGCCGTCCGCCGGCACGCTGCGCTACGCGGTCCGACTCCTCGCCGTCATTCCCGCGGCGATCGCCGTCTTCTGGGCGGCGTGCCGCGCGCTCGGCGTCCCCGTCCCGCGCCTGCGGAGCCTCCGCCCCGGACGGTAGCCGGTTGCTGAGAAATTGCGCGTTGCGCAGTTGTTCGGGTCAACCTGCTACGTTTTTTTCCGATGGCCCCGTCGAGCGCGACGCGCTCCCCCGACGTGAGCTCGCGCCACGCGCCCGGCGGCAGCGCGCCGAGCCGGAGCGGTCCAAGCCGGACGCGCGCGAGCTTCTCCACCGGGTGCCCGACCGCCTCGCACATCCGCCGCACGAGGTGCTTCTTTCCCTCGCGCACTGCGATCTCGAGCCAGCTCTTCGTCGGCAGCTTCTCGACCACGCGCACGCGCGCCGGCGCGGTCTTGCCATCGTCGAGTCGCACGCCGCGACGGAGCCGCGTGAGCGCCGTCTCGTCCGGCCTCCCGCGCACCTTGGCGTGGTAGACACGCACGACGCGATGGCGCGGGTGCGTGACCGCCGCGGCGAGGTCGCCGTCATTGGTGAGAAGGAGGAGGCCGGTGGTGTTCACGTCGAGCCGGCCAACCGGGTAGAGCCGGTCGCCGGCCCCGGCCACGAGATCCGCGACGGTCCGGCGGCCCTGCGGATCCGCCAGCGTGCTCACGACGCCGCGCGGCTTGTGGAGGACGATCGCCCGCCGGCGTCCGAGCCGGAGCGGCTCGCCGTCGACCGCAATCCGGTCCACGCCGGGATCCGCCCGGCGGCCGAGCTCGCGGACGACGGCGCCGTTGAGCGTCACCCGGCCGGCGCGGATGAGCGCCTCGGCGTCGCGCCGCGACGCGACACCGGCCGCGCTCAGAAGCTTCTGAAGCCGCTGCGCCGCCGTGTCGTCACCCGGTCTGCCGATCCTCCTCGGGCGCAGGCGGCGACTCCAGTGTGACCGTGACGCCCTCGGGGCCAATCGTCAGGTCCTTGGCGGCGAGGATGGTCGCCCCGTCGCCGAGGTCGCGCAGCGGAGGCAGCGCGCCCAGGTCGGGAAGCCCGAACACCTCGAGGAACTCGCGCGTCGTCGAGTAGAGGAGCGGGCGGCCGGGCGCCTCTTTGCGTCCCACGATGCGCACGAGTCGCCGCTCGAGGAGCGTCGTCAGGACGGCGTCGGCATCGACGCCGCGGACCGCCTCGATCTCGATCCGGGTGCACGGCTGTCGATAGGCGACGATCGCGAGCGTCTCGAGCATCGGCCGGCTGAGCCGCGCCGGTCGCTCACGCAGGAGCCGCCGTATCCACGGCCCGTGCTCGGCCGGCGTCCTGAGCTGCCAGCCGCCCGCGACCTGCACGAGCCGGAGCCCGCGCCCCTCGCGCTCGTAGCGCTCGGCGAGCCACTCGAGCGCGCGCACCACCTCCGCGCGTCCCGGTCCCTCGAGCGCCTCGACGAGGCGCGCGATCGGCACCGGGGCCGCCGCCGCGAAGAGCAGGCTCTCCAGCAGCGCCGCCAGCCGTCCGACGTCGTCCTCGACCGCCGGCGCGTGCGCGCCGTTGCCGTTCTCGGCGTCGCTATGAATCTCGAACCGATCCATCTCCAGATTGTCCATCACCGCCTCCCCTCCACTCCTCGAGATGGCCGAGATCGCGGACGCGTTCCGTTGCGACCTCGACGGAGTCCACGGCCAGCTCCAGTACGATCGACCCGAAGCGCTCCGGCTGGCGCGCGCGCACGACGTGCAGGCGAATCAGCTCGAGGAGCGCGAGGAACGTCACGATGACCTCGGCGCGGTGCGCTTCAAGCGCGAACAGGCTCGCGAACTCGACCCCCTCGCCGAGCGCGAAGCGCGCGAGGATGCGCGCGGCACACTCGTGGATCGAGAGCGTCTCCGGCCGCACCTCGTGCGCGCGCGGCGGCCGGATGCGCTTCAACACGTCGCGCAGCGCATCGAGGAGGTCGCCGATGCTCGCGTCGCGAACGGCCGGCGGCTCCTCGCCCGGCGGCCCCGGCTCGGGCTTCTCGCCGACACAAGGGAACACGTCGCGCCCGAGGACGTTGCGCTCGCCGAGCGCGACCGCGACCTCGCGGAAGCGCTGGTACTCGACCAGCTGCTGCACGAGCTCGGCGCGCGGATCCTCCACCGCCTCCTCGTCCTCGGGCGGCGTGGGGAGGAGCATCCGGCTCTTGATGTAGGTCAGGGTCGCCGCCATCACGAGATATTCGCCGGCGCCGTCGAGGTTCAGCTCGGGCAGCTCGTCGAGCATCGCCAGGTACTGGTCCGTGATCGCAGCGATGGGAATATCCGTGATCTGCACCTCGTTCTTCTTGATGAGGTGCAGGAGCAGATCGAGCGGCCCCTCGAACATCGGCAGGCTCACGGTGCAGGGCGCCGTCACAGTCCCATCGCCTCCCGAACTTCGACCATCGTGTCGCGCGCGACCGCGCGCGCCTGCGCGTCGCCGGCCTCGAGCGCCGCGTGCGCGTCGGCCGCCTGCAGCTGCGCGCGCCGCTCGCGGATGGGCGCGAGCTCGGCCTGGACGTGGCGGATCGTCACCTGCTTGCACTCGAGGCACCCGATCGACGCCGTCCGGCAGCCGTTCTCCTGCCAGCGGAGCTCCTCGGGTGTCGCGTAGAGCCGGTGGAAAGAGAGATACGCGGGGCAGTCGTTCGGCTCGCCGGGATCGGTTCTGCGCGCGCGCCGCGGATCCGTCACCATCCGGGACAGCTTCGTTTCGACGGCCTGGGGCGTATCGGTGAGGTAGATCGCGTTGCCGTAGCTCTTGCTCATCTTCCGGCCGTCGGTGCCGACGATCTTCGGCGCGTCGGTGAGGAGCGTGCGCGGCTCGGGGAACGTCTCGCGGTACGTCCCGTTGAACCGGCGCGCGATCTCGCGCGTCAGCTCGATGTGCGGCGCCTGATCGATGCCGACCGGCACCGCCGCGGCCTTGTACATGAGGACGTCGGCCGCTTGCAGGACCGGATAGCCGAGGAATCCGTACGTCGACAGGTCGCGGTCCTGGATCTGCTCGCGCTGCTCCTTGTAGGTCGGGTTCCGCTCGAGCCACGGAACGGGCGTGAGCATGCCGAGGAGCAGGTAGAGCTCCGCGTGCTCCTTGATGGCCGACTGCCGGAAGAGCGTCGCCCGCGCCGGGTCGAGGCCGACCGCGAGCCAGTCGAGGACCATCTCGGTCGTGTTCTCCTGGAGCCCGGCCGGCGACGCCCAGTCGGTGGTGAGGGCGTGCCAGTCGGCGACGAAGAAGAAGCAGCGCTGCGTCTCCTGTAGGCGGAGCCAGTTCTTGAGGGCGCCGTGGTAGTTCCCGAGGTGCTGCCGGCCGGTCGGCCGCGCGCCGCTGACGACGACCTCCGCCATCCTAGGCTGCCAGCCGGAAGAAAAGGCGTATCACCGGCTGGACGAGCCGGGACACGACGTGGCCCTGCATCACGACGAGCATGAGCACGACGAGCGCGATGCGCTCGACCGGCACGAGCGCGCGGGCGACGCGCTCGGGGAGCAGCGCCATGAGCACGCGGCCGCCATCGAGCGGCGGTACCGGCAGGAGGTTGAAGACGGCGAGGACGCAGTTGATGGATACCGACGCGATCGCGAGCATCCCGACGACGGTGGCGATCAGCCCGGGCTCCGGGATTCGTGCCACCGCACGCAGCACGAGAGCGCTCGCGGTCGCGAGGGCGAGGTTCGTCCCGGGCCCTGCGAGCGCCACGAGGACCGCATCCCGGCGCGGGCGGCGGAGCCGCGCGAAGTTCACCGGGACGGGGCGCGCCCAGCCGAAGACCACTGTCGGTGTCCCGAAGAGCAGCGGCGCGAGCAGGAGGATGCCCGGCAGCAGCAGCGTCCCGACCGGGTCCACGTGCGGGATCGGGTTCAACGTGAGCCGCCCGCGCTCCGCCGCCGTCGGGTCGCCACAGGCGTACGCGACCGCCCCGTGCGCGACCTCGTGCAGCACGATCGCCGCCACGACCGGCACGGCGACGATCGCCACGTGGGCGACCACCGCGCTCGCGGACGCTGGCATCGCGGAAGTGTACCGATGCGTCGGAGGGTGCGCAAATTACGCTCGCGGATGATGGCGGCGATGCACCTCGCGCAAGCGGCTCGGCGCCACGTGCGTGTAGACCTGCGTCGTCGCGATGTCGGCGTGGCCGAGGAGCGTCTGGACGATTCGGAGATCGGCGCCCCCGCCGAGCAGGTGCGTCGCGAACGTGTGCCTGAGCACGTGCGGTGACACCCGGCGGCCGAGGCCGGCGGCGAGGGCGCGGCGACGCACCAGCTTCCAGACCGCCTGGCGCGTGAGCGGCCGTCCGCGCGGGCCGAGGAAGACGAACGGGCTCGGCCGGCCATCGAGGAGCTGCGGCCGCTCGCGCTCGAGGTACGCCTCCAGCGCTGCCCGCGCCGGCCGCCCGAGCGGCACCACGCGCTCCTTCCCGCCCTTGCCGAGCACCGTCACGAACCCCGCGGCCAGGTCGACCTGCGAGCCGCGGAGCGCGACCGCCTCCGAGACGCGCAGCCCGCACGCGTACAGCAGCTCGAGAAGCGCCCGGTCGCGGAGACCCCGCCGCTCGCCGTCGGCGGGCTGCGCGAGCAGCGTCCCGACCTCCGGCGCGCCGAGCGCGCGCGGCAGCCGGTTGGGCGTCCGGCGCATGCGGATCGTGCGCGCGGGATCGTCGGGGAGGACGCGCCGCCGCGCGAGGAAGCGGACGAACCCGCGGATCGCCGCCAGCGCCCGCGCCTGGCTGCGGGACGACAGGCCGCGTCCCCCGAGCGCGGCGAGATGACCGCGCACCTCGCCCGCACCGATCTTCCCCGCCGCCCGCACCCGCCGCGCGACCAGGTAGCGCGTGAACGCGGCCAGGTCACGCGCATACGCCTCGACGCTCTTCCGCGCGAGGCCGCGCTCGGTCGCGAGGTGATCGAGGTAGGTGTCTATCGCGTCGTCGACCGTCACGCCCCCGCCGCCCCTGCCGCCACCGCCGCCGGCGCGTCCTCGGTCTCGAGCGCGCGCGTGAGCTCCCGCCGGATGACCTCGAGCCGCGCGGAATCCTCGATCTTCCGCCCCTCGTTGTCGGTCACGTAGAAAACGTCGAGCACCTGGTCGACCATCGTCGTGATCTTCGCGACGTGGATCTCGAGCCAGAGGTGGTAGAGGCAGTTGGTGATCGTGAAGAGGACGCCGACCCGGTCGCCGGTGTAGACGTCGAGCACCGTGTACCCGCGCGACACCCGGTTGTCGATCTCGACGACGGTTTGGACGCGACGCTTGCGGCGCGCCAGGATGGACGGCCGCCGCGATCGCCGGACGAGCTCCTCGACGTCGACCTCGCCCGCGAGCACGCGCCGGAGCGTGCGCTCCACGCGCTCCCAGCGCTCGCTGTCGGCCCCAGCGTCCTGCTCGTCGTGCGAGATGCGAAACGCGTCGAGGGCGACGTCGTCGCGGCTGGTCGCGATCCGGCCGGCGAGGATGTTGAGCCCGTGCGCCGCGAGCACGCCGGAGAGCATCGCGAAAAGGCCGGGACGGTCGCGCGTACAGACCGCGAACTCGCTGTAGTCGCGCTCGGGGAAGCCGGTCAGGAGCGTCGCCAGCGCCGGCCGGACGCCGCTCGCCTCCTCCGCCGCGAACCGCTGGCGGAGCTCGCCGTGGAGCGGCAGCATCTCCTCCGGCGTGGAGACGACGTAGCCGTCGGGCATGCTGGCGAGAAACGCCTCCGCCTCCGCGCGCGTCGGCGGAGCGGCGGCCGCGAGCACGCGCGCGCGGATGCGCTCCGCCTGCGCGCCGCGATCCTCGGCCTCGAACACGCCCTTCTCGAGGAACTCGCGTGCGCGCACGTACAGCTCCGCGAGCAGGCTGTCGCGCCAGTTGTTCCAGACGCCGGGACCGACGGCGCGCATGTCAGCGTACGTGAGCACGTAGAGCCGCTGGAGATTGTCGACGTTGCCGACGGTGCGCGAGAAATCCGCGATCAGCTGGTCGTCGCCGACGTCGCGCCGCTGAGCCAGGTGCGACATGAGGAGATGGTGCTGGACGAGGAACTCGCACGCGGCCGTCTCGTCCTCGTTCAGGCCGAGGCGCGCCGCGATCGCGCGCATCATCTTCGCGCCCCGCCCGGAGTGGTCGTGGCCGTGCCCCTTGCCGACGTCGTGGAACATCATGCCGAAGACAAGGAGCTCCGGCCGCTGCACCTCGTTCATCGCCTGCGTCAGGTGCGGCAGCGTGCGGGCGAAGTCGCCGCTCCGCAGGCGCTCGACCTCGCGCACGCCCATGAGGGAGTGCTGATCGACCGTGTAGATGTGGAACGGGTCGTGCGCGATCAGGCAGTCGAGGTTGCCGAACTCCGGGATCAGTGCGGTGAGGAGCCCGAGCTTGTGCATCTCGAAGAGCGTCTCGTAGACGTGCCCGTGCGCGCGCAGGATATCGAGGAACGCGGCCGACACGGCCGGGGCCGCGCGATGCTCACTGAGCAGCGGGAGCGCGTCCCGAATTAGGTCGCGCGTTTCCGGGGAGAGGGTGACGCCGTGTCGCTGCGCCTCGGCGAAGACCTGGACGAGCCCCGCCGGGTCGCGCTCGAAGACCTCGGGCCCGGCGACCGACAGCGTGCGTCCCTGGATGCGCATTCCCTCGCGCACCATGCGCGCCGGCTGGTGCCCGCGGTACGGCTCGACCGGCTGCACGCAGCGGGCGATCACCGCGTCGCCGAAGCGGTTCACCGTGCTCGCGTGGCCGTAGTACGTGCGCATGAACGCCTCGACGCCCTCGCGCCCCGGACCGAAGCCGAGCGCGGGCGCGAGGCGCTCCTGGAGCTCGAACGTGAGCAGATCCTGGTGGCCGTCGGTCGCGAGGTGCATCGCGTTTCGCACCCGCCAGAGGAAGTCGACCGCCGCCTCGAGCTCGACGACGCTCGCCTCGGATACCACGCCGAGGGCGACGAGCTCGTGGAACGTGCGCACCTTGTACTTCACCTTCGCCATCCACAGCGCCGTGTGGAGGTCGCGCAGGCCGCCCTGGCCCTCCTTCAGCTGCGGTTGCAGGAGGTAGACGGAGTCGCCGGCGCGCGCGTGCCGCTCGATCGACTCGGCCAGCTTCTCCTTGAAGAAGCGGACCGGCGAGTCGCTCCAGACCCCTTCCAGCATCTGGCGCTCGAACTCGGCGTAGAGCGGCTCGTCGCCGCAGAGATAGCGGGCGTCCAGCAGGGCGGTCTTGACCTTGAGGTCGCGGGCCGCGAGCCGCTCACATTCGCGGATGTTGCGCAACGCATGGCCGACGGCGAGCCCGGCGTCCCAGAGCGCGTAGAGGATCGCCTCGGCGACGGTCTCGACGTACGGGCTCACCTTCCAGGGGAAGAGGAAGAGGAGATCGATGTCGGACGACGGGTTCAGCTCGCCCCGGCCGTACCCGCCCTGCCCGATGACGACGCACTGCTGGTTCAGGCGCGCGAACTTCGACACGAAGTGCGTGGTCGCGTTCGCGAAGAGGAAGCGAACGAGGTGATCGACCGCATCGGTGTAGGCGGTCACGATCTCGAGCCCGCCCGCGCCTCCGTCGTGACGCGCGCGGACCGCCAACCGCACCCGGCTCAGATAGTCGCGGGCCACCGCCGCCCCGACGTCGAGCTCCCCGGTCGGCTCGGGGAGCGCATCGGGCGACACGAACGGCTGCACCGCAGGCGGGCGCGCGAGGATCACGGGCCCGACGATACCCGAGCCGTCCGCCCGGCTCCAATGGCGGATCGGCTCAGAGCGTCCGCGCCCGCCTCGTATCCGCGAGGAAGCGGGCGATCCCGGCGTAGATGCCCTCGGCGACCGCCGCGCGGTACTCGCGCCCCGCGAGGCGCCGTCCCTCGGCGGGATGCGTCAGGAAGGAGGTCTCGACGAGAACGCACGGCATGTACGCGCCGACGAGCACGTAGAACGGGCCGCGCTTCACGCCGAGGTCGGCGATCCCGCGGTAGCGCACGGCGAGGTGGCGGACCAGCGCGTGCTGGACGGCGGTCGCGAGCGCGGCCGACTCCTCCATCTTTCCCACCTGCACGAGGTCGCTCAGGATGTAGCGCAGGTCGGCGCGGTCGCGACGGGGGGTGATCAGGTCGAGGCCGTTCTCCATTGCGGCGAGGCGCATCGTCGCGTGGTCGGTCGTGTTGTCGAGCACGTACGTCTCGACGCCGTGGAGCCGCCGGCTCCGACTCGCGTTGGCGTGGATGGAGACGAAGAGGTCCGCGCCTTCGGCATTCGCGCGTGCCGTCCGCGCCGCGAGCGCCAGCGTCGCATCGGCGGCGCGCGTGAGGACGACGTCGGCCTGGACGCGCTCGCGGAGCAGGGTCGCGAGCTGGCGCGCGATGTCGAGCGTCACCGCCTTCTCGACCGCGAAGCCCTCGGCGCCGGGATCGCTACCACCGTGGCCCGGATCGAGGACGATCTTCGGGTGTGGCCCGGGCACGGGAGGCGGCGTCACGACCGCGGGTGGTGCCTCCTCGCGGCGCGCGACCGGCGGATCGGACGACGAGAGCACGAGCGACGCCGTGCGGCCGCGCCGCTGGACGTCCCAGCGCGCGCCCTGCGCAACGTCGACCACGACGCGCAGCGCGCCGCTCTCGCCGAGGCCGACCCGGAGGGCGGCGATCGGGGCCGGCGCCGTCGCGAGGCCCTGGATGCCGCCCGCGAGGCGCGTCCCGCGCGGCAGATCGACGTACAGCCGTGCGAAGGCATCGGCGGTCGCATCGGCGCGGCGTACCGTGACCGGCGCGGGTCCCGAGAAGACGAGCTGCACGGTCGCCCCAGCCGGCGTCGCCTCGACGGCGAGCCGTCGCAGCTCCACCGCACGCGCGGACCGGCCGCCGAGCACGCAGGCAACCACCGCGAGAGCCCAGCCTCGCCTCCCCCACCCCACGTCGCGCGGAGCATAGGGAAGCGCCGGGGGGAGATCAAGTTACCGGCGCGCCGTCTCGACCAGGCGGGCGAGGACGCCGAGCGCGTCGATCGGCGTCAGGCGCTCGGGATCGAGCGCGGCGAGCTCGCGGCGGAGGCGGTCCTCGCCCGCGTCGAACAGCGCGAGCTGGGCCGGTGCGGCCGACGCGACGCGCGCGGCGGGGTCGCGGCCCGCCTCCAGGCCGGCCAGCAGCGCCCGCGCCCGCGCGACGACCGACTCGGGCACGCCGGCGAGACGCGCGACCTCGACCCCGTAGCTGCGCGGCGCGGGGCCGGGCACGACCTGGCGCAGGAACACCACGTCGCCCTTCCACTCCGCGACC
>Ga0070731_10004250_pt1 | contig 12435 bp, 8 predicted proteins | sample Coa_R1_2_FD_66448 | JGI IMG/M metagenome (GOLD analysis project Ga0070731, IMG submission 66448) | Surface soil microbial communities from Centralia Pennsylvania, which are recovering from an underground coalmine fire - Coalmine... | ecosystem: Environmental > Terrestrial > Soil > Unclassified ... | reverse complement strand
CACAAATGGACCATCCTCATACCGACCTCGCCTCTTCGATACAATTCACGAGTGTGATAGATTTGAAGGGCATTCCTAAGCAATACCCCCAAGGGGGTCAGGCTTTACCTGTTTTGCCCGCAATTTTTTTTTAATTGAAACAGAATAGATGAAAATTAAAAATTATATAAATTAGATTTTTTAAGGAGACAGACCCTTAGAGACTGTCCACAAACTAGGCTTCTGTCAATTTTGGGGTTCTTTTGAGCCGAGTTTTCGATTTTTTTTGCGGGGGTTGTATCAAACTCCGTATACTACCCCCGCAAAAGGAATCGAAAATCGGCCAAAATAATCCCCAAAATTGACGAAGCCTTAGTTCGTGGACAGTCTCTTATTCCCGCTCGCGCATAGCGCGGCTGATGTCCCTTTCGTGCTCTTTTTCTTTCAACGCAGCGCGTTTATCATAGCTCTTTTTCCCTCGGGCGGAAGCGATTTTGATCTTCATAAAGCCATTTTTGAGATAAATGGCCAATGGGACCAAAGTCAGCCCTTTTTCTTGGGAGATGCTTCTGAGTTTTAAGGCTTCTCGCTTATGCAGGAGCAGCTTGCGATCGCGGCGTTCGGGATGATTGTAAGCGATGCCGCCGAAACGGTAAGGCGCTATCGAGGAGTTTTTAAGGATCACATGCAAGTTTTCATCGACGAGGACGTAGGCGTCTTGAAGAGATCCTCCATGATCGCGCAGAGATTTGACCTCTGTGCCCATCAGCACCATTCCAGCCTCAAATGTCTCGAGGATCTCGTAATCGTGAAAGGCGCGCCTGTTAGAACAAATTTCTGTATCGAGTTTTTTTTTGGACATAGTTTAATTTTATCTACCGAAGAGCGATTGGCCAAATGGCGTGACGCAAAAGCATTCCTTGGATTCATGGGTACCCACAGCAGTTACCCCAATTTCAAATAGCCACTCTAGAACAGTCGCCTTAATTAGGGCAAGTTCCTCATCCGTGTAGGTGGGTAAATGATATTTCCAAGTTTTGCCTTGACGTTTCAACATCACAATCGAATCTTCGCTTAAGGGGACGATGACCCCTTTTACAAAATCATCAAAATAGACCCATCCGGAATGCAAAACACGCACGATGCTTTTCTCTGCTTCGCGGACATGACGTTCTGTACATAACTGGGCGGGAAGATGAGGGGACATCAAACGATTCAAAGGATGTCTATAGAGAAAAAGAGCGCGGTTTTCTAAACGCATTTCGAATAAGTCGCTTGCCCCTTCCAGCGCATAGAGGCGGCCATCGATGATATCGGCCAGTTTCAGAAGACGGACTTTGGCAACAAGGCAATGAAGATATTTTAAAAAAGCAGGGTCTCCATTTTGAAAACCAGGTATCTTTTCAGAGAGCAAGACCAGCATTTCGGGTGTAAAAGATAGATGATGTTCTTTGTCCTGGACCAATGCAATGGGCTGTTTTTTTGTTAATTGCAAAAGAGAGGTCATATCTTGGATGAAAGAATAATCGTGCGGTCTTTTTCTCACTATGTGCTGAGGGGATGCAAGGGGATGAGCATCCGTATTGCGTAAGAAAGTCAGATATTCTTTCCATTCATGAAATGGTGTCACCGTTTCTTTCCATTGATCTCCGACTTTTCGATAGCATAGACAACAGACAAAGTTGAATTCCAAATTGAGAACATGTTCTTCGAATAATTCTTTTGAAATCCCATATTTTTCGATGATATTTTCCGCATAAAGGACAAAATCCGGCGCTTGATATACATCGTGCATCATGGCAGTAAGAGTAGGTTCCACAAAATTCAATTCGCCCAGATAGCGATAAAAAATTTGAGGGGAGAGCAGATACTTTTCCACGATGGAATCGAAAATATTATTTGAGGTGCGGGGAATAGAATACCACACAGGCAGAACTGAGATCGGGACTTTTTTCAATAGGTGCTGAAGGAATTCCATTCCAGGCTTAAAATCGGGATCGAATTTGATCACTTGCGCTTCAAAATATTTGCGCATGTCTTTATCGATCTGGATAGAATCCTCATGGATAGAAAAAAGACCCGTCTTACTAAGTTTTTCTATGATAGGCAGAATTTCTTCGTCTTCAAGATCGAGAGTTTTGGCTAATTTGCGTATCGGAACTTTGATCGAACTGTAAAGAATTTCTTCCAGCACTTCGAGGTCCAAAGTCGAAAACTCAGCCATGGCTAGGCGGTTTTCGATATCGTGTTTAAAATTGTAATCTTCCAGGCAAATCTTGTTTTTGCGGGACTGGGCTAATTCGTGCATATTGTCCTCGCGATTTTTTATAAAGGTGTTGTCATTTCCATCTAAATTTCAATAAGATAGGATAGCAGTTCTCCGTATTTTGAGACAAGGCCTTATAGCCAAGTCGCTTGAAAAAGGGATTTGTTGATATACCAACGTGGATCTTCAAGAACTAATGCAATGCGAATGGATGGACAAAAGAAAATAAATAGGGTAATATTTTACTATTTTTCAGATCTAACAAATAATTTTTTATGGACAAACCGCGCTACGACCATCAACGTATCGAGCAGAAATGGCAGAAATACTGGGAAGATCGACATACTTTTAAAGCAGAGGTAGATCTTTCCAAACCGAAATTTTATGTGTTGGACATGTTTCCCTATCCTTCAGGGGCAGGACTTCACGTCGGCCATGTGACCGGATATACGGCAACGGATATTATCGCCCGTTACAAACGACAAAAAGGATTTAACGTTCTACACCCGATGGGCTGGGATAGCTTTGGCCTGGCCGCGGAACAATATGCGATTCGTACAGGGGCGCATCCTGCCGTCACCACAGAACAAAATATCAATACTTATCGGCGCCAGCTCAAATCCGTCGGATTCAGTTATGATTGGGACCGCGAATTTGCGACGAGTGATGCGACGTATTATAAATGGACGCAATGGATCTTTACTTTGTTGTATGAGCGCGGATTGGCCTATGAAGCCGAAAGCCTGGTCAACTTCTGTCCCGCTTTAGGAACGGTGCTCGCAAATGAAGAAGTGGAAAATGGCCGATCGGTAGAGGGCGGCTATCCCGTCGAGCGCAGGCCTTTACGGCAATGGATTTTGAAAATCACCGCATATGCAGATCGACTGATCGAAGATTTAAAGCTGATTGATTGGCCAGAGCATTTAAAAAAATTGCAGATCAACTGGATTGGACGCAGCGAAGGAGCAAAAATCGTCTTTGTCGAGAAGAATGCACAGCACAGCATCTCCGTTTTCACGACATGTCCGCATACGCTTTTTGGCGTGACGTTCCTAGTCCTTTCTCCGGAACATCCGCTCGTTGCGGAAATTACGACTCCAGAGCAAAAAGAAGCCGTTTTACATTACAAGAAAAAAGTATCCGCTAAAAGCGATTTAGAGAGAACGGACCTGGCAAAAGAAAAAACGGGTGTATGGACCGGTGCCTGGGCGATCAGTCCTATCAATGACAAGCCCATTCCGATATGGATTGCCGATTACGTGCTCATGGGTTATGGAACGGGCGCTGTCATGGGTGTACCTGCCCATGATGCCCGCGATTTCGAGTTTGCCCAGCAGTTTGACATCGCTATCCTCCCTGTCATTTCTCCAGATACACAAACATATCCTGAATCTGTTCCAGATGGGATGCGTCCTGAAGAAGTGATCGAGCAAGTGCTCTCTGGAAGATTATGCTGGCCTGCAGGCGGAGCGCATATCAATAGTTCCCGCCACGGATTTTCCATCGATGGCAAAGATAGCGAAACTGCCAAAAAGATGGTCGTGGAATGGCTGCAAAAACATCACAAAGGGGAAAAGAGCATCACTTACAAACTGCGCGACTGGCTTTTTTCCAGACAGCGCTACTGGGGCGAACCAGTGCCCATTCTGCATTTTCCCGATGGGACACAACGCGCATTAGATTTGGATGAACTTCCCTTATGTCCTCCACAGCTATCCGATTATAAACCCTCCTCAACGGGAGAAAGTCCTCTTGCAAAAGTGACCGATTGGGTCAACATCATCGATTATAAAACAGACAGGTCCGCTAAGCGTGAAACGAACACCATGCCCCAATGGGCAGGGTCCTGTTGGTATTATTTGCGCTTTTGCGATCCGAGCAATGACAAGTGCGCATGGGACAAAGAAGCGGAAAAATACTGGATGCCTGTCGATCTCTATGTTGGGGGAGTAGAGCATGCTGTTCTACACCTTCTCTACGCACGCTTTTGGCATAAAGTGCTCTACGACTGCGGTCTTGTTTCTACATTAGAACCTTTTCAGACGCTGCGCAACCAGGGACTTGTAACAGCACGCTCTTATCAGCTTCCCAACGGAGGATATGTCGTTCCCGATGAAACCATTGAGGAAAATGGCCATTTTTATCAGATAGGTACTCATGCAGAACTCAAAAGCCAAATGGAAAAAATGTCCAAATCCAAGCTCAACGGAGTGACGCCTGACGAGATGCTGGAAGAGTTCGGCGCCGATTCCTTACGCCTCTATGAAATGTTTATGGGGCCATTCGATAAAGAAAAAGTATGGAACACGGACGCGGTCAGTGGCTGCAAACGCTTTTTGAATCGCTTTTACGACATGATTTTCTCCGATAAAGTCTGCGAGGAAGAGACGGAAGAGGCATTAAAACTTGGATACCGCCTCGTGTACAATGTCGAAAAGGACATCGAAGCCATGCAATTCAATACGGCTATCGCCAAGATGATGGAGTTCATGAACGATATCACTCCTCTAGATAAATACCCGAAAAAAGTCTTAAAGATGGCCACCCAGGCACTCTACCCCTTTGCTCCCCACATCGCAGAAGAAGCCTGGGAGCATTTGGACGGCAAAGATACGATCACTTATGTCTCATTTCCGGACGTTGATCCGAGTTATCTCGTAGACGACACTGTGCTCTATGTCGTACAGGTCAACGGCAAAGTGCGCGGAAAATGGATGCTCCCAAAAGATCGAACACAAGAAGAACTGCTCGCGTTTATCCAAACACAGCCTAATATCGCTAAACATCTCACAGGGGATATCTCCAAGGTCATTTATGTACCGAATAAATTGATCAGTCTCGTGTGCAATGCTTAATTTTTTATATAATTGCGTCCTATTTCTCTATGCTCTATGCACCTTGCCAAAGTTCTTATGGCAATGGTGCATACTGGGAAAATACAGAGAAAGTCTTAGACAGCGTTTCGGGCTTGCACTTCCTTCGGTCTCTTTAGCCCCAGGAGAAAAACTTCTTTGGATCCATGCCGTATCGATGGGAGAGACCCGTGCCGTCATCCCGCTCTTTCGCTTATTGCGCGAAAAATTTCCTGATTTAAAAATCGTCATCTCCTCTACCACTGAGACAGGGCATGCAGAAGCCAAGAGAAGCATGCCGGAAGCGATCAGTCACTTTTTTCTGCCCTTTGATTTCTCTTGGATCATTAAAAAGTATATGCGCCATCTGAAACCCTCTTGCCTAATCCTCGTCGAAAGCGATATCTGGTATCATTTGCTTTTCTATGCAAAACAACAGGGTGCATCTGTCTTTTTGATCAATGGCAAGATCTCTGAACGCTCCACGCGCCGTTTCCAGAAGCTGCCTGCATTTTCACGACAACTTTTCTCTCAGTTCGACACGATCTGCGTGCAAAACGCCCTCTATCGCGAACGCTTTCTCTCTTTAGGCGCTCCCCCCGATAAAATCGTTGTCACCGGCAACATCAAACTCGATGTCGTCGCCAAACACATGGGGATCATGGAAGAGCAGTGCTTCAAAGAAGAGTTAGGCATTACTGACAAAGACCGGATCCTCGTCATCGGCTCTTCACATGAGCCTGAAGAAGAATGGCTGCTTTCCGCTTTAGACAGCGTCTGGAAACAGATCCCTGACCTTAAAGTTCTGCTTGTCCCACGCCATCCCGCACGTTTTCCACGCGTCGCATCTCTTTTACTTGAAAGAAAGATCGAAACGCTCATTTATTCTAAACGCGCAGAGAAAAGGGGAGGGGAAAGAGTCATTTTAATCGATGCCATGGGACTCTTGAATGCCTGCTATCAGATCGCGGAGATCGCCATTGTGGCAGGGAGTTTTATCTCCTCTGTCGGCGGCCACAACATTTTCGAACCCGTGATTTACCATGTTCCTGTCCTATTCGGCCCGCATATGTACGGCCAGCCCGATTTTGAACAGCTCGTCCTCCAAGCACACGCAGGAAAGCAGGTGACACTGCAGGAACTTCCCCACGTCGTCCTCGATTGGCTGCAGCACCCTAATACCCGCCAGCACTATGTCTCAGGCTGCGAGGTACTTGTCAAAGAAGTCCGCGGATCTGTCCAGCGTACCTTCGACCATATTTTGCCTTATCTTCTATAAAGAAATTATTTATATCCTCTATGGAAAACCTTAAAAGCGAGAAAACATTTCCGAAAGAGTTTGAGCTTTAATAAATCGTTTGCTAAACTCCTCATTTCGATTTAGATAACCTTATCGCGGGGTGGAGCAGTGGTTAGCTCGTTGGGCTCATAACCCAAAGGCCGGAGGTTCGAATCCTTCCCCCGCTAATTTTCTCTTGGGCGGCATAGCTCAGTTGGTTAGAGCAACGGAATCATAATCCGTGGGTCATTGGTTCAAGTCCGATTGCCGCTATTCCTCCAGTTTTCATAGATAATCCCATCGTAAAATTTTTTATTATTTTCCTTGTATATTTTTTGTGGGTTGGGTCATTGCTTTATTGTTAATAAATTCTTTAAATTGGATAAGCAAGGCAAAATGTCATACATTTTGTGATAATAATTTTTATTAAAAATATATTTATAAATTTTCAATTCGTTATATTATCAAATTATTTAAATAATTTTTATACATTAATGAAATTTTTTTATATGCGGTAGGGATCAAGATGTACGACCTTACTTTGTGGCACTTCAAGGAGTTGTGGAACATGTATTAGCTTCAGAACTGAAAAAGGAAGTCAAGGCGCTCAAAGGCATGATACATACTCCCATGCCCGCTACCCCTTTATGCTCGAAGGGGGAAATTTCTAAAGAATTGGTCGACCCTGCTATTGAGATCGATCCTAAGCGTCTTTTTACTGTTAAGGCACGAACCACCATTATAAGAGATTATCTATTCAAGGGAGGGGATTTATATGTCATTTATCCCGAAGATGGATTCCTAAAACGTACTCAGGAACAGCAAAAAATATATACCCAAGAATTGATGCACTTTCCTAATCATCTTTTTGATGTTCCCTTACCCTGTGAAAATATTCCTTCCGAGCTAATCGGTGCTACCTATCTTTTCGAAGATCAATCAGGGAATTCCTACGTGTTTGCGATCAAAATCACTCAAGCAAAAGACCCAAAAGACAGGGGAGACTTTGGACTCTGGTTTGGACCCATCGACCATCCTGCTGTTCAAGAACGTGTCAAGTCCGTTTCTGGCTATCTAGAACAATACGATAGTTATATACTCAAAACTGTTTAGAACACATTTTGATTTAAAGAGGAGAGTGGTTCCGTTTCAGAACATATGCCTTTTAATTGTGTGGGAATGCCTATCATGTGAAGCCAGCTAACGCATAGCATTTCTGATGATATGCTAATGACCGTTTCGGTATTTTTATTGAGTCCTACTTGGCATGGCACTAATTTTTTGAGGTCTTTGATGAATTGTTCTCTGCCTTTTTTTGGGGTAGATGGATTTGATCGAGACCAATCGAGATACTCTTTAAACAGGTCCTTGATGTACACTGTTTTTTGAAAAGGGAAGGAACTAAAGTGGCTGATGATATATCCCGCTGTAGATCCATTTGCCACTCTTTTTCCGTGTTGAACAATGGCTTCTTTTGTCTTTTCCCATTGTTCTAGACAATCAAGTTGCGAAGAGAATTGCAACGCGGGCAATGCATATTCCTTTTTTATTGTTTTTAAATTAATATTAGGAAGTAGAGCGTGAAGATTTCTCGTAAGAGAACGTTGGTCAACGATGCAAACAATATTGATCTTCTTTTTTTCATAAAAGTCACAAAAGTCTTCAAATACCGTTTTGCTCAAGACTACATTATTATAAAACACCCTCCATCTCCCTGAGTAAATCGCTTCATTAAAATATAGGCACGAGAATGCTCCCGTATTGGTCAAGGCCAAGCGCAGGTTCAGTGGTTTCTCTTTACCGGACAATGTATGAAAACGTGCATAGGGACAATTCTCATCAGTTTTAGGCATTTTTTGGGAAAGCTCTTCGGCAGATAATATGGGAGGGTGTTTTTCGCCATTAGATAGAATGAAGATCGAGTGGTCTGTCATCCATTTCCCAGTGATTCTTTCTCTTGCGAGGCATGAGTAGATATCATCGTCTTTGTTTTGCCTAACCTTACGTACTAAGTGCTGAGGAAATTTGTTCTTTTGATATTTTGCAAAGAGAATATGCCATTTTGTTTGTTCATTAGGTCCGATGACTAAAAAAGCCCGAGGTCGCGATGCTGGCGAAATAGCTGGGGTTTCAATTGGTGAAAAGGAACTATCTTCATCTTTTTTGAGTGTTGTTAATTCATTGAAAACAGCAGGGGATCTAGGAGCTTCTTGTCCTATGTTGATATGATTACTTGTGGTTTGGATCCAATTGATTGTAGAAAATTTTGAAATCGTGCTAGTGCTCATGAATAAATCCCTATCAGATGTTTTTTGAAAAAACAGTCAAGAGTTTATATCTGCGGTACTAATTTAATCAATTTCAATGGATTTTTTTTAGGGGCTGCCTAAGAGTCTGTCGTTGAAAAAAGCTTCAGGCGATTTTTGGGTTCTTTTGAGCCTATTTTCAACGACAGACTCAAAGAAAACTGTTAAAGAACATTCAAGACATAAGAGAATTAAAGATCTAATTTCTAACTCGATTAGAAGAGACTACAATATGAGCACATTTTACAATTATACCCCCTCAAGAATTATCCCTTTAAAATATGGGCGAGTCTTTTTGCGGGGGTAGTATACGAAGTTTGATACAACCCCCGCAAAAAGAGTCGAAAACTCGGCTCAAATGAACGCCAAAATTGACAGAAGCTTAGTTCGTGGACAGTCTCTAAATTGCTGGCGGGACAACCATCTGTACGTTTCTTTTAAAAGGCCAAAACGTGTCCATATATAATGGAATGAGATTTGCACCTGCCATCGCCACGTTATCCGATCCATTCATCACATTCGCATTAACTCCTGGAGCCAATGCTCCCATGCTTATGACAAAGGCCAGGATATACAAGACTTGTTGAAACATCCTGACATATTGTGCGTGATACCACTCTTTAATTCTCTGTTCTGCACGTTGAATCTGCTCTTCAATTTCTAATAATGCTACAGACTCATCCATTAGCATTTTAAAGAGGCTAAACACTTCTATCGCGGCTTCTGCGCCCATGTCTTCCTGTAATTTTTCCATTTTCTTGTTAATATCTTCTAGTGTGCTGTTAGAGGAAAGATCAGAAAATAGAGAAGCCTGCAGGGTATGGAACGCTTCACTCCTGTCTGACAGGAGATTTGTCTTAATAGATTGAAAGGCAATGCAAGAGGCTAAATTCTTTTTCAAAACAATCTTTGTTACACGGTGGCTCACCTCAACGATCAACGGAAAGCTAGCGACAAAAAACAGTAGGGGCAATAACCAAGGATTTGCAGTAAAAAAAGCAGCGAGAGAACCCAAAGCGATGACTTTTGTCGATACGCCAATCATGATCATAAGAAGACCAATCAAGATATAAAGACTGGCATCAATCATGTTTTTCCAAAAAGTAACATTATCATTGCCTTGAGCAGTAAACGCTTCTTTAATCTCCTGACAAGCAACTAAAATATTAATCAAACCGCCTATCTCACCAGCACCGCTCGTTATCCATCCTAAGCATGATATGCTTTGCAAGGATGGAGCAAAGTACTGTGCGCCAGTAAAACCCGTGTAGACCATCGTAAAGAGATCCCCTCCAATCATGCTTGGGGAATAACGTGTCCATGTGTCACCTAATGCTCGCTGCCTATTCAATTCCTTTGTATTAAGGACAAAATTTACATCGCTCAAGGAAGGTAAATCACGCACAGGCGGCTGAACAGAAAGCAGAGGAGTAGACACCGTTGAACCCATTGGGCTTAGCGGCTGCGTATTTTCCACAAAATCACCTACAGTAGACGCTGTGGCGATAAGACCGGACTGTTCATCCTCCTCGTTATTGGCAGCAGATGATGAAATCTGCGACTCAAAAAATTGACTACTTTGTATAGCACTCATAAAAAACCTATCTAAAATACGAATTATTAATTTTAAGTTATTACAATCTTACTAGCGGTAAAACTCTCTTAGAGAATTTTTAATTGTTAAATGAAAATGATAAAATTAAGGATAGGAGAACGGCTAGCGCCGTTTATGATGGAGCACTATAGAGCAAGACAGGACAAAAGATAGATGCCCTTCTTGATTTAAAGATGAATTGTTTTTGTTTTCTGTAATCATATAGTTTATGTTTGTTTATAATGATATATTATAATAATTAATCGATAATTAAGTCAACAAATTATTATTTAATAAGCGCAATCATAAATATAAACCATTGATTTTCAGCTCGTTCAAAAAAACGATGGAAGAATAGTTTTTTTTCGAATATCATGTCTTTGATTCAGGACCGGGAGCTCACAATGTCTTTAACATTAGGAAGTTCAGTTTCAAGAGAATATGCTCAGACTGTAACCAATGTCCTGCAGCATTTGCCACACACACACGCTGTATGGCAAAGAGCTTGGCATGCGCCAAATGGGGCATCTTTAGAGAGTATCTGCGCTAAAATCGCCTGTATCGTCTTCCCTATTATTCTTATGATAGCAGCTGGAGAGGGGATAATACATAGCGGGCGAATGATTTGGGATAAATGCCAGAAATCTTCAATTCCTCCTCGTATCAGACCTGGGCCACCCTGTCCTCCGAATAGGTGCCCATTAGGTCCATCCACTCAAACGATAAATTTGCATCGCGGGTCCAGTCAATATGATATAGCGCCCAGTCCCTATGATCCGAATAGTGACAGGCCTCCTGCCTGTACTTTTCATGCATTGAATGCGATTGCGAGAATTGCCAGGGATTTTGACAGGTGGGCTGCTCGCATCCTGGCTAAAGATGCCGCTCAGCTTTCCCTCATGCAGCAAGAGGTCATTAGAGACGGCTTGAGATCCTTTAGGGAAGCAGTTGCCCTCGATCCTACTTTCCTGCAAGGCGCTGATCTTATACATATCAGAAATCGATTGCCGCAGCTCGTCACACCATTGCAGCTCCAGAATACTAATCAGGAGATGCATCCAGTGCCTATGCGTGTGCAAACGATGGCGAACTGGCTTTTTTCTACCGATAATCAAAAAAGGATTGTCTGGATCAAGACCGCCAATGAAGAGTCCTTTGCTGTGGTTTGCGGCCAAGGAAGAGCGATTGTCTTCGATTCGCATAAAAATGAGGTGACAATGGCTGTAGGCAAAGAGCAGCTGCAAGCCTTTTTAACCAATAAACTGCTTCCCTATGCCCAGATAATAGGAGGTGTAGACGTTAATGCATTTTCCTATGCGCTCGGCCGCATTGGGTGAAAAGGATTGACCAAATACAGGTTTTTCGTTAAATATAAGGTGTATTTTTCATTAGTATGAAGGTTTTCAAGATGCACAACACAGCCTGCTTTTATTACTTTTTTTGTGGATTAACCGCAGGGCGGGAGGCTGATTGACGCTTGCATCTAGGAACAAGTGTTCAAAAAAGGCCCGCCGGAAAGCGGGTTTTTTTTTGTCCTAAAACTTTAAGAAAAAACTGTAAACGAGGAGTCATTATGAATAGAGCATTTAATTATTCCATCACATGCAAAGTCGCATCACATAGCATTTGGAGGGAACCCCAATGGAAAATGTAAATCCAAGCAATCCTACAATAATTCATCCCTCATTCATTAGTAATTTCTTTTTCTATCCTTTCCATTTTGGTTGCACCTGTTTTAGTTATTAAAACTAAATCAAGCGCTGCATTAAATTTTTTATTAAATTAAACATTTTGGAAGGACATTATGCATAAAAAAATTGGAGCGATATTGCTTATTGCAGGAACTTGCATAGGCAGCGGGATGATCGCACTTCCCATGGTATTGGCAAAGTTAGGATTAGTACCCAGCATCGTATTGATGTTGGCAATATGGTTTATCATGTATTACTCCTCATTGATCAATTTGGAGCTCAACTTGCAGGCGGATCAGGGCCTGTCGTTAGGAGAACTAGGTAGAAAATTCTCAGGCAGGACCGCAGAATTAATCGGGACGATTAGTCTTAAATTGCTTTCTTACTCGGTATTAGCTGTCTATATCTACGGGGGCTCTTCCATCTTGCGGGAATTATTAGCTTCCAAGATGGCGATTCATTACTCCT
>Ga0070731_10004249_pt1 | contig 12438 bp, 12 predicted proteins | sample Coa_R1_2_FD_66448 | JGI IMG/M metagenome (GOLD analysis project Ga0070731, IMG submission 66448) | Surface soil microbial communities from Centralia Pennsylvania, which are recovering from an underground coalmine fire - Coalmine... | ecosystem: Environmental > Terrestrial > Soil > Unclassified ... | reverse complement strand
GTAGCGCTTCAAATAGTGGACTGCTTCGTTAGCGGCGTTGTCGGCATCGCCTTTGGCCAGCGCCAGAAAGGCGATCGGCGTTTCGACTTTTTGACCGGCCTGGATCTCATACGCCGGCGCGGGGGCGGCTTTGCGGTCGTGGCGGAAAACGTTCCCGGCCCGCACCTGGACGCCGGTTGGCAGCGGGCGTGTGTTGGCCCTCCAGTCGTAGATGCCGGCTCCCAGTTCCCCGCCAATCAAAATGGATTCACCAGCATCGGCGTTTTCGAGCACGAGCCAGTCTTTGAACTCGCGCGCTGCAGCCAGAGCGCCGGCGGGATGAAATCCATGCTGGTCGCTGATGGAGGAGTACGGCTTCAGCGGGCCTTTCAAAGTGAGGCTGAGCGGATCGATGCGAAACAGCAGTGGCAGAGTGCTTGCGCCTTTGTTCTCGAGTTCGGCGGCGAATTCGATGGCGGCGCCGCTCGGATAAATGCGCAGCAGCAGCGAGAGCAGCGCGCCGGAGCCGGATTGAAAGCGCAGCGCCAACTGCTTCGCGCCGCCGCCGAAATCCGTCGAGGCATCCGACGCGAAGCGCAAAGCGCCCAGGTTTTCCCCTTCGAGAAATGCGCCGAGCCGCGCGCCCGCCACCGCCCATTCCGGACCGCCGGCGCGCCGCAGCGACTGTACGCGGACCTCGTCGCCCGCGCGAGTCAGCGAAAATTCGATATCGGCGTTGGCGAGCTTCCAGCCATCGGGTAAGCGCGTGACAGTGGCGTCGGCCCACAGCGTGAATGCGGCCGAACAGAAAAGTCCGGCAAGGCGTACAACTTTCTTGGGGATCGGCAAGTGACCAGACTAGTCGAGCGCTGGTTGCCTGTCAACGAATCGAGGGAATTTAGAAATGCCGTTGAACGCCGAAAACCGGCTCAACAGAAAAGAAACGAACGAAAAATTCGCGAATGGCGCGCATGGATTCTCCCTTACCTTGCTTAGAAGTGTAAGCGCATTCCGGTGGGACCGCTAGTTGCATTTGGTTAACTGCTGCTATTCTGCGGAGGAGGAAAATTGCATGACGGAGCGCCCATTTCGCGACGCCGCACGATCCCAGGACAGCCTGACGGCCCGGGTCGAGAAAGCCACGCTCATCTGGCTGGCGCAGCGGACGCCGCCGTGGATCAACTCCGATCATCTGACCGCGCTCGGCCTGCTATCGATGTTGGGCGCCGGGCTGAGCTATTGGTACGCGGCCACGAATCCGCTGGGGCTGCTGGCCGTCATCGGATTTCTGGCGCTGAACTGGCTGGGCGATAGCCTGGACGGCACGCTGGCGCGCGTTCGTAACCGGCTACGTCCGCGCTACGGTTTTTATGTCGACCACATCGTGGATGCCTTCGGCGCGTTTTTTCTCTTTGGCGGGATGGCGCTGTCCGGCTTCATGAGTCCCGCGGTCGCCGCCGCCCTGCTCATCGCGTATCTGCTGCTGATGATCGACGTGTTCCCGGCCACTTACACGCTAGGCACATTCGAAATTTCGTTTTTTAAATTCGGGCCGACCGAGTTGCGTATCCTGCTCTCGATCGGCAATCTGGCGCTGTATCTGCGAGGCCCGTTCTCCAATCTGGGGGGTTCGAAATTCCTTCTGTTCGATATCGGCGGCGTGATCGGAACGGCCGCGCTCACCATAGTGCTGCTTATCTCGGTGATCCGTCACACGCGCACTCTGTACCGCCTTGAGACTCTGCCGTGAGAATAGCGCTGCTGCTTCTGGCTTTGACGCTACCGCTGCGCGCGCAATTCATTGTCAAACTCGCGCCGCAAACGTTGGACGAATTTCAGGCCTACGTGACCCGCGTCGAATCCGCCATGCGCGAACGCTGGACCGGCCGCCAGCCTTTCCTGTGGCTGGATGAAAATCCCGACGCGCGCCAAAGTGTGCGCAAGGGCGAGATCGTAGTGAAAGCGTCCGGCAATCAGGATGGCAACCCGGTGACTGGCGGCCTGGTTCACGACTGGATGGGCGCAATGTTCATTCCCGGCGTGCGCATGGAGCAGGTGGAATCCATCATCCAGGATTTCGACCGCCACAAAAAATTCTATCCCGAGGTGATCGATTCCAAAACGCTGCGGCGCGAGGGCTCAATCGTCTATGGCCACTGGCGGCTGCGCAAGAAAAAAGTGCTCACCGTGGAGCTGAACGCCGAGCTCGAAGTGCATCAGGATTCCGCCGGACCTGAGCGTTGGTACACGCGCTCCTACACGGTCCACATGAACGAAATCGCCGACGCCGGAACCCCGCAGGAACACGAAATGCCGGATGGCCAGGGCCACGGATTCCTGTGGCGACTCAATGCCTATTGGCGTTTGCAGCAGCAGCCGGACGGCGTTTTCGCCGAATGGCACACGCTGTCGCTGTCGCGCGATGTGCCGTCAGGGCTAGGCTGGATCATCCGGCCCATCATCCGCGATTTGCCCCGGCAGTCTTTGCTGGACACGCTGAAAGCCACGGCGCAGGCGGCCAAAACCGCTCCCTCCGGTCACGGCTCGTAACGTGCTTTGATCGACACTCATCATGGCAACGAATGCGAGCCGTGACCAAAGGGAGCGGTACTTGACGCACTATATAAGGCAACAAACTAGTTTACTCACCCTCGCTGCGAAAAAATTCCTAAAGCAGTACGCATTTTAGTTCAGGTGCTCCTTCTGTCCAGGCCTCAAAAAAAGCCATTACCGCCCCCACTCTGACTGTCAGACGGTATTTATCACGAGGTATGGGTATCCGATCTTTGTTGACAGTGTGAGCGATGATCATCTCCCGTTGCGATTTATACGCATCGACCGGTCCTGTAATCAAATCCACCATCCTTGTTGATCCTGGGTTTATTGTGAACTCTCTAACTTCGTAGTCATCATGTTTGATGTGGAGAGGAACGGGCAAATATCCTATGGGGTCTGGCTGCATGGCGATAAGCTCCGCGCGGACATTTTCAAGAGGTTCGCACTCGCTGGAATTGAAAATTTCAAAATAATATTCCGTACCAGTGAATCCGTGTTGAGCGGGCGGCCAAACGCGCTTAGTGAGGTTCCTAATAACGATCCTAGGCTGAAGCCTCTTGTACTGCTCGGCCCCGTGACGCATCAGGGTTATAACAAAACCAGCTATTAGGAGCCAAATATAGATTCCCCAGGAAATAGAGTTAGCAGTGAAGTGCTCTGCAATACCTGCCAGGATTAGAATCAGGCTTCCGCCCCCCCAGGTAGTACTTAAAGCGCACAAGCACTTCCTTCAGATAGGCGTAGAGTATCATTGCCAGCGTATAATCTAGCACGTCCAGGTGAGTCAACTAATTTGAGGCCCTAGTTAAATTCCCATAGCGCCAGCGTGGTTGCGTCTTTGATCACAAGGCCGCCCGGCAGAATCAGCGGATGCGCCCAGGTGGGACTTTCGGCGACGGTATAACTTCGAATCGGTGCGAAAGTTGTACCGGTAGGAGATGCTACCAGAAGCTGGCCGTCGTCTTTCAATACAAACAGCAGATCCCCAGCGGCAATCAGGGCGGCGTTATCGCCTTGGCGCGGCGAGCCAGTCAACAGAGTAGATCCGGTTCGCGCGTCCAAACAAAAAACCTGCCCTTTGTTCCGGTGCGTGAAACCGCAAACGCGATCCCCGGCAATCACTGGCGAGTTCATGTACATCGACATCTCTTTGTTATGCCAAACCGTTTCCGTGCTCCATTTGCCGTCTTTCGCGCTCGCGCGAACAGCCCGGGTTCCATTGGACAGGCCGGAGAAGATGAGCATATCCCCGTAAGGCAGAGGCGTCACCGCGTTCTGGGTAAATTCCGTAGTGAAGGGAATTTTCCACAGCAGCTCGCCCGTCGCCGCCGCCACGCCGACGATGTTCTGTTGCGTCTCGGTGACCACTTGCCGCTTGCCAGCCAGCTCGACCACGATTGGCGAAGCGTAGCCCGGCCCGTCGCCTTTCCATTTCCATTTGACCGTGCCGGTTGCGGCGTCGAAAGCCATGAGCGCGCCATCGTCGTGGCCGCCCACGTGAGCGATCACCAAGCCGCCATCCACCACCGGCGAAGTGGCCGTGCCATACCAAGGCGATGTCTCGCGAAACTCCCCGGCGAAATTCTTGCGCCAGCCCGCTTTTCCCGTGGCGGCGTCGAATGACGAAAGCACACCGCCAATGCCTAATGTGAACACCCTGCCCTGATACACCACCGGTGTGGATTTGGGACCGGCGCCATGGCTGTCCGCCGCCGGATTCACCTTATAAGGCGCCGGATACGCCACGCGCCAGGAGACTTTACCCAGCTCGGGGTCAACGCAGGTGAGCACTTCGTCCGATTGCTGCCGCGTGAATACAAAAATCTTGCCGGACGCAAAGACTGGAGATGAATGGCCTTCGCCCACGGTGAGCGTCCATTTACGTTTCAGGGTCTCGGGCCAGGATTTAGGCGCGACGAAGGATGTCAGAGCGCCATCGCGATGCGGACCGCGCCACTGCGGCCAATCGCCGCCGGCGAAAGACAAAACCGCAAACAACGGCAATACAAGCATTCGGTTTACCCAAACTGCCATAGCTAGACGCTACCGCGTAGGGCAGCCGGCTGGCAACCGGAAGAAGCGGCTATTCATTCCGCCGACGCAGCCGATAAGTCATGCAAGCAGGTTCGGGCTTTCCGAGGGGGAGATGAAGGCTTTGCGCGCGGCTCGCCGGGCGCGAGCAGGTCATCTCCAAGCCCGAAAACGGATAGTGGGCTACTTGAAATCCCTTTAGCTTGAGCAGCTCAAGCAGACACGGATCAGCTCTGGGATATGGCAGACTTGGTTGCATCTTGGGAAGCCTCAGAGCGGGGGGAGGAAAGAGCGGCATAAGCTATAATCCCGAAAAGGCAATGCAACCCGACGGCGAGCCCGAGTCCCTACGAGACGCCAGCCTACGTCCTTTTCGGGATCATGTGTTCCATTTCGCGCCATTTGATGAGGTTCAGTTCCACGATGATCACTACCACTGCATCGCATGTGGAAGAGTGATCGCTGGTTTGCAACACGTGGGATCAGAGCGCGAGGGATACGTCACATTACACCAGATCCACTACACGGGGATGCCGGTCTTGTTTCAGTATGTTTGGGTCTGTAGTGAGTGTTTTCCGCGCTATCAGGAACCATACGGCTGGCGTATCTCAACGGAAAGCGTTCCGGAGATCCCGACTGGATCTGATCACGCCTTTGATTTGGCATATCGCGAGTACTTGAGAACACTTGGCTATCACAAATAACTTCAAAGTAGCCCACTACCGAAAACCGTCTACGCGCCAGACTCCGTCTTTTCCACAAACTGATCCACGCGCACGCGATAAATGGCCGGCTTGCCGTGCATATCACTCTGGAAGAAGACGCGCTGGCTGTCGGCGGAAAAGATGGGCGCAACTGTGGTGGGGTCGCTGGCGTGGTGCTCGCACAGGGTCAGCTCCCGCTTGACGGCCCGCAACAACAGCAGCACGTCTGGAGAGGCTCCGTTGCGGCTGGCACCGGCGAATACCGACCCGTCCGCGTTCACACCAAAGTGGACGAACTGGCTGGTTTTGGCCACTAGCGCGTCCCGTTCGTCGTCGGGCGTGTATTCGCGAATGGCGTTGAGCTGCCGTTTGTCCGCCGGGTAATGCAAATAGAGCACGCTGCTGCCGTCCGGCGCCCAATGGGCGGGACCCAGGCCGCCTTCGGGCGTCTTCAGCCGGCGATTCTCCCGGCCATCAAACTGCACCACCCAAATCGATCCATCCGCACGCCGGTACATCACCTGATTCCGCCCTGGCCGGGACACCGCGTGCGTAATCTCAGCGGGCGCTTCCAGGATAACGGCAGCCGAGCTCTTCACCAGGCCGACCATCCGCAGCCGCGACACGCCTTCCCGCGCTTCGGCGAAGAGCACCGCAGCGCCGTCGCCCGTAACGCTTGCTCCCGCCGTCCGCCGCCAGCCATCCGGCACGCTGTATACCACGCGGTCGCGCATCTTGGCCAGGAGCATGTGGCGCAGCGACGGGCCGTCGAAAAAACACATGCCGCGCTCGTCTGGGGTCAAGGCGAGCGTTGCGGCATCGAGCGCCGGAATGTCGGTGAGCTGGACGCTTTCGCCAGATCGCAGGTTCATGCGAAACGCCTGCACTGAACCGGCGCGGTTGGACGAATAGAACATGGTCTGCCCGCGGCGGGTCAGCGCGCGATTGTAATACGCCGGTAGGAAGCTGGAATGAGCAGGGTCGGTAAGGCGGAAAACTTCGAGCTCCGTTGCGCCATCCGGATAGCGGCGCGACTCAGTGGGAAAGGTACGGAGCTTGGAGGAATCCGCGTACAACCTGGAGGCAGCCAGCAGTGACAGTAACGCGCGGCGCGTCCAAGGGCGCGGAAACGCCGCATCGAGACCCATAAAACGATGGTAACAATCCGCGCCGGGTTAGCGGTGGGAACTCTGGTAATGCTCCTTCAACATATCGAGTCCAAAGTCGCCCGTGAAGTCGCGCCAAACGGCGTGAATGTGGTTGGCTTCGTTCTGTGTGTTGTCGTACTCAATTAGGAAGCTGGGGGCTTGAATGCGGTAGTAGTGCGGCCCGCCGCGCTCTTCCACTCCAGCCCAGGCGAAGTACAAATTGTTGCCGGCCTTTTTGAGCTGCTCCATGCGGGCCTGCGCCAACTCTTCGGGCACGTTGCGAGCGTAGTCGTCGACCAGCGCAGTCAGTAGATCGAGCTGCTTCTTGGTCATCTTGGCGGCGCTGAGTCCGGAAGGCTGGCCGTTGAGCGCGGCTTTGCGGTCGGCTGCGGTCAGGATGTCGGGATAGGCCTTGGGGGTCACGATGGCGACTTTTTTCTGATCGCGATCGAGCGAGGTCAGCAGCTCGCGGCCCAGGTCCTCTTCAGCGGCCAGCACTCGCAGCCCTTTCCGGGGACCCTCGCGAACCTCGGCGGGATTCGAGCCGAAAAAGCTCGGCGTATCGATCGCGCGGCCGTTCACCACCGTGAAATTCTGGCTGACGTGATGGCCCTCGATGCGATAACCCCACGTGCCCATGTCGCTCGGCTCGCCGAAAATCGTGAAGTAATATTTCTCGGGATTGCGCCGCTCGCCATCATCCTTTTCCATGACCCGCAGCACATCTTCCAGGCTCATGATGGTGACCGCTTTCACGTAACCTTGCTGGCTCAGCCCGGCGGCGAGCAGGGCTTGCGCCAAATGCTTTTGCGGCGGCGTCATCTCGCGCAGTGGCAGGCCTTTGCGCTCACGCGGAATGAAATGCCAGTTGAAGCGCTCGTCGTCGTGAAACGGGATGACGGCTTTGGCTCGCTGCTCGGCGCTCAACGAGACCAGAAAGTGGTTGGCGGCCTGGGTCATGACCGACGACGCACCGATTCGATTGTAGGCGGATACGAGCAAGATGGTTCCTATCGTAAGAACAACCAAGCGGGGAATCAATTGTTTCATGACCACACCTCGGGTACCGCCAAAACAGTACTTTCTAGAACGGGAGTTCGAATTTGGCCGCAGTCGCCGGCGCTTTCGCCAGGAAGCGGTAAGGATTCACGGGCGCGTGGCGCACGCGGACTTCGTAGTGCAAGTGTGCCGCGGTGACGCGGCCTGATGTGCCCACCGCGCCGATCGACTCGCCCTTGCGAATCTCCTGCCCCGGCATCACGTCGAAGCGCGCGAGGTGCGCATAGTAGGTTTCGTAGCCGTTGCCATGGTCGATGATCACCAGACGGCCGTAACCAGCAAAACGGGAGGCAAATTCGACCACGCCATCGGCCGTTGCATGGGCCACGGTGCCGATCGGGGCGGAAATATCCACCCCCGTGTGGATCGCGCCCTCACCCGAAAAGGGGTCCGTGCGCTGGCCGTAGCTGCTCATCAAACGGCCATCCACCGGCCACATGCTGGGACGGCTGTTGAGATGCCAGCGCCGTGAGAAGTTCCGGTCGAGACTGGCCAAGCTGCTGCTTCGCAGGTAATTGTATTCCTGAACGGTTTCGGTAAACGTGGGAACCAATTTGCCTTCTTCGGCGATATCGCCGGGACCTTCCAGGCGGCGTTTGATTCCGTAAGCGACAGAAACCTCGTTGGCCAGCGTTTCGAGCGAGGCCAATTGCTCGTTGGTTTGATTTACCACCCGCTGCAGATTCTGGTAGCGGCCCCGCAGGTCTTCCGCTTCCCGGCGCAGGGCATTGTAGTTAGCCACTTTCCAGGCCATGCGTGCGTAACTGCCGACGAAGCCGAATACCGAGAAACAGCCCAACAGCGCCAGCGCGAGAATGCCATAAATAAATTGATGAGGGATGTGAACGCGACGCAGGCGGCCGTGAAGAGAGTGGGCCAAAACCAAAATGAAATATTGCTGCTTCATGATTCTTCCTTCACCTTCCAACCAGAGGATGGGAACCTCGCTCAGGCCTTTGAGCGCCCCGGTCCGTGGACTACCCGGACCTTAGATTAACGAACTTTAAACTCTAGCAGCGGGCAAAGTTGCGTGTCAAGCCTGCTTATTGTTAGCATTCGGCGTGTCCACCCGCCTACCCGGAACCCACTTTCTCAGGAATTTGGTCACCCGGCGGAGCCTGCTGTTTCAACTGGTTCGGCGGGATTTCCAGCAGCGCTTCGTAGGGTCGGCCGCCGGGTGGGTTTGGGCCGTCATCCACCCGTTGGTATTGCTGCTGAGCTGGACGTTTGTGTTCAGTGTTTGCCTCAAAACTCCTCTTCCCGTGGGGCAGCCCGGCAACTACCCGCTGTTCCTCTTCGCCGGGATGCTGCCATGGCTGCTATTCAGCGAGACCATCCAGCGATCGTCCACCAGCCTGATCGACCACGCCGGCCTGATCACCAAGACCGTGTTCCCCGCCGAGGTCGTGCCGGTCTCCGTGTTCCTTTCTTCGCTGGTCAGCCACCTGGCGGCTTTGGTTCTGGTAATCCTGGCGGCCGGCTTCTGGCTCAACCAACTCAGCCCGTCTCTGCTCTTTCTCCCCATCTACATGGGGTTACTCGGCATGCTCGCTGTAGGGATCGGCTGGATCGCCGCCGGACTGCAGGTTTATCTGCGCGACACCGCTCAGTTCCTGAGCGTGGTGCTGACCTTCTGGTTCTGGCTGACGCCGATTCTGATCACCGAGGACAAATTCCCCCGCCGGCTGCGCTTCCTGATTGCGGGGAATCCCTTAGCCTATTTTGTGCGCGCGTACCGGGATGCCCTGCTATCGGCGCGCCTACCGAAATTTGAGGATTTGGCCGTCGCCGCCGTCTGCGCCATCACGGCATTCGTGATCGGCGGCCTGTTTTTCCGTTATATGAAACGTGGCTTCGCCGACGTACTTTAAGCCATCGTCATGGTCTGCGGATCCCACTTGCAGACTTTTTGCTCGAAATAGCTGACGTTGGAAAGCAGGGCCGGGCCGGCGGCGCGGAAGCCGAACGTCGGGTCCTCGATCACCGGCTTGCGCGTCCTTACCGAAGCAAAGAAGTTGCGGTGATGATCGCGATGGTCGCTATAGCCGCGCGGCGGCAGATATTTGTCCTCGCTCTTGGGACGAATGCTGTCCGCGTTGGCGGGCAGTTTGGGATATTGCTTGTTGTATCTCTCTAGAAACTCTTCCTGCGTTTTCTTGGCAAACGTGTTGATCTCGTAGCCCGGCTCGCTTTCGCGCGGCTGCTTGGAGATGGTGACACCGTCGTCGATCTTCAAAATCCCCTCGGTGCCGACGAAGCGGAATCCGGACGTCTCGCCGGCGCCGTTCACGAAGTTGACCCGCAGCGCCAGGTTGAAGCCCGGATAATCGTAGAGCCCCAGGAGCACGTCGGGCACATCGCGGCCGTCTTTCCAGAAGCGCAGGCCGCCGGTGGCGTAAACGCGAGTCGGGCCGATCGCGCCGGTGACGAAATGCATGCCGCTGAACAGGTGAACGAACAGATCGCCGGCGACGCCGGTGCCGTAATCGCGATAATTGCGCCAGCGGAACAGGCGCATCGGCTCGAAGGCCACTTTGGGCGCGCGGCCCAGGAAGCGGTCCCAATCGACTGTCTGCTCGGAGGCGTCCGGCGGAATGGAATATTGCCAGGCGCCGAGCGCGGAATTGCGGTCCCACCAGGCCTCCACCATATTCAATTCGCCGATGGCGCCGGATTGCAATAGCTCTTTGGCCTTCTGATACACGATGGAGCTGACGCGCTGGCTGCCCACCTGCATAATGCGGCCGGTCTTTTGCTGCGTGGCAATCACCGCCTTGCCGTCTTCGATGCGCTGCACCATCGGCTTTTCGCAGTAGACGTCTTTGCCGGCGTTCATGGCGTCGATTGCAATCTGCGAATGCCAGTGGTCAGGCGTGGCGATGACCACGGCGTCGATGTCTTTGCGCGCCAGCACTTCGCGATAATCGCGCGTGGTGAATAGCGAATTGCCGTGGACTTCGCGGGCGCGATCCAGCCGGCCCTGATAGATATCCGCCACGGCGATCAGTTGAACGCCGGGCTGGGCGAGAGCCGACTCGGTGTCGCCGGTCCCCATACCGCCCAGACCGATAGTGGCGAAGCCGACGCGGTCGCTCGGGGCGACCTTGCCGCCTTCCTGGGCCGAGGCCAGGCCCGAAGCCGCCAGACTCGCCGCGGCTGTGGTTTTCAGGAAATGACGTCGCGTAGACATGCTCCTACTCTATCGCAATGGTATTCTCGACCGAAGTGCGCGCGACCGAATGGCTCCTCCTCGGCTATTTCGCCTACACCTCCGTCCTGGCTATGCTGCTGCCGCTGGATTTTGCGGTCCGTGTGCAGACGCTGGTGGCCAATCTCACCATCTTTGCGGCTTTCGCGCTGATCCATTGGGTGCGCTCGCGGCCATGGCTCGCGATCCTGCGCGATTGGCTGCCGCTGGCCCTCACTCTCACCGCCTACCGGCAGATGGGCTGGTTCGCTCCCGAGCGCCATACCTATGAACTGGAGCGCGCGTGGATCGTCTGGGACCGCCTTCTGCTGCGCGACTGGGGATTGCGCGCGGCGATTGAAGCTCTGGGCCCGGTGCTGCCCGGTTTACTCGAAATTTCTTATCTGCTGGTGTACGTGGTCGGCACGTTCGGCGTGGCCATGCTCTATGTCTATGGCGCGCGCGATCGCGTGGATCGCTTCCTGTTTCTGGCCGTGCTGGGATTGCTGCTCTCCTACGCACAGTTTCCCTTTTGGCCGTCCGAGCCGCCGCGCACGGTCTTCCCTGGCGAGGATTTCCCAACCGTGATCACCGTGTTTCGCAAAATCAACTGGTACCTGCTGGGCGGGTACGGAATCCATACCAGCGTGTTTCCGAGCGCCCACGTTTCCGGCGCGTTCGCTGCCGCCTGGAGAATGATGTGGGTGTTACCCGAGCGACCCTGGGTGGGGCGGGCGCTGCTGGTGCTCGCCATCCTGATAGCGGTGGCGACCGTCTACGGGCGCTATCACTACGCTGTGGATGCGCTGGCGGGATTCGGAGTCAGCCTGGTGGCGCTCGGCTTAGCTTTTCTTATCGGACGAGGAGGAAGTGGCAGGAGCCGCGGGCTTTGACTCCGCCTTCGACTCAGATTTAGTTTCCGATTTGGTCTCGGATTTCGACTCGGACTTCGATTCCGATTTGGACTCGGATTTAGAAGCCGAATCGCCGGAGCTCGAATCTTTATGCGAGTCTTTATGGGATTTCTCGTGCGTGGACTTGCCGTTGGCGGACTTGGTTCCATAGTCCGTCACATACCAGCCGGTGCCTTTAAAGTTGAGCGAAGGCACTGAAATCAGGCGCTCTACCTCACCACCGCAGGCGTCGTGCGTCTTCAGAGGCTCATCGACAAACTTCTGCCGGACCTCAAAAAGGGCGCCGCAAGATTTACATTTGTACTCGTAGAGTGGCATGAAAGGCCGAACCGCTTGATTTCATTGTAGCAAATCTCAGTTCCTTATCGGCTAACGAGCGCCAACTCTCAACGTCTAAGCAGGTGAGATGCGCAGGCGATTTTCCAAAAGAATGCTGTGGTTGGCGGTGATTCCGGTAATTCTCGCAAGCGGCGTGATCCAATCCAACGCCAGATGCGCTTATTGCAAGTCCGAATTTCGCAAATATTTCGATGGCCTAGCTGCGACGGAGGCCGCGGTGAATCCGGTGGAGCGCGTTATTTTCAGCTTCCTGCTGGCTAACACCGAGCAGACTCCAACCCCGCGGCCGGAATCCTCCAGCCATCTGTAGCCCTACGCCGCAGGCCGTTTCTTAGCCGGGGCCTTCTTGGGCGCGGCCTTGGGAGCGGTGTCCTTCACGGGCCATCCGGTCAACTTGTCCTTGTCCACGTCGAAGGTCACCATGAACGGTTCCTTGGCAAATTCCTTGGCGACGCCAGTGAATTCGATCTCGGTGCCCGGGTCGGCTTTTCCAGGTAGCGCTTCCTCGAACTTCAGAGTGG
>Ga0070731_10004247_pt1 | contig 12438 bp, 12 predicted proteins | sample Coa_R1_2_FD_66448 | JGI IMG/M metagenome (GOLD analysis project Ga0070731, IMG submission 66448) | Surface soil microbial communities from Centralia Pennsylvania, which are recovering from an underground coalmine fire - Coalmine... | ecosystem: Environmental > Terrestrial > Soil > Unclassified ... | reverse complement strand
CGGAGGTTAAGAAGGGCCTGACCGAGGGCACGATCGACATCGTGATCGGCACCCACGCGCTCCTTGCCAAGGGGATCGAGTTCAAGCGGCTGGGCCTCCTCATCGTCGACGAGGAGCAGCATTTCGGGGTCGGGCAGAAGGAACGGCTGAAGCGGCTCAAGGCGAATGTCCACGTGCTGACGCTGACCGCCACGCCGATCCCGCGCACGCTGCAGATGGCGCTGACCGGCGTGCGCGAGATGAGCCTGATCGCGACGCCGCCGGTCGACCGGCTGGCCGTGCGCACCTTCATCCTGCCCTACGATCCGGTGATCGTGCGCGAGGCGATCCTGCGCGAGCGCAACCGCGGCGGGCAGGTCTTCTACATCGTTCCGCGCATCGCCGATCTCGACGAGGTTCGCCAGGAGCTGACCCGCCTCGTGCCGGAGGTGAAGGTCGCGATGGCGCACGGCCGGATGGCGCCGACCGAACTCGAGGACGTCATGACCGCCTTCGACGACGGCAAGTACGATCTGCTGCTCGCCACCAACATCGTCGAGAGCGGGCTCGACATCCCGGCCGCCAACACGCTGATCCTGCACCGCTCCGACATGTTCGGTCTGGCCCAGCTTTACCAGCTGCGCGGCCGGGTCGGGCGCGGCAAGGTCCGCGCCTATGCCTACCTGACCGTGCCGGCCAACAAGGCGATCAGCGAGACCGCCACCAAGCGGCTCGAGGTGATGCAGACGCTCGACACGCTGGGCGCCGGATTCCAGCTCGCCTCGCACGATCTCGACATCCGCGGCGCCGGCAACCTGCTCGGCGAGGAGCAGTCCGGCCATATCCGCGAGGTCGGCATCGAGCTCTACCAGCACCTGCTGGAGGAGGCGGTGGCCGAGGCGCGGGCCCGCTCGGCCGGCGAGACCGTGTCGGACCAGGACTGGTCGCCGACCATCACGCTCGGCACCTCGGTGCTGATCCCGGAGAGCTACGTCGCCGATCTCGGCGTGCGGCTCGGCCTCTACCGCCGGCTCGCGACGCTGGAGGACCGGGCCGAGATCGATTCCTTCGCGGCCGAGCTGATCGACCGGTTCGGGCCGCTCCCGCCCGAAGTCGAGAACCTGTTCCAGACGGTGACGATCAAGCGCCTCGCCAAGACCGCCGGCGTCGAGAAGGTCGAGGCCGGGCCCAAGGGCGCCACCATCGCCTTCCGCGGCAACAGCTTCGCCGATCCGGGACGGCTGATCGAGCTGATCCAGAAATCCGCCGGCACGATGAAGGTCCGGCCCGACCAGCGACTGGTGCTGATCCGCGACCTCGAAGATCCCAAGGACCGCGTCGTCCAGGTCCAGCGCCTGCTGACGAAGCTGGCGGAGCTCGCCAAGGCGGCCGGCACGAAGCCGGAAGCGGCGATGCCGGCATCGCCGGGCCTGGTCAAGCAGAAGGCGAGGTGAGGGAGCGTTGCAGGACAGACTGCGCCAAAACTCCGGCCGGCGTGGGGGAAGCGTTGCGGCGACACGCCACAGCGCGGCGTCATCGCCGCAGTTCCCAAGGCGCTTACCCGCGGGGAGGATGCTGAAGGCAAGGCCTGATAGGCACAGCGTCTGCGCGGCCGGGCAACGAATAGTGTCGCTCGCTTCATCGTAGACGAACTGCGCCGGACGTAAGTGATCCGAGTTCATGGCGCCGCGCTTGATTGGCGCGGCTACCTCAAGGTCCTTACGTTCGCAACGAGCGACCTCTTCGGCGTTGGAGTAGAAGCGGTCCGTTAAGACCTGAAGCTTCGCGATCTCCAGCACTTCTTTGGCTGCGACGGACATTGGGTGGAGCAGATGACTGTCGTTCGCATCGCCATAGACGGCGTGATGGATGATGAGCCCGCTCGTGACATCGACGACGTTTTGGCACTTAAACGCGAGGAGAATTGCCAGGACGGCAGGATACGGGAGAAGCGGCAGGGCCGCTCCGGCCTCACGAACGCTGCCGAGCCGACCTCGTGACGAGGGCGCTTGATGAGTGTAAAATCCGAACGTGCAAAGACGAGGAGATTCAGGTGAAGCACGCCGGAGCCGACGCGCTAAACACCCTTGAGCCACTACTCATGCTAGTCCGAGGCGATAGCCGGCTCAAGGAGAAGAAGCGCGGCCTCTTCTATTATCGGAACAGATCATTCCTGCACTTCCATGAGGATCCTGCGGGCCTGTTCGCTGATGTCTTCGCCGGTGGGAAGTCTTGGCGGCTGCGGGTGAGCGACCCATCGGAATACGAAACATTGCTCGACACGATCGGGGAGGCGCTACGCGATGATGGAGGTCCCCGTGCTGGTTGAGGATTTCAGACGTCGAAGCGAATTCCTTCACCGTATGACGGTCGATTTCGTCGCGGCGGTACCGGATGACAAATGGAATTTCACGCCCGATCCCTGCGGCGAACCTGGCCGCAGAATTGCCCCGTTACGACATGGCGGCGGTTTCGCGCCGTTCTGTAAGCAACTGCGACATGTAGTCTGCGTTCGAGGCGTGTACAATTCTGCTCTTCGCACCAAAACGGCCGAGTTTTCGAGGAAGCACGAACACTACACCGGCTCTTTGGGCCGCGAGGATCTGCTCTTTGCACTTGAGGAGAAGCAACGCGAGTTGCTCACAAACCTCGTAATGGTAGACACTGGAGAGCCAATCGATTTCTTCGGACGTGCCTTTACTTTTGGCGACTTCGCATTCACCGTTGTCCAGCATGAGGCAATTCACCATGGGCAGTGGAGCATCTATGCTTCGCTCGCGGGCTTCCAGACGCCGCTAAGTTGGCGGGCTGAGTGGGGTCTCTGAGATTGCGCTCAGGCGCGCGGGGTCTTCGCGAATAGGTGTCCGTTCAGGATGGAAGGTCATGAACCGGACTTCAAGCCACCCGTCTGCCGCAGCTAATCCGTTCGGGTTTCCGCACAGCCTGAGGACCCGTCTACCGGCGCGGTTCCTGGAGCTGCTCTACCGCTCACTCCTTCCAGAACTTCTTCGCCCCGGTGAAGTCCTCCCACGCCTCCGCGAAGCGGCGGCGGGCGTTGGTGGCTTCGGCGGCGGTCCAGCCGGCGACCAGGCCAGCGGCGCGCGCCTTGGTGGCGGCGTCGGCCTCGGCGAGGTGGGGGATAAGGCGGCGCGCGACCACCGCGTCATTCGCGGTGCCGAGAATGTCCTGGATGGACTTGAGGGCGTCCACGTAGCGGCGGACGGGCTTCGCGGGGAAAAGCGGGCGCAGGAATTCGACGGCATAGCGCAGCCGCTTCGCCTCGATCCGCAGCACATGGAGCTGCCCGGCATCGGCGGTCGCAGCGCCTTCCGCGGCGGCAACCAGCTTGCGGTGGCGCTTGCGGAGCAGGCGGCGCGCGAAATCCAGCAGCGGTGAGGCGAGGAGGGCGGCCGCCTCGTCCGTCGGGGTCTCGGGCCAGATATCGGCGTCGAACCAGGCGCCGAGGCCGAGCGCCAGCAGCACGAACTCGCGGCCGGTGGCGGCGTCCGCGACGGCGAGCGCGGCGATGTCCCGCTCGGCGCGGGCGGCGTCCGCCAGCTGGTCGAGCACCGGGTCGCGTTCGTCGAGTGCCGCACGCAGCGGCTCGATCGTGCCGTCGAGCCAGACATCCCACTCGCGGGCCTCGCCGAGGAGCCGCGCGAAATCGCCGAGTGCCGCGCCGAACTGTCGGGTCGAGAACGGCGGGAGCGCCGATTTGAATACGGACAGAGCCGACCGTAGCCGCCGCAGGGAGACGCGCGCCTGATGGATCGGCTCCGGCGCCAGGGCGGAGGGTAGCAGACTCACGGTGGTGCGCACGGCGGCGGCACCCGCCCGGCCGATCGCGACAATGCCTTGGCGCACCGTCATCTCAGGCGACAGCGCCGCCTCGGTGCCGTCCTTCCAGGCGGGCGTGCCGGTGGCGAGGAGATAGCCGCGCTGGGCCGGATCGGCCGAGGCAAGGCGCAACGGGATGGCGCCGAGCAGCCGGCGCGCGAGCCGGTAGATTCCGTCGGGCGGCCCGCCCGCCAGCGCCAGGTCGAGCTGGAGAATGCTTTCTCGGCCGCCCGGCGCCTCGATCAGCGCCGATTCCAGCGTGACCGTGACCTGCGTGTCCTCGACGCCGATCCGCCATTGCGTCCGCACGAGGTCGATGCCGAAGAGCGGCACCAGCATGTCGCCGGCGATCTCGGCGACCGTCGCCGGATCGATGCCCGGCAGGAAGGCGAGGCGGGTGACGTCGAGCGCCTCGCCGTCGAGCGGGCCCAGCCGCTCGACGAGGAAGCGGCCGCCCGCCGGCAGCATGCGAATCTCGCGGAGAATCTGCTGGCGGCGCTGCCCATGCGTCTGGGTGCCGAGCGCGAAGCCCAACCGGCCGATCCGATGCTGGGCGGTGTCCCAGAACACCTGGCGCAGCCGCCGCGTCACGGGACGCCGCGCCGGCTGCAGCAGCAGCGGCGCTTCCCGCTTCAGCGTCTCGGCGGCCGTCTCGTCGAGCTCGAGCAGCAGGTGCAGCGGCGGTGCCGCAGTATTCACTGGGCCTGGCGGTAGGAGGGAGGTCGGGAAATATGCACTCGCGCCGATCTCGCTCACGGTCGTCAGCTCCGCCAGCGCAGGGTTCGTTCGCGAACCGGATTCTCGAACGGCCGCGCTTCTTCGCGGGCGCGGACGAACTCGTTCTTCAGCCGGTAGTACCAGCGCGCCGGCACGTCGGGATCGCCGAGCAGCATCAGTTGCGGCTCGTACTTCAGGCCCTCGCGCTGGCGCCGGACGATCTCGCGGTCCTGCTTGAGGAAGGCGCGGGCGATCGGCCGGCCGAGCAGCCGCAGCGGCGCCAGATAGGGCGAGGTCCAGTAGATCAGATGGTTGATCTCGGTGGCGCCCTCGGTGACCGGCGTGATCGTCGTGAAGTTGCACATGACGTGCCGGTCGGTGCGGGTGATCTCCCAGCGCACGCCCGGCAGCCGGAACACGATCTCGGTCGTCAGCTGCCTGGGATCGCCGAGCACGCGATAGGCGCGGGAGTTCGAGGCCGGCCGGTGCCGGGTCATGGTGAAGCCCCAGGGCGAGGGCTCGAAATGCTTCTCCTTGTCCCGCGGCGCCTTGCGCCAGAACCAGGCATTATGCACATAGGGCCCGTGCGAGGGGTCCATCAGCCCGACGGCGGCGTGGTCGAAATCGCCGTCGAACATCATCGAGACGGCCAGCTTCGGCAACTGACCCTCGATCTCGGGCAGCACGGGGATCGGCGGCGCGCGGTCCGGGTCGCTGCCGAAGAATACCCAGATGCCGCCTTGGACCTCGGTGACCGGGTAGGCGCGGACCTTGATCTTGGAGAGGTCGGGCAGCTGGTCCTCGGCGAGTGGCGGGATCGCGATACAGGCGCCGGTCGGCGCGAACCGCCAGCCGTGATAGCAGCACTCGATCTCCGCGCCGTCGAACTTCCCGTAGCGCAGCGGGATGCCGCGATGGGGACAGATGTCGAGGAGCGCGAAGGCCTTGCCATCGCGGTCGCGGCCGAGCAGCACCGGCTCGCCCAGCATGGTCTTGGGCAGGACGCGGCCGCGCTTCAGACGGTTGCCGGGAACGGCGAAGTACCACGCGTCCCGGAGCGGCGGCGTGCTGGTGGCATCCAATCGGCGTCTCGCAATCCTCTCGTCCGGCCGCTGCGCCGAGCGGCGGGAGATTAACGTCCTATGACAGCGATTGAAAGCCGCGCTGGTGGACAATGCCCCGGCCGCGCACGATCATGGGTGCCTGACGAAAGGAGCGATGCCGTGCCGGACGCCGTCGACCTCGCCGCAAAGCTGCAGACGTTTGCCGAGCACTGGTCGCCGAAGATCGTGAGCACCTTCAACGGCCACGACGTCATGGTGGTCAAGGTGAAGGGCGAGTTCATCTGGCATTCGCACCCGGACACGGATGATTTCTTCCTGGTGCTGAAGGGCAGGCTCGTCATCCAGCTGCGCGACGGCGAGGTTCGCCTGGGGCCGGGCGATCTCTACGTCGTGCCGAAGGGCGTGGAACACCGGCCGGTCGCAGAGGAGGAGGTGCATCTCCTCCTGATCGAGCCCGAGGGCACGCCGAATACCGGCGATGTCGCGACGGCGGCGGTCAAGGTGCGCATATAGCCCGGCGACTCCGACCCGCCTTGATCCGCCGCCGCGGGCGCGCTAGGCAGGGCGCGACATGCGCGTCTTCCGGCACTTCGACCCGACGCCCGCCGAGGCACGGGGCGCGGTGCTCGCCCTCGGCAATTTCGACGGCGTCCATCGCGGCCACCAGACGGTGATCCACGCGGCGGCTTCAGTCGCCGCGGGGCGGAAGTTCGGCGTGCTGACCTTCGAGCCGCATCCCCGCCAGGTCTTCCAGCCGGACCACCCGCCCTTCCGCCTGACGCCATTCCGCGTCAAGGTCCACGAGCTCGAAGCGCTGGGCTGCGATCTCGCCGTCATCCTCCATTTCGACCTGGCCTTCGCGGCCTGGACCGCGGAGCGCTTCGCCGAGATCGTGCTGCACCGCGGCCTCGGCGTCGCCCATGTGGTTGTGGGCCATGATTTCGTGTTCGGTCGCGGGCGCAAGGGCGATGCGACACTGCTGCGCCGGCTCGGCGACGAGCTCGGCTTTGCCGTCACGGTCGTCGAGCTCTCCGGCGACGGCGGCGCCATATTCTCCTCGACCGAGATCCGAGAACGGCTGGTCGTTGGCGACGTGCGCGGCGCGGCCGCGCTGCTGGGTCGGCCGTGGGAGATCGATGGGCGGGTCGAGGCCGGGGACCGGCTTGGCCGGGTACTGGGATTTCCGACCGCAAACCTCTCGCTCGGCGAATACCTGCGCCCGGCCGAAGGCGTCTACGCCGTGCGGGCTGGGATCGAACGCCCGGGCGGCATCGAATGGCATGACGCCGTGGCCAATGTCGGACGGCGCCCCACGATCGGCGGTACCGATCTGCGGTTCGAGGCGCATCTCCTCGATTTTTCCGGCGACCTCTACGGCCGCCATCTCCGCGTGCCGCTGATCGACTGGATCCGGCCGGATGCCACCTTCTCAGGGCTTGAGGAACTCAAGGCGGCGATCGGGCGCGACGTCGAGGCGGCGCGCGCCCTCCTACAGCGAGCGAGTCAGTGACAAATGCCGGCCTTCTGTAGCTTCGCCGTCAGCAGTGCCGACCAGTCCTTGAAGGCGCGGTGGACGTCGAGCCAGGTGTCGAGAGTGTTCTCGACCACCGCTGTGGTGCCGCCGCGCTTGTCGACGGCTTCCCACACGAGCTCGCCGGTCTTCCCATCCTTCGCATAGCCTTCGGCCGTGGCCGTGCCCGAGAAGTAGCCAACGCCTTTGTTGAAGGCTCTGGAGACGATCCCATACGCGGTTCCGGCATAGGGCGCGTAAGTCGCCACGGTGTTGAGCGTCGTATCCGGCTGGGTTTCGTCGGTGATCGCAAGGCGGAGGCGGAGCGTCGCCGGCGTCGGCTGCGTCACCATTCGGCAATGCGCGCTGAGCGCGTCGTAAAGATCGGAGTGAAAAGTGTTCGCCAGATCCGTTCGCTGGTCCTGCGGCACGGATTGCAGCGCCGAGTTCGGTCCGGCCCAGATCTCCACGGGATCGAGCATGATCTGGGTGTAGGTCTTAAAGTCTGTCTTGGGATTGCGGTAGACGAGCGCCGGCTGGTCGGTCCCGCCGGGCTGCAGCAGCGACGGCTGCGGCAGGAAACTGGCCACCGGCTTGACGTCCGTGATCTGGGTGGTGCCGCCCTGGATGAATTCGTTGGCCTCTGTACCGACGTCCCTGTTCGAATTGCAGGCGCCGAGGATCGCGACAGCGGCGAGGAAGAGGGCGCCGGTAGGGGAAACCCGCCGCGTGCAGTTCGGCAGCAATTTGCTGGTCGTCATCTCGTGGCTCCCCTTGCCGATCGAGTCAACCCGCCGCTGAGATCCGGGTCGCTGCTTTTCTACCCAGCCTAATCAGCCGGACCCTCCGGTGAAAGTGTCGGCAGGTACGTAACAGTAACCACAGCTCAGCGCCGCGCCGTCCCGACCCTGTCCCGGCCGGCCATCCAGCTCGCGAGCTCCGCCGGCGTGAGCGCCTTCGAGAAAAGATAGCCTTGCGCCGCGTGGCAGCTCAGCTCCGCCAGCAGGCGGCACTGGTCCTCGGTCTCGACACCCTCCGCGACGACCTTCAGCCCCAGGCTCTGGCCGATCCGGACGACCGCGGTCGCGAGCGCCAGCGCGCTCGCATCGCGGCTGAAGTCCCGCATGAAGCTGCGGTCGATCTTGACCTCCGTGACCGGGAAGCTCGACAGGCTCGACAGGCTCGAGAACCCGGTGCCAAAGTCGTCGACCGAAAGCCCGACGCCAAGTCCGCGCACCGCCCGGATGGTATCGAGAGTCCCGGCGCTCCCGTCCATCATCACGCCTTCCGTGATCTCGATCGTCAGCCGCTGCGGCGGCAATCCGTACTCGCGCAGCAGGCCGCCGATCGTCTCCGGCAGGTGGCACTTGCGGAACTGCGTCAGCGACAGGTTGACCGAGACCGCAGGGATGGCGACGCCGTTGACGATCCATTCGGCCATCTGTCGGCACGCCTCGCGGAGCGACCAGATGCCGATCGCCTCGATCTGGCCGATGTCCTCGGCCAGAGGGATGAAGCGGTCCGGCGGAATCCAGCCGAGCACCGGATCGTTCCAGCGCGAGAGCGCTTCGACACCGAAGATCCCGAGCGTCCTGGGATCGACCTGGGGCTGGTAGCGGAGCTCCAGCGCCTCATCGGCGATCGCCTTGCGAAGCGCGGCGCCGAGCACCAGCCGCTCCTGCACCACCCTGTCCATTTCCGGGCTGAAGAAATAGTACGTGCCACGGCCCGCGGCCTTGGCCCTGGACAAGGCGGTATCGGCACGCTTGAGCAGCGTGCTGCCGTCGGTACCGTTCTCGGGAAAGAGGCCTATGCCGATGCTCGCCGAGAGGGCAAGCGATACGCCGGCAATGTCGAGCGGCTCGGCCAGCACCTGGAGCGCCTTGTCCGCCCGCGACGACGCCTTATCGGCGGTGCATTCGGGCAACGCCATCAGGAACTCGTCGCCGGTGAAGCGATAGACGGCTTCCCCTGGGCCGAGCACCGAGCGCAAGCGATGGGCGACCTCGACCAGCAGCTTGTCGCCGGCCGAGTGGCCCAGCGCTTCGTTCACGCCTTTGAACCGGTCCATCCCGATGAAGAAGAAGGCGGCGCTCCCGCCGCGAAGGTATCCGGCGATATCCTTCTGGAAGCGCGAACGGTTCGGCAAGCCGGTGAGCGCATCGAAATGGGAAAGCTGTGCAATCTGCTGCTTGGCCCGGTGACGCTCGATGGCGATCATGCAGAGGTGGAGGCAGGTTTCCACGATCTGCTCGTGCCATGGGGTCGGCCCGCAATTGTCGCGATAATAGAACGCAAAGGTGCCGAGCACCCGGCCGTCGGGACGTTTGATCGGCGACGACCAGCAGGCCTTGAGTTCCTCGGGCAGGCCGATCGCCTGATAGGGCGCCCAGAGCGGGTCGGACGCTATGTCGAGCACCTTGACCGGCTCGCCGCGGAAGGCCGAGGTGCCGCAGCTCCCCACCCCTTCGCCGATCTCAGCACCGTCGATCGCGGCGCAATACGCCGCGGGCAGCCTGGGCGCGGCGAGCGGCCGCAGCCTGCCCTCGTCGTCGATGAGGATGATCGATGAAACGACCTCGGGCGCCATGATCTCCACCTGCTTGCACAGATGGTCGGCGACGCCGCGCAGCGGCATTTCACTCGTCAGCGCTTCGAGCACGTTGCGCCGAAGCAGCTCGAGCTGCGCGTCCTTGGTCGTGTCGGCCACGAGCATCAGGACATTGCGAACAACCCCGCCGGTGTCCCGGATGGGGTTGACGCTTGCGAGCAGCCTGATCTCCCGGCCGTGCTTGTGGCGCGCCAGAAACTCCTCGTTGAACCTTCCGGTCTCGCGGATCTTGCGCCGCACGCGAGCCACAACGTCCAGATCGGCCCGTTCCTTCGCCAGGAACTCGATCGGCATCCGTCCGACGGCCTCCGATATCTCGTAGCCGAGCATGTCGGTGAAGGCCGGGTTGACGTAGATGATCCGCAACGCCTCATCGAGGAGCACGACTGCGCGATCCGCCGCATTCACGACGATCGACAGGCGGCGGAGCTGCTCGAGGCTCCCGTCGTCGTCCGACATGTCGTGAAGCACGGCTACATGTCGACGCCGACCCTCTACGAGAGCCTCGGTCACCCGGAGGAGGGCGCCGACCTCGCTGCCGTCCTCGCGTCGGACGACGATCGGCTCGGGTTGCTCACGAGTCCAGCGGCCGGACGGCGCGGCACAGTTGTGGTCCGCGACGCGCAGCATGCTCGACCAGAGAGGCTCCGCCTCCTTCCCGAGCACCTGGTCGCGCCGGAGCCTCCAGAGCCGTTCGGCCGCCGCGTTGAAGAACGTGACATGATCGTCGTCGACCAGCACGACGGCGTCCCGTATCGCGCCGTCGACGATCTCTTCCAGGGACTTCGCAAGCGCGACGCCCGCCTGGGCGTCCGTACCCGATGTCATCGCTGGGCCACTGCAAGCTTAACGAGCAGTGTATATGAACTCATTTTCTCTAAAGGTGCAATGGCGGCCTATCAGTGAATGCCTGCCCGATCATCTGCAGCTTAGAGCCGGCGATAAATCCGGCGCAATCAGCAATTTAGCGAGCCTGCCGATACGTTCCCGTGGCGAGCAGACGACACGCCGCTCGTGTCCTGGTCTCTAACCGCCGTCTCGTCTGGGTGCGAGCCACGTGACGAGGTCCCAGGCATTGCGGATGGCGACGAGCAGCAGGATCGTCGCCGCGACGGCGATGCCGTAGGACGCTTCGACCGGGGCGGTCCAGGACGCCAAGGCGGAAGCGCCGAGACCCAGGTAGACGATGGCGGGTGTGACCGCATAGCACCAGATGTCGGACCAATGCGGCGGCGCCGCGATCCGCCCGCTGCGCATGCGAACCGCGATCACCGAGGCATAGACAAACCCGGCGGCGGCACAAGCGGTGATGATGGTGGCGCTCACATTCGGCATCAAGCCCGGCGCCAGCGCCGTGGCGCTGATCAAGAGCACGATGCCGAACTGGAAGAGGTTCGGCGTCATATAAAGGGCGACGCCGTGCTGGGCCCGCGAGTGCTCGATCCGCGACGTGAGCGTCACCACGACGAAGAGCAGGCCGATCAGCGTCCCGGCTGCCGGGCCGAGGAGCATGTAGAAATTCTGCCAGGGCTGGAACATGACCGGCTCAGCGCAAGGCGCCGTCGGCATGACAGCGCCACGATACGGGGCATCCAGGCCGGCGCGGCGCTAAGGGGCTTCCTTCAATACCGCCTCGATTGCCGAGACGGCCGCCCTGAGGGGCGGCAGATGATGCTGGACGACGTTCCATATCACCGTGTCCGATATCCGATGGTATTCATGCCGCAGGATGTTGCCGATCCCCATGATCTCTGCCCAGGGGGTATGCGGCTGGGTCGCTTGCAACTCGGCGGGAATCCGCCTGGCGGCCTCCGAGATGATCTCGATGCCGCGCTGGATACCATGGCGGAGCAGCCAGTCTCCGTCATAATCCTCGATGCTTTTGCCGCGTGAGGCAGTGTCGATCCCATCGATCGCCTCGATGATCGCCCGCAGCGCCGGGCGAACGAGCCGCGCCGTCAAAAGACCCGCTCGGCCGTGGCTTCGATGCGGCCGCGCAGCAGCGGATCAAGACTGTCCCGGGTCGTCACGTCGACGGGAACGCCAAGCCGCCCTTCAAGGAGCAGACGAATTCCAGCCAACTCGACCAACGAGAACCGGCTGTCGCGGTCGTAATCGATGAAAAGGTCCACATCGCTGCCGGTCGCCGCATCGTCGCGCGCCGTCGATCCGAAAAGATAGAGGGCCGTCGCGCCGAGCGCTCTGATGGCGTCGGCTTGCGCTCTCAAGGCTGCGATGGCGTCGCGTCGTCTCATGACGAGCAGGTTTTATATCCTTCCGGCCGCGTCGGCTATCCTCGTGGTTCCGCCAATGTGCCGCCCGCGGCCTCACGCCGCTGAGTGGAACACCGTGCACGGGGTATACCGGACTCGGCCGTCACAGGGTGCCAGGCAGTCACGGGAGGTCTTTGGAATGCCGCCGCTCAATGTCGTTCTCAAACGCTTCGAGACGCCGGACGAGATCCGGGAGTTTCCGAAAGGCCGGTTCGAGTTGGTCCGGCTCGGCGGCATGACGATCGGCCGGGCGATCTACCGGCCGGGGTGGCGTTGGTCGACCGATGTCGGCGCGGCGACCGGTGCCAAGAGCTGCCAGGTCGAGCATGTGGGGCTCGTCGTGTCCGGCTGCGCGACCGCAGCGATGGATGACGGGAGCGTCATTGAGATGAAGCCCGGCGACGTATTCTACGTGCCGCCCGGCCACGACAGCTGGGTCGTCGGCGA
>Ga0070731_10004246_pt1 | contig 12440 bp, 6 predicted proteins | sample Coa_R1_2_FD_66448 | JGI IMG/M metagenome (GOLD analysis project Ga0070731, IMG submission 66448) | Surface soil microbial communities from Centralia Pennsylvania, which are recovering from an underground coalmine fire - Coalmine... | ecosystem: Environmental > Terrestrial > Soil > Unclassified ... | reverse complement strand
GCTCCAGCGCCCGTATTACAAGCGGAATCTCGTCTTCGGTCAAGGTGGGGAGTGGGATTTGCGAGTTGAGTATAGACGGATACTTCGCGCCCATCAAGTTCGCTAGGCCGGCGGCTGTGAACTCCGAAGATGCGAATCACCGGAGATTTGGCTTGCTTTTCCGTGAAATCGGAGTGATTCATGTGGTGACAGCGGTAATCACCGCAAAGGAGCGAACATGAACACATCGATCACGGGAGAACAGGGTGCCCAGAACAGCGGCGCGAAGTCCAACAGGAAGCCGGCTGTAAGAGAACGGCGCGAGTGTTGCGCGGGCGAAGACTAAGTCGGGAAAGAAGCCCTGCGGTGAAGAGCGCACCCAGGGGCGGGAAAAAGGCCGGTAATGCCCGCGACGGCCGGAAAGCGGCCAAGGTCCTAGGCCTGCTACAGCAACCCGGGGGCGTCACCTCCACCGAACTCATGAAAGCGACCGGCTGGCAGGCGCACTTGATCCGGGGCTTCCTGTCCGGTTCAATTCCTAAATATCTTGGGCCTCAGAATTGTGCGGTAGAAACGCTGGCGCCTTCGAAATAGACTTAGAACTTTACTCGCGCCATCTTCCAAAAAGCAAGAAACAATCGAGCGCTTTCGTTGAAGTTCTTTCCTGTTGACAATCTACAAAACGTGAAGTATTCTCCTTGTAGATTGCCTGGAGGAAGAGGAAGATGGCAAAGCCAAAGAGCGATTTGTTGCAGGGAACTCTCGACTTACTGGTGTTGAAAACGCTGGAGCTCGAACCAATGCACGGGTGGGGGATTTCGCTGCGCATACAGCAGATTTCGGAAAGCGTGCTGCAAGTGAATCAGGGGTCGCTTTATCCGTCACTCCATCGATTGGAAGACCAGGGATGGGTGACGGCGGAGTGGAAGGTGTCGGAGAACAACCGCCAGGCGAAATATTACTCCCTAACCAAACGCGGTCGGAATCAGCTCGCGGAAGAGCAGGCGAACTGGCTGCGGCTGTCGGCGGCAGTAGGGCGGATCGTGGGAATAGCGTAGGAGGACCGATGATGTCGAGGCTGGTTTCCATCCTACGATTTCTTTTCCGCAGGGACCAGGTCGAGCGCGACCTCGACCAGGAATTACGGTACCACGTGGATCGTCAGACGGAGGTCAACACCGCGCGGGGGATGGACCCAGAGGAAGCACGGCGGCAAGCGATTTTGAGCGTGGGCGCGATCGGATCGCTGAAAGAGGACTGCCGCGAGGCAAGGGCGGGTCAACATTTTGAAACGCTGTTGCGGGATGTCCGGTACGGGATGCGGGTGCTCAGAAAGAATCCCGGATTCTCGCTGGTGGCGATCTTGACGCTCGCGCTCGGGATCGGCGCGAATACGGCGATTTTCAGTTTAGTGTATGGCGTTTTGCTGCGGCCGCTGCCGTATCACAACGGTGCAGAACTCGTGGTACTCCACCAGCAGAGACCCAAGGCGGCGCTTCCAAACCTTCGTTTTTCCGTGAAAGAGTTGGAGGACTACAGCCAGCAAAATCACACTTTGGAGGGGATTGTCGAACATCACACGATGGTATTTTTGTTGAGCGACAAGGTATCGGCAGAACGGGTGCAGTCGGCCGTGGTGTCTGGCAATTTCTTCGACGTGCTGGGAGTGAAGCCAATTCTGGGAAGAACATTCGTAAACTCGGACGACGAGCCCGGCGCGGCGCCCGTGATCGTCCTCAGCAATAAATTCTGGCAGCAACACCGGAACGGGGATCCTGGGATTATCGGCAAAGTTTTCGAGATGAACAGCAAGCCCCACACCGTCATTGGCGTGCTGCCGCCGATTCCGCAGTATCCGTCGGAAAGCGACCTGTACATGACCACGGTGCAATGCCCGACGAGATCCTCGCCGGGGTTCAAGGCGAATCGCAGAAGCCGTATGATGACGGTCTTCGCGCGACTGAAACCGGGGGTCAAAGTGGACCAGGCGCAGGCCGATCTCTCCGTGGTTGCGAGCCAGGTGGAGCGAGCGAATCCGGATGTGTATCCTCCGCAGCAAGGGTACGCGATGTCGGCGGTACCGCTGAGGGATGATCTGACGCAGACCGCCCGCACTACATTCTTTGTCCTACTAGGGAGCACTGGATTTGTTTTGCTGATCGCGTGCGCCAACGTGGCGAACCTGATGCTCGCTCGGCTGTTGCGGCTGGAGAGGGAGATCTCGGTTCGGGTTGCGCTGGGCGCGAGCAAAGGGCGGCTGCTGCGGCAATTGCTAACGGAAAGCGTCTTGGTGTCATTGACTGGAGGTTTGCTGGGCTTGGCATTGGCGCCGCTGGCATTGTCGGTGCTGGTGAAGTTTGCGTCCCGGTATTCGACACGGGCGGCGGAAGTGAGAATCGACGCGCCAGTGCTGTTGTTCACGCTCCTGACTGCGGTGGCGACGGGAATCGCGTTCGGATTAGCGCCGGCGTTTTCATCAGCGAACAGAACCACGGAATCGTTGAAGCAGGTAAGCGGGCGGAGCACCGCGGGCGTCGGGCGGCAAGCGCTTCGCAATGCGCTGGTGGTGGCGCAGGTAGCCGTATCCTTTGTCCTTTTGATCGGCGCAGGGTTAACGCTGCGAAGCTTCCTCAAGCTGACCGAAGTGAACCCGGGATTTCGGACGGATCATCTTTTGTCAATGCGACTGACTCCGAATTTCGCCAAATATACGCAGAGTCAGAGCCAGATTCCGACGCTGATGGATAGCATCACGCGGCACATGAAGGCGATTAATGGGGTAGATGCGGTCACCCTAGTTTCGAGTGTGCCGCTGAGCCCGAGCGGGATCGCGTCAGGACCCGGGAACAACGATTTTCGAATCTTTGGCCGGCTGCTTTCCCCAGGCGAACTGGCTCCGACGGTGGATATTACAGTGGCCGACCCATACTATTTCCAGACCATCGGGCAGCCGATGATCGAGGGGCGCGTATTTAGCGATCATGACGACGGCAAAATGCCGTTGGTGGCGGTGATCAATCAAACCATGGCTCGGCGAAACTGGCCGAACGGGAGTGCAGTGGGCCAGCGCATCGCATTCAGTTTTAAGCCGGACACCTGGATCGAGATTATCGGGGTGGTCGCCGATACTCGCGAGTATGGCTTGGCCAAGCCAACCAAAGACGAGATTTATATGCCGATGGCGCAAAACTATCCCAATTCGACAACCGCGGCGGTGGGAGGGTTTACGGGGAACCTGATTGTGCGAACCTCGTTCGAACCTACTGCGATGACGGCGCTGGTGCGGGCGGCGATGCAGGACATTGACCCGTTGATAGGCTTGGACCAGATCGGCACGATTGAAAGCTTCCAATACGAGTCAATGGCGTCTCCGCGGGTGACCGCTACGCTATTGGGGTTTTTCGCGGCGCTGGCCTTGTTGATCAGCGCCAGCGGGATTGCGGCGGTGATAACGCTGGCCGTGACGCAGCGGAAAAAGGACCTGGGCATTCGGATCGCGCTGGGCGCCGAGCGGAGCTCGATTATTGGAATGGTTGTGCGCCAGGGGCTCTCGCTGGCTATTCTCGGGGTTGCGGTCGGCATTTGTGGCGCAATGGCGCTGACGCGGCTGCTTTCGAGCCTGCTGTTTGCTACGAGCCCGACCGATGTGCTGACGTTTCTGGGCGTGTCACTGGTGTTTCTTGTGGTAGGAGCGATCGCCTGTTTTGTTCCGGCTCGACAGGTTACCGCGATCGATCCGGTTATTGCGCTCCGCGAAGAGTAGGGGCGTTCCGCTGCAGTCTTTGATCGCAATTGAAGTCTGACGCTTCCAACCGTAAGTTGCTCCAGTCCAGTGGGTCACCGGATTCGTCCCGACAGACCCGTCGGCGTCCGGGCAATCTAAGAGGGCCGGAAGGCTCGGTTTGGCTGCCCTCTTCGAGCGACGCGACATGGTCGTGGCGGTGGCCGGGGGATCCGCCGTGCGAAAGTTTCCTGGTAGATTCGGACCTCCACGGCGTTCGGTGTGATTCTGTGAACGCGGGCAGGGCAAACTCTGCTTTGGACCCGAAGCCGGAGATCTGTGCCAACCTCAGCCTTCAATAGACTCCAAGCTCCTTCATCACCTCCTCGCTCCGGCCCTCAGGCCCCGTTGAACCAGTCCCGAACCTTCCCCCGGTTCGGGTAAGCGTTACGTTCGGGCTCCGGGCTGGGACCTTCAGCTACCTCGCCCCAACCGGGCTATGCCATTGAGCAGGGTAGACTTCGACAATTCGATGTTATAAAATCGGCCCGAAAGTTAAGGCATGTGTAGGCTGTTCATAAACGCTCACCGTGAAAAGTTTGCCGGGGAACGGGCGTCGGTATTGAATCCGATTTCTTCGATGACTTAAGAAAATAGAGGGACCAGAAAATGGTTTCGGTCAAGCTTGGTAGTTGCCTGGTTGCAATTTCAGCGCTTGGGTTTGCGCAACAAGCGTCCGAGAAGATCGAATTCTTCGAACGCCGGATTCGTCCCGTTCTAACACACAATTGTTATAGCTGCCATACCGATACTAAGCTCGGTGGTTTGCAGGTGAACTCCAGAGTCGCGCTGTTGAGCGGCGGCAAGTCCGGCGCGGCGATCAATGTCGGAAATCCCGACGACAGCCTCCTGATTCGCGCGGTCATGCATGTGGATCCCAATCTGAAAATGCCGCTGGGGTCCCCAAAATTAAAGGACAACGAGATCGCGGACCTTAAGTATTGGATCCAGACAGGAGCGGTCTGGCCGGATGGAGATGCTAAGGCGTCGCAGGCTCCCGTTGGAGCACCAAAGTTCTCGATCACGCCCGAACAGAGAAAGTTTTGGTCATTCCAGCCGATTCAAAAACCGGTTGTTCCCCCGGTGAAGGATGCAGCGTGGGCCAAGACGCCGATCGACCATTTCATTCTCGCGAAGCTGCAGGAAAACAAGTTGACGCCGGTGAAGCAGGCGGACAAGCGGGCTCTGATTCGCAGAGCTTATTACGACTTAGTCGGATTGCCCCCGACACCGGAGCAGGTGGACGCATTTGTGTCGGACAATTCGACGGACGCGTTCGCCAAAGTCGTCGATCACTTACTCGCGATGCCGCAGTACGGCGAACGGTGGGCGCGGCATTGGCTCGACGTGGCGCGCTACGCGGATGGTAGCGGACAGCCCGACCGGCGTCCGGTGTTTCTGGGCTACGGTCAGGCGAGAGACGGATATGCAAATACGTGGCGATATCGCGACTGGGTTGCGCAGGCGTTCAATGAGGACATGCCGTACGACACGTTTGTGAAGGCGCAGATCGCCGCCGACGTAATGCCGGAGAAGGACCGGGCGAAGATGCTTCCCGCCCTTGGATTTTTCGGGATCGGCCCGTGGTTCACCGGGGACGATGTGGTGTTCGTGGAAGCCCGCGCGAATGAGCGAGATGACAAGATCGACGTAGTGACAAAGGGCTTCTTGGGCATGACGGTAACGTGCGCCCGGTGCCACAACCATAAGTACGATCCGATATCGCAAAAAGACTACTACGCCATGGCCGGGATCTTCGCGAGCAGCGGGTATTGGGAATACAATCTGGCGCCAGAGACAACCGTGAAGGGGTATCAAGATCAACAGAAAAAGGTTAAAGCGGCGGAAGCTGCGCTTCAGCAATATGCGGACGCCTGTGCTTACCGCGTGGCTGAGACGCTTACGAGCCAAATGCCGAAGTACATGATGGCGGTGCGCAGCGTTGCCTTAGCCAACCCGAAGGCGCCGAAGGCGGAGTTGGACAAAGTAGCGCAGGCGGAGGCGCTCGATCCCGAAATCTTCCAGCGCTGGTTCAAGTATCTGACCACGGGCGAAAAGCTGCATCCTTATTTAAAGAGTTGGGACGCGATGATGGCCAAGGGCGGCGGCACTGACGCCGAAGCGCGGAAGCTCGCAGAGGACTTCCGGGACATGGTCGCGAAGGTCATCCCCGAAAAGCAGGGCGTCAACCAAGCGAACGAAGAAATGACCCGGGACTATAAGCCGGATGCCAATGAGGCCACCGTACTGCTGCCGGGCGACCTGATGCAGTTCGAGCTTTTTCAGTACAAACAACAGATGGTTCAGAAGGTGATGGACACCAATCATTTCTACGTGTACCTGGATGTCGTGCGCGGCGAAAACGACCAATCCTATGTGAAAAAGGACGGAATCTTCGAGTTCAAAGGCAAATCCCTGCTGCGTTTCCTGACTCCCGATGAAAAGAGCAAGCTCGACGAGATGCAGGCCGAGGTCACGAAGCTGACCAAGGCGATGCCGCCCGAGTATCCGTATCTGATGGCGCTGAAGGATGAGGCCAAGCCCGAGAATGTCAAGTTGAATATACGCGGCAATGCCCATGCACTCGGCGAAGAAATTCACAGAGGTTTTCCCGCTATCCTGGGGAAAACCGCCGGCGATCCTCTTCCGTTCGTGCAGGGAAGCGGCCGCGCCGAACTGGCGGACGCAATCATTCAAAGCCCCCTTTCCGCGCGAGTGATGGTGAACCGGATCTGGCAGCACCATTTTGGACGGGGCATTGTCGATTCGCCCAGCAATTTCGGAATGATGGGCGAGCGACCGACGCATCCGGAGCTTCTCGACTATCTGGCGAGCAGGTTTATTGAAAGCGGCTGGTCCATGAAAGCGATGCATCGCGAGATTATGCTCTCCGCAACCTATCAGGAAGCGTATGAGCCCTCGGAAACGGACCATGCGGTCGACCCGGATAACCGGCTGTTATGGCGCGCGAATTTCCGGCGGCTTGAAGTGGAGTCGATTCGGGATTCGATGCTCTTTGTGACTGGAAATCTGGACGAGAGGGTGGGCGGCCCTCCGCAGAACATCCGGAATGCGGATTTCAAGAAGCGGACTTTCTACGCGCGGGCGGCTCGCACGCCGGACGGTCTTCTCACGCTGTTTGACTATCCGGACCCCAACATCACCTCTGAACAGAGAAGCGTGACCAACGTGCCTCTTCAAAGCCTGTTTTTCATGAATAGCGATCTTGTGAATCGTCAAGCCGATGCCTTGGCCGCGCGCGTTTTGCAGGAGGGCGGCAGCGATGAGAATAAGATCCAGCGAGCCTACCGGATCGTGTATGAGCGGGAGGCGAGCCCGGCCGAAGTTCAACGCGGTTTGCAATTCCTGGCGAAGGCCAACACCCTATTCCAGAATGCGGCTGCAGAACCGGTGAAGGCTACGTCGAATCGAGAGCCGGGAACCCGCGGGCGGGCGAGGAACATTGACGGGGACGATGACGCGCCCCCTGCCGCTGCGGCGGGCCCGGCGACGAAAATCACACCGTGGCAACAATACGCGCAGGCGCTTCTAAGCTCCGGCGAGTTTTACTACGTTAACTAGAGCGAACAGGAGTCAATCATGAGCTACCACCCGAGCTTGCGACCGTCCACTCGACGGGCCGCTTTAAAGGCTTTTGCCAATGGCTTTGGATTGGCTTCATTTGCCGCGCTGGCCGGAAAGCCGCTGGAGGGTGCTTCGGTAGCGAACGCCGGCAACCCTTGGACGCCGAAACCGCCGCACTTTGCTCCCAAAGCCAAGCACGTGATCGTAGTATTCCTGCAAGGCGGCCTTTCGCAAGTGGATAGCTTCGACTACAAGCCGATGCTGGATAAGTTTGACGGAAAGCCGCTGCCGTTCGAAACTCCGAGGACCGAGTTTGCGACCGGAAATCTGATGCGGTCGCCGTTCAATTTTAAGAAGTACGGAAAGAACGGGATTGATGTCAGCGAGATTTTTCCCCGCATCGGCGAGCGCATTGATGACTTCTGTATCGTTCGCTCGATGATTTCCGATATCCCAAATCACGGCCCGTCCGTTTACATGATGAACACGGGCACCATCCGTGCCGGCCGGCCGACCATGGGCTCGTGGGTTGTGTACGGGCTGGGCACGGAAGATCAGAACCTTCCCGGCTACATCGTGCTCACCGCCGGCGGCGGCGGTGGCGATTTCTCCTCGGCATTTTTGCCTGCCGTGTATCAAGGAACTTTGGTTCCCTATAACCAACCGGACCCGAGAAAGCAAATTCAATACTTGGCTAACGCCCGGATGAATCTCACGCAGCAACGCGAACAGTTGGATTTGTTGCGAGACATGAATCAGTCTTACGTCGACAGGTTGCAGGGCGCGCCTGAACTGGAAGCGTCGATTCAATCGATGGAAGTTGCCTTCCGCATGCAGACTGAGGCTCCGGACGTGTTCGATACACGCCAAGAAAGCCCGGAGACGATTGCGAAGTACGGCCAAGGCGGGATCTCACAAGCGTGCTTGACGGCTCGCCGGCTGGTCGAAAAGGGCGTTCGATTCGTCCAGATCGTGCACGCGGGCTGGGATCATCACGCGGACATTATGGGCCACAAGCATACCGCGCGTGATGTCGATCAACCGGTCGCCGCGTTGGTGCAGGATCTGAAGGAACGCGGCATGCTCGACGACACATTGGTCTTGGTGACGAGCGAATTCGGGCGCACGCCTGTCATCAATCTGGGCGGGTTCCGATCAGTCCACAACGGACGGGATCATAACATCTATGGGTTTACGGTGTTGATGGCGGGCGGGGGATCCAAGGCTGGGACCATTTATGGAGCTACCGACGATTTCGGTTTCAAAGTGGCGGAAAATCCGGTGCACGTTCACGATCTTCACGCGACAGCTCTGCACTTACTCGGTTTAAATCACGAGAAGTTGACCTTCCAATACAGCGGACGCAATTTCCGTCTGACAGATGTAGCTGGTCGGGTTGTAAAAGAACTGATCGCGTAAATCCGACGCGCTTCAGGGCTGCTGTTTTCTGAGCGTGAGCAAACAGGGCAGCGTGCTGACTCCGGGCGCTGCGGACGGTCTTGTGCTGCTCGCGCGGCCTATTTACAGCGTAAATTCGCAATGTTTGTCGATATCGATGCCATATGCTTTTGTCCTTGACACCTAAAGGGGGGCGTAATAGAATCGACCCACCTGTTCCGGGAGGGGCGGTCCATGAAGATCTGCACAGGCAAGCTTCTTGCGTTTTGCGTCGGCCTTTGTCTCGCATCTTGGGTATACGGACAAGCGGAGAGCGGAACGATCGTTGGAGTGGTAAGGGATTCGGGCGGCGCGGTGGTTCCGGGTGCGACCGTCACGCTTGTCAACGAAGGAACGCATTTCACACGCTCGGTGACAACCAATCCCGCTGGCGAATATACTGCGTATTCGTTTCCCACGGGTCGCGTCAGCGTCACGGTCGCGCAACCGGGCTTCCAGAAGCAGGTTCGCACCGGAATTGATTTGACGGCTGCCGATACCCTGACTGTCGATATCGCCCTGACTGTCGGCGACGTAAAGGAAACGGTGGAAGTGACGGGTGAGGCGCCCTTGCTACAGTCGCAATCGGCCGCGGTTTCCAGTCTTATCAGCAACCAGCAGATTGTAGAAACGCCTCTGAACGGCCGCGCGTTCACGCAGTTGATGCCTTTGAGCACGGGCGCCGCGCCCACTACGTCGAACATGCAGGCGACGGTGGGAGCCGGGCAGCGCTCCAACGTCGCCATTTCCGTGAACGGCTCGGTCGCCAATAATAATACGTACTTAATAGACGGCTTCGACAACCGCGATCTGTGGATTAACTATCTGATCATGGTCCCGACGCTGGACTCGATTCAGGAGGTGCGTATCCTGTCGAGCAACTACTCGGCCGAGTATGGAGCTGCCGCAGGAGCCACCACCGTGGTGCAAACGAAGAGCGGCACCAATTCGTTGCATGGCGACGCATATGAGTTTCTCCGTAACAACGCGACGGACGCGAACACTTTCTTCAATAACTTGAACGGCCTTCCGAAGCCGCCGTTCCACCGCAATGAGTTCGGGGCGACGATCGGCGGTCCGATCCGCAAAAATAAAACGTTCTTCTTTGCTGACTATCAAGGGACGCGTATCATTCAACCCATCACAACCACTTCGACGATTCCGACGCAGGCGCAATTAGCGTCGCTCGAAACGGGAAATTTCAGCTCGACCTCGACCGTGCTGTACAACCCTTATAACGTCGTGAATGGGGCCCGCGTGCCGTTTCCGAACAATATAATCCCGGCATCGATGCTGGATCCAGCGGGGTTGAAACTGGATACTCTGCTACCGCTTCCAACGAACTCAAAAACTTCCAACAACTACGTCATCAATCCGCCGAACACGGAGCGGGACGATCAGTTCGACATCCGCCTGGACCAGAACCTCGGCGTGTCGGATCGCGTGTCTTTCAAATACAGCTACTACAACATGCTAGGAACGACGGGTGGAAGTCTTCTGCCGGGACCCAATGCCGTAGTAAATGTCGGCCAGTATCTTACAGGCAGCGGCACAACGCCTCTCCAGAACTGGTCGGCGGGAATCAACTACACCAAAGTGTTTAGTCCCACGCTGGTTAGCGAAGCCCGTTTTGGAGTAATTCGCCCGCACTGGGGAGACACGTTAGGAAGCGGCGAGACGGCTCCGCTGGCGAACCAGCTCGGCATCCCAAATCTGAACGTTAACGATAGAAGCGGCGGGCTTCCCGGTTACGTGATCAGCGGGTTCCAGACGATTGGCCAGACCGCGCAGACTCCAGACCAAAATCACACGACGTCGTACCAGGAAGAAGAGATTCTGACGAAAGTTAAAGGGAGCCACACGCTAAAATTCGGTGCGCGCTACATCCGCCACGACTTTAATGGATTTTCGGCAATCTCGCCGCGCGGAACGTTCAGTTATTCGGGACAGTTCACTCGCCAGATCGGCGCGACCACGGGCGGATCCGCGCTAGCGGATTTTGCTCTCGGTGGTTATTATCAAGCGACCCGTGCGATCCAATATGGCATCTTCGGCATGCGCATGTGGGAGACAGGATTTTTCGCTCAGGACGACTGGCGCGTCACGACACGTTTGACGTTGAGCTACGGACTGCGGCACGAAATGCAATCGCCGCCCTATGAAGTTAACAATCAGTGGGCGAATTTCAATCTCCAGAACGGCCAATGGGAGCAAGCCGGCATCAACGGAAACAACCGGACGTTACGCAATCTGTTCACCAAGGGATTCGCACCGCGCGTAGGGGTCACGTATCTGCTGACCAAGGACGGCAAGACTGTGCTGCGCGCCGGCGGTGGGTATTTCTGGGTGGAAGCCTACAACATGGGGAAGGAGTTGTATCAGAACCCCCCTCTAACGGTGAATCAAGCGATATCGACGGACCAGAACGCGGCGCCACCGGCCACCACAGCGCAGGGCTTGCCACCGCTCGTGCAGCCAAATCTCTCGAACGCCGCCGCGTACAACGGCACTGCGTACGAATACAATCCTGATATAAAGCCAGCCTTGTCGATGCAGTGGAGCGTCGGCATCCAACGGGAACTTAGGAAAGACCTGCTGTTGGACGTTTCCTGGGTAGGAAATCGGACGCTATATCTGCTCAACGCTTTGAATGGCAATCAAGCCGAGCCTGGTCCTGGCGCGCTGAATCCGAGAAGGCCGTTGTATAACATTGACCCGCTGCTCGGCGACGTACTGGTTCGGACCAACTGGGGCGCGGCCAAGTATGAGTCGATGCAGACCAAGCTCCAGAAGCGGTATTCCAAAGGCCTGACAGGATCGGTGGCCTGGACGTGGTCCCACAATGAGGCAAATGCCCGCGAACCGGCGACCACCGTCCTGCCCGAGAATTCGTATTGCACAGCCTGCGAGTGGGGCAACGCGCTCGAAGACCGGCGTCACATGGTGGTAATCAATCACATTTACGAGCTGCCGTTTGGCGCCGGGCGGGCCCATCTGAACTCGGGTCCGTGGTCGAAAATCGTCGGCGGATGGGACATCTCTGGAACCTGGGTCATGTATACGGGGCAATGGTTCGCCGCGTCTTTGGGGACACCGGTTTCGAATACACTCAGCACGGGGGCTGCAGTTCTGACAGCAGCAACCGAACGTCCGAACTGGGTCAGCAATCCGAACATCATGCCAAGTGGCCAGACCCAGAATATTTACCATTGGTTCAACACAGCCGCGTTCGCAATTCCTGCACAATACACGTTCGGAAACGCAGGGACCGGGACCATCCTCGGGCCCGGCTATTTCAACCTGGATGCCGGGATTCACCGCGAGTTTCCCATCAAGGAGCGTATGAAACTGACCTTCCGATGGGAGATGTTCAACACGTTAAACCGTGCAAACTTCAGCAATCCCAACGCGGTGATTGGGACCGCGCCCGCCGGAACCATCAGCAGTACCTTGCCGGCCCGGAGCATGCAGGGCGCTTTAAAATTGGTCTTTTAGACCCGCTTTAGACCGCGATAAGGAGCCTTATGTCGAATGGGAATCGATGGGCAATTGGTCTCGCTCTGTTGGTGGCTTGCAATGCACAGCAGCCGTCTCCGGCAACAGCGCCTCAACCCACTCCGCAGCAACTCGAGATCCAGCGGTTGTCGATTGAAGATCG
>Ga0070731_10004244_pt1 | contig 12445 bp, 7 predicted proteins | sample Coa_R1_2_FD_66448 | JGI IMG/M metagenome (GOLD analysis project Ga0070731, IMG submission 66448) | Surface soil microbial communities from Centralia Pennsylvania, which are recovering from an underground coalmine fire - Coalmine... | ecosystem: Environmental > Terrestrial > Soil > Unclassified ... | reverse complement strand
GATCGAGCAGGCGCGCGTTGCGCAGGATGTGGAACACGGCGTTGGTGATGGAGGCGGAGTCCGCGAGGTCGAAGCGGCCGCTGTCGATGATCTCGTTGGAGATGAACACCACGTCGCGCAGCACTGCGAACAGGTGCTCCTTGATGCCGCGGATCATCTGCCCGTCGACGAAGGCCGCCGCCGGGGCATGCTGCATCTCCAGCTTCACCCCCCAGGGATGGCGCACCAGGCGGATCTGGAAGTCGCGGTAGTGATCGAGGGTCTCCTTGGCGTTGTCGCTCGGTGCGCCCGAGTTGAGCACCGCGAGCGCGCAGCGGCGGAACAGCGGGTACAGACCCCCCTGGCCGCTGTCGAGCAGCTTGTCGATCTCGCTCTGCGAGAGATTTTCGAGACTACCGCGCGGACCGACGCGCGCGTCGACGAACTCTGAGAACTCGCTGGCCACGGCTACGGCAGGATTTCGATCGGCACGTCGTCCGGGGTGAGCATCCAGATCTCGGTCATGTCGGCATTGGACACGGCGATGCAGCCGTCGGTCCAATCGTGACTGGCGTAGTAGTCGGGGTCGTGCTTGAGGAAGTTGGGCAGGCCATGGATCATGATCGAACCGCCGGTGTCCCAATGATGCGCGCGGGCGCGCCTGAGATCGGCCTGATTAGGATAGGACACCTTGATGGAAAGGAAGAAGTCGCTGCGCGGATTGCGCCGCTCAAGCCGGTAAGTGCCTTCCGGCGTACGGAAATCCCCCGAGCGCTCCTTCTGCCCGACTGGGTTGAGCCCGAGCTGCACGTGGTAGGCGCGCACCAGGTTCCCGCCGTGCATGAGCAGCAGCTGCCGCTCGCTCTTCTTCACCACCACGCGGTCGATCACCGGCAGCGCATCGAGCTTCGGCGGATTGAGCACCACCGGCTGCGCCTGCGAGAGGCCATCGGCGTGCGCCATGCCGCTCAGCACCAGCAGGGAAAGCGCCGCCAAGCTCCTGAAACTCATGAACTTATGTATCGCTACCACGGGCTGTATCGATTATAGACGCACCGCTGCAGCTGCAACATGTGCGTCCGTCACAGCACGGTCGCTTGCAGCGGCTGAGCCGCATTGGGACCGAAGTGGCAGCAGTTGGTTCGGTGAACGCGCCGCTTTCCAACACGCACGAGACCTCTAGCCACCGCTGCTCACGTCCTGCACACGCGGCATGACGATCTGCGTTCCGGCGCGCAGCTCCGCCAGATCGAGATCGGGGTTGTACTGCTGCAGCAGCCACAGGGGCAGCTGCGCGCGGTGCGCCGTGAGCGTCCAGCCGGAATCTCCGGGCCGGGCGATGTACACCTCCGTGCCGACGATGCGGTGCGCGGCGAAGTAGCTCGCCTGCAGCGTGCGGTGGTACTCGCGGCGGCGCGTCTCGAACTCCTGGCGCGTCACCTTCTGGAACGGCAGGTGGATGCGCTGGCCGATGCGCACCGGTGTGCGCGCGTGGAAGTGGTTGACGGCGCGCACTTGGTTCGAACTCACGCCCAGCCAGTCGGCGAAGTGGCCGACGGTCTCCTCCGCCGCCACGCGGATGGTGTCATCGTGCGCCACACTGTAGTCGGTCGGATCGGCGCTCTGCTGGGTCTCGGCGGCTGGGCCGAGCGCCGGACTGATGGCCTCCGCCTGCGCCGCCGAGACTGGCTGGGCGGCAGGGGCGTTACCACGGCTGGCGGTCACCACCACCTCGGCGGCGACCGCATCCTCGGCGCTCTCGCGCTGCGCGACCTCCGCCGACACCGCGCCGCCCGGTGAGGGCGGCGCAACGGCGGCGGCGGTGGCCGCGGGCACGCCGTGCTCGGGTGCGCTGGGTGCCAGCGAGGCCGGTGGCTCGTGACTCGTGGCCGCCGCCAGCGTCACCGGCGCCGTCTCCGGGATGGAGATGGTGCGGCCCGGCTTGAGTGACGCGCTGGTGCGTATGCGGTTCATGCGCGCCAGCGTCTGGATGGAGAGGCCGTAGCGGTCGGCGAGCTTGGCCAGCGTATCGCCCTGCTGCACACGGTAGCGCTGCGGGCCGCGCTGGCCGGTGAACATCTCCCCGGGTGCGAGCCGCTGCGCCAGCAGCTCTCGGGTCCACGGCGAGCCGTCCGTCGGCAGCCGCAGGCGGTAGCCCTTCGGCACCCGCTGCGCGCCGTTCCACACCGAGGGCAGCAGCGCCGGATTGAGCTCGCGCAGCTCGGGGCCCTGCAGCTTCAGCGCCCGCTCGAGCGATGCGACCGAGACGTAGGCCGGCACCTCCACCTCGCGGAAGCGCGCCTCGTGCTGGCGCTGCAGCGGGCCGAAGTACTTCTCGGGGTTGCGGTCGATGTCGAGCGCGGCGAGGAAGGAGACGTAGAAGTTGCGCGAGGCGAAACCGAAGGTACGGCCGCCGTAAGTGCGCACGATCTTGACGATGTCATCCGTGGCGAGGGATTCCTTGGCATGACGCACGCCCTCGGTACCGTGGTTGTAGGCGGTGAGCGCCAGCGGCCAGCTGCCGAGCACACGGTAGTTGTAGGCGAGCAGCTGCGCTGCCGCCTCGGTGGAGCGGAAGGGGTCGAGGCGGTCGTCGACGGCGCCGTCGATGCGCATGTAGCGCCGCCCCGTCGAGCGCATGAACTGCCACAGGCCCGCGGCGCCCACCTTGGAGTAGGCGCTGGGATTGAAGGAGGACTCGACATGCGGCAGCACGGCCAGCTCCGCCGGCAGCCCGAGGTTGGCGAGCGTCTCGGCGATGTGTGTCTCCCAGGCACCCGAGCGCAGCAGCCCGGCGCGGAAGCGATCCGCCTGGCCGAGCTGGAAGCGGATGTCGTTGACCGCCTCGCGCAGGCGCGTGGAGTTGCCCTCCGCGCCCCACAGGTCGCGGATGCGCTGATCGTCGGCGGACAGCGGCGTGCCGTCCGGCGTATCGGCGATGCGCCTGAGCGCCTCGGCGTAGCGGTCGCGGTGCTGCTCCACCAGGCGCTGCCGCTCGGAGGGCGCCAGGCCCGGATCGAAGTGCAGCGTCTCGTAGACCACCCCGAGGTTGTACTGGTCGTGCAGGAAGCCGGCATTGGTATCGATCTGCGAATACACGCGGATCCAGAACTGCACGTCGCGTTCGAGCTGCGGCGGCCGCGGCATGTCGTCCGGGGAGGCCGGCGCCGGCGAAGGCGCCGCGAAGAGCAGCATCGCCAGGAGCATCAGCGCTGCCTCCCTCAGCCAGTCGCCCGGAGCCGGGCGGGAGCGGGCTGCGCCCACTGTCGATTTCATTTACACCCCAGTAAAGAGACCTGTTCCTATATTGCTCAATGACTTGCGCTCTGTCGCCAGGTAGCGTCAGGTGGGCCATTGGGCCGAAAAGTGTCGAGGATTTTGACACTCGCCGCCTTCTGACCGCCATGAGCCAGGCCACAGAGCGTGTACAGCGCACGCGGCGGCGGGACATAGGGCGCGTGCAACGTGCACTGCGTCACATTTGAGTGCTCCGCGGCACAGAAGATGTCGCCTGCGCATGCCCGGCAGGCGCTTTGGCACGAGTGTTGCTCATCTATCCATACCAGCGAAAAACGCCGGGAAGGACTTTGAGCCACGGGATAACCGAAGAAAGCGCAGATCCGAAAAAGAGGCGAATGCCCGCCGGATACTGGGCGCGTACCGAATAACAACGAGAACGACACTCCTCCACACACAAGCAAGCGACCGACACCCCGCCTCCGGCGGGGTTTTTTTTGCCTGCCTGCCGCGCTTCGATGCTCGGCGAACTGCCCGCGGCTGGCAAGTGGCAGACTCGCGCCATGAAGCGCCACCGCCCACCGCGCCTCCCCGCGGGCGCGCTGCTGGCCGCCGCACTGTGCGCGGCGCTGCAGCCGGCAGGTGCCGCGCCCACCGGGCTGCAGCCGGAAGTGGTGTTCAGCGCCGACACGCCGCTCGCCGCCAGCGGCGAGCTGCTGCGCCGGACGCTGACGCCGCTCGATTACTCGAGGGTGCAGCAGGAGCTGATGCGCCGGGGCGAGACGCTGGCGGCGCGCCTGGTCGATCTCGCGGCCGAGCGCTTCGTGCTGTACGTGCCGCGGCAGCCGCCGCCGCGCGGCTACGCGCTGCTGGTGTTCGTGCCGCCCTGGCACGATGCCCGGCTGCCACAGGGCTGGAGCTCGGTGCTGGACCGCTTCGGCATGATCTATGTCAGCGCCGCCCACTCGGGAAACGTCGAGAACGTCAGCGAGCGGCGCGAGCCCCTGGCGCTGCTCGGGGCGCACAACGTCATGCAGCGCTATGCGGTCGACCTCCGGCACGTCTACGTCGGCGGCTTCTCCGGCGGCTCGCGGGTCGCACTGCGCCTGGCGGTGGCCTACCCCGATCTGTTCCACGGGGCACTGCTGGATGCGGGCGGTGACCCGCTCGGCATACCCGGGGTGGCGATCCCGCCGGCCGACCTGATGCAGCAGCTGCAGCAGGCCTCGCGGCTGGTCTACGTGACCGGCGAGCGCGACCAGGTGCAGACGAGCGACGTGCAGAGCCGCCAGTCGCTGCGCAAGTGGTGCGTGCTCAACGTGGTCTCGCAGACGGCGCTCGGGCGCTCCCACGAGGCGCTCGACAGCTTCGCCCTCGCCAGTGCCCTGCGCTCGCTGACCGCGCCGCTGCAGCCGGATGCCGCGGCCCTCGGGCACTGCCGCGCCGCTATCGAGCACGACCTCGATGCCGAGCTCGGCAAGGTGCACGCGCTCCTCGATGCGGGTCAGCGCGCGCAGGCGCAGAAGCTGCTCGGCGATATCGACCGCCGTTTCGGCGGCCTGGCCGCGCCGCGCAGCATCGAGCTGCAGCAGGCGGTGGAAACACCCTGACCGGCAAGCAAAACGGGGCAGCGGTTGCCCGGCTGCCCCGTCAGTTGCTTCGCTTCTGTCAGTCTCGGTCGGTCGTCGCAATAAGGAAGGCGGCCGTCAGCCGCACTTGGAATCGCCGCAGTTGAGGCACGTCATGCAGCCGTCCATCATCACCACCGCGGCGGTGCTGCAGCGGCCGCACAGCTGTGCGCCCTCGGGGAAGTGGCCCTTGGCGAAGGCATCCGCCTGCTTGCTGCGGGCCTCGAACTCGGCGCGCTTCTCGTCCACCAGCTTCTGCTGGTGCGCATCGAGCTGCGTCTTGCGGATCAGCCCGATGGTCTGCAGGTGCTTCTCGATGACGTAGCCAAGCTCGGCGATGATCGAGGGCATGAACTTGCCCCCTGGCTGCCAGTAGCCGCCGCGCGGATCGAACACCGCCTTCAGCTCATCCACCAGGAAGGTGACGTCGCCGCCCTTGCGGAACACCGCGGAGATGATGCGCGTCAGCGCCACGATCCACTGGAAGTGGTCGAGATTCTTCGAGTTGATGAAGATCTCGAACGGCCGGCGCTGCTCGTACTCGGTCCCCTCGTTCAGCACGATGTCGTTGATGGTCACGTACATGGCGTGATCGGAGATCGGCGTCTTGATCTTGTAGGTCGAGCCGACCAGCACCTCCGGTCGCTCCACCTTCTCGTGCATGCGGATGACCTTGGCGGTGCGGCCGTGCTTGTCGCGCACTTCGAGCGCCTCGGGCGCCGCGGTAGCCTTGGCCTCGGGCGCCTTGTCCGCCGGCTTGTCCTCCGGCTTCTGCACCTGGTACTTGACGATTTTGCGGTCGATCTTGATGGTCATGGTCGTGTCTCTGGGCTCATCCGCGGCCGTTTCAAGGCCTCAGAAGCGCCCGTAATAGCCCTCACGCATGGCGTCGAACAGGTTGGCCGCGGTGTGGATCTCGCCGTCGTAGTCGATCTCCTCGTCGCCGCGTACCTCGACTACCGTGCCGTCCTCCAGCGTGAACTTGTAAAGGGTGTTCTTCAGGTCCTGCTCCTTCACCAGTACGCCCTGGAACGCCTCCGGGTTGAAGCGGAAAGTGGTGCAGCCCTTCAGACCCTGCTCGTATGCATACAGATAGATGTCTTTGAACTTCTCGTAGGCAAAATCCGTAGGCACGTTCGCCGTCTTAGAAATCGATGAATCGACCCACTTCTGGGCCGCAGCCTGCACTTCGACATGTTCCTTGGGAGTGATGTCCTCCGAGGCGATGAAGTAGTCCGGCAGTCTCTCAGCATCGTTCGTGGCTCCAGGTTTGGCATTCGGGTTTACCAGCTCGCGGTACGCCAGCAACTCGAATGAGTACACGTCGATTTTCTCCTTCGACTTCTTGCCTTCCCTGATGACGTTGCGGAAATAGTGGTGGGCGAACGACGGCTCGATGCCGTTGGACGCATTGTTGGCGAGCGACAGCGAGATCGTGCCGGTGGGCGCGATCGAGCTGTGGTGCGTGAAACGCGCACCGCTCTCGGCCAGCTCGTGGATCAGCTGCGGCGCCACCTGCGCGACGCGCTGCATGTAGCGGCTGTACTTGGCGTGCAGCAGCCGCCCGGCGATCTTGGCGCCCGGCTTCCAGCCGTCGCGCGCCATCTCGGGACGCTTGCGCAGCATCTCCTTGGTGACGGTGAACTCCTCGTTCATGATCGGTGCCGGGCCCTTCTCGCGCGCCAGCTCGAGCCCCGCCTCCCAACCCGCCAAGGCCATCTCTCGCGACACGTCTTCGGTGAACTGCGCCGACTCGGACGAGCCGTACTTCATGCGCAGCAGCGTCATGGTGCTGCCGAGCCCCATAAAACCCATGCCGTGACGGCGCTTGCGCAGGATCTCCTGGCGCTGCTGTTCGAGCGGCAGGCCGTTCACCTCGACGACGTTGTCGAGCATGCGGGTGAACACCTTCACCACTTCGCGGTATTCGCCCCAGTCAAACTCGGCGAAGTCCGTGAATGGATGCTTGACGAAGCGAGTCAAATTCACCGAACCCAACAGGCAGGAACCGTATGGCGGAAGCGGTTGCTCACCACACTGACCAGTCACAAGACCGTTGAAGATCACAGTGTTGTGATCATCCTGCGTTGTATCGAATACCGCTTCCTTGCCGACATAGGTAATCGCGGCAATTGCGCTCGCGAAACGCTGTGTTCTCTTCAGAGCCTTCCCCGCAACCCAGCTCCTGTACTTGGCATTCTTGGCTTCGCTGATGAAACCTATCTCCTCCATGAAGCGCTCACGTGACTCCCCGTCAACGATCAACTCGTAGTCGGCCTGGCACGCGGATAATTTCGTGCCGCCCTTGCCGTCCGACATCAGACGTTCGCGCGCATCACGCCGCTTCAAAACGCTCGAGAAGATGCCAAAGTTAGCCAGGAGCATCTGCACATCCTTCAAGAGTGAAGGATGACTGGAGGCGAGACGCAACGAGCAACTCGTGCGGTTATTGCCCGATATATTTATTGTCCCATCGGACTGGAACAAACCGCGCAGATAGCCGCGTACACAGTCTTCGTTACCGCGCCAGATCATTTCGGGCACGTGAGTCTTGGCCTCCGGTGTGAAGCCGTAGTACTCAAGTACCCGCGCGAGGATCACCGAGCGGATCTTCAGAAGATTACGTTCCGGCACAGTCACCGCGCCGACGCGATACTGACGGCTGCTGTGCGCCCAGCCCGCGATCATGGAATTGATAAGGGCGACAATCTCGTCCGCGTAAGCGCGATCCTCGCCCCAGAGCTCGACGACTGCCGCCTGCTTGCCGCGGTTGGTGAAGTGTCCGTCGCCAGTGAGAAGACCGACTACCAGACCCAACTCCTCGTTTCCCATGCCGCCGAACTGACCCTTACCCGACTGCACCAAGAGCTCGTCGCCCACGCGCAGATCCTTCAGCTTGATCTTGCCGCGTGTGGTGTAGAAGTCGTGCCACTCGGTCGCCTTGATTTCGTAGCCAGCCCGAGTTGTGACGCGATAAATGTCTGCCGACGGCGCGGTCATGAACACGGGGACAGCCGGACGTACCGAGGTACCCATGTCCTCGCCAAGAGCCCGCTTGTCGACCGTCGCCTGAATATCGACGCGCGCATCGTACAGCTCACCCATCCGAACCAGCCCGTAGCGGGTATGCAGGCGCGTATCTGCCGTTACGCACGGGTTGGTGGCGCGGATGTTCTCGCACCACCAGTTGTTGTTCATCTCATTGACGCGGTCGACGAGGATGAATCCGGGTTCGGCGAAATCGTAGGTGGAAGTCATGATGACGTCCCACATGCGCCGCGCCGGCAGTGTCTTGTAGACCTTGCAGGCGACCAAGCCCTCGTCATTGACGACGTAGCCTTCGTGCACGGGCCACTCGCGCCAGATGAACTTCGCCTCATCCTTCAAATCGGGCTTCTCGGCCTCGAACTCGCGCAGCGCTAGCGGGAAGGCGAGCTTCCACTCGCGGTTCTCGCGCACCGCCTGCATGAACTCGTCGGTGATAAGCAGCGACAGATTGAACTGCCGCAGCCGCCCGTTCTCGCGCTTGGCGCGGATAAACTCCATGACGTCGGGATGGCCGATGTCGAAGGTACCCATCTGCGCGCCACGGCGTCCGCCTGCGGAGGACACGGTGAAGCACATCTTGTCGAAGATATCCATGAAGGAGAGCGGACCGGACGTATAGGCGCCGGCGCCTGACACATAGGCGCCGCGTGGCCGCAGCGTCGAGTGCTCATAACCAATTCCGCAGCCCGACTTGAGCGTAAGTCCCGCCTCATGCACCTTCCTCAGGATGTCGTCCATGGAGTCATGGATGGTTCCCGACACAGTGCAGTTGATGGTGGAGGTCGCCGGCTTGTGCTCGCGCGCCCCGGCATTCGAGGTCACGCGCCCCGCGGGAATCGCGCCACGCCGCAGTGCCCAAAGAAACTTCTCGTACCAGTGCTCACGCACTTCTTCCTTCTCGACATCGGCAAGCGCACGCGCGACACGCTTGTAGGTATCGTCCATCGTCCTATCGACAGGCGAACCATCCTTCGCCGTGAGGCGATACTTCTTGTCCCAGATATCGAGCGATGCCTCCTGGAAGGGAACGGCATCGATGTCTTTGGGTTCGATCTTCACGACAGTGTTCATGTAATCCGCGGCGCTCCGATTTTTTTAGACGCCTAAGACTTCACGGGTTGCAGGGAAAGACCGACCGCAGCGCCTATGGAGCCCCTTGATTGCCCCCCCGCCTGGCCGGTCCCCTGGCTGCCCTTGCGGCAGATCAGGTCCCCTGAAACCTCCCCCCGACTGCGTGACCCTTGGTCGCCTGCGCGAACACAAGATCTTGTGTCGGGGTCAAAAGACTAATGACGGCTTCCGGGTGCGTCAAGATTCCGGCCTGGATTTTGTCATGTCGCTTTTATTGTGCCTTTTCAGATAATTACAAGGTTATCGGCTGTAACTTCCGCGACATTTTTTCCATAAGTGTGACCCCCGACACAGGACGCCCCAATCCCAATATATTGTGCTCAGGCGGAGCACAGGTTTTTCACAGGCTACGCACAGCAGACCCACCTTGAGCCTGACCACAAAGGCTTGAGCGGAGCGATATTCTTCACTCCGCTGGCTATTTTTTGACCACCACAGCGGGCCAGGGTTTAGCGCCGGGCGCCGGTGCGTACGGCACGGCCCCGCTTTCCGCGCGCTGTGCCCGCGGCTTGAAATTGCCCTCTTGAAATTCCCCTCTTGAAACGCGCACGCCTTAGCCGCACATCGGAGGCACGCGCACCTTGCGCCCAATTTTTCAACTTCCTTTCAAACTTGGATTCCAAACAGGAGAGTTTTATGACCCTAGTACGTTATGAGCCGTGGGCGCTCGTGAGCCGCTTTCAGCAGCAGCTCGATCGTGCCCTCGGCGAGAGCACTGCCAGCGTCAGCTGGATTCCGCACGTCGACATTCACGAGGAAGCCGAGCGCTTCGTCGTAGTGGCCGACCTGCCGGGTGTCGACAAGAACGACATCGAAATCACCGCTGAGAAGGGCGTGCTGACCGTCAAGGGCGAGCGCCGCTCGGAGAAGAAGTCCTCGAAGGACGGCTTCGAGAGCGTCGAGCGTGCCACCGGCACGTTCCTGCGCCGCTTCACGCTCCCCGAGAGTGCCGACGCCGAGCAGATCAAGGCGACGCACGTCAACGGGGTGCTCGAGGTGAGCATTCCGAAGCGCCCGCAGGAGCAGCCGCGGCGCATCAGCGTCCAGGCCGCCTGAGGGCCCTTCCAGACAACGCCGGTGCCGCGTGAAGCGGCACCGGCGGTCGCTTTTTACTTTATTCGCTCCACTTCTGCGGCTCGGCATTGCGCCGTGTAACCCTTTAGTTTCGCAACTCCTGACTTGCGCACCGTCGCGCCTGCTTCGGGCTAAACTTCGTCCCCCCATGAAGTGCGCGGCCCTCATCCTCACCGTGATGCTCAGCGCCAGCGGACCCTTGCTGGCGGCCATACCGCCCGCGGTCGGTGACACACCGGTGCCGACGCTCGCGCCCATGATCAAGCGGGTCTCGCCGGCGGTGGTCAACATCGCCACCCGCGGCACAATTCGCGAGCGCGGCCCGCAGAATCCGCTGCTCGATGACCCGTTCTTCCGCCGTTTCTTCGACGTGCCGCCCGACACCGGGCCGCGCGAGCGGCCGTTCCAGAGCGCCGGCTCCGGCGTCATCTTCGATGCCAAGAACGGCTACATCGTCACCAACGCGCACGTGGTGGAGAACGCCAACGAGATCACCGTGACGCTGCAGGACGGGCGCGACCTCAAGGCCGAGGTGATCGGCAGCGATGCGCCCTCCGATGTCGCCGTGCTCAAGGTAAAGCCGGAAGGCCTGTCGCAGATCCCGCTCGGCGATTCCTCCAAGGCCGAGGTGGGCGATTTCGTGGTGGCCATCGGCAACCCCTTCGGTCTGCAACACACGGTCACCTCCGGGATCATCAGCGGCCTGTCGCGCTCGGGAATCAACCCGGACGGCTACGAGGACTTCATCCAGACCGATGCCTCCATCAACCCCGGCAACTCCGGCGGTGCGTTGGTCAACCTGCGCGGCGAACTGATCGGCATCAACACCGCGATCCTCTCGCGCAGCGGCGGCAACATCGGCATCGGCTTCGCCATCCCGGTGAACATGGCGCACAGCGTGATGGACCAGCTGATCCGCTTCGGCTCGGTGAAGCGCGGCCAGCTGGGCGTCAGCATGTACACCGTCACCCCGGACATCGCCCACTCACTCGGCCTGCCGAACGCGGTCGGCGCGCTGGTGTCGCAGGTGGTAGAGGGCTCGCCCGCCGAGAAGGCCGGCGTGCGCACCGGCGATGTGATCACTTCCGTCAACGGTCAGCCGGTCAAATCCAACAGCGAGCTGCGTAATACCATCGGCCTGCTGCGGGTCGGCGACCGGGTCGACATCGGCCTGGTGCGCGACGGCAAGCCGCTCAAGGTGACCGCGGTAATCGCCGACAGCAGCGGTGAGCTGAGCGGTGGGCCGGCGAGCATCCACAAGAGCTTCGAAGGCGCCGCTCTCGCCGACGCGCCGGATTCCGGTGGCGCGCTGGTGCGCAGCGTCGAGCCCGGCAGCGCCGCCGCTCAGGCTGGCCTGCGCGCCGATGACCTCATCGTCGGGGCCAACCGCGGCAAAGTCGCCAACCTGCACGAGCTGCGCGAGCGCGCCAAGGGCGCGGCTGTGCTGGTGCTGGAGGTACGCCGCGGCAACAGTGTGCTGCTCATCCCGCTGAAGTAAAGTGTCGCTGCGGCCCGCGGGCTCATGGGTGCCGCGGTCCATGAGGGAGTGAGCGTGAACGTCTGCGTGCTTGGAGGCAGCGGGTTTGTCGGCACGGAGCTGGTGACCCGACTGGTGTACGCGGGCCACTGGGTGCGCGTGCCGACGCGCAGCCTCGCGCACTGCGACCGGCTGCGCGTGCTCGACACCGCGGAGCTGCGCGTCGCCAACGTGCACGAGCCGCGCATCCTCAGCCAGCTGTTCGCCGACTGCGAGACGGTCGTCAACCTCATCGGCATCCTCAATCCCAGCGGCAGTGCGACTTTCGACAGCGTGCACACGGCGCTGGCCGGCAAGGTGCTGCAGGCGGCCCGTGCCGCCGGCGTGCGCCGCCTGTTGCACATGAGCGCGCTCGGCGCCGACGAGCAGGGCCCGAGTCGCTATCTGCGCTCCAAGGGCGCGGCCGAGGCGCTACTGCGCAGCGCGGCGCACATGGACTCCCTGCACCCGGCCGTGACCATCTTCCGCCCCTCGGTGATCTTCGGCGCGTATGACTCGCTCACCAACCGCTTTGCGCAGCTGCTGCGCCTGTCGGCAGGCCTCCTGCCGCTGGCGCGCCCCGGGGCGCGCTTCGCACCCATCAGCGTGGCGGACGTGACGGAAGCGTTCATGCGTGTGCTGGCCGCACCGCCGGCGAGCGGCAGCTACGAGCTGTGCGGCCCGCAGGTGATGACGCTGGAGGAGATCGTGCGGCTCAGCGCGCGCGTGGCGCAGCTGCCGTGTCACATCCTGCCGCTGCCGGATATGTTGGGGCGGCTGCAGGCGGCACTGCTTGGCCTGCTGCCCGGCGCGCCCTTCTCGCTCGACAATT
>Ga0070731_10004242_pt1 | contig 12448 bp, 10 predicted proteins | sample Coa_R1_2_FD_66448 | JGI IMG/M metagenome (GOLD analysis project Ga0070731, IMG submission 66448) | Surface soil microbial communities from Centralia Pennsylvania, which are recovering from an underground coalmine fire - Coalmine... | ecosystem: Environmental > Terrestrial > Soil > Unclassified ... | reverse complement strand
ATCGTTCTGATCGCAGCGACGATCATTATTTACCAGCAAATGCAATACGTAAATAAGAAGGACATGGGTTTTGACAAGGATAAGCTGGTCGTGATCGATATCAACAGTGGCGCCGTACGCCGGAGTGCTGCAACTGTGAGACACGAATTTGCCAAGCTTTCGCAGGTTCGTTCGGTATCCCAGTCGTCGATGGTTCCTGGAGAATGGAAAACGATCCCTTCTGTTAAAGTAAATACAGACAATAGCAGACCGACCAGTGGAAAGGACATGTTTTATTTCGGCGTGGATGGTCAATTTCTTTCAACTTATAATATTAAATTGTTAAAAGGAAGGAATTTTTTTTCATCCGGCAATGCAGATTCTTCTGCCGTGCTGATTAATGAAACAGCAGCAAAAGAGCTGGGGATAACGGACGCCTTGGGCCAGCCGATAACAATTCTGTCTGCGAAATTCGGCGGCGACACAAGGACTGCAGTTGAGAAACCTTTTACCGTAACGGTTGCAGGGATAGTCAAAGATTTCAATTTTCAATCTTTACATGAGCCACTTGCTCCTATGGTGATGGGATTTCAAAAAAGTATCGGTGCCAGTTTTGGTTATTTTACCGTGAAATTCACGGGCGGCGATATCGATGTCACCATGCAAAAATTGAATGGAGTTCTGCGCAGTATAGACCAGGATCATTTGTTCGAATATCATTTTCTGGATAAGCAATGGGACCTGCTTTATCGCGATGATCAAATAAGGCAAACTATTTTTCTTGTTGTGGCGCTGCTCGCTATTTTTATTGCGGCTTTGGGATTATTAGGCCTTACCATATACGAAGCGGAACATCGTGTCAAAGAGATCGGTATCCGCAAAGTTTTAGGTGCAAGTGTCAGTGGGGTCATGCTGATGCTTTCAAAAGATTTTTTAAAGCTGGTGCTTATTTCGGTGGTGATCGCAGTTCCAATCGCATGGTATTTTATGAATAGATGGCTCGAGGACTTTGCTTACAGGATAAAGATCAACTGGTCTGTCTTTGTTTTGTCTGGCATCATGGCCATCATCATTGCTCTGGCAACAATCTGTTTACAGGTGGCTAAAGCAGCGGTGGCTAATCCTGTGAAATGTCTCCGGGCGGATTAATTGTCTGAAGACCGATAAACGTTGTTTTGAGCCAGCAGGCTCCGCCACGCAATTTTAAAGTGTGCTTTTAGCGGGTGATTATTTCTCATCGCAAAAAATATCTGTGCACGCAGATTGGCTGCAAATCTTTTGATCGGTCTGCAAATGTTCGAATGGAGTAAAATCTGACATTAAGGGAGGAAATATTTCCTACTGAATGGGTCTGGAATAGGAAATGTAGATTTTCCTTGTCCTATGTCTTTTTTTTCGCTTGGAAATCTGTGGAGTCTCCGTCTGGCTCACGAACTGCGCACACGAAGATGGCCATTTTGCATCGGTTGTCTTAAATAAATAAGCTAGATCGGCAACGACACGATGAATTCAGCGAATTTCCCTTCTTCACTCACCACTGTTATTTCCCCTCGATGGGCTTTAATAATATCATAACTTAATGATAACCCAAGCCCCGTTCCCTGGCCTGTGGGTTTGGTCGTAAAGAATGGCTGGAAGATCTTGCTCGAAATGCTATTCGGAATTCCTATGCCATTGTCCCTGACGCTGATGGTCACGCGGTCTTCCAGTCTATTGGTGGTAACGGAGACGATCGGTTCGAAAAGGTCCCCCAATGATTTTCTTTTTGCGTTGACAGAATAAAAGGCGTTGTTATATAAGTTAAGAAAGACCCTGCCCAAATCCTGGGGCACCACGCTGAGGCTGCCAAGACTTTCATCATAATCGGTTTTTATGGTCGGGTTAAAATCCTTATTCTTTGCCTGAACGCCATGCAGGGCCAGCTTAAGGTTTTCTTCAGCCAGCGCGTTGAAATTTGTCTGCTCTTTTTGCCCCGTTCCCGTTCGGGTATGCTGGAGCATTCCTTTTACAATGGATTCTGCGCGTTTGCCGTGGTGATTTATTTTTTCTTCGTTAGATTCAATGTCGTCAGCAATCGCATTCATTTCGTGCGTGTCCGACTGATCGATCGCGCTTCGCATTTCCTTAATCAGTTCCCGGTTTATTTCAGAAAAGTTGTTCACGAAGTTCAAAGGGTTCTGAATTTCATGGGCGATGCCGGCAGTTAGTTCGCCCAGAGACGCCATTTTTTCCGACTGGATCAGAAGCGCCTGCGATGCTTTCAATTCCTTATATGCCCGCTCAATTTCTTTTGCATGCTCGAGTTCCTTTTCTTTTGTCTTTTCTCTTTCCCTTGCAATAATTCTCTCTCGTCTTACCCGGTCCGCCAGCAGCAATGCGGCCAGTAGGCAAATTCCGTAGAAACTGTAGGCCCACCAGGTCCTGTACCAGGGCGGCAGAACCCGGAAATCATACGAGGACGCGCTCCAGACTCCGTAAGGACTCAGCGCTTTAATTCTGAAATGATAATCGCCTTCAGGGATATGCCCAAAAACTGCCCTTGTGCCATTTGAAAGCGAAGTCCAGTCATCGTCATACCCTTCCAGTTTTTCCTGGTATCGGACTTGTCTTGGCATCGCAGGCTCTGTCGCTGCATACTCAATGGTGATGTTATTGGCACTATGGGGAAGAACCAGGTTGGTAGGAACAGGGTAAAATCTTTCGACACTGTCGAAACGAACCGCAGAATATCTTTTTCGAATGCTATCCAGGACATGAGAGGTTTGCAGCGCCCCAAAGGTTGTCATCATTTCATTGACGCCAGCCATGCTGTCCGGCAGGCTGCGAGGCCTGCCCTTGTAAAGAAGGTCGTTCCAACAAAGTGATTCATTGTTTACCTTGATCTGCAGGATTTGGATTTTAAGTGGTTGGGAATTCTTGTTGATGGCGTCATAATTAAAGCGAATTAATTTATTGTCGCCACAACCCGCCCAAACGATGCCTTTATTGTCCACAAAAAGACTATTGTAATTGATGTCTTTGATCGGATAACCCGAATTGTTGTCAAAAACTTTGAATTCCGTGGTTCCGGAAGCGGGATTTACGAAATGGTCCGAGGGCAGCACTGACAGACCCAGGTTTGTTCCAAACCATATCAAATTTCTGGTCCTGTCTTCGGCGATGGCACTTACCGCATTGTCAGGAAGACCCTGCGTTGTATTGTAATTGGTGAAAGAGTTTCCGTCATACCTGGTAATGCCGCCGCCACCTGTTCCAAACCAGATATTGCCATACTTATCCTGAATAACTGAATAAACTGTATTTGCTGCCAAGCCCTGTGCTTTCGTAAAATTGGTAAAGACCTCGCCGTTAAACCTGCTCACGCCGTCGCCGGTTGCGAACCAAATGTTCCCGGATTTGTCTTGCATCATGCTGTATATCGTATTCCCTGCAAGCCCTTGTGCCTTGGTATAGTTGGTAAAACCCTTCCCATCAAATTTGCTAACGCCGACGTCGTGGCTGCCAAACCAAAGGTTGCCTACCCGGTCTTCAAGCATGCTCCAAATGTTGTTGCCTGCAAGCCCGTTTTTCTTTGAGTAATTGGTAAAGGAGATTTTGTCAAACCGGCTCACCCCGCCTCCCAGGGTGCTAAACCAAATGCATCCCTTGCTGTCTTCTATCACACTGACAACTGAATTGTCCGGAAGCCCCTGCTCAGTCGAATAGGTAGTGAAAACGTTATTCTCGAGTTTGCTCGCTCCGTCGATATCGGTTCCAAACCACATGGTGCCTGACTTTTCCTGGAGGATATGGTAGATCTGGTTTTCCGGAAGACCCTTAGCCACCGTATAGTCTTCAATTGTACCGCCATCATACCTGCTCAGACCACCACCAATGGTTCCAAACCAGCAATTTCCTGCTTTATCAATCGTCGCTGTCTGAATGATATTGGAAGGCAAACCCTGCGCGGTTGAATAATTAATAAATCTTTTTCCATCATAACGGCTCAGTCCCTTCGTATAGGTGCCGATCCACATTTGACCAAACCGGTCCGCCACAATGCATAATGTTTGGTCGAAGGCCAAACCTTGGGCCGTCGTAAAATTGGTAAATTTTGTCCCGTCGAATCTGGAAACGCCATTATAAGTTGCAAACCAGATAAATCCCGTCGTGTCCTGTGCAATTCCATAAACGCGATTGTCAACAAGCCCCTGCCTCATCGAGTAGTTCACAAATTGTTTTCCGTCAAATCTGCTTGCACCCGTTTGGCTTCCAAACCAGAGGTTTCCTGACTTGTCCTGGAAAACGCAGTTGATGGTATTGCCTGCAAGCCCATCAGCGATCGTATAGTTAAAGAAGCGTTTTCCGTCAAAACGGCTGAGTCCGCCCAATGTGCCGATCCAGATAGCCCCAGACATGTCTCTGAAAATGGAATTTATCGTGTTGCTGATAAGCCCATTTGAGCTATTCAGGTTCCTGAAGCTCTTACCGTCGTATACGCTAATGCCGTTTTCTTCGGTGCCAATCCACATGTTGCCAGCCTGATCCTGGGTAATGCCATTGATCCTGTTGTCCGCGAGCCCTTGAGCAGTGGCAAAACTGGTAAATCCGTGGCCATCATACCGGCAAATACCTGCACCAAATGTTCCAAACCAGAGATTTCCGTCGCTGTCGGTATAGCTGCAACTGATTTCGCTTAACGGAAGACCCTGCTCGGTGCCGTAATTGGTAAAGACCGGAGTTCCACCGAATGTCGAGTCTGCTTGAACAAACGGTTTGCCCGCACGAACTTTCAGAGGTTGGTTGCCTGCATCGAGGTAGGTCGTTGTGGCCGCGGCTTTTTTTTCCGGGAGGAGAAAAGGCGCATCACTCTTGCCTGGAGGTCTCACATGCTCATCCTCGGCGTTCTGACCTTGACGGCAGGAACTGAGCAGGAAACCAACGCAGGAAACAATATTCAGGTACACGGCAATGCCGGATGAAAAAGATCTGAGCATCAGGTTGCCAACGGCATTTTATTTTGAATGAATCGAGGTCACTTTTTGGATTTCAGTCAGGTTTTGTTCAATCGACGGATAAAACTGATTCTGCTATTGATTCATGACGATGAGAAAGTTTCTTTCGAATGGCCCGGAGAGTTGCTGGCTAAATCACTGAGGCGATTCACCCTGAATGTATCTTGCTGGGGATGATCAGCGAGTTCCTTTTTGATCCTCCGGATCTCGTAAGGTTGCGCAAGGGCGATAATTGCGCCGAATAAAAAGGCGGCCAACAGGATGAGTTTTCTCATGTTTCGGTTTGGTGTTATACCCAATGATCGAATTCAATTCAATGTGGTTCTTAGCCAGGTAAGGAGATCATAAATGTAGAAATTTTTCCTTCCTCACTAACAACTGTTATTTGTCCTGCGTGCGCTTTCACCAAGTCATAACGCAAACTCAAACATCATCCGGTTCCCCGCCCGCTCGGCTTCGTTGATTGTGCGAGGCCGGGAATGCTCCAGATGATGGCTGCAAAGAGGACCAGAAAGCGAGTCCTGATTTTCATTGGTTGAGTGAGTATATCCAATGTCGCGCGGCCTTATAATGCATCTCAAAAAAAGCCAGCCATTGCTAATTCTGCGACTGCAGCCATTTTATGGTTTTTTCCGGATCAACAATGCTCCAGGAATGCGGGTGCCTGCTATTTCCGGGTTGCCGAAAACCTTTGCCGGTGGTGGTTACCAGGATAGCCTGCTGATTTCCCAATTTTTGCAGTTCATTGATCATTGCGGCCTGGTCGGCTATATTGATAAACGAGAAATCATATCCTCTTTGACTAAGCCACCATTGAATGTCCGGCTCGGAAATGATCATGACAGGTGTTCGTGCAAGAGGCTTTATCGCAGTTTGTGTCGTGTCGGAATAAGAATATGGTGAATCGGTATAATAGTTTGCCCGGATTGTTTCGGGGCTCCCTCCCATTTCTTTTCTGATTCTGTCGATCATATAGGTTACCTCCGCATTGCCTTTGGAGGGATCCGTCAGCCTGACCACCCTTTTAGCAGCAAAGTAATAGCGTTCCCAATCGAGCGGCGGGTCAACCGCAAATACCGCTTTAGGTTTAACCGGATAATTTTTTTGGACCGCCAGCTCGGCATACTTGACCACGCAGGTGCCCCCGATCGAAAATCCACCGATATAAAAGGCCTTTCCCTTTAACTGGTATTTTGAGACAACCCCTTCTATCATTTCTTTCAACGATTGTTGCGAAGCTTTATCGCTTCCAAAGTAAAGTGGGCCCGTTTTTAAGATCGGCATGATGGTCAGTATCCCCAATTCTGAAGCGCGTCTTGGCAAATCCGTTTGTACAAGGATATTCTGGAGAGAATAATTTTCAAAACCGTCCAGTAAAAACATGAATGCATCGATTCGCCCGCTTTCTGGGGCGACTGCGATGTACATATTTGCCGAGCTATCGCGTGCGTCCAAATAAACTTTCTCGATTTTTTGCCCAAATGACAGCTGGCAGACGAAGAGGGTGAGAACCAGGTAAACGTTCTTCTGCATATTAAGGATTTTCACGATGCCGTATGAATTCACTCATTTATTCTTAATGATCGACAGGTCATATTGATGATAGTCTGAACCGTCTAAGCGCATGATACCAAATTTGTACCCTTCGACGTTCATTCGAAAGCGTCCAACATCAGACTCTTCGACGTTGAACACTGCGATACTCTGTTTGTCCGGAGAAACTTCCGCAGACATCACGTCTTTGTGGATCTTTTTCACTTTACCGGTTGCCATATTCAACGAATACAAGTTGTAATCTGAAATGTAAATAACGGTGGAGTCGTTGGCCAGCCTTACATCGCGGCATCGCTCAATTCTCGTCTTTATTATTGTAGATTCATTCTTGTGAAGGTCATACAGGTAAATGGAAGTAGTATTTTCTACGGTGTAGGCGTCTCTTGCATCAAAGCAATGGTAAAGGAAGTGATCCCCACCGCTGCTAAAGCCATCCACCGTACATGCAAACCCCGGTTGCAAATCCAGTGGCTGGAGCGCTTTTGTTTTCAGATCGATCAGGGTCAAAACAAAATTCGGGACCCTGACCGTTTTGCAAATGATTTGGCTGCCGTCTGGCGACCACATTGGAAAGCTGTTGTTAAAGGCCAGATCAGTCATCCTCATCGGGTTTGTACCATCAGTATCCATTAAATATATCTGGGCAGTCCCGTCACGATCAGAATGGATCGCAATTTTATCTCCTTTGGGCGACCATCGAGGATCAAACTCATTAACTAAGGACTTCGTCAGGTTGATTGGATTGGAACCATCTTTATTCATCGTGTAGACCTGGCGGGGTGCGTTTCCGGTTGCTTGTGAAATGAAAATGATCTTTTGGCCGTTGGGTGAAAATGATGGCTCAAAATTATCGGTGTCATCAGATGTTAACCTTGTAAATTGCGATCCGTCTTTATTGATCGCACATATTTGAGTCCTGTCGTGACCCTTCTTGCTAAAGACCAATTGACTCCCGTCAGGCGACCACCTTATTTGACACCAGGCCGTCACGGGTATTAATACGGCCCCGGACAGTAAAAATCTCGACAAAGATCTAATAGGCATATAACGAAGTTTATCTCTCCCTTTTTCTATTCAGAAACTTCCCGGATAAGCACTAATCCAAGATAATTTAAAAATGCAAAAATTATTTCGGGTGGGAATTTTTCTCAATATCGTCTTGGACCTGACAATATCATCCAATATTTCACCGGAATAATTATCTTGTAATCCTGACCACAAATAAAACCCAAGGCTGGCAGTGAGTGGGGGAAATTGCCTCAAACCGAAGCGCCAAGCGATCAAAATTCGAAATAAAAATGGAAGTCCATCATCATCCGAACGTAGAAAAGAAAGGTTTCAAAGAATATTTTCTTGAATTCTTAATGCTGTTCTTGGCCGTTTCGCTTGGTTTTTTCGCAGAAAATATACGCGAAAAAATATCTGAGGATTCCAAAGCAAGGGAACTGGCGGAAAGCCTGTACCAGGAAATATACGCTGATTCAGTCAACATGCAGGTTAAAATCAATTTGCGACTGGAGAAAGAAGGGCAAATGCTTTATTTTAAGCGATATGTTTTGGATAGCAATCTGACCGAGTTGCCTGAGAAATTTTTTCCCAGTTTCACTTGGATGGGGGTTTTAACCTCAAGCTCGCTTTTTGAGCCCAACGACGGCATTTTGAGCCAATTGAGAAACTCCGGATCGCTTCGTTATTTTAAAAGTACCTATTTGCAGGATTGTATAAGCCGCATCAGTGTTGCGATTCAGAATGCCAAAGAGAGGAATGCCCAGGAATATCTTTTCGTCGAACAGTTCATGAGACCCTTTGTGTTAAAATATTACGACTTTAACTGGATGGATGATTTCACGCAGGAAGGGAAATTAAGCCTTCTTGAAGCACTGAAACAGCAGAATTATCATTCTAAAGTAAAGCCAGCCATACAAAACATGCCCGATTTCAAGCGCAAAGAAGTTGCTGGCTTAATCGCATACTACCTTGTGGTTGTCAGGTCGACAAGACAGATCCATTATAAAGCATATGTCGAAAAAAATCATGAACTCCTTGAAGCGCTGAGGAGCCAATACGGATTTACAAGCGAACAAAAAACGACGCATAACAATTGACCTTGGTTATTTTCTCGCCTTACACCGAAGCCAAATAATCAAAGCTTTTTTTCAAAGCTATTTCCGGATGATCCACCATATCCTGTTCAACAATAAAATGCTTAACACCGCATTCTTTGGCTTTTGGGAGTATGGTTTTCAAATCGATCACACCATTACCTGCAGTCGTCATGTAAGGAAACAACTCAATCCATTGTTTTGGATCGCCGCCATCGCCCGAAAAATGAACCTTCTTCGACATATCCTTGACATGCATCAGTCGATAGCGATTCTTGTACGTTTCCAGGAGCTTTATGGGGTCCGCACCGCCAGCGGTCGTCCAATACAAGTCCATTTCGAGAAAAACCAGTGAAGGGTCGGTGCCATTCAAAATGAATTGCAGGGGGAATTTCCCATTGGTTACTTTCAAGCCATAACCATGATTATGATAGGCGAATTTTACTCCGGCCTTTTTAGCTGCTTCGCCAATTTTGTTAAATGCATCCGCCATCTGCTTATAGTCATCCAAGGTTTTCCTCTTTGCTTCTGGAATTGCTGGCAGAGTAACAAATTCTGCCCCCAGCACATGTGCAGCCACGGCCAATTGATCCATTCCTTCTTGCAGCGTATCCAAATCAGTATGCATGGAAGGCACAGTCAAATTATTTTGCTTCATCAGGGCTTTTACTTCAGCCGCCGTATGACCAAAAAAGCCACTACCCTTAAAGCCAAGTGAAGGGGTAACGGAATCCCACGATTTCTTTGCAGCATCCGTACTAAAGGGATATGGTCCATACAGTTCAACTTCCCTATAACCAATATTAGACAGCATTTTCAGTGCCCCTTCAAAATCGTTATCGAGCATTTTAGGTAGCGAAAAAAACTGAATGCCGACTTTCTCAATAAGTCTTGATGCTCCGAATACTTCTGATGAAAGCAAAAGACTTGCAGTTGATAATACGGCGGATTGCTTTACAAAATCTCTTCTTTTCATTGTGGCAAATTATTGTGTGAAAAATGATCTCGCAACGACAAATGTATCAAATCATTCATATGCTTGAACAATAGTGGTTTCTGCGCCGCGAGCGCCTTCCAATACCAGCAGTTCGAACTTTTTCAAAAAAAGTATCCAAATCCTGTCCAAATCACTTCCGCCTCTTCGTCTTTACCTCAAAATTAAACATCATGAAAGAGTATTTATTATTATTGCGTGGCGGCATTCCCATGACCAGCAAAACAGAAGCTGAACAAAAATCCGAACTGCAAGCCTGGGGCGCATACATGGGCGGCCTTCAGCAAAAGGGACTGCTGGTAGGAGGATTACCCCTGGTTCACGGCGGCAAAACTGTCTCTGCAAAGAAGACAACCAGCGAACCCGTTGCATCTTCCACGGAGGGCATCGTAGGAGGATACCTGATCATCAAAGCGGATTCTCTGGATGCCGCCGCAGGTATCGCCAAATCATGTCCTCATGTTGACAATGAGGGCAATATCGAGGTGCGCGAAATGGCGCCCATGCCGGCCATGTAACTTAGCAGGCACTCCGAGAGAACATCCAAAAGGTAATAGAGAATTCATCCTAGCTTTGATCACGTGAATCCCAAATCAACTACTTTAAGAACAAAATAAAAATTAATACCATGAAAGAGTATCTCATGCTTTTCAGAAGCTATAACATGGCGGACAATCCGCCCACGCCGGAACAGGCGCAAAAAATGCTGAGCACATGGCAAAGCTGGATCCAAAGCGTTGCACGTGACGGTCATTATGTTGGCACCAACCGACTACACGGAGAATCCAAGACCGTTTTTGCTGACAATGTCGTTAAGGACGGCCCATTTGCCGAAGGAAAGGAAGTTGTCGGTGGGTATTTGCTCGTGAGCGCCGCATCAATTGATGATGCAGTAGAAATTGCCAAGGGATGCCCCATCTATGGCGTCGGCGGGAGCGTCGAACTAAGGGAAGTGCTCTCCATAGACAGCGACGTCCGTTCAAAGACTTTTTTGGCTCCCCTTGAGTACGCTTAAAGATGAACGAATATTTATTATTGTTCAGGGGTGGGGAGACCGATCGCAAAGAACAAACGGCCGAACAATGGCAGGCACATATGTACCGATGGGTGCAATGGATGAACGGGCTCCAGCAACAGGGGCTGTTGCTAGGCGCCCAGCCGCTCAGCTCCACTGGCAAGCAGGTTACTGGGAATAGAAAAGCGGTCGTTGACGGCCCATATGTGCAGGCCGGCGAAGCTGTCGCCGGGTACCTGATGTGTCGCGCAGGGTCATACAACGAAGCTGTCGGTATTGCCAATGGTTGCCCCATCCTTGAATTTGAAAATGGGAAAGTCGAGGTGCGTGAAATCCAGGAATTGAAAATGTAAGAATGGAATTGTCCGCCGATATCCGCAGCCTGGCAGATCGCCTTTTCCGCCAGGAGTCTGGTAGGCTGGTGGCGTTGCTGACAAGGATATTTGGTACCGAGAATTTGCAGACTGCGGAAGACGTGGTTCAGCAAACCTTTCTCCAGGCGCTCGACCATTGGCGATCTGGAAATATTCCCGACAATCCGTCGGGTTGGTTATTCCAGGTAGCAAGGAACAAAGCGATTGACGTTCTTAGGAAAAATCGTCATTCGAACCAATATGATTTCTCGGACGACGGACGGGTGCTTCTTAAGTCCGAGTATACTCTCGAGGTTACCATCGATAATCTTTTCAAAGAAGAGCTGGTCAGGGATGACCAGCTGCGAATGATGTTTGTCTGCTGCCAACCTGGTATCTCGCAGGAAAACCAAATGACGCTAATTTTGAAAACGCTTTGCGGTTTTTCCGCCCAGGAGATCGCCAAAGCGTTTCTTACTTCTGAAGATACCATTTACAAACGGCTCTATCGCACCAGGGAATTTTTCAGGCAGCATAAAGTTCCCTTCACAATACCTTCCGCCGACGAGCTGAAGAGCCGCACGCGAACCGTCCTGAGCGCGATTTATCTCTTATTTAATGAAGGCTATTATTCTACCACCAGCGAACAGCTCATCCGATTTGATTTAATCTTCGAAGCAATGACCCTCTGCCGGCTGCTTACGGAAAGCCAGCATACCTATCTGCCGGAGGTTTTTGCGTTGATGGCCCAGATGTGCTTCCATGCCGCGCGCAGCGAGAGCCGTCTCAGCAAAGAGGGGGAAATCATTCTACTTCCAGACCAGAATCGTTCCTTATGGGACAGGAGTCTTATTGCCAGTGGTTATGATTATATGATTCGCGCCTCTTTCGGGAACGCGATTACCTCTTACCATATTGAAGCGGCAATAGCATACGAACATTGCAAGGCCCCGAGCTATTCCGAAACCAATTGGAAGCTGATCCTCGACTATTATTCCTGGATATGCATTTACTACCCTTCCCCGATAGCCGAATTAAATCGGGTGGTAGCCGTCCTGCAAGTGGAGGGACCGAACCCAGCGCTCGAGGAGATCGAAAAAATAAAAAGTAACAAACAGCTGGAGTCGTATTATTTATTCTACAGCATTCTCGGCGAGATCTACCAGAAATTGCAAAACAGATCTCAAGCCGTGAAATGTCTTGAAAAAGCAATTGGTCTCGCACCTTCTGAATTGGAGAAAAAAGTGCTGAGGAAAAAACTGGACCAGGCTTGAATGTGCCCATTTCGTCAACGGTTTTTGGTTTTTCTCTATTCTGACCACACGGCCGAAATCGGCGGAGCCTGCAAATTTTCTCCAAAGCCTCCATCTTAAAGCAATATTCCAAATTGGAATTTTGACCTAGCGAATAAATTACAAACCCAAGATCAAAATCATTCCACCTTCAAACTTTCCACC
>Ga0070731_10004241_pt1 | contig 12449 bp, 14 predicted proteins | sample Coa_R1_2_FD_66448 | JGI IMG/M metagenome (GOLD analysis project Ga0070731, IMG submission 66448) | Surface soil microbial communities from Centralia Pennsylvania, which are recovering from an underground coalmine fire - Coalmine... | ecosystem: Environmental > Terrestrial > Soil > Unclassified ... | reverse complement strand
ACGGGTGGAGCCGGGTCTCGCGGACCAGGGCGCGCAGGGCCGGCGTTCGGCGCAGCCGGCGCAGGCGGACGGGCAGGGCGGCAGCGCCGCCCGTCGCCGTCCCCGGATCCGTTCGCGATTCCAGGTCGAGGGTCATCGTCAGGCCTCCACGGGCACGGCTGGGAGCTTCGCAACCGCGCCCAGCGCGGTCACGACGGCAGTGGCGAGGGCATCGGGTTCGGGCGTGAGCGCGACGGCGAGGACGGTGAAGCCGGCGGCGCGGGCGGCGTCCGCAGTTGCCGGGCCGATGCAGATTGCTGGGATCGAGCGTAGATCAACTCCGAGCGCGGCGGCCAGTTGGACCAGCCCGCGGACCGTCGAGCCACTGCTGAAGACCACGGCCGCGAACGCGCCCGCGTCGAGCGCCTCCTCGAGCGCAGTCCGCGATGACGCCGGGGCCTCGATCGTCCGATAGGCGATCACATCGTCGACCGGCGCACCGCGGTGGCGCAGCCCATCGGCCAGGGCAGTCCCGGCCAGGTCGCCCCGGACCACGAGCACGGGCCCGTCGAGGGGCAGCTCGGCCGCCATCCGGGTCGCGTCGGGCTCGCTTGGCAGGAACGCCGGTTCGATCCCCAGCCGGCGGAGGGCGGCGGCCGTCGACGCCCCGATCACCGCCCAGCGTGCCGCCCCGGGCGGCGGGCGACCGGCGGCGCGCGCCGCCTCGATCGCCCGGACCCCGTTGGTGCTCGTCACCACGATCCAGCCCGAGGGCTGGACTCGGCCGACGGCCGCCGCCAGGCCCGCTCCCGCGGGCTCGATCCGGATCTCGATCGTGGGGACGGCGACGGGCACGAAGCCCTGCGCGGCGAGCGCTGCCAACAGCGCGCCGGCCTGGTCCGCGGTGCGGGTGATAAGCACTCGCCGGCTCGCCCGGCCCGCCGCCTGCCCGAGCTCTACCGCCAGGCTGGCCGCAAGCTCGAGCCCGGCTCCGAGCGGTCCGCTGCGGCGATTCGTGACAGCCCCGGAGCCGTCGACCGCGGCCCGCCCCCCGAGCAGCTCGAGCTGACCGGCCTCGACCGTCGCGAAGGCACCGATCGGGGAACGGCAGCCGCCGCCCGACGCCTCCAGGAACGCCCGCTCCGCCTCGACCGCGGCCCGGGTCGGTTGGTGGTCGATCGCCGCGACGAGCTCGGTCGTCCGGTCGTCGGCGCGTCGAAGCTGGACGGCGATCGCGCCCTGGCCGGGGGCCGGTGGCAGCACGTCGGGCGCAAACCGCTCGGCGATCCGATCGCCCAGGCCCAGCCGGTCGAGGCCGGCGCAGGCCAGGATCAGGGCGTCGGTCTCGCCGCTGGCCAGGCGTCGCAGGCGGGTGTCGACGTTGCCGTGGAGGGGATGGACCTCGAGGTCCGGCCGGCGGGCGCGCACGAACGCGGTCCGGCGCGGGCTGTCGGTCCCCACCCGGGTCCCGGCCGGCAGGTCGGCCAGCCCGCGTTCGGGTGCCCCGTCGCGGACGACCAGGGCGTCGCGGGCGTCGGCCCGCTCGAGGTAGGCCCCGATTCGGAGCCGGCCGTTCATCTCCGTCGGGACGTCCTTGGCGCTGTGGACCGCGACGTCGACCTCGCCGTCCAGCAGCGCCCGTTCGATCGCGGCGACGAACGCGCCCTCGCCCCAGGCGGTGTCCGGGGCCCGGCGATCGCCGGCGGTCTCGACGATCACGATCCGGCTGGCGTGGCCGGCTCGACGCAGGCCATCGGCCACCTGGTCAGCCTGGATCCGGGCCAGGGCACTGCCACGTGTCCCGATCCGGATGACCTCGCCGGCGGAGCCGTCGCTCACAGGGCAAACAGGTCCCGGACCGCACGCTCATCCCGGCCGTCGGAGTCACGGCCGAGTCGCTCGAGTGGCGTCCGCAGCCAGCGCCGGGCCAGGTGGCGGGTCATGCCCTCGATTGCGTCCCGATCCTCGGGCTTGAGGTCCGGCCGGTGGCGCCAGAGCAGCTCGAGCTCGGCCATGCGCTCCCGATCCACCTGCTCCAGCAACGCCTCGGCCGTCGCCCGGCTTGCCCGGCCGGCGAGCCATGCCGAGAATGCGTCGGTCGTCTGGTCAACCAGCCGGTCCAGGCGATGGAGCGGGGCCGTGTTCGAGCCGGCCGGTTCGGCATCGGCCAGGGCCAGGGCATCGGCCGACACGAACCGGCCGGCGAGCTGCGTGCTGCAGGCCGGGTCGAGGGCCTGTGGCACGGACAGGTCAACCACGATCGCGTCGGAGTCGACCAGGCTTGCGCTGGTCGCTGAACTGATCGCCCACGGCCCGCCGAGGGCGACGATGACCGCCGCGAACGTGGTCACGCCGGCACCAGGGTCGAATGCGCCGATGCTCGCGCCCGACGCTCGGGCCAGGGCGACGCCACGCTCAGCCGAGCGGTTCGCGATCACGACCGAGGCGCCGGCATCGTTCGCCGCGCCAACGGCGAGCCGGCCCATCCGGCCGGCACCAACCACGAGGACCGCCCGACCGGCCAGGGGCCCAGTCCGCCCTTCGATGGCGGCCACGGCAACATCGGCCAGCGAGCGCGATGGGCCCTGGTGCCACGACCGCGCCCGGCGGCCGGCCTGGAGGGCGAGCGAGAAGAGCCGTTCCAGCGCCGGGTCGAGGCGAGCCGCCCGACGGGCGCCATCAACCGACTCGCGCAACTGGTGGAGGACCTGGTCCTCGCCGATGACCACCGAGTCGCGCCCAACCGCAACGGCGATCGCATGACGGGCCGCCGCGTCGCCGGGCAGGAGCTGACCGCCATCGGGCAGGCCGCTCCGGTCGGCGAGCTCGTGGGGATCCTCGACGGTGGTCCAGTAGGCCTCGACCCGATGGCATGTCTCGAGGACCAGGCCGGGACCCGGCGCTGCAGCACGAATTCGGGCCGCGAACGCTTCCCGCTCCTCGGCCGGGACGTGCCGGGCGTGGCTGACGAGGGCGACGACCTGGACCGATTCGTTCACGCCTTGGGATCCGGATGGAGCTCGTCGGCCAGGGCCAGCCCGCGCCGGCGGCGGCCGGTTGCCAGGCTGTGGCCGGTCATCGTGGCCACGAGCAGGCGATCCATCGCCCGCTCTGCGGTCTCGAGCAGGTCGCTGGTCTCGGCCGCGTCGAAGCCGCGCCGCCGGGCGGCGACCGCCAGCTCGTGGTGGAACGGCGCCCGGAAGCGCAGGAAGCCCTCGATCGTCTGGCTCAGGGACAGGCCCATGCCCGCGGCAATCCGGCCGTATTCGCCAGCGCTGGCTGAAGCTTCCTTGAGGTGGTGGGCGGCATTGTCGGGCTGGCCGGCGTCGAGGTGCTGGAGCAGGCTGCCGGCCAGCAGATGGCCGCGCTCGCGAAAGAGGACCCGCTGCTCGTCGGTCAGGGTCAGCACCCAGGGCAGCTCGGCACCCACCTCGCGGCCCGCCCGCCGGTACGATCGGGCGATCCGGCTGGGGGTCAGCCCGGAGCCGCCGAGCGCCGGACGCCGGGTGCGATCTGCCGGCAGCAGCCGCTCGAGCACGGCCCGCGAGAAGCGGCGATGGCCACCCGGCGTGGTGAAGACGTGGAGCCGTCCGGCGTCGCTCCAGCGGCGCACCGTGGCCGGGGAGACGCCGAGGACCTGGGAGGCCTCCGCCAGGCCGAGCCAGTCGCGATCAGGGGCTTCTGGACGAGCCAAAACCTACTCAAATCTACGCGAAGGTGGGCGACTCGCTCACTTTACCACTCCACCGCCGTTGGCACGGGCGGCGCGCCATCGCCGGCTGGACTGCCGCGCAGTGCCGCCCGGACGCAGGTCACGAGCTCGAAGTAGCGCGGCAGCTCGCGGGTCGCCGCCGTCCGGGGCTGGGGCAGGTCGATCTCGATCAGCTGCTCGATGCGACCCGGCCGGGCGCTCATCACAGCGACCCGGGTCGAGAGGAAGACGGCCTCGGGAATCGAATGGGTCACGAACACAACGGTGGTCGCGGTTCGCGACCAGATCCCGATCAGCTCCAGGTTGAGTCGCTCGCGGGTCATCTCGTCGAGCGCGCCGAAGGGCTCGTCCATCAGCAGCAGGCCTGGGTTCGCGGCCAGCGCCCGGGCGATCGCAACCCGCTGGGCCATGCCCCCCGAGAGCTGCCAGGGGTGGCGGTCGCCGAAGCCATCCAGCTCGACCAGGCGGAGCAGCTCGGCCGAGCGCCGGGCCCGTTCAAGCGGGGCAACGCCCATCAGCTCGAGGGGCAGCTCCACGTTGCGGGCCACCGTCCGCCAGTCCATGAGGACCGGGGCCTGGAAGACCATCCCGTAGTCGCGATCGAGCCGCGCCTGGGCCGCCCGCTTGCCGTTGACCCGGATCTCGCCGTGGGTCGGCTCGACCAGGTCGGCGATGATTCGCAGGAGGGTCGACTTGCCGCAGCCTGACGGCCCGATCAGGCTCACGAACTCGCCGGCATTGACGACCAGGTCGATCGACGCCAGGGCCTCGACCTGCTCCGACCCGGCGTCGAAGACCTTGGCGATCCCGCGAGCGAGGATGACCGGCTCGGGCCCGGCCACCGTCATCCGGCTAGGCCTGGAACGCCTGGTCGGCGATGTCCAGGGCGCCGTCGATGATCGCGAAGCCCTGGGCCAGCTCGTCCTCGCTGATCGTGAGCGGCGGGTTGGTGTGGATCGAGTTGTTCGACACCATCGTGTACAGGTGATGCGCCCGGAGGTAGCCCGCGACGGCCTTCATCTCGTCGGACGTCGCGTTGAACGCGGTCAGGGGCACGTACGGATCGCGGCTCCGGACGAGGTCCAGGATGCCGAACAGGCCCAGGTTGCGGATCGAGCCGACACTGGGGTGCTTGGCCTGGAGCGCCTCGTGGTGCTTGCGCATCACGGCACCCATCCCGGTCGTCCGCTCGAGCAGCCCGTCCTCCTCGTAGACCGAGATCGTGGCCAGCGCCGCGGCCAGGCTGACCGGGTGGCTGCTGTAGGTCAGGCCGCCGTAGTAGTAGTTCTTCTCGAAGTGCTCGGCGATGTCGTGGCGCATGGCCACGGCGCCAAGGGGCAGGTAGCTGCTGGTCAGGCCCTTGGCCATCGTCATCAGGTCGGGCACCGTGTCCCAGTGGTCGATCGCGAACCAGCGCCCCGTTCGCCCAAAGCCGGCCATCACCTCATCTGCGACCATCAGGATGTTGTTCCGGGTGCAGATCTCGCGGACGCCCTGGATGTAGCCGTCGGGCGGGATCAGGATCCCGTTGGTGCCCACGATCGTCTCCAGGAAGATCGCGGCGATCGTGTGGGCGCCCTCGTAGCGGATCACGTCCTCGAGGCCCTGGAGCGCCTCGGCGACCGGCCGGGGCTCCTTCTCGCCCCAGCGGTGGGTGTCGGGATAGCGCACGACCCCGACAATGCCCGGCTCGTTCGGCCAGCGGCGCGGGTCGCCGGTGAGGGTCATCGCCCCGAGCGTCGCCCCGTGATAGCTCCGGTAGCGAGCCAGGATCTTGTTCCGGCCGGTGACGTGCCGGGCGATCTTGATCGCGTTCTCGACGGCCTCCGCGCCGCCCAGGGTGAAGAAGACCTTGTCCATGTCGCCGGGCAGGATCTCGGCCAGCTTCTCGCCCAGGCGCGCCCGTGGCTCGGTGGCGAAGGCCGGCTGGACGTACTGGAGCTTGAGCGCCTGGGCGGTGATCGCGTCGATCACCCGGCGGTCGCCGTGGCCGATGTTGACCGACATCAGCTGGCTGTTGAAGTCGAGGATCCGGGTCCCGTCGGGGGTAGACAGCCAGACGCCTTCGGCATGGTCGATCGCGATCGGATCGAGGGCGCCCTGGGTCGACCACGAGAACAGCGTGTGCTTGCGCGAGAGACGGACGATCTCCTCGGCGGTCATGCCGGGTGCGGTCGCGATACCCATCGGTGAACCTCGGATCGGGTGGTGGCGGGCGGCGATGTGCTCCAACTATACCGACCACGCGTGACCGGGCGGCACGACGCGGCCCGTATCATCGCCGGATGGAGCGGCACTCGACCCCCCGGACCGGCGTCGCGGCAGCGGTCGCCGCAGTCGTCCTGCTGGCCGGCTGCGGCAGCAGCGCCCCGGCGGGTCCCGTGTTCGGCGGCGACCCGTGCTCGCTGATCACGATGGCCGAGCTCCAGGCGGCGATTGGCGACGCGAACGTGGCCGAGAGCCCCGAGTCGAGCACCGAGAGCAGCACCAGCTCGGGCTGCGCCTGGACGCTCGACTCGCCCAACAACCCGGTCCCCGACAACGCCAACCTGACGATCGTGTCGCCCGGTGGAGCAGCCGATTTCGCCTCCACCCGGGCCTTCCTGGAGGCGCTCCAGGGTCCCAGCCCAAGCGTGGCTCCAAGCGTGCCGTCGACCGTCGCACCCGCGGGCTCGGCGAACCCGTCGGCCAACCCATCGAGCGAGCCGGACCTCGGAATCTCACTCCAGAACGTGCCCGGTCTGGGCGATGATGCGTTCATCGGCGCAGCCGGCACCGTGTATACGATCAAGGGCGACACAGAGCTGGAGCTTCAGCTCATCGCCTTTGACGACCCGAACGTGATCCAGCACACGATCGACCTCCTCAAGAAAGCCGTCGCCCGCCTACCCTAGCCACCTGTTCGAGCCACCGACAGAAGGAGAACCGATGCCCCGAATCGTGCGCGGCGCCCTGCTCCAGGCCACCTGGACCGGCGCCAAGGAATCGATGATCCAGAAGCACGAGGCAGCGGCCCACGAGGCGTCCAAGCAGGGCGCCGGCGTGATGCTCTTCCAGGAGCTCTTCTACGGACCCTACTTCTGCCAGGTCCAGGACGCCCAGTACTACTCGTATACGGAGCTGATCCCGGACGGCCCGACGACCAAGCGGATGCAGGACCTCGCCAAGCAGACCGGGATGGTCCTGGTCGTGCCGATGTACGAGGAGGACGAGCACGCCTCGGGGATCTACTACAACACCGCCGCCGTGATCGACGCCGACGGGCGCTACCTGGGCAAGTACCGCAAGACCCACATCCCCCACGTCAAGGGCTTCTGGGAGAAGTTCTACTTCCGGCCGGGCAACCTGGGCTATCCGGTCTTCGAGACCGCCGTGGGCAAGGTCGGGGTGTACATCTGCTACGACCGCCACTTCCCCGAGGGCGCCCGGGCGCTGGGCCTCAACGGTGCCGAGATCGTGCTGATCCCGAGTGCGACCAGCCGGGGGCTCTCGGAATACCTGTGGCGGATCGAGCAGGTCAGCCATGCCGTCGCCAACGGCTACTTCGTGGGCACCATCAACCGGGTCGGGATCGAGGCCGAGCTGGGCGACGACGATTTCTACGGCCAGAGCTACTTCGTGAACCCCCGCGGCCAGTTCATCGGCGAGGTCGGCAGCGCCCATGACGAGGAGCTGATCGTCCGGGACATGGACCTCGACCTGATCACCGAGGTCCGCCAGACCTGGCAGTTCTTCCGCGACCGGCGGCCCGACGCCTACGCCGACCTGACCCGGCCCTGACCGTGAAGTTCGGGTTCACCCTCAAGCCCGACCACTCGATCGAGCGGACGCTCGCGCTCACCCGCCAGGCCGAGGCTGCCGGCTTCGACTACGGCTGGCTGTTCGACTCGCACGTCCTGTGGCGCGAGCCGTATCCACTGTTGACCCTGATGGCCGGGGCGACGAGCCGGATGCGGCTGGGGACCTGCGTGACCAACCCGGCAACCCGCGAGCCGTCGGTCACGGCCTCGGCCCTGGCCACCCTCGACGAGATCAGCGGCGGGCGGATGGACCTGGGCATCGGGCGGGGCGACTCGGCGCGGCGGGTCCTGGGCAAGCCGCCGACGACCCTGGCGACGCTCGAGGAAGCCGTCGGCGTGATTCGCGACCTGGTCGAGGGCCGGGCCGTGGAGTACGAGGGCACCGAGCTGTCGCTGCCTTGGACCGGGAGCTGGAAGCTGCCGGTGTGGATCGCCGGCTACGGGCCCCAGGCGTTGAAGATGACCGGCCGGATCGCCGATGGGGTGATCCTCCAGCTGGCCGATCCGGACCTGATCGCCTGGTTCGTGGCCCAGGTCCGGGCGGCGGCCGTGGCGGCCGGCCGATCACCGTCGGCGGTCTCGGTCCAGGCCGCGGCGCCGGCCCACTTCGGCGACCTGGCCGACTGCCGGGAGCGGACCCGCTGGTTCCCGGCCCTCGTCAGCAACCACGTGGTCGACCTCGTCAACCGCTATCCCCGCGAGGAGCTGCCGCCCGCCTTGACCGGCTACATCCAGGATCGGACGGGCTACGACTACCTCCACCACGCCGAAGTCGGCTCATCGAATGCAACGTTCGTCGGCGACGAGGTCACCGACCGGTTCTGCGTCCTGGGCTCGGTCGACGATCACATCGCCAAGCTGCGGTCACTCGCCGCGGCCGGCGTGAACCAGTTCAACATCTACCTGATGAACGGCGACGAGGAGGCCGTCCTCGAGACGTACGGACGATCGATCATTCCGGCCCTGCGCGACCTCGCGCCGGACCGGGCCTGAGGAGGGCCACGATGCGCACCCTGATCACCAACGGCACGATCGTCGGGGCGAGCGGCTCGCAGGTCGCCGACGTGCTCGTCGACGGCGAGACGATCGCGGCGATCGGCGCCGACCTGGCCGCGGCCGGGCTGACCGCGGACCAGGCGATCGACGCCACGGGGCGCTACGTGCTGCCCGGCGCGATCGACGTCCACACCCACATGGAGCTGCCCTTCGGAGGCACGTTCGCCAAGGACACCTTCGAGACCGGGACCCGTGCCGCGGCGTTCGGCGGCACGACGACGATCGTCGACTTCGCCGTCCAGTCTCGCGGTCGATCCCTGCGCGACGGGCTCGACACCTGGCACGCCAAGGCCGAGGGCAACGCCCTGATCGACTACGGCTTCCACATGATCATGAGCGACGTCAACGCCGAGACGCTCAAGGAGATGGATACCCTCGTCGCCGAGGGCGTGCCCGACTTCAAGCTGTTCACGGCCTATCCCGGCGTCTTCTACAGCGACGACGGCCAGATCTACCGGGCGATGCAGCGGACCGCCCTGAACGGCGGCCTGATCATGATCCACGCCGAGAATGGGATGGCGATCGACGTCGTGGCGGAGGACGAGGTCCGGGCCGGCCACACCGATCCCTACTACCACGGCGTGGCCCGCTACCCGATCTTCGAGGGTGAGGCGACCAACCGCACGATCCGCCTGGCCGAAGCCGCCGGCGTGCCGCTGTATATCGTCCACCTCTCGGCGCGCGAGGCGCTCAACGAGGTGCGCGCGGCGCGGAATCGCGGCAGCCGGGTCTATGCCGAGACCTGCCCCCAGTACCTGTTCCTGTCGCTCGACGACATGGGCGACGGCTTCAACGGCGCGAAGTTCGTGTGCTCGCCGCCCCTGCGCAGCGCGGATCACCAAGTCGAGCTGTGGACCGGCCTGGTCAAGGACGACCTCCAGATCGTCGCGACCGACCATTGCCCGTTCGACTTCCACGGCCAGAAGGAGCTCGGTGTGGGCGACTTCCGGAAGATCCCCAACGGCCTGCCCGGCGTCGAGGATCGGGTCGACCTGCTCCACGACGGTGGCGTGCTGGCCGGGCACATCACCCGCGAGCGTTGGGTCGAAGTGATCTCGACCGCCCCGGCCCGGATGTTCGGGCTCTATCCGCAGAAGGGCGTCGTGGCCGTCGGCTCCGACGCGGACCTGGTGGTCTACGACCCGGCCGCGAAGCACACGATCAGCGCCAAGACCCACCACATGGACGTCGACTACTCGTGCTACGAAGGTCGCTCGGTCACGGGGCGTTCCGACGTCGTCCTGTCGCGGGGCGAGGTGGTCGTGCGCGACGGCGTGTTCTCCGGGGCCAAGGGCCGGGGCAAGTTCCTGCGCCGCTCCCCGAGCACGTACGCCCGGGAGAACTAGCTCCCCGAGGGACTCCCGACCTCCATGTTGGTGATGTTGTCCGGCTGGCAGCTCGGGGCCGTCGGAGGCTGGTTGTTCACCGAGATTGCCCTCTGGCAGAGCAGGCCGACGGCATGCCGGCTGCCATCTGCGAGGTCGAAGACGACGAAGACGGTCTCCGTGCCCATGCCCCCATTGGTGCACAGGGCAAGGGTCGACCCGCTGCAGTTCTGCGGGGCGATCGCGGCCCGGACGATCTGGGCATGGGAGCCTTGGGCGTCGAGGGCGACGCTGGCCGTGGCGACTGCCGCCTGGCAGTAGTCCGGCGCGCTAACGTCCGAGCACGACCGTTCGGGTCCGAGCCAGTGGCCGTCGACGACGTGGAAGCCCGTCGGGCTGCCATACGTGGCATTGGTGAACCGCCAGGCCCCGACAATGACGGCGATCAGGACGATGCTCCCTGCGAGGGCAAACCAGTGACGCGCCATCACCCTTGGTTGGTGAGCGGGTACGGCCGGCAGTCAGGGCCCTGCGGGTCGCCGACGTCATCGACGATGATGCCGATGCCCACCGTCCGGATGCGTTCACAGATCAGGCTCACCGCCTTTCGCACCCCACCGACCAGATCGAACACGACGAAGAAGCCGGCGTACAGGCCGGCACCGGTGCAGCCGACGTACACCGTTCCGCTACAGCTTGGCTCGGCCATCGCTGCGCGGACAATCTGAATGCGGCCGGTTTCATCCTCGAGAAATCGAATGGCTGCAGCGATGGTTACTTGGCATGCGATCGGCGCTTTGGCGTTTGGACACGACGTTTCGGGACCCAGCCAGTAGCCATCAACGATGTGGAAGCCTGAGACGTTGCGATTGGGGGCGTAGGTTCCCTGCTCGGCCCCGCAACCTGCAAGGACGACAAGCAGCACGCCAACGAAAAAGAGTCCAATTCGACGGCTCATCGCCCGTTCGCCTGCCCCCGCGTACGTCAGCAGATCCGTCCAGAAACCTGATCCGGCGCTACGCGGATGTCAATGACCCGGGCGGCTAAGACCGGATCTACTCCCAGGGACCGTGGGGCTGAACCAAGAGGCGCCACAGTGAGGCGGTGACCGATGGTCCGATGAGCCAGGCATCCTGCTCGTCTAATGAGTTCGGATCGATGGCGTATATCCCGGTCGGGCGATCTCCGCCGCGGTAGTCGAGGGCGTAGACCTCGAGACCGCCGTTGCCGCCGATGGCGATGAAACCTGGGAATGCTTCACGAAAGCTCGAATGACTGATGCGGACGATCTGTTCGGCGCTCTCCAGTACGAGCCAGGTGTCACCGAACGTCCCTTCCCAGCCATCTGACCACCGAAGGAACGAGCGGAGATCTTCCGGCAGACGTCGGCCCATCTGTGCCTCGGCTTCCTCGATATCGGACTCCGATGCGCCCGGGCGCATCGACCCATTGGCGGAGGCAAGGAGCTCGATCATCGTGGTCGGTGACATGGGAGCGAGCGTACGCCCCGGCCGGTCAGGATTTCCGCCGCCAGGCGAAGAGGCGCGTCGCCCGGGCGTCGCACCAGACGAGGCCGAGCTCGGCTGGCGGGTGGGGCCGAGGACCCGCGGGCTTCGGTTCCGTCAGTGCCTTGACCCACAGGGCGGACGAGCCACGGAACTTCGAGGCGAAGAGCTCCGGGTAGCGAACGACGAGCTGGCGATTGCGCTCGACATCGCGAACGACCCAGCAGCTGAAGACCCGATGCGGACGGTCCCCGCCAACAGCGATCGCCTGCTCCGCCATTTCCGCCCGCTTGCGGTCCGTGCTCCGGACCGCCGCGCCAACGTCGCCAAACGTGTTCCAGCACTCCATCAGGATCAGGACCCGGGCGCGGTCGTCACGGAGCCCGACGTCGGTCGAGCGACTGGGATCCGGTGGTCGGGTCCGGAGCTCGAAGGTGCGGCCGTAGCCGGCTCGGCGGCCAAGTCTCATGACGAGCTCCTGGATCGCGAGATGTCCGGCGTCCGCTGGCTCCTCGCGAGCATCGCGGCGAAGCTCGATCCGCATCGGTCGATCGACGGCCAGGGCAAGGCGCTGCCACGTATCGAGGGTGTGGCTGCCGCCTCGACCCCGCTCAAGGTCACTCACGGTTGAGCGGGCCAGCCCGACCCGGGAGCCGAGCTGCGCCTGCGTAAGCCGCCTTCGCACTCGAGCCGCACGAAGGTCGCCCCCGAGCCGAGCAAGCTGTTCGAGGTTGAGTCGCACCGCCTCCGCAGCGAGTTCTGGGCGCTTGAGCTTTGCCATTCCGGGTGCATGGTCGCCAGGCGCTCTTCGCAGGGGCTAAACCGTGAATTGAGGGTGGATCAGCTCGGAAACGGAGGTCGCCGATCCGGCTCGCGCACGATCCTATGCCGCCCAACGTGTGCTCGGGAGCCTAGAGAGGCGAAGAGGCACACGTTGCGAGTCGTGCGTCCATGCATCCGGAGCGTCGGCCTGTTGGATCGGGGCGGCATCCTGGGAGCCGGAACGCCAACGAACCGCGAGCCGGCCCGCTTGGCCCGCGCGACGAGCGAACGAGCGGCAACTCCGCCGGGA
>Ga0070731_10004240_pt1 | contig 12452 bp, 9 predicted proteins | sample Coa_R1_2_FD_66448 | JGI IMG/M metagenome (GOLD analysis project Ga0070731, IMG submission 66448) | Surface soil microbial communities from Centralia Pennsylvania, which are recovering from an underground coalmine fire - Coalmine... | ecosystem: Environmental > Terrestrial > Soil > Unclassified ... | reverse complement strand
ACATCACCTACCAGCTCGAGTTCTACCGGCGCCACAGCCGCGAGGATCCGCAGGTACCGTCGTGGATGATCTTCGACGGCCGCTCGCGGCGCATGTACTTCAATGGCCCGCTGTGGCCGACGGGCTACCGGCCCGACTGGCGCCTGCCGCGCAGCTACTTCGCTTCCGGCTTCCTCACCCGGGCCAATTCCATCCGCGAGCTGGCTGCCGGCGCCGGCATCGACGCCGACGGCCTGGAAAAGACCGTGGCCGCGATGAACGAGTATGCTCGCACCGGCAAGGACCTCGAGTTCGGGCGTGGGGACGCCGAGTACGACCGCTACTATGCCGATCCGCGCATCAAGCCGAATCCGTGCCTCGCGCCGATCAGCGAAGCGCCGTTCTACGCCATGCGCATCGACCCGGGTGATTTCGGCACGCACGGGGGCCTGGTGACCAACGGCGATGCGCAGGTGCTGCGTGCGGACGGCTCGCCGATCGCCGGGCTGTACGCCGTCGGCAACTGCGCGGCGGCCATTCTGCCGCGCTACCCGGGACCGGGCTCGACGCTCGGGCCGGCGATGACCTTCGCCTGGCAGGCGGCCAAACATCTGGCGGGGAACTCCCCATGAGCGCGCCACAGCTCCTCGACCCGCAACATCTCCTGAGCGAGGCGCGCCGCAGCAGTGGACTTAAGCATTTCGATGAGCCGGACATCGAGGAGCCGCTCGCGCGCCTCACCCAGGCGCTGCGCGATGAAGCGCAGCTGACCGACATCGGGGTGCAAACCTGGCACGGGCGGCTGCTCAACACGTTGGTCACCCGGCTGCGGGCGCGCGACTGGTTCGAGCGCCACGCGGAGATCCTCGGCGAAGAGCTGCCGCCGCCGGTGGTGATCCTCGGGCTCGCGCGCACTGGCACGACGCTGCTGCATCGCCTCCTGGCCACCGATCCGCGCTTCTACGCCGCCGCCTGGTGGGAGGTGCGCTTCCCGGTGCCGACGACGCCTGCTGACATCGCCGGCACAGAGCGCATCCCGGCCGCGAAGGCCGAGGTCGCCGGGATCCTGGCGGCGATGCCGGAACTGGCCGCCATCCATCCCTGGGACGCGCTCGGTGCCGATGAGGACATCATGCTCATCGACCAGACGCTGCTGTCGACGACCGCCGAGTCGCTCGCCTGCGTGCCGAGCTACCGCAGCTGGATCCACGGTCTCGACCTGCGCCCGGCCTACCGCTATCTCATCAAGCTGATGAAGTTCCTGCAGTGGCAGAAGAAGCAGCGCGGCCAGCGCGCCGACTACTGGGTGCTGAAGACGCCCATGCACCTGGGCTACGTCGAGGTGATCGCCGAACTCATGCGCGGCGCGGTGTTCGTGCAGACCCACCGCGACCCGCTAGTCACCATGCCGTCCTTCGCCAGTTTCGTGCACATGCTGTGGGCCATGGGCAGCAACGCCGCCGACCCGTACGAGGCGGCGCGCCAGTGGTCGGCGACGCTCGAGCAGCACCTGAACCACTGCCTCGAGCAGCGACGCCACCTGCCGAACCCGTTCATCGACGTCGATTTCCGCGAGACTGTCAGCGAGCCGCAGCGCGTGGTGGAGCGCATCTACCGGCGCATCGGGCTGCCACTCACCGAGCAGACGCGCGCCGGGATCAACGCCTATATGGCGACCCATCCTCGCGAGGGTCGCCCCAAGCACGAATACACGCTCGAGGAGTTCGGCTTCACGCGCGCCGAGCTTGAGGAGCGCTTCCGCGCCTATCGCGACAAGCACATTCTTCCGTTCACGAAAACTTAAGAGGGCCTGCCGTCATGCTGCTCAAAGACAAAGTCATCATCGTTTCCGGGATTGGACCAGGGCTGGGCGTCAAGCTGGCGGTCGAAGCCGCACGCGAGGGGGCGCGGGCGCTGGCGGTCAGCGCACGCACGGCGGACAAGCTGGATGATGCCGAGAAGCGCGTGCGCGAGGTCAACGCCGAGTGCAAGGTGCTGAAGATGCCCACCGACATCCGCGACCCGGCGCAGTGTCAGCGCCTGGCGCAGGCGACACACCAGCAGTTCGGGCGCATCGACGGGCTCGCCAACAGCGCCTTCGCCTGGGGCACCCCCGGCGCGGCCGACAGCGCCGATCTGAAGGTGTGGAAGGATCTCATCGAGACCAACGTGCTCGGCACCATGGCGATGACTCAGGCGGTGACGCCGCTCATGAAGGCGCAGAAGAGCGGTGCCATTGTCAACATCACCTCCATGGCGACCGTCAAGCCGCACACCGGCGAGGCCGGCTACGCGGCGTCCAAGGGGGCGGTGAACGTCGTGACCAAGTACCTGGCCGCGGAGCTCGGGCCGTTCGGCATCCGCGTGAACCTCGCGCGCATGGGCTGGATGCTCGGCGTGCCGGTGCAGAACTACGTGAGTTACGCCGCCAAGCAGCAGGGAGTGCCGGAGCAGCAGCTCTACGATGCGATCGCGGCCAACATTCCGCTGCGCCGCCTTACCACCGATACCGAGTGCGCGCGCGTGGCGCTGTTCCTGTTGTCCGACTACGCCTCCGCGGTGACCGGTGCGGTGATCGACGCCAACGGCGGGGAGAGCTTCCCCCCGTAAGCCTCGCATTGGCGGCGGCGCTGCCGCCGCCGCTCAGGCGGCGGTTTCGGCTTCCTCGATGCGGGTCGGCATGCCGGCGACCCGGTGCTGCACGCCCTCGACCTGCTTCAGGAACTCCTGCTTGCGGGCCCGCGGGTTGTAGAACTGGCGGTACCAGATGCGCGACTTGTGGAACGGGCCGTCGCCCGGCACCTGCAGGATCTGCACCGCCGGGCGCTTGTTGGCCCAGACGTCGAAGTCCTGGGCGAAGGCCACGCGCGAGGCTTCCTGGTAGGCGCGCGCCGCCGCCACGTCCTCTTCCGTGGCGACCGGCTTCTGCGATTTCACCAGCAGCGCGTGCCACACCTTGATGACGCCATCATCGACCGTGGTGTGGCCGATGAAAATGATCGACTCGCCCATGCCCATCATGTAGGAGAGCAGGAAGCCCGGCCCATGGTAGGTCGTGTCGGTGGTGAGGATGGGGCTCACGCCATCGGGCGTCACCAGGGTGCGGTGTCCGCCGCCCTGGATCTGCGTGGCGAGATGACCGCGGAACTCGTTGCGGTAGAACTTCACCGACTCACCGTGCACTGGACCTAAGTGCGAGCAGTCGGCGATGTTGTCGACCACCTCCTGCGCGTGGCAGCTGATGCTGCCCAGGTGGTCGAACTTCCAGCGCACCCACTGCGGGTCGTTCCATTGCGGCAGGGCGGGCGCCTCCCATTCCGGCTCCCCGCCTTCCGGGTCGTACCAGACGAAGATGGCGCCGAGGCTCTCGACGATCGGCCAGGACTTGACGCAGGCGGACTTGGGGATCGGCGCCTTGCTGTAGGGGATGTCGTTGCAGCGGCCGTCCGGGCCGAAACGCCAGGCGTGGTACGGACAGCGGATCGAATCGCCCTCGATCTGCCCGTCCTGCACGACGTAGGAGCTATTGTTGCGTGCCAGGTGCGTGCCCATGTGCGGACAGTAGGCATCGAGCATCACCACGCGGCCGCTCTTGCCGCGGTAGAGCGCGAACTCTCGGCCGAAGAAGCGCAGTGGCAGCACGCGGTCCTTGAGCTCTTCCGCGTCCGCGACCATGAACCAGCCACGCGGGTAGGTGAATTCGCCCAAGCCATAGTCCTGCGTAAGCGCCATGCCCATCCTCCAGCTCAGGCGGCTGAACCTACCAGATCGTTACAAGTGCGCAACAGGCCTCAAATTCCGTAGTCCGTTCGGACGGCTCGCGCGTCCGTTAGGCAGCCGGAATCGCCATGTGGGCCGGCACGTTGTGCTGGAAACAGCCTTCCTCGACCCGCTCGCTCATGCGCCAGCCCTTGGGCGTGCGTACGAACTTATCCTTGTACCAGAGGCCGAGGAACATCACCTGCGAGCCCCCGCCCGGGAGCGGCGTGTCCATCGGGTTGATGCACAAGGTGCGCGCGCGCGCCTTATCGCCATCGAGCGTGATCTCGATGTTGCCCACCATGTGGCAGTAGTGCGGGAAGTTGGCCAGCGCTGGGCCGAGCCATGCCTTGACCTCGGGGTAACGGCCGTCGATGCCGCCGAGCGCGCGGTAGTCGATGTAGGCATCGGGGATGAACACCTCATCGAGCCCGTCCCAGTTCCGCTGGTCGATGGCGTTGCTGTAGCGGACGATCAGCTGCTCGATCTCGACGCGGTCGGAGAGTTCCTGCAGATTCAGCATGGCAGCTTTACCTCTCAAGTTCCGCACGGTCAGCGCTGCGCGGCACGCGCACGTTGCCCGGCACGTTGTGCTGGAAACAGCCCTCCTGCACGCGCTCGCTCATGCGCCAGCCGCGCGCGGTGCGCCGCAACGCATCTCGGTACCACATGCCGAGGAACATCACCTGGCTGCCGCCGCTGGGCAGTGGCACCTCGACGGGATTGAGGCACAGGGTACGGGCGTGCGCCGCGTTGCCCTCGAGCGTGATGGCGATGTTGCCGACCAGGTGGCACATGCGGGGGAACACGGTCACCGCCGGCGGCAGCCAGTTGCGGATCGCCGGATAGCGTGCGGCGATGCCGCCGGTAGCGCGGTAGTCGATCCAGGCGTCCGGGGTGAACACCTCATCGAGCCACTCGAAGCGGCGCGCATCGAGCGCATTGCTGTAGCGGACGATGAGGGCGCGGATCTCGGCGCGATCCGCCAGCGTGCGCAGCGCGCTCACGATGCGGCCGTCCCGGGGCCCCCGGGCGGCATCTGCAGGAACTCGACGATCAGCGGGTCACCGTCGCGCTCGAGGTAGGCGAAAGTGGTGTCGGCGCACCAGCGCTTGTACCAGATGGGGCGATAGCCGAGCGGCGCCAGGCGTGCGATCCAGCCATCCGCGTCCTCGACGCGGTACTGCACGTGGTGCATGCCCTCGCGGCCGCGCTCGATGAACTCGCGGTGCGGACTTTCGCCGGAGATCCATTGGATCAGCTCGATCTCGAGTGCGCCGCTGTGGCCGATGGCAATGTCGAGGTGCACGTCGGCACTCCTGCCGCGGTAGCTGGCCTGCGGCACCGAGCCGTCGAAGCGCTGCCAGGGGCCGTAGAGACGCTCATAAGCGGCCATCGCCTGGGGCAGATCCCGCACGACGAAGCCGATCTGCACCAGCGGCGGCAACTGCAGGCTCAGGTTCTCGGCGGTGGCGTTCATGGAGGTTCCCTCGCTGCTTCAGGCGCTGCGCGCCAGTGCGGCGCTCGGCTGGCCCACGCTGCGGCCGACGCGCCGCCCGGAGAAGATGCAGTCGGCATACGCCAGACCGCTCATGTAGACGTTGGAGCAGATGCCCACGGCGCTGCGCCCGGCGGCGTACAGCCCGAGGATGTCGCTGCCGTCCTCGCGCTGCACCTGGCCAGTGCGCTCATCGATCCTCAGCCCCCCGAGGGTGAGCATCGGCATGGGGAAGTAACGGCTGTGCACCGACACGTTGATGGCGTGAAACGGCGGCTGCTCCAGCGCGCCGATCTCCTCGCGCGCCTTGCCGCACACATCCGCGCTCTCACCGCGCGCAGCGCGGTTGTAGGCCTCGACCGTGCGCTCGAGTCCCTGCGCGTCGATGCCGATGAGCCGAGCGAGGGCAGTCGGCGTCGTGGCGCTCTTGCGATTCAGCCACAGATTCAGCCGTGCCACCTGGCGCTGGTACTTGACGATCTCGGCGCCGCGCGCGATCTGTCTGCGGCTCTCGCGGTACAGCCGCTCGTCGATGATCAGGTAGGCGATGCCCTCGGGGCTGCGCACCACGGCATCGCCGAGCGTCGAGCCGTACACCCCCTCGTGGCTGATGCGTGCGCCGTCGCGATTGACGACGATGCCGCGCACCCAGGCGGCGGGTGGATTGATGTTGCACCAGCCGGTGACGCGGTCCATTGAGCCTACCGCGCCGCCGACGCTCTGCCCGAGGCGGATGCCGCTGCCGGTGTCGCCGAGCGTGCCGTTGGGCAGCCCGCGGCGGTAGAGCGGCGCGTAATACTCCACCATCGGCGCATTGAGAATGAAGCCGCCGGCGCTCAGCAGCACGCCGCGGCGCGCGCGGATGAAACGCGTCACGCGCTCCTCGGTCTCGATGCGCCCGGCGGCCGCGAGATAACGGCGCGCCAGCCCGATGGTGAGCGCCGCCAACGGAATCACCGGCGGAATCAGCTCCAGCAGGCGGTTGGCGTAAGCGATGTAGCGCGCGAAGCGCCGTGCCGCACTGCTGCCCGCGGGGATCGACAGCGCCTTGACGCCGAGCACGTTCCCCTGGCGGTCGATCACCAGCTGGCGCACCTCGGTGTACTTGTCGAAGCGCACGCCCGCCTTCGCCGCCGCGGCAGCGAGCGGCTGCCAGATGCCCCAGCCGAGGCCCCAAGCCTTGCCGTGGTTCTCTACCGCGGTGCGGTGGCCGCGTGCCGCCGGGCGGGCGCGCTGCGCATAGGCCGGTACCAGGGAGTTGTCGGGGTGGTAGAGATGGTAGGCGAGGGGCGGGTAGGAGACTTTCTTGCGGAATACGCCGCTGGATGACAGCAGTGCGCCGTGCGCCAGCAGCCAGTCGATGGTGGCGGGACTGCCGTCGCAGAACTCGCGCAGGGTCTGTTCCGCGACCACCCCCTGCGTCTCGATCTGCAGGTACTTGAACATCTCCTCGGGCGAGTCCTCGACGCCCGCCTCGCGCTGGATGCGTGTGCCCCCGCCCGCGTAGAACACACCCCCGTTCGCCGCGGACGAGCCGCCGCCCTCGTAACGATCCAGCGCCAGCACGTTCACGCCGCGCTCCGCCGCCTCGAGAGCTGCGGCCACGCCCGCGCCACCGTAACCCACCACCAGCAGATCCGCGACGTCGTCCCAGTGCCCGGCGGTGGAATTGTCGCGCACCAGCGGGGCTTCGACGGGAGAGGCCCAGTGCGGACTGGTCGGGTCCATGCTTTTACCTTAGTGCGCGTCCGGGGCAAACGCCAGCAACAGGTTGCCGGGCTGGCGCATCGAGCCGGAGTTGACGAACAGCATAGCGTCGCCGATCACCTGGCCGCCGTAGTCGATCGCACCGCCGTGTCCGCGCACGCCGTTGACCGCGGTGAACTCCCCGCCGGCATCGAAATCCCACATGATGTGTCCGTCGTGCGCATCGTACGCGCGCATGTGACCGTCCATGGCGCCGGCGAATACCACGCCCGGGATGACGGCGACCGCGGCCAGCAGCGCGTGCGCGCAGTTGGTCGCGCCCCAGGCGCACGGCGGCTGCGGCGTCGGCGTGTTCCACAGCACCCGGCCGTCCGCCGGGTCGAGCGCCACCAGCGCGCCGGGACCGCGGTAGGAGAGGGGGTCGTAATCTGAAGTTGCGACGTACACCTGCGTGCCGTCACTCCCGGGTCCCCACAGGATGGCGCCGTTCGGTGTCCCCTTGGCGAGGGCACGCTTCCAGACCGCGGCACCACCGTGCAGCGGATCCAGACCGTAGACGATGCCGGACTTGGCGCCCGCTACCAGGCGCTCGCCGCCGGCAGGCAAATGCAGCAACAGCGGTGAGCTGGCGAAGTCGAAATCAGGTCCGAGCGGCGCCGGGCAGTTGCCGACCGGCAGTCCCTGACACAGCATGATCCAGGCATCGTGCTTCAGTACCTGGTGTGTCCACAGCCGCGCACCGTCCTTCAGGCGCAGCGCGAGCAGCGCGTTGGTGGAATCGGTCGGCACGTCGGTGTAGGAGTCGCCGCTGCCGACGTAGATCACGCCGCGCGTGGCATCGATGGTGGGCGCCGAGAAGATCGCCCCGCCGGCAGGTCCCAAGAGTTTTCGTCCGGCGGTGGTGGTGACGGGAGCGGGCCTGGCGCGCACCGTGTAACTGCGCCACAACTCGCGGCCGCTTTGCGCATCGAGGGCCACCAGGCTGCCGCGGAAGCTGCAGCACGGGTAGTGCGGATCGGCGGCCGCCACTTCCTCCAGCGAGCTCACCGGCACGTACAGCACGCCGGCGTGCAGCACCGGTGAGCCGATCAGTCGCACCACCGGGTGCGGATCCAGAAGCCTGCTCCACAGTCGCCGGCCGCTGGCGACCTCCACCGCATGCAGCGTCCCCTTGTCGTCGCCGAACCACGCGACCACGCGTGCCGGGCCCGAGGCGGAGCCCGCGAGCTCGCCCACGACAATGCCGGTGCGCACCAAGGCGCCCGACTCGTAACTCCAGTAGGTGCAGCCGCTGTGCGCATCGAGGGCGAATACCCGCCCGGCGGTACCGCCCGCCAGCACCAGGTCACCGACGACGGCCGGCTGACCGAAGGTGCTCTCACCGGGATAGGCGAACGTCCAGCGCAGCTTGAGGCGCGGCACCTGGGCGGCTTCCAGGCCGTGCGGCTGCAGGCGCAGGTTGGCGAGATCCACTCCCCAGCTGCGCCAGTCCGCAGCGGTGAGGTGCACTTCAGGCTTGCGATGGCACAGGTTGGCATCGACCGCAGCGCGTGGGGCGGGCTCGCGGCCGGTGAGATACACGGCCAGCGCGCGGATCTGCTCAGCTGTAAGTCCTGCCGCCTGCGCGCGCATGACGCCCGAGGTCAGCGTGTCGATCACGTCCTCCGCGGTGCGCGTGGTGGCGATGAACACCTTGGGCGGGATGCGCCCGGAAGGATGGTCGTGACAGCCCGCGCAGCGCGTGGCGTACAGGGTTTGACCCGCCGCCGTGACGGCCGCGGGCGGTGTCGCGTGTGGTGCGGTGGGCGGGGCAGGCGGCGCAGGCGGCGCAGCGGCTGGCGCCGCGGCGTGGACCGCGGTCGCGAAGCACAGCGCGAGCGCCGCGGCTCTGGTGAGCATACTCGTTGAGGTCCTCGAGGATCGCGCGGGCCGTGCGGCCCGCGCGACCTTGTTCAGCGAACGGCGCGGCTAGAAGCCGTACTCGAACTGCGCGCCGAACATCGCCCGCGGTGCCCAGGCGACCGCCTGATAGGTGTAGCCTGTCTGCGGAATGAACGCCGGCGGCGGGGCGGTATTCGGCACCGAGATGAACGGCGCCGCGCCCTGGCCGATGACGTGCTCCTGGTACTGCTTGTCGAGCAGGTTCTTCGCCCACACTGACAGCCGCATGGTCTTCTTGCTGTGAGTGTCGAAGTTCCAGCTCAGCTTGCCGTTGACGATGCCGTAGGACGGAATCGAGTAATACGTCGCCGAGTTGGGCACCAGCACGCCGGTCGTCGCCGTGTCGTACTGGCGGCCCTGCAGGCGCCAGTCGGCGAACAGCTCGAGGCTCCCGCCGGTGGTGTGGAACAGCGTCCAGTCGAGGTTCATCTGCAGGATGTTGTTCGGCGCGTACGGCAGGCGGAAAAGCGGTGCCACGTTCTGCCCGACCTTGTAGGGCGAGGCGGGATTCACCGCCGGGTCGAACACCGTGCCGGCCACCGCCGTCACGCTGACCAGATCCGTCGACAGCACGGTGTCGTTGATGCCGAGGGAGAAGTCCGGCGTCGGCGCCAGCAGTACTTCGAACTCGGCGCCGTTCACGTGCGCGGAACCTGCGTTGTAGGACTCGACGATCGCAAGATTTGTCGGATCGGTGTCGAACTGCAGCTGCATGTCGCGGAATTGGCTGTGAAACACGGCGATGTTGGCGCGCACCGTGTGGTCCGCCCAGTAGGACTTGAGTCCCAGCTCGTAGGTCGTCACGTTCTCCGGCGCGAAGGTGAGTCCGAACGCGCCGATGGGACCTGCCTCACTCGAGCCACCCGCCTTATAACCGGTGGCGACGCGGAAGTAGGTGTTGATATCCGGCGTCCACGCCATGTTGAGCGTGCCGGCGGGATTGAACTTGACGAAGCGGAGGCTGTTGCTCGCGCCGGTCTCGATCTCCGGCGGCAGCACGTACGGAAACAGCGTCGCCGGGGGGATGAACACCGCGCCATTCTGATAGATCTCATAGTTACGGCTGGCGCTGCGGCCGTCGACCGTGTAACGGGCGCCGGCGGTGAAGGACAGCGGCTCGGTGATGTGCCAGGTGATCTGGCCGTAGCCGGCGCGCGACTGGGCGTTGGCGCGCACGTAGCGGTTGCTGAGCTCATTGTAGAACGGCAGCCCAGGGACGAAGCTCGGGATGTTGATGGTGCCGTTCTCCCCGTGGCTGGCGTGCTCCTTGAAGTAGTAGAAGCCGGCCACGTAGTCGAACATCTTGGCGATGTTGCCGATCAGCTGGATTTCCTGCGTGAACTGGTTGCTCAGCACCACATCCTGGCTGGTGAAGTTGGTCAGTGATGCCGGCGGTCCGGGGTTGGTGAAGGCGCCCGCATAATCCTGGTAGAAGCGCGAGTCGAGGCCGCGGTAGCCGGTGAGCGAGCGCAGCGTCATGGAGTCGTTGAGCTTCAGACTGAGTGTCAGGCCGTCGGCGTTGAACTTGGCAGTGCTGATCGGCAGATCGATCGGCTGCCAGGTGCTGCCAGCGAGCCCAACCGTCGGCGGGTACGGCTCCCCACTTGGACCAAAAACGGCCCCTGCAAGCTGCGGGTCCTGGTAATAGATCGGCGTGGAGTCGATGCGGCCGATCTCGAAGAAATAGTCCACGGTAAACGGACCGCCCTGGTCATAGCGCAGCGAGAAGCGGCCACCCCGCTGGTTCTCGCGGTTGTAGTCCTCGCGTGCCCCGCATACGCCCGAGGACATCAAACACGGCTGGGACTGACCGTCGATGTTCTTCACGTTACCGGCGAGATTGCTGTAGAGCAGCGTGAACTTGGTGTCGATGCCCGCAACGCCCGGCAGGTTGATGGTACCGAGCGCGCGCACGTAGTTGCGCTGGCCGCCATCGATGCTGAACTTCACGTCGAAGTCGCCGGTGGGCTTCTTGCTGATGATGTTGACCGCGCCGCCGGTGGTGTTGCGTCCGTACAGAGTGCCCTGCGGACCGCGCAGCACTTCGACCCGATCGACGTCGGCGAGATCGAAGGTCTCCGCCTGCGGACGGGCGATGTAGAAACCGTCCTCGTAGAGGCCGACCGAGCCGTCCTGGGTGATCTGGTTGGCGTCCGCGACACCCTGGCCGCGCATGTAGAGGATGAGGGTGTTGCTGGAACTCGGGTAGGGCGTGAAGTTGAGGCTGGTGGAGGACTGCGCCACACCGGCAAAGTCCGTCACGCCCTGTTTGTTGAGTGTCTCCGCCGACAATGCCGTGATCGCGATCGGCGTGGTCTGCAGATTTTCTGCGCGACGCTCCGCGGTGACGACGACCTCCTGGATGCCTTCCTGCGACTGCGACTGATCGCTGCTGGTCGGCTGCTGTGCGGACGCAAGCCGTGCATCCACGAACATTAGGCTCGCCACGGCGAATGCCACGCCGCGCAAGCGCGCACCGGATGTCGACATTGAAGAACCCCCTGAGCTGTTACGAAATTATCGTCAGCACGTCCGATCATACGCGCGGACGCTCGCTTGTCGAGCGGAAGTTGCAGAGCCGCAACGTTAAACGCGGCGCGTCACCGCGCACCCCGGCGCCTCGTCCAAACGAGGGATTGCTGCGATGGCGTAATGGCTATGATCGCAGTCTTTCCGCGGCAGTGGCGCAGCGGGGGACAGATGCGTCTGTGGGCGCGCAGCGCGCGCGGTGCGTGCTGGCTTGTTGCAATTGTGCTGCCGCTGCTTTCGAGTTGCGGTAAAGCGCCGCCCGACAACGGCGGAGCGACTGCCGGCTGGCCCGCGTGGGGCGGCGACGACGGCGGCATGCGCTATTCGCCGGCCACGCAGATCACCCCGGGCAACGTCCGGCAGCTGAAGATCGCCTGGACGTACCGCATCGGATCAGGCGAACTCGTTCCGGCGCATCCGACCGAGCCACAGGAGGCGCGCCGCATGCTGGCGCGCGGCCGCACGCCGGATCTGCACCGCCTGCCGGCGCTCGAGGCGACGCCGATCCTCGCCGGCGGCCGCCTCTACCTGTGCTCCAGCATGAACCGCGTGGTGGCGCTCGACCCGGAAACCGGCCGCGAGCTGTGGTCGTACGATCCGCACCTCGATACCACCGGTCAGGTGCTGCTGAACTGCCGCGGCGTCAGCTACTGGCACGACGAGCAGGTGCAGGCTCAGGCTGCCTGCGCGCAGCGCATCTTCACGGGCACGCAGGACGCGCGCCTCATCGCGCTCGATGCCAGCACCGGCCGGCCCTGCACGGACTTCGGCCACGAGGGCAGCGTCGACCTGCGCGCCGGACTCGGCAACACAGAGCCCGGCGACTATGGCGTGACTGCACCGCCGGCGGTGGTCGCCGACCGGGTGATCGTCGGCGGGCGCATCACCGAGGACATGCGCTCCGACATGCCGGGCGGTGTGGTGCGGGCTTTCGATGCGCGCAGCGGAAATCTCGTGTGGGCGTGGAACGCGGCCGCACCCGCGCAGCCGCCGGCCGGGTCCGCAGCAGCTGCGCAGTACCCGCGCTCGACCGCCAACG
>Ga0070731_10004238_pt1 | contig 12454 bp, 9 predicted proteins | sample Coa_R1_2_FD_66448 | JGI IMG/M metagenome (GOLD analysis project Ga0070731, IMG submission 66448) | Surface soil microbial communities from Centralia Pennsylvania, which are recovering from an underground coalmine fire - Coalmine... | ecosystem: Environmental > Terrestrial > Soil > Unclassified ... | reverse complement strand
CACCGATCCGAACAAGGCCTATGCCGTCCCCAAGGACAACCCCTTCGTGGGCAAGCCCGGCGCGCTGCCGGAGATCTGGTCCTATGGATGGAGAAATCCGTGGGGGTATCATTTTGACCGGAAGACGGGGGACCTTTGGTCGAGCGACGTCGGCCAGGACAAGTGGGAAGAGGTCAACCTCGTCAAGAAGGGCGGGAACTACGGCTGGAGCATCCGCGAAGGAAAGCACGAGTTCAAACCAGGCCCCGGGGGACCCTTCGAGGAGCCGATCGTCGAACACGGCCACGCCAAGAAGGATTCCACGGACGGCATGAATTCGCTGACCGGCGGCTGCATGTATCGAGGAGTCCGTTTGAAACCGCTGGAGGGGGTCTACGTGTACGGCGACTATGTGACGGGGAACATGTGGGGGCTCCGCTGGGACGGGTCCCGGGTGACGGCGCACAAGCAGCTGTTCGCCTTCCCGCTCAAGCAAATTACGACGTTCGGCGAGGACCGGGACGGGGACGTCTACTGGGCGACGTTCACCGACGGCCGGCTGTACCGATTCACGCTGCCGAACTAGGACCGGTCAAAAACCTCAAAGGAAATGCGCAGTTTCTCATAGCTCTCAAGAGACCCGCGCGGGATAATCCTCAATCGCGGTGCACCCCGGTGACGGTCATGGGGGTGGGGGCCAGGGCTGAGGTGACGGGATGAAGAGCGTGAGATTCGCGTTCCTGCTGCTGTGCGCGGGCGGGATCCTTCCGGCCGCCGCGCCCCAGGATCTGGGGACGCCGGGGCCGGAGGCCGTCAAGCTGATGACAGTCCCCCCGGGCTTCCAGGCCCACCTCTTTGCCACCGAGCCGGACATCAAGCAGCCCAATGCGTTCTGCATCGACGACCGCGGACGGCTGTGGGTCGCCGAAAACTTCACCTACACCGGCCCCGGAGGCCCCTGGAAGCCTTCAGGACGCGACACGATCCTGATGTTCGAAGACACCAAGGGCACCGGGACCTTCGACAAGCGCACCGTCTTCGCCGACAACCTGAATTTCATCAGCGGCCTCGAAGTCGGCTTTGGCGGGGTCTGGGTGGGATCCCCCCCGAATCTGCTGTTCATCCCCGACAAGGACGGCACCGGAAGGCCGGACGGCCCGCCGCAGGTCATCCTCGACGGCTGGGGGCACCACGACCAGCACGAGACCCTGAACAGCTTCTCGTGGGGGCCGGATGGCTGGCTCTACGGGTGTCAGGGCGTCTTCACGCACTCTCGGGTGGGCAAGCCCGGCACGCCGGATGACCAGCGGACCGTCGTGAACGCGGCCATTTGGCGTTATCACCCGATCAAGCAGATCTTCGAAAAGTACGCCGAGGGGACCAGCAACCCCTGGGGGATCGATTGGGACGACAACGGCCAGATGTTCATCGAGGCCTGCGTGATCCCGCACCTCTGGTACATCGTCCAAGGCGGCCGGTACCAGCGGCAGGGCGGTCAGCACGAGAACAAATTCACGTTCGACGATATCAAGACCATCGCGGATCATAAGCACGACAACATCCAGGGACGCAAGGGCGGCCATGCCCACGGCGGCTGCCGCTTCGTGCTGAATGACGTCTTCCCCCCCGAATACCGGAACAAGTTCATCATCGGCACGATCCACCATCACGGCATGTACACCGAATCGTTTGAGCGAACCGACTCCGGCTACGTGGGAAAGCATGTCGGCGATTTCATGATGGCGAATGACCCGCTGTACCTCGGATTCAACCACGAGTTCGGTCCCGACGGCGGCCTGTACGTCATCGATTGGTACGATCCGCGGCCCTGCCACGGCCAGACGCCGGCCCACATCGATACCGGCCGCATCTACAAGATCACGTACGGGGAGTCGAAAAAAGTCGAGGTCGACCTGTCGAAGCAGACCAGCACGGAGCTCGTAAAGCTCCTCCTGTCGCGAAACGACTGGTTCGTACGGCACGCGCGTCGGCTGCTCCAGGAACGAGGGAAGGACGCGATCGCGACGCAGGCGATCCATTCCCTGTACGCGGGAGCGGAAACGCCCCAGAAGCTCCGCCTGATGTGGGCGCTCCACAGCATGGGCAGCGCGACGGAGGACTTCCTCCTGGACCAGTTGAAGAGCAGGGAGGAATACGTCCGCGGCTGGGCGATTCAGCTGCTCCTGGAAGACCACCGGTCGAGCCCTGCCGTCCTGAAAGAGCTGCTGCGGCTGGCGAAGGACGACCCGTCGCCCGCCGTTCGCCTCTATGTCGCCGCGGCGGCCCAGCGGGTTGCTCCGGCGGACCGGTGGGAGCTGGTCGAGGCGCTGGCCTCGCATGCCGAAGACGCCAGTGACCATAACCTGCCCCTGATGGTCTGGTACGCGACGGAGCCGCTGGTCATGACGGACACCGCCCGCGCGGCGAAGCTGATGACCTCCTCGAAACTGCCCAGGCTCCGCGAATTCATCACCCGCCGCATGGTCGCGGGCGCCGGCGGCAACGCCGCTCCGCCCGCCGTCAAGGTCGAGCCGGCCAAGTCGGTTCCCGAGACGGCGCTGGTGCTCAAGCTCAAGCCCGGGGAACCGACGCCCAAAGTATCCAAGGCGGCGGCAGACTTCGGCGGACGCCTGGCCTGGACCGTGAACAATCACCCCATCGAGATCGAGAACACGTCGGATTATGTCTTCAAGCTGTCGGATAGCTTCACCCTGTCGGTCTGGGTCCACCTGAGCGAGGTCCCCCATGACGGCTGGAAGGGAGCCCTGACGCACTCCCGGGATGCCAAACCCTGGTACGGCATCTGGGTCGAGGGCGACGGGCACTGGTGCTTCGGCGGGCCGAAGAACATCCTCGGGGCGGCGGCCGCCACGGGCTGGCAGCATGTCTGCGCGGTCCAGGAAGGCGGCGGCGCCCGGAAACTCTACGTGAACGGCGCACTGACCGGGACCGGCGCTGCGGACGACGGGACGGGCACGGGGGACCTCTGGATCGGGGGCGCCAAGAGCACCAAGGAGAATCTGGACGGCGCGATCGGCGAGGTCCGGATCTACCGTCGTGCCCTCGACGCCAGCGAGGTCGCGCACCTCGCCCAGAACCCCTAACACCCGGGTATCATAGGACCGTCGCATGACGGGACTCCTGTGATCAAAGTTCAACCGGCCCGAAGCCGTCTTCAGAAGTCGGAAACCGCTGACCGCATCACCCTCACGATGCCACGACGGGGCTTCGTGGGAACCGGCGGCGCCTATCTCCTGGGCTCGCTGGTCTGGCTCGGATTCGTCGTCTTTCTTCTGGTCGAGGCGCTGCGCCGGGGGAACCGCGATTTCGCGATTCTGATCGCGGTGCTGGGTCTCCCCGGCCTGCTGGGCCTGCTCGCGGGCCTCAGCTCGTCCATGACGTCCTGGTCGCTCGAACGCGACGCCTCCTGGCTGACCCTGAGACGCTCGGGCTTGTCCGGAACGGAGGTCCGGCGCTGGCCGGCGGGAGACGTCGGCTCCTTCTATGTGCGCGACTCGGCACCGGGCTCCGACATGGCGGTCCGATTCCGGCTAGTGGTCGGATTCCGGAACGGCCGCAGCGAAGACCTGATCTACGACGAGGACGAAGAGGAGCTTGCCTGGGCCGGGGCGATGCTCGGGGACACCCGCGGATCCCGGCCAGCTGCGTCTCCCCTGATCCTGGCCGCGGAGCCCGAGCGCCGCAAGGTGAATCCGGAGATCGTCCCGTCGACGCTCGCGTGCCGCACCTTCGAAGGGGGCGTGGAGGTCATGTTCCTGCCGTTGCTGCGATCCAAGGGGCTCTGGTGGCGGCTGCCGCTCGCGGCGCTGCTGGGAACGATCGCGATCGTCGCCGTCTCGGTGCTGCTGTACAAGGCCACCCAGGGCGGGTTTCCCCCGGCGATTCCCCGGCTGGCCATCGCCGCTCTCCTGGGCTTGACCGCCTGGCGCCTGTGGGTGCTCCAGCGATGGGCGGTCGTTCGGATCCTGGACGGCATCGTCACCGTCCAGCAGGGCCGGCAGAAGGAGCAGGTGCAGTTCGGCGTCGGGGAAGTGCAGTTCGTCCAGACGTTCCGCGTCGGGCGGTCGACGGAGCTGCAGTTCCTGCTGCAGGAGAAGCCGAAAGTGCGGTTGCTCGAAGGCCGGCCGGGGCAGGAGCTCGAATGGGCCGCGCGCTTCCTGAGGGTGGCGATCAAGGGAAGAACGGCCGTCCCGGAGAACGCGTCGATGAAGGTGGACGCGGCGGCAGGGGACTGTCAGGTGTGCCTGGAGAAGATGGACAGCCGGGTGGTCTATTGCGCGACATGCCGCACCCCTTCCCACGAGGAATGCTGGAGCTACATGGGCATGTGCTCGACGTACGGCTGCCGGGAAATCCGCTTCGAGCGGGCGTAATGTCCCGGTTCCCGTGGACCATCGACCGAGGCCACCACGCCCCCTCGGGATTTAGGCCTTGAGCGCCTCTCGAATCCGGGGAACCAGCCCGTTGTCCGGAGACTGGGATCCCTTCAGGTGGTGGACGCTGGCGGCGAGGAACCGGTCGCGCCAGGCGGGACTCAACCGAGCGGAATCCTCCAGGATGGCGGCGCTGAACTTGTAGTCGTGAGCGTCCATGCCTTTCATGAAGATCAGCCGGCGCGCCTCGTCCATCAAGGCCTTGGGATCACCGCCTTCCTTGAGGTACCCCAGCACTTTCCGGGAGGCGGACATCTTGTCCTTCGAGACGTCGATAAACACCTCGTCGAGGGTGGCCGTCTGCGGTTCGATCTCGTCGAGCTTGACGTCGTGGTCCAGCTTGCCGCGGAACAGCGGGGCGAAGGAGACCGCCTGAAGGAGCGCCAGGCGGCGCGTCTCGTCGTCGGCGCTCGTGTCGTAGATGAAGCGCAGGGCATTGAAGGTCGTCATGGCATGGATGGACAGGATTCCCGCACGCCGCATCAGGATTTCGCCGCCGGCGGGGAAGAGGGCGTCCCAGAGGGACCCGGGAGACACCCCGGACTTGAGGAGGTCGACCGTCTTTTTTGCCATCGCCTCGGAGTCCGCCGTCCGGGCGACGATGAGCAGATCTCGGCTGGCGGCGGGATCCGGCTTGCCCTGGGTCCAACCGGCGGGGATGGTCCCGACGATCATCCGATTGAACTTCCAGGGACGGTCCTCGCTGAGGTCCGATTTCGCCGGGCTGTCCCCGGTGTAGTATTGCAGGGCCAACGAGAGGGAGCGCAGGATCGGTTCGGCGTGTTGCCATCCGATGACGTTCAGCAGCCGATACGCCCCGGCCACGAAAATCGACTTGTGACCGATGTCCCGGAAGTCGCGCATGCCATGGCGGAAATACAGCTCGAAGACCTCGTTCTGGCTGAAGTACCTCGCCAGGGCGATCGTCGGCCCGTCGATGCCCTCGACGTCCCAATTCTCGAGGGCGTCGCGGAAGGCCTGGCGGGCCTTGTCGGCCGACGGCACCTTCGACTCGTCGACGGCGGGAAGGGTCCATCCCGTCTTCTTCTTCTCGTCAGCCTGGGAGCCTTTGAAACTGTCGAGGGACCAGAAGATGGGGAGCCAACGGTCCGAATCGGGACCGGCGAGGCTGGACTGATGTGCGGCATTGATCGCAAGCACGGAATGAAACTTGAAGCCGACGGGTCGGGGCTGCACATTGCGGACGTTCGCCAGGAAGAGGGCGGCAAGGACCTCCTTGTACGCGAGCCCCGTCTTGACGCGAGAGGCGACCTCCTCGAGGAGGCGCTCCCGCGGCGTGTCTTCGATCAGCCTGACGAGCGGCTCGATCCCGCTGCCCCAGCGAACGGAGGCGGGATCCATTCGCATTTCTGCCAATGTCACGCGCGGGAACAGGCCCGCGACGGCGGAGACTTTGAGAAAGCCGCGTCGATCGATCATACCTATCTAACGGATGAGCACTAGCGCAGATACCCAACTTTCTGAGGCGAATAATTCGGAATTGAGTTGATGGGGTGGACGCCCTGCGCTACCATTTCAAGGTCACACAATCCTATGGTCGATAACCCCGCAGATGCGTCCCAGCCCCCCATGCCTTCGGAAGGCGAGGGTGCTCCCAAGCCCCCCGCCGGGTCCCGGATGATCGACGTCAAGGGCATGATGCGCCAGGCGTCGCAGCGGGTGAACATCGACCAGCTCGTCAAGCAGGGACGCAAGACGATTTCGCTCCTCTCCAAGGACAAGATGGAGGAGCTGATCAATCAGGCGGTCAAGAACATCGTCGACAAATACCGCGCGATGGCCGCCGGCATCGTGCAGGTTCCCGTCCAGCAGATCGAGGCGGAATCCAAAGCCGAGTTCAACGAACTGCTGCAGACCTATCAGCAGACCGCCAAGGCGAAGACCGACCTCGAGCAGTCCCGGCAGGCCCTGGACGGCGAACTCGAGGAACTGCGCAAGGACCTGGAGAAGCAAAAGGCGCTCGCCGACGGCCGGCTCAGCGAGGAGGCCGAAAAGGCCCTCGTCATCGGCTTCAAGGAATTCGAGCGCGAGCTCGACAAGCAGGTCGTCAAGGTCTTCGAAAAGCGCAAGACGATCCTCGCCGAATCGAACCCCGATCAAGTGCCGGAACTGAAGGAGGTCGAGGCCGTGATCCGGCCGATCATCGCGCGGCTCGTCGCCGCGGAACGCGAGCGCTTCCAGATGGCCGGCGGACAGTCACGGGAAACCCAGCTCCTGGAGAAGCGCATCGAAAAGCTGTACGCCCAGATCAACGCGATGGAAAGCGCGCTGCGGACGATCTCCCAGTCGAAGGTGTATTCCAATCAGCAGATCAACAATGTCCTGCGGCAGCTCGGCCTGAGCAACGAGGACAAGAACGCCGAGAAGAAGAAGGAAATGCTCAAATTCGTCCTGAGCGCGAACAAGGACATCCGAAAGGACGGCGCGGAACTCGCGGCCAAGGGGTTCTCCTTGGCGAACGCCCAAGGCTACGCCGAGGCGCTGGCGGCATCGAAGACGGCCGCTCCCGCCACCGCTTCGCCGGCCGAACCCCCGAAACCAGCCTAATTTGAGATAAACCACCGAATGGAGGACATCGCTTATGGCGCCCGAAGCTGAACCCGCGGCACGAACCACGAAGGAAGGTGTGCTGTACATCGGCATGGACCTGGGTTGCTACAAAACCTCGGTCGCCGCTACGAACGGGACTCGCGAAGTCATCCACTCGATCGTGGGCTGGCCCAAGGACCCGGTGTCCCGGAAGATGCTGGGCAAGGACATCGTCTTTGGCGATGAAGCCGTCAAGCACCGCCTGGCGCTGGATTCCGTCCGGCCCTTCGAGAAGGGCGCGCTCAAGTACGCGGACAACGTCGAGGCTGGCGTCAAACCCGAGCGGTTGGCCAAGTACAAGGAAGCGGCGAAGGAACTCGTCAAACACGTCGTCTCGCTCTGCCGTCCGCCGAAAGGCACGCTCGTCTACGGGGTCATCGGGTCTCCCGCCCGGGCGTCGATCCTGAACAAGCAGGCGCTCATGGATGCCTGCAAGGGGACCTTCGAAGCCGTCATGATCGTGTCGGAGCCCTTTGCGGTCGCGTACGGCACGAACACCCTGGAGGACGCGCTGATCGTCGACATCGGAGCCGGCACGACCGACCTGTGCCGGATGCACGGCGCGATTCCCACGGAGGAGGACCAGGTCACCTCCGGCAAGGCGGGCGACTTCATCGACAATCTCGCGATGGATCTGATCGCCAAGGCGCATCCGACGGCGCAGTTCACCATCAACATGGTCCGCGAGGCCAAGGAGCGCAGCAGCTTCGTCAACGACGTGAATGACAAGGCGATCGTCAAGTGGCCGAACAAGGACGGCAAGCCCACGGACTTTGACATCACGCAGCCGCTGAAGGAAGCCTGCAGCGCGGTCGTGCCGGACATCGTGGCGGGCCTGCGGAAGCTCGTGTCCAGCTACGACGCCGAATTCCAGAAGCGGATGCTTCAAAACGTCGTCCTGGCGGGCGGGGGCAGCCAATTGCGCGGCCTGGACCGTCTGATCGAGAAGGACCTGGAGCAGTACGGCGGCGGCAAGGTGACGAAGGTGCATGAGCCGGTATTCGCTGGCGCCAACGGTGCGCTCAAGCTGGCGGCCGACATGCCCGAGGATTACTGGAAGGAAGTGAAGTAGGTCCATCCCAAACGGCACTCGAAAGCCCCCGGGGACACGCCCGGGGGCTTTTTCCGTTCGATGCCGCCGAGCTCTCCCTGTGCAAGGGGTCTCACGCTGGAGCGGGGATGAACGGCGTCCATTGGCGCCCCCCAGCACAGCACGATTCGAATCCCGTGCCTGCTTGAAGTCGGACGTGTCGGGATTCCATCCGGGGACACGGCCTTCCATCTCCCGCGCTGCACGCTGACCTTCGCGAAGATCTTCGCCGATGGGGGATCTCCGTAGAGGGCCAAGGGGTTGGGGGTGGAATACCAGCCTCCTCAGAAGTCGTCCATCATGCGGATCGGTTCCCAGGAGGTGTAGGCCACCGGCGGGAGTCTGAGAGGCGCCGCTCGATGCCGCGCGAAAGGGGAAGTGTCGCCCTGTCGTGCCGCGGGTCAGGCCGGGTACTTGCCCGTGATGTAGTTCTCTAGCTGCTCGATCGTATCCTCGCGGGAGGAAATGATCCACTTGACCATGTCGCCGATAGAAACTAGGCCCACCATCCGGCCGTTTTCCAGGACCGGAAGATGGCGGACCCGGAGATTGGTCATGATCGACATGCAGTCATCGACCGAGTGCTTCGGCGTCACGCAGGGCGGCGAAACCGACATGATTTCCCGAACCTCGATCTGCTTCGAGGATTTTCCCTGGAGGATGACCTTTCGGGCATAGTCCCGTTCAGAGAACATCCCCACCGGCTTGCCGTCTGCGACGACGACAAGCGCCCCGACATCCTGCTCCGCCATCAAAGCCAGCGCGTCGTAGACTCGGGTTTCAGGCGATACCATTAGGACCTGGGTGCCTTTTTCGGCCAAGACCCCTTGGATGGAGTGAGAATACTTCATGGATCCCTCAAGGGTGATGGTCCACCCGGACTCTAGTAGGGAATTCTCCCTGCGGGATCGACGGCGTGTCGTCTCCGCAGGGAGAATCCCTGGACCTGACGCTATATTCGACAATACCGCGAGAACGTTACGGAGTCGATTCGCGAGACACCGGTGAAGAGTTCCCGTTGGGTAGGCAACCCTGAGGGCGAAGCGCGCTCGTATTCGACGGGAAGGGAGGCCGGAGACGGGCGAAGCCGAACGTGCAGGTTCCCAGAACCATCGCCACAGCGGACACCAGGGGATTCGAACTCGCGAGGCAGCACTTTCCCTGGTCGGGGTCTATTCCGGATGATTCAAGAGTCTGGAAACGGACTCCTCTCCCGCGGAGTAGGGGGGTGAGACCACGTCCCCCCCCTTATCCTTGGGTTTTCCATTCCCGGCCAGCGTACCGGTCCAAGGGCGACTTTCGGCACGGATTCGGCGGCATCCAGTGGCACCGATTCCCCGGGCATGACAGGTAACGGCGGAGCCGGAATACCGTATGTAGGCATGAAGGTTGTCGCTTCTTCAGACAAACTCCTTTCGAGGAGGGACCCCCGAGAAAGCCTTGGAGACGGGCATCTCACGCTGAAACCGAGTTTCGAAGGGGGAAGGTTCCTTTCCCTACCCCCGGAGGGAAGCGTCAGCAGGTTCCTGACACAGGATGCAGAAGTGGATGCGAAGGAGGCGGTCATGATCAAGAAGATTCTCCTGGCCCTCGACGGCTCGGAAAACGCTGAACGCGCCCTATGGTGGGTCACCCAATATGCGGCGCGTGAAAAGGCCCAGGTCGTCCTGTTTCGTGCGGTGGACACGACCATCCTGGAACCCGAGTTCATCCTCTCGCAGGTAAAGGACGCCGTGAACTACCTTCAGCGAATGGAGACGGAGATCAATTTGGCGGGGATTCCAGCCAAGGTGATCGTCCGACAGGGAACGCCCGCCCAGACGATTGTGAAGACAGCGACAGACGAGCGTTGCGACCTCATCCTCATGTCCACCCGGGGCGGATCCAAGGTGAGGCGGTGGGCGATCGGCGGCGTCACCGAGCAGGTCATGCGACTCAGCCCCATTCCCGTCCTTCCCGTTCAGGCTCGGACCAGATCGGCCAAGAACGACCACATCCGTCGGGTGATCGTCCCCTTGGACGGTTCCAAGCTCGCCGACACGGTCGTCGCTTGGGCCACTCGCTTGGCGCACCTTCTCAAGGCCCAGATTGTCTTTCTCCATGTTTACCCTGCGGGTCCCGCCGGCCTCGGCAACCATCCGGGGGACGTCTATGAAGCGCTCCGGAATCGCATGGTGCGGCATTGCCAAATCCTGAAGCGGGACGGCGTCAAGGCCTCGTTCAAGGTGCGCAGTGGCGACGCGGCGGAGCGGATCCTCTCGTTCACCCGCCCGAATGACATGATTGTGACGACCACCCACGGGGGAGGCGGCTTCAAGCGCTGGGTTTTCGGCAGCGTTGCTGAGAAACTCGTCCATGAGGCCCGTATCCCCGTGCTGGTGTACAAAACGCTCTCCCAGAAGAAGAAGAACGTTCAAGCATCGTAATCATCGCCGCGTCCGGGCAGTCGTCCTGGCAACGGTCCGGATCGTTCGGAGATGAACGATGGCGAAGGGTCAGGCGGCCGCTATCTGGGACCCATAGTTATGGGTTACCCCTGGGGCGTGCCAGCGTCAGCCATCAAGCGTCGGGCGCGCCCAAAAACGGCTCTCCACATCGGACGCGTGAGCCGGCCCGTATTCGTGTTCTGACGGCTCGGATGATACGAGTCCAGCAGCACGCGGCCGTCCGGCAATCGGTGCTCGGACCCATGGGAGAACGAATAAACCGAAGGGCTCACATTATAGATCCGTAATATGGCCTCGTGCGCAATGCGACCCAGGGCCAGCAGGATGCGCGCTCCGGTCAGGCGGCGAAGTTCGAGGTCCAGGTACGGCCGGCAGGCCGCAAGTTCCGCCGGAAGCGGCTTGTTCGCGGGCGGCGCGCAGCGGGCCGCCGCCGTGAGGTAGACCCCGGGTAGTTGGAGGCCATCGCCGGGCCGTTCCGACACCGGACGCGAGGCCAGGCCGACTTCGTGCAGCATGCCGTACAACCAGGAACCCGAGGAGTCGAAGGTGAACAGGCGGCCGCTGCGGCCGGCGCCGTGGATGCCGGGGGCCAGGCCGACGATGATCAGGCGAGGGCGCGGGTCGCCGAACCCGGGGACCGGTCGGCAGCGGTGATCCGGCCAGCGGGTCCGGCAAGAGTCCAGGTAGGTGACCAGACGCGGGCAGCGCCTGCAGGCGACGATGTCGCGGGCAATCCGGGCCAGAACCGGGTCGGCGGGACGGTCATAATCCACCCGGGAGCCCCCTACCCGTGACGCAACATAACGGTCATTATCGGACCTTATTATGGGGGCGTCCCAGGGGATTTTGCCGAACTTCCGCCGCCGCCGGCCTGTCCCAAAGTGCAGACTTCGAGGAGAATCATGATGCGAGTGCTCACCGTCCTGGCGGCCCTCCTTCTGGCCGCGGCCCCCGCGCTGGCCGACGACCAAGAATCCCTGCAGCAGGCCATCAAGAAGGTCGCCGACCTCGACTCGTACAGCTTCAAGGGCGAGACCGAGTTCCAAAGCCAATTCGGGAACGCGCCCGGGCCGCAAGTCCCATCGCTCGATGGAAAATACCAGAAAACGGTCGGCCTCTATATCAAATCCGACAAGGGCGAGGTGTTCCGGAAGGACGACCGGGTCCTCGTCAAGCAAGGGGATGGCGACTGGCAGGACCTGGCCCAGTTTCAGCCCTTCAAGGCCCCCACCCCCCCGGCCGCCGACGGCCAGCGCCCCCGCCTTCGCGGGAATCCGATGATGGTCAAGCTCATGCTGAAGAACCTGAAAGCCCCTCACGAGGAGCTTCGCGACCTGGCCCGCGGCTTCAAATCGCTGAAAAAGGCCGAAAAGACCGGGAAGATTGGCGACGTCGACTGCTTCGAGTACTCGGGCGATCTGGGCGATGAGGCCATGCGCAATAGTCCGCTGGGGCGCTTGGCCCAGCTGGGAGGACCCAATGCCACCCTGACCGGCAGCGCCCGCGTCTGGGTCGATACCCAGGGCAACGTGGTCATCTACGAGACCGTGACGAAGGGCTCGGTCACGCTGCAGGGCAATCAGATCGATCTCACGCTGACCCGCCGGAGCGAAATCACGGACGCGGGAAAGACCACGGTGGAGGTGCCGGAGGCCGTCCAGAAGCTCCTCTCGGAGAAGCCGAAAGCCGCGGAGAAGACCGAGGACAAGAAGGACCAGTAGCCTCGGCCGGCCGACGCGGTTTGTTATACTTTCGGGATGGCGCGTCCTGACCAACTGCATGTCGACTCGCGGGTGCAAGTCCCGCCCGGGAAAGCACCGGAGCCCCCGGTAGCAGGCTCCGGCGCAGGGCCGAAAGGCTCTGTGCTGAGCGGA
>Ga0070731_10004237_pt1 | contig 12455 bp, 12 predicted proteins | sample Coa_R1_2_FD_66448 | JGI IMG/M metagenome (GOLD analysis project Ga0070731, IMG submission 66448) | Surface soil microbial communities from Centralia Pennsylvania, which are recovering from an underground coalmine fire - Coalmine... | ecosystem: Environmental > Terrestrial > Soil > Unclassified ... | reverse complement strand
ATCAACTCCGTCGGCGTCGATGCGATCATCGAAGCGGCGGGCACGGCAAAGACGACGCTCTACAAATTATTTGGATCAAAGGATGGCCTGGTCGAAGCGGTGCTCGAGCGCGAGGGCCGCCTGTGGCGCAGTTGGTTCCTCGGTGCGATCGACGGTCCTGGCGGCAGTGCGCGCGAGCGGCTGGACCGCATCGGTTCGGCGCTTAAGATTTGGTTCAGCCGGGAAGATTTCTTCGGCTGCCCGTTCATCAATGCGGTTGGGGAGTCCGACAAGGCCGATGATCGCCTGCGCTCGTTGGCGATCGCCCACAAAAAGATCGTATTGGAGCGATTATCCGAATTATGCGCGGAAGCGGGCGAGCCTGAGCCCGAGCAAGCGGCGCACACGCTGGGTCTCATCATTGATGGGGCCATCGTGATGGCGCTGATTACGCGCGACCCAGGGGCGGCAGAAGTTGCCACCCGCGCCTGTGCGGCCTTCATGCATCGCTGAGCCGCTACAAAAAAGCCAAAGCTCTACAAAACCAGCAACGAAGGGCCATGGGCTTAGAGCAGATCGTGCTGATCCTGTTAGGCGCGCTGACGGCCGGGTTCGTGAACGGCCTTACGGGATTTGGCACTGCCATTACGGCGCTGCCGATCTGGCTCTATGTGGTCCCACCAACGGCGGCTTCGACGCTTGCGATCATCTGTGCGATGGTTTCGCAGCTGCAGACGCTACCGATGATCTGGCGGCATATTCGCTGGCGGCTTGCTCTGCCGTTGGTCGTTCCTGGAATCATCGGCGTGCCGATCGGAACGCTGCTTCTGCCTCTGATCGAGCCCCGAGTTTTCAAGCTGGGGGTGGCGGCATTCTTGATCGCCTATGCGGCGTATGTGCTGTTGCGGCGTGGCAAGGTGAGCTCCGCGCCTGGTGGCGCGGTCGTCGATGGTCTCGTCGGCCTCGGCGGTGGCGTCCTTGGCGGACTCGCCGGCGTGCCCGGTGTTCTGCCGATCGTTTGGACGGATTTTCGCGGCTGGTCTAAAGAGCAGCGCAGAGGAGTCGTGCAGACGTTCAATCTCGCGACGGTTTCTTGTGCTTTGGCAGCGCATGCGGTCACGGGGCTATTGACGCGGCAAGTGGCGGTGCAAGCTGCTATCGCACTTCCCGGTACAATTGCCGGTGTATGGCTTGGCGCATTCGCTTACCGGCGGCTCGCCGATCACAATTATCAGCGCCTGGTGATGCTCTTGTTGCTTGTCTTGGGGCTCATGCTGCTTTGGGCAAGCCTATGATCACGGCTAGCGCTTTGAAGGCGGTCGGCGCGACCGTCGACGGCTTGCCGCGCTATTTGCCCATGGCGGCCATCGCCTCGGCGCGCGCACGATGAATGCTGAACATAGATGTGAAGTCGGAGATATCGAGCACCTCCCGCACAGAGTTGCGGACGCCGCAGAGAGCGAACGACCCGCCGGCGGATTTGATCCTTTTGCTGAGGTGAAGAACGGCCCACAAGTCGACCGGCATGGTCGGCGAAATTGGCGCTGGCATTGCCGTCAAGCCGCCCCTTTGCTGTGACAACCCAAGTGTCGCCGACACGTTCGTCATGAATCTCCATGACGCTGACTTCCCTTACTCTGCCGACTGACGCCGGCTGATGGCGAAGCTCGTGTAATTGTGATCGTTCCGTCTCGTGTACTCAAGAGCGCTACTTAGTTTTTTGACGAGATAGAGGCCGAGGCCCCCAATCTCGCGTTCGCTGGGAGCAACGTCGAAGGCCGGATCCGGCGCCGACCAGGGATCGAACGGCGGCCCGGCGTCGACGATCTCGCCTTTGACCGTGTCGGGCTCGACAACGACAGCGATTTTTGCCGCACGATCGCGGCAGCCGCCATGCGTTCCCAAATTGGTCAAGACCTCATTTAACACCAAAGCGGTGTGGTGCGTAGCGCGGTCTTCGACCCCGTGATCATTGAGAAAGGTCATGATCTGATCGGTCAGATCAATGATCGCGTCGGAGGTCGCGAGCGTGCTGGCTTCAAACCGCGTCTCTGGTCGCGTCATGGGGACGACTTCGGCTCCAGTGGATCCCAGGACAAAGCGACGCTGCTTCCACCTTACAGCTCACGGCCTCGATCGTCTCAACTTGGGTGCCGAGGCGCTCAAAAACGCTATCGAAAGATGCCAACAGAAAGGTGACAAACGCTTAACTCTCGTTTCCTTCTCGGAAGATAGGTAAGCAGGATCGCTGCATACCGAAAGGCCAAGCCTAATGGCGCAGCGGAGGGGATGCTAGCCACGTTCCATTGGCAGCAGTTCACCCAGGCCAGATGTCGTGATTACCTCGGCCACCGCCGTGTTGGGATTGAGTACAACCAATCGGCCGCCGCGGCGTCCCACGGCCTTAGCAGCCGAGACCAAATGCCGAAGCCCGATCGAGGCCACGAACGTGACGCCGGCCATGTCGACGTATAACCCGCTTTTGCTGCCGGATAGGGTGGCGAGCGGGAGGGCAACGGTTTCGGCCCCGGCTATGTCGAGGCGCCCGACCATCGTAATAGTAGCTGTCGATCCTGCGTCGTTGATTGCGATTTGCATGGTCATCCCCTGCCTCGGACGGGACTAAAACAAGGTATTATAACAGTTCGGTGACAATACCGAGTGGCTGCGAGGACCGGCGGCCATCCGCCAAGGACTTAAGCGAGCACGCAACATGCAGACACACCGTTTGGATGCGAGTCCAGAGACTGTGCACTGGGGCTATTTCGACGCCGCACTCAAGCCGCTGGTCGCGGTCGACCCGGGCGATGTCGTGGTCATGTCGACGGTATCGGGCGGCCCCGGCCAACTGCCGCAACCGGGCTCGGGCCTTAGCGTGCCGGCGGCACTACCGGCGATCCACAAAAACGTGCCGCAGAAACTCAACGGGCCTCACATCATGACCGGACCGGTCGCGCTGCGCGGCGCCAAGGCCGGGCAGGTGCTTGAGGTTCGCATCAAATCGATCGAGCTCAACTACGATTGGGGCTACAACGCTATTCGCCCGCTTGCCGGTGCGCTCCCGGACGATTTCGCCAACGCGCGGCTCATTCACATCCCGCTCGATCGTGCGCGCATGGTCGGAAAACTGCCGTGGGGCCTTGAGCTGCCGCTCAAGCCGTTCTTTGGCATCATGGTGACGGCCCCGCCGCCGGCCTGGGGTCCGGTGGCTTCGCCGCCGCCCCGGCGCAACGGCGGCAACATGGACAACAAGGAGCTCGTCGCCGGCACGACGCTCTACCTGCCGATCCATGTGGATGGCGCGCTGTTCTCGGTTGGCGACGGGCACGGTGTCCAGGGCGATGGCGAAGTTTGCATCACCGCCATCGAGACTGGGCTCATCGGCACGTTCGAATTGCACGTGCGCGATGACATGAAGCTGGAATGGCCGCTGGCCGAAACACCGACGCACATCATCACCATGGCGTTCGATCCCGACCTCGACGACGCGGTGGTGATCGCGTTGCGCGACATGATCAAGCTCATTTGCGCGCGCACCGGCATTTCACGCGAAGACGCCTACACCCTTTGCAGCCTGGCCGCCGACTTGCGCGTCACGCAGGTGGTCAACGGCTCAAAGGGCATCCACGTAATGCTGGAGAAGGCGCATCTTCGCGGAGCATCCAGGGCGACGTGATGGACCTGACGCTAAGGCCGGCGCGAGAGGCCGATGCGGAGCAGGTCGCATCACTTATGACCGAACTCGGCTATCCGTCGACTGCCGAGGGCGTCGAAGACCGCCTGCACGTCTCGCTGAACAGTCAAACGAGCCGCTGTCTTGTTGCGCATGCGGATGACGAAGTTATCGGCATGATGAGCATGGAACTCATTCCGTATTTTCCGACCGGCTCGACGATCTGCAGAGTGACCAGTCTCGTCGTGTCGTCGCGCCATCGCGGCCGCGGCGTCGGCGAGAAACTTATCGCCGCCGCCGCCATGTTTGCTCGCGAGCACGGATGCTCGGGAATCGAGGTTACCAGCGCGGAGCGCCGCGTCGACGCCCACCGCTTCTACCAACGCCTGGGCTTCGATCGGACGGGGCCTAGATTCTTTCAGACGTTATGAGCCGCACTCGCTTACTTTGCGCCTGAGATCGGCTGGCCGTTTGCCGCCATGCGCGCCACGATGTCCTTTTCCGACCAGCCAGTAAGATTGGCCAGATTTTCAGCCTCCTGCTTGAAGCGCACTGGAAGTGTGTCGCGGTAGGTCTTGGCGGCCGCGCAGCTTCCTCCCTGGAAGGGATGATGCATGACGTATCGGGCCTGAAAATTGTCGTGGTCGCTGGTTTCGATGAAATTGAGATCTTCAGGAAACGACTGTGCGTCGTAACGCACGTGCAGGCGGGTAACGTATCCCTCGGCGGGCGTGGGCACCGGTAATAGATTAGCGGCCGGGTTATTGGGGCTACCCGGTATCCATGAGGCTCCGAGTTCCGACATTTCGCTATTTGTTATGGGCGGAGCGGCGCAGGGATCGCACCAGCCCATGTTCCAGGCATACTCGACAAATACGCCGTGCATGTTCTCGCGCGCCACGGCGCGATCGAACGCCGCCTTGTAAACGTTTGGAAAGTCATTGGCGACGAACAGCGGTACGTCGACGTTGGTGGGCACCTTGATATTGCGATAGTTGGACGCCTCGACGCGCCCACGACGTGTCAAAGCATAGATTGTGAGGTCTTGAGGGCCGTTCGCGTTGACCGTGCCGAGTCGCAGCGGCAGCATGAATTTGGCTGTCTCATAGCGGACCTGAAGTGGTTTCAGATAAGCGCGGCCGAGGTCATTTAAGCGTTGGACGTTCACCTTGGCGACGAAGAAGTGCATTTTTTGTCTGATGTAGCTGTTGACCACCGGTTCGGCCCCGGCAGGAATCTTATAACCGTTGTCGGTCAAGTATCTGATGAGGCCGTCGCTCTGTTCGGCTGACAGGATCGAAATGTCGTATTCGGCCACGTCGTAACGGGCCTCGACCCTCACCCCTGCGTAAGCTGTCGGCGCCGGGGCGGGGACTGCGGACGCTGTCCGCACCGCCCTATCGTAGGAAAGGATAGACACGGCGTCGAGTCTCCTGCATGGATCCTCATCGAAGTATTGAACGAGCCGCGGTTGCGTGAAGGAATCGAGATGATCGATGGTCTTCGTATCCACCACGCTGATCTGGCTCTTTTCGATGAAGGTCGGTACTGGGACCACGAGGGCAAAATCGTTAGGTTTACCCTCGTAATCGCTCGCCATGGTGATGGAGGTCTGCTGGCCATCGCGTGCCAGGACGACTTTCGAGGAATGATTGAACATTTTGCTGTCGGCCTGCGCGACATAGAAGCCGCAGAACGCCCCGGCTGGCCCCGATAAGACTGCAAGCTGAGCAAAGATGGTCGCCAGAGCGACGCCGGCCTTCAACCGGGAACGCGTAGTCCTTTTCATTGAGACACTCCTTGCAGGGTTGGAGTCCATTGGAACCGCTTTCCCGGAATGACCCGGTTAAGCAGCGGGGTCAGGGGAGAAAGCGCAATGAGTGCTACGTAGAGTGCCGGCCGCATCTGCATGAAGAACGCCAGATAATGGGCCAAGACCGCGACCGCTAAGGCGAAGAAGAAACGCGCCGCGCGTGAATCCGGCGATGTCTTCGGATCGGAGATCATGAAGAACGCAAAGATCAGCAACGATCCGCTTTGGAGTTGATGCAGCGGGATAGCGAGCGGGTCGCCCAGCCAATAGGCGCGCGCATACAGCAGCGCGGCGTGGCTGGCGAGGAAGAATAACGCGATGTCCGAGCGTTGCGCGGCCTGCAGGACCAGGATCGAGAAGAACACTAACAGCGTCGCAAGCCAGAGACTGGTGCCCCATTGCCCTGGCGAAATCCAAACGCCGCTCGACGTCAGCAGCAGCACGACGATGGCGAAGCCGGCCGGATTGAAGATGTGCCGGCCATCGATCCGCAGCGCGAACTTGGATGCAACGGCGATGAATCCGGCAATCGCCGGCAGCCACGGTTCGTTTGCCCGCAACAGCAGGCTCAAGGATAGTCCGGTAATGAGCGGCGATCGCAAGTCGATCGTCGGAGATCCGGAGATACGCGCGCAGATAATCTGGGTCAGAAGCGCGCTGGAGATCGCCAACACGCTGTAGAGCGGCTTGGCGCCGAAATCGATCCAAACAAAGTTAATGGCCAGCAGAGACGAAAGCGCCACGATCTGAAAGTGGCGCGCATCGGACCACCATGTTCGCATGGGCGTTGTTCCTCTTTCTCAGCATTGCCGTCTAACCTCGTCCTGCTCATGACCGAGCAGTGGCCGGATTCGGGCATCTTTGTTGGCGCGTTTCTTGGAACTGAATTTTTCTGAATGGCGCTGAATTGATTTCACGGACGTGAAAAAGGATTGCGCGGTCGTTTGCGCATGGCTGTCGTCTTTGCGCGTCCGGTGCGCCGCAACGCCTGACGTGGATCAGGTCTGTTGCTGCGCGCCGGAGCCGACAAAAGTGTTAACGCCGCGATCGGTCGTGCGAGCTCACAGGCCCACGGCAGCTGCGGCAGCCTCGATCTCCTTCGCGGACAACCGCTTGAGCACGGCGTCCGCCAGCCGACCGGCCGATCGACTGTGCCCGCGTGCCGTCCGTGCCATCAAACCGATCACCACGATGGCGGGATCGATGGCGAGCTTCTGGGCGAGCCCAACAATCGCCGCCAATTGAGCCGCAACGGCGACTGCCGTCGCTACGTCGGGGGGGAGCCCGGTGAGGTCGCCGTGGCGGAGCGCATCGGGGTCTGCGTCCCAGTCGACGCGACCGACTAAACGGCGAAGATCAACAGTGGGGAGCAATCGAGACGGGGATCCGGGAGCGGGAGGTTGTGGCGCACCAGTCGGACGGACCGGGCCTCCCGTGCCCCCAAGGTACATACGCGAAGAAGAAGCTTCTTCTTCGCACTTGCGCCGTGCCTGTTCCTCGGACCGAGAAAGATCGGGCGCGAGACAGGCGCGCATAGCACGCGAACCGTACGACATTCTGAGGGACCCGATGCGGCGCGATGCAGCGGCCCCTGTCAGCGGTGCGGCCAGCCCGACCTTGCGTGTGGCCGGTAGCCCCTCATGCTGCTCGCCTGCCTCGTCGACCAGGACCAGGCTGGTTAGGTCGGAGACGATACCTTCCGCCTCGGCCAATTTCGCAGCCGCAGGTTCAGGCATAAGGGGTAGCGCGAGCATGGCCGCCGTGGCGCCGATCTGCCGTGCGCCGAGCGACGGATGTCCCTCGCCCTTGGCTCCCCACGTGGCCACGACGCGAGCGCCGCGGCGATAGACCTCAATGCTTCTCGGCTTGCCCTGAATGGTTTCGGGTTGCCGTTGCGGCATTCGTGCCGCGTCGAGCGCGGCGGAAATCGCTCCAGCAGCATCGGAGCCGACCGTGGTGAAAACCTGGCCACCCGTTAAGCCCGCGAGATGACCGATCGCGGCTTCGCTCGCATCTTCGCCGATCAATACTGCGGTCACGCGCATACCGGCCCTTGCGAGCCTGTCCGGCTCGAGCGCCCAGCTCAATCCGTCGGTTACAACGACGATGTTTTTCGCCTTTCCGGTGGGTTTCGCTGAGGCCAGGACTGCATTGAATGCGGCGCCGATTTCGGTGCCGCCATGGGGGCCGTCGATACTTGCGACGAGCGCCTCACAGTTCGGTCCTGTTGCTTCGCCCAGATAGTCTGCACGGTCGTCGAACTGCCAGAGGCGCATTTTATCCGCCGCCCTGAGGTGATGGCGGATGGCGGCGATGAGTCCGGACCTGGCGAGATCGAACTTGCTGGCTGCGAGTTCGGAGTAGCTGACCGCGTCTTCGCTCATCGAGCCTGAATGATCGAACAAGACATCGATATCGAGGCTCGCGTCGATCGCCGGCGCCGGCGCGATATCGAGCACGACTTGCCGCCCGTCGGCTGCCACGCCGGTCAGCTTGCGCTGCGTCCATCCGGTAATCACGATATCGATGGGTGCGTCGAGCGTGACGTGATAACGGCCCTCGATCATTCGGCCGGCCTGCAGCAGCGATGCCGTCCCGTCGCTGCAGGCAATGGCCACCGTGGCCTCGTGGACGACGCCGCCCGTGACGAGATCGTCCGGCGGTGTGAGCGGCGATCGCCCGTAGATTTCGCCGACCGTCGTCGGGATACGCAGTCGTGGCGTTTCGTCCAGGAACGACAGCGGTGCCGTCCAGGTGTCCGTGACGACGATTTCGCCGCCGGGGCGCACGTGACCAACGCAGAGCATGTGAATGCCCTTGAGTAACTCCTGATGCAGAATCGCCCACTTGCCGCTTTTGACCGCCGTTTCGTAGGCCTTGCTGGCCTTTTCGCGCGCTCGCGCGACCGCATGGAGCACACGGCCGTCGATGTTTGCGGTAAGCGCACACAGCGTCGCGTCGACCGGGACCGGAAAGGTCATGGTCGCTTCGATCGATTTCGTCTCGGTATTGCGGAAAGTTCTCTGGGTGGTGACGGAGGCAAGCCCGCCACGGATGGTCACATCGATCTGGGTCGATGTGAGCGGTACCGGTTTCCTGTCATCGCGCCGAAAAATGGCTTCGAAAAAATGAGCAAGGGGGTCAATGCTGGCTGTTGCCATAGACATGGTCGCTCTCCATTTAGAAAATTATGTCCGGCTCAGAAAAATCCGAGCGGAATCAAGGTTTGTTAGGAACGAAATTAGCTTGACCTGCGATGTTCATTCTCGGCGCGCGGGCCGTTGGGTAGCTCCTCCTATGTTTAGTTGAAGCCGCGGGAGATGGGCACGCGGGTGCGGCGGAATGAAGGCTGCGCGGCGGCAAGACGCGTCGATCAGATGAACTTTAGTGAACGTTTCTGAATTCAGAGAAACCCGCGAACCAGAGACGTTTCACTCGGCCGCTTGCAGCCGATCGATTGCGGCGGCACCGACTTTGATTCGTGGAATAAGTTCGCGGCCGAACTCGACTGTGTCCTTATGCGGGTCGAATCCGCGGATCAAAAATGAGCTGACGCCAAGCCGGTAATATTGCAGGATGGCGTCGGCGACCTGCTCGGCAGTGCCAACAAGGCATGAGGTGTTGCCGAGCGCGCCGGTGGCGCGCGCGATCGGCATCCACAGGCGCTCGTCATGGACGTCGCTTTCCAGCGCGAAGCCCATCAACCGCCGCCCGGCATTGTCGACAGGACCCGATACGGCCTCCTGCCGGCTCCAACCCTTCTTGCTGTTCTCGCCGGTCATGGCCTCAAGAATCCTGTTCGCCTTATCCCACGCTTCGCCTTCGCTCGCTGCGATGATGGGGCGCACCGAGACATTGAAGCCGACGGTTCGCCCAAAGGCTGCCGCCCGGGCACGAAATTGGCTCATACGCTCACGCGTCGAAGCCAGCGGTTCAGCATAGATCGCGTACACATCGCAACGCCGCGCGCCCATCTCCAGCGCGCCGTCGGAGGCGCCGCCGAAAAACAACAAAGGATGCGGTTGCTGCAGCGGGCGTACGTCGGAATGGGCGCCCTTGACCTGATAAAACGTGCCGGAGAAATCGAACGGCCGTTCGCTTGCCCAGGCCAATTGCATCAGGTCGAGATATTCAGTGGCGCGGCGATAGCGCTCCACCTTTGGCGTGAAGTCGCCGTCGCCCTCCTGTTCGTCGTCGGTCTTGCCGGTGATGATGTGCACCGCGAGCCGGCCGCTGGTCAGATGGTCGAAGGTGGCGATCTTGCGCGCCATGAGCGTCGGGGCCACGAAGCCGGGCCGATGCGCCACCAGATAACTCAAGCGCTCGGTGTGCTCCGCCGCATGCAGCGCGATCAGAAAGCCCTCGGCCGACGACGACGAATATCCCACCAGCACCATATCAAAGCCGGCCGCTTCGTGGGCGCGCGCGGCTTCGATCACATAGCCGGGCGACAGGCCGCCCTCAATGACATGCAATGTTGCACCGCCGCGCGGCGGGGTTACCCCGATCATGCCAATGATTCTGACGGGCACTATTGACCTCGCAGTTGCCGAGAGCGGCCAACCAACATCTTAGCATTTCGAGGCCGGTGCGCGCTCAAGCACTGAACTCACGGTGATGTATTATCATGTGTCCCCGCGGTGTTCTTGTTCTTTCCGCTGCTGACCAGACGGCGGAGTTTTGTAAAGACAAACACTCCTAAGGCGAACCAGAACATCATTGCACCGACGCCAAAGGCGATGCGCCCCACAGTTTCGCCGAAAATTGCGCCGCTGCCTGTAAATGCTCTCTTGCCCGGTCCAACCGCGATCCACGTGAAAATGGAGCCCATGAATATGATAACGCCGAGACCGAGTAGTGTATGGAGCGATCGCAGCCAAGTCGGCGACGAAGCCGGTAATTCTGCCGTGGTCGGGTACCCGCGGACGGCTACGGCTTGGATGATGGCGGAGATGCCTGCGAAAAGAAACGCAATGCCGAAGGCGACACCGAGCCAACTGTTTTCTGGCGGCTTAGAGCTAGCAGCCGACCCAAGCAGACCCAGAGATAACAAAATGACGAGTAGGCCGATCGCTACGCCTATCAAGCCCAAAAATATTGCCGCCTTCACTTGAAAACCCCGGCGAAAGTGCGGTGGACCACAGCCGGCGTCCAGCCCGCTTGAAATGCAGCCTTGAGGTTTGCCATGCGATACGGGACGGTTTCAACCTGCAGAACGAACTGCAGCGCCACTGGCGGTGTGACGGCTATCAGCACAATCACGTCAGATTTGATCGTTGCGGTGCGGCTGAATATGGGTCTTGGCGCGCGTCATCAGTAATACGGCAGATGAGGATCGCGGGGCAGACCGAGTTCCATGCGGCCAAAGTGCGAAAGGGTGTTTTCCGCGTTCACGCTGATGTGCATCGAAGCAAAGTGGATATCGCGCCAAGCCCTTTGAATGGGACTCGACTCGATAAATCCGGATGTGCCGCTCATGGCAATGAGCGCATCGATTGCGGAGACCGAAAGCTCCGCGGCGCGTGTGTAATCACGCATGGAGCGCGCCCTCAATGCGGGGGATGGAGGCGGAATGGCTCCGGCCGTATCCGCAGCGCGGCGCAGCAGCAATTCGGCGGCATCGAGATCGGCCGCGGTTCGCGCCAACTGCACCTGCACGCTGGTGCGGCCAGCGACGGAATCGCCACCGACTCCTTTACGCGTTTTTGTCCACTCCCGGAAAAGTTCGTATGCGCCCTGAGCCGCGCCCACCATCGGCGTCGCAAAGGTCAGCGGCGCGTAGGAGATAAATGGCGTGCGGTAGATATGGTTCTCGTGCAGGGCGCCGCCCGGCCCTTTACCTTCCCGCATTTGCGACAGCCCGAGGGTTCGACCCTTCGGCACAAAAACATTGTCGGTGACAATAGTGTTGCTGCCGGTCCCCCGCATGCCGGCGGTGAACCAAGTATCTTTGATCTTGTATTCGGCCTTCGGAATAAGAAAGAAGGTTCGCTCTGGCTCGCCTTCACCTTGGATGACGCCATTGACGAAAACCCAAGCGCTATGTCCGACGCCGCTGGCGAACGCCGCTTGGCCGGAGAGGCGATAGCCACCTTCGGTGGGGACGACCGTCGTGCCCGGCAGAAATGAAGCCGCGATAGCCACGTCAGGTCCATCGGCCCACACCGCCGCCTGGGCCTCTTCGGGAAACTGCGCGATGCAATGGGCATGATGGATGATAAGGCTCGCACACCACCCGTGTGATTCGTCGGCCTTACTGATCTCGCGCGTGACATCGAGCCACGTATCGAAGCCGAGCCCGTAGCCGCCGAAGCGGGGCGGCATCAGGATGCGGGCGATGCCGGCTTCCAGAAGTTCTTCCACTGATTCAGCGGGGAGCCGCCGGCTCTGTTCCGCGGCTCCAGCGCGCTTGGCGAAATTGGAAGTGAGCGATCCGACGCGGTCGAGAACTTGCTGCTTGGTTACGGCCTGACCGGAACGTGCGGCATCCTGCATTCTGATGTGCCTCCCGTGACTGCCCTTATCGCGACACCACAGCCGACTCGCTGCGGCGAGCGGTGCTCATTTGCGAACAAGGTTGATGATCGCCGAGAAATCGAGCCCACTTTGCCCTTGCTGCGCGAACTGGTCGTATATTTCCGCGGCGTGCGCGCCGATCGGGGTTCGGGCGCCGGTCGATTCGGCGGCCTCTCGGGCGAGTTTCAGATCCTTCAACATCAGAGCCGCGCTGAAGCCGGGCTTATAGCCATTGTTGGCGGGGCTTGCCGGCACCGGCCCGGGCACGGGGCAATAGCTGGTGAGCGACCAGCATTGCCCCGACGAGCCGGAGACCACATCGAACAAAGCCTGGTGCGAGAGGCCGAGTTTCTCGCCGAGCACGAACGCTTCGCTCACCGCGATCATCGAGGCGCCGAGAATCATGTTGTTGCAAATCTTGGCCGTCTGGCCGTTGCCGGCCTCGCCGCAATGCACGATGCGCTTGCCCATGCG
>Ga0070731_10004235_pt1 | contig 12457 bp, 7 predicted proteins | sample Coa_R1_2_FD_66448 | JGI IMG/M metagenome (GOLD analysis project Ga0070731, IMG submission 66448) | Surface soil microbial communities from Centralia Pennsylvania, which are recovering from an underground coalmine fire - Coalmine... | ecosystem: Environmental > Terrestrial > Soil > Unclassified ... | reverse complement strand
CGCCGGTCTTTTCTTCCCACTGATCAAGTTCGTGACCGGTGATCAGGGCATCTGTGGGCAGATACGGCAATCCGCGCAGCCAGGGGATATCAATAAGCACTCCACGCGTAAAAATGCCGTTGCAATATTTGACCGTATCAAGAACTTTGGCACCGTTGCTGGTTATGTCGGTCTGCGGATACCCGTTATAAAGACGGCCTTCATAGTAAGTGTGGGACAAGGCATCGAAATGGCTGAAGGCGAAACCGTGAAAGTTCACGGTATACGCATCCATGTTGAACTTGCCGTCGACTCCCAGATTCATGACGTCGCGAAATGGATCGGGGTTATCAACCGACTTCTCCTCGTTCAGATCGCGCGCCAAAGACACGCAGATGCCTTCTCGTACCAGCGCCGCTGCTTCACGCCTGCGCGCCGGAGTAATGAAGTTGAGCGTTCCAATCTGGTCGTCTTTACCCCACCGCCCCCAATTGGAAAGCTGCTTGAAGGTCTGATCGAACTGCGCTTTAGTAAGGTGCTCGCGGGTGGACTCCGCCACCGGTTGCCCCTTGGCGACTGACGCGACAGCATACGACGCCAGCGTGACACCCATGCCTTTCATGTAGGAACGGCGGTCCATTAATAGGTATCCTTCATAAGCCACGTATCTACAATATAGAAGGTTCCACTGGCGGTCGGACTGATGCTGAAGCGCAGCACGCTCGCCTGAGGATCGATGGCCAGGGAAAAAGAATTGAGTGCAAAATTGCCTGAAAGAACAACCGAATCCGCACCGGTGCCTCCGGGTGTCGGGGCTGGCTCAGTAAACGATTTCTCGTCCAGAACTTTGCCGTTGCGGTCGAGCACGGTAACCGCCAGCCGCAAGGCACCGGCGTGGCCTTCCGCGCTCACCCTCGAGCCCAGCGTGTACCGCCCGCTGGTTGTCTTGGGGGTAATCGGGACATCCTGATAAATCGCATTGGCCGCCGAGCAGTCGGCCGCGCAGGAGAGCGCTAAATAGCGAACTCCGGCGCCACCGCGCTGCACGTTCAGCATATCTCTCGCCGCAGTCGAAGTTTTCAGGCTCAACTGCAAGGCGTTACCTGACTCGGTATGCTTCCAGTTGGCGAGTCCCTGATCGAAGTGAAAGTTCTGGAGTAGATTTAAATCGGGCACCGGCCACGGAGCGGCAAGCTCCGGTTTGTCCATCACCGAAACTGCCGACCAGTCGCGGCAGAACGTCACCACAAATTTGACTCCGTGATATTCGACGTCATCGGTACCATGACAGAACTTCGAGGCCTGTTCTGCCGCCCGCTGCGCCTTGGGATTGGCCTTCAACGCGCCGACCGGCATCCAATCCTCCCAGCGCGTCGAGCCGTAGAGTTTGGTGAAGTAGAAAACCTCCAGATCGCCGTGCGCCAGAAAATCTGGGCTATCGATAAATCCGTGGATGGATCGAATTGTATCCAGTCGCTTGACTGGGTTGTTGCCGATGCCGGCAAAAGGGTAATTGGGGATAAATTCCCAACTCGTAAGTGGGCTCTCATAATCCTTCGAAGGGCAACTGGCCCCGGGATGACATGTCAGGTCTCCGGAAGTCGATTGCGTACCGGATGACTGAGAGGTTGATGGACAATTGCCCGGCCAATGTTCGCCATCCTTCTCCCAATAGACGCCGGAAATCGGCATCTTCGTTTCGCCGGCTTTGATGCCTGACGAAGTAAGGTCCGCCAACGGGAAGAAGACCCAACCGTTATAGAGCTTACAGTTTGCGCCGAACCATGTGATCCCGAAGCCGCCGCTGTCGCGCGTCTCTTCGACCGAGGTCCATCCGTCATCGATCCGATACACGTCGTATCCATCCAATCGAGAGCTGAACCTGTCCGGCTCAAAATCGAATGGGTCGATACTCAATACATTGCCGTTCAAGACGCGCACGGGGTAAGAATCGTGTAGTTCAAAGTCGCTATCCTTATCTTCACCCTCCTCTGGCGATAAAGGGTTATGAGGTTCAACCTGGTTGTGCTTGTGATAGGGCAGCGGTTCACCGATTTGCAACTGACGGAGGGTGTCGTTCTTTGGGCAAAAGTAAGGATCGATGTGCTGCACCGCGCCCGTTTGATCGATACAGACCTCCTGAACCAGATAAGGAAGCGCAGTTGAATCCTGTGCCGGCTGGGCCTTGGCCGCCTCAGGCCCGCACAGGAAAAGAAGCGCAAATAATGACCAGATAGCACTGACAGTTCGCTTCATTTGTCCTCACGCATTGGAAATGGGTGCACTCCAATGTCCCGTCCTCGCAGCGGAACAATTTCCAAGAATGTTAACAGGCCGGGGAAGATGAAACCGTTGTGGACCGGATCCCTTGGTTGTTCGCTCTTCACGAGAAGGCGGGAATACATTCTTGCGGATTGTTCTTGTTAATCGATCCTCGTCAATTTTTTCGTGTGGCTAACTTCATATTCCCGTTTTTTCGAATGCAGCCGCTACCGAACCAACTATGAGAAACCAAGTGAAAAACACGCGAGTTATTTTAAATCCGACCTCTCCAAGGTAGTGCACATTTTGTTGCTGTAGTTGGGGGATCATATCAAAGATCCAAATTCAACGGGTGTGCCCTGTATGGGAGCGTGCACTTGCCCGGCATTTTAATGAGGTTCCGTGGGAACATTCAGTTCGCGAGCACATCGGCAAGGAAGGGGAGCGGCACGGACCCGAGCAAGTTCGAATCGCGATCCTGCAGGCCGTTGTTACAGACTTAGTTCGATCGCGCGAAGGAGGTACCGTTGTCCGGAGCAATCGGCCGGTCTCCGTTGCCTTCGCTTCTGGAGGAGCGGGAGCGGAGCTTTTTGGCCACCTTTGGCAAAGGGGACGCAGCCAGCGCGCAGAGTGTATAAAAAATGGCGGCGTTTGCCGGGATCTGCAAATTGAAGTCGACGAAACTGTGGAGCAGAATTCCCGTACATCCCAGCAAAGCGGCCACCGAAACGGCGCCGTCCCAGCGGAACTCCCAGCGGCGAGAGGTGGGCAAACCGTACCGGTAGAGAAACACTAAAAACCACAGCATCACTACGAACCCGAGAAGCCCGGTTTCGACGAGCAATTGCGCATAGTCGTTATGCGCTTCATTCACGAAAAGATTGGTATAGAACGTGCGGAACTGGGGATAGACGGTGGGAAAGGTTCCGAGGCCCCAACCCAAAACGGGGCGGTGAGAAAACATTCGCAAGCAGTCCTTGGTGATGTCCCAGCGGATGCCAGGGCCCAGATCTCCAAGCCGGTTGAGAACCTGCCCTTTGCCAACAAAAACCAGCAGCCCGAGAACCAAGATGCACAGCGCGAGCAGTCCAATTGCCACGCGCAAATTTCTCCTCTGATAGAGAGCCAGGGCGCCAAACACGGCGACTTCAAAGGCGAACGCAAGCATGCCCCCGCGCGATCCACAGATGAAGATGGTCGAAGCCATCAACACGGCGGCGAAGGCCACCAAGGCGCGCTTTCCCCCTTGCAGCAGATGACCCATGCTCACTACCAACGGGAACGGGACCAGCATCTCCATCAGGCCCGCATAGTGATCGCGATTGACATAACTTCCGAAGAGCGAACCATGAAATCGAGGAGTGTAGAACCAGTAAAACTTGCCTTCTGAAGTCAGTGCCTGAGCCAGGGCGTAAAAAGCGTAGAGCGATCCAAACAGGATCACGGCCAAGGCAAACTTCTTGCGAACCGCTTCGGCGAGCACGCATTCGGCGGCAATCAGCATGACCATGCCGTATGAGACGTATTGCAGCACTTCGTAGCGTGTGATGTAAGCGTACGCAGAGGTGTGCAGCGCAACCTGGGCGACGAGAAGCACGAAAAAAAATAGCGCCGGCAGGTACAGCGGATTCTTCGACAACTGCACTTGCCCGAAGTCCCACTGCTTTCGAGCCCAAGTCAGGAAAAGAACCGACGCGGCTACTTCAAATACGAAGGCGGACCATTCCTGGACGGCTCCGAAGGCCAGGATGCCGAACACCAGGGTGACGCCGAGCCCGGCCACGACCGTCCAGGACTGGGCCTCGGCCTCGCGCTGAGCGGCGCGGTCGAGATCGATCGAGTCGGCGGTGTTGAGCACCATAGATGAGATCTTTAACTGCGCATCCTTCAATTCGTGATCTCCGTCAGCATGACGTCGTCGATCCACATCTTCCCCCGGATGAGCGGCTGGGGAGGATCGCGAACAATTTTCAACATCACCAGATTCGTGTTCGGGCCAGTCTGGAAGCGGGCTTCCTGGATGCGCCACGGAGTTGAGCCCAACGTATCGTCGGTAAGCACGTACGAGGCGTTGGTGTAGGCGTCGACAATAGCAAAGCGGGGACCGCTGGCCGTGTCGATGTCTTGCGTTCGCGATTCGGCACTGAATTCATACGACGTATTCGGCTTAACCGGGATGAACTGTACCAGCTGAGGTCCGGGCACGCTTTGTCCATCGAAGGTGACCGAAAGCGAGCGGGTCCCGGTTCGAAACTCGTTGGTGTCGATGTTCAGCTCGGCGTGCGAGTAGGACTGGAACCACCAGTCGAATCCGCCATTCAGCAGGTTCTCCTCGAAGCCTCCGTTGACCACCAGGTTTCGTTGCGAAGGAAGATATGGTTCGAGCGAAGGATCAACCTTGGCGAGCTGCTGCCACGCGGATTTGGCTGCGTCCACTTCATGCTGCGCGATGAGCAGGCGGAAGTATGGCAGCGCAGGCGTCGAGGAGAATGGTTGCTGCAAGGCGATCAGACGTTTCCATACGCTTTCCGCGGGAGCGACCTGCTGCCTGGTCACCAGCAAGCCCAGAAACGACAAGTAGAGATCGGCTCGCGGGGGCAAGGCTTGATTCATAATCTCGGTGGCATCTCCACTGGCGCGCCAGCAAAGCTCGAGCACCGGACCGACGGCTTCTGGATCATTGGCCAGCACGACCTGGAAGTGGCGAAGCGCTTTTGCCCGGTCTCCCTGAACCAGAAAAAAATTTGCCGCTTCCCATGCGATGTGAGGCGTGGTGGGATCGGCCTCGACCGCGTGCAGAACGCTGTCCGCTTGGCCAGAGGTATCGCCGGCGAACTGGTATGCGCCGGCTAGATCCAGCCAGTAGCGTGCTTCATAAGGATTCAGGCGAACGGCCGTGCGGTAATTCGAGATGGCCTCATTCACGCTCGTGCCCGACAGGGCAAGCTGCCGGCCGAGCAGGTCGGGATATTCGGCATTCGCCGGCTCCCACTCAATGGCTTTCTGAATTTTTTTCGGGTCGAGGCTCGCGGCCAGCACAGAGGCAACGAAGGGGCGAAGAGCAGACAGCTGGTACAAGCCGACCGCGACAAAGCAGGCGGCTATAAAACAAATTCTGCCCGCTCGGGATCGCAACTCGATCTGCATGAAGTGTGAATCGAAACCGTTTCCAGAGATTTGTCAAACGGCGACCTGACTTCGGTCGTCAAGAAGCCTTGCCGGCGGTCGCCGTCTGATCCGCCGACTCGTCGCTGTAGTAGTGGTTCGAATATCGACCGCTGTAGTAGTAATACCCGCCCGTCGAATTCAGGTTGAGAGCGTTCAACACGATCCCCATCACCCTGGCATTAACCTGGAGCAACAAATCGCAGGCGCGTCGCAGGGCTGCCCTGGTCGTCTGGCCCGAGCGAGCGACCAGGATGACACGGTCGACCTCAGGAGATAACAGCACTGCGTCAGTGACCGAGAGGCAGGGCGGGGTATCGATCACAATATGGTCAAACTCATTCCGCCAACGAGCGATATGTTCCTTCATCACATTCGAACCGACTAACTCGGTGGGTTGCGGAGGAATCGGGCCGGCGGGCAGGATCCACAAATTGGATACTTCGGGGCAGGCGAGGATCACATCTTCGGCCTTGTCGGATCCGCTGATCAGGGTGCTCAGGCCACCGCCGTGAGATCCCAAGCCAAACAGCTTTTGCAGGCCGGGGCGGCGCAGATCGGCATCGATGAGCAGAACCCGGCTTCCGCGCTGCGCCAGCACCAGAGCCGAATTGGCGCTAATGGTAGTCTTCCCTTCCTGCGGCATCGCGCTGGTGACGAGTATAACCTTGGGTGGCGCGCCAAACGAGGAGAGAAGAATCGAAGTCCGGAGCGCGCGGTAAGCCTCCGCGGCTTCGGATTTCGGGCGTTCGTAGGTGACGAGAGGCAGCATCCTGGCTGGCTCTGCGTCGGGCGAAATCGTCAACGCTCGTTTATGCAGCCCGTCCTCGGGCAGTTGCAGAGGAATGGTTCCGAGCGCTGGCAGGGTCGATACGGTGCTGATTTCTTCAATGGTCCTCACCGTATTGTCGAAGGTCTCGAGCACGAATGCCAGGCCAATGGCCAGACCTAGAGCCATTAAGAATCCGAGAACCAGGCTGCGGTGCACGTTCGGATAGATGGGCGACGTGGGAATGCGCGCAATATCGACCACGCGAATGTTGCTGGAACGCAACCCGGCGCTGACGCCCGCCTCTTTCAGTCGCTGCAACAGATCCTGGTAAAGCTGCCGGTTCGTCTCCGCATCGCGCTTGAGCACGGTGTACTCGATAGAGCTTTCGTTTAGTTTGTTGGCTTCCTGCTTTTGCTGGTTGAATGCCGACTCCAGTAGCGTTTCCCGTTGCTGGGCGGCCAGGTATTCGTCGCGCATCTTCTCGACCATTTTTTTCTTTTCGTCTTCGATGGCGGCGCGCACCTGCTTGATCTGATTGGCCAGTTCAGTAACCTTGGGATAGCCCGAGCCGAACTGGGTCGTTGCCATGGCGTACTGGGTCTCGAGGTCGGCCTGCTTTTCGCGCAGCTTGTCGAGCAGGCTCCCGGCTGTATTTCTGCCGTCGGGCGTATCTTTCTCGAAAGAGTCCGGGTCGCCGCTGAGGGCGAGCTTGTAGTCAGCCTCTTTTTCAATGCGCTCAGTCTCGGCTTCGGTCAACTCTTTGTTAAGCTCGCCCAGTTTTTCAGTGACGATGTTTTCTTTCTCGTCGACTCCGAGAATGCCGTGATCCTTCTGGTAGCGAACCAGTTTTTCCTCGGAGGTCTGTACCTTCAGCTGCAAATCCGCCAGCTCGCGCGAAAGCCAATCGGAGGTCTGGCTAGCCGAATCGTATTTCGTACGGAAGTTTTCCTCGATGAAGGTCTTGACCAGCGTGTTGGTAATTTCGGTCGCGAATCGCGGATCGTGATGGGTATAGCTGACCTGAATGAGACGGGTTCCGGGGACGAGTTGGATATTCAGCCCGCCGTGAAAGCTGCCCAACAAGGCGGCAGATTGCGTAGGATCCGGTGGCATGCTGGAATCGCCCATCGAAGACGGCGGTAAATCGGGCTGCTTGACCGCGGTAAATTGCGGGTTCTGATAAAGGCGCATCGCTTCGATGACCTTGATGGCCAAAGCGTCGCTGCGCAAAATAGCAACCTGGGTTTCGAGTGTTGCTTCGTAATCGTCAGGAAAACTGACGTTCTCCGTGTCCTTGAATCCCAGGACGTTGGGAACTTCCGGAAAAATTGCCACCTTCGAAGTGGCCTGATAGAGGCGGGTCTCGCTAAGGGTCGCAATGGCCGAAAGCACAAAGGCAATGGCAAAGGTAGCCAGCATCACCCATTTCCGCTTGCGCAAAACTTGCCAGTAGTGCAGAAGGGGACTTCGTTCCTCGGCGAGATGAGGAAATGCGTGGAGTGTTTTTTCGTGGAAGGGAAGATCGATCGGTGCTAACGCTTCCGATCCCACGGAGCCGTTGTGTTTTGACTGCAAGTCCATCAATTGGGTCCCTAAGATCCCGCACGATGGCAAAGGCCGCGCCCCCGCGATACCATTGCCTTTTGAGAGTGACGAAATTTTAACATCTCCAGCCCTTTTCCAGTTGCACAACTTCTGCACCGTTTGGAAAAATCTCTCTAATCTTTTTTCGCGGAGTACCCGCAGGTCGCATCCAAGGAATGCTTAGCCATGAACCTCTTGCGCCGCATCGCGATAGTTGTAAACGACCCTAAATATGGTGCTGGTTGCTGGTCCCAATCGGCATGCTGCTGGTTTCGGACGATTTTGCCGATCGCGTTAGTGCTGTTGTTGTTCGTAGATCCGGCGGGAGTCGTGGCCGCAAATCCTGATCTGGAAACGGTGCTAACTGGCTCGCGGCAGCGGATTGAAAAATTGGATTATCGCCTGAGCGGACGGCTTACCCACGTCGAGGGTGACGGCAAACGTACCAACTACAAGTTTGCCGCCAAGGCGCACTGGTTTCCCGACGGACTGCGCCTGCTTTGCGAGATCTCAGGGCCGGGCTCAGAGAAGACGAAGCTTCTTGTGCATATGAGTGCGAGCGGGCACGTGACCATTGAGGCGATGCTTCCTGGCGAAAAGGCCGCGAAAACTTTGCCATTCGAAAACTGGAACGACCCGCTGGTGGGGACCGACTTCTCGTATGAAGACATGGTCGAGAGCCAGTTCTTCTGGAAGAACCAGCAACTGCTGCCGCCGGAAAAATACGGCGCCCGAGATTGTTTTGTTCTCAAGAGCGCGCCCGGCGCTCAGGACCGGACTCATTATGATTCGGTCACGTCCTGGATTGACCGCAGCATTTTGTTTCCGGTGCACGCGGTGAAGACGCTGCACGGGACGGGACAGCAGAAGGAATTCATCTACTACGATCTGCGGCAGGTCGGCGGCGCGTGGTCTGCAAGCCGCGTGGAGGCCAAGCAGCAGGGGAAACCTGGCTCTTCGATTCTTGTCGTCGAGACCGGCTCGCCAAAAGCCAAGCTCACGCGCAAGGACTTCGATATCACCCAGTCCAGCGATCGAGGCGAGCCAACGAGCGAAGAGAAAAAGTGAAACTGGAACAGTCTGATGGGCGCGGGCACTCCTTTCCGCTTGCCGCCAGCACATTACCCCCAAAATTAACCGGCAGGAGTGCCTGCTCCAGCAAGAATCATTGAGTCGTTTCTTTTTCCGAGGGTGTCGGAATCCCACGCAAGCCAAAGGGCCACCAATTCCAGTCACCGGCGAGTTGCAGCAGTGCCGGGCCGACCACCATCCGCACAACGGTAGCGTCAATGAATACCGCGACCGCGAGCGTAAAGCCGAGCATTTGGACGACCAGGAAGCTCCCCACGGTGAATGCAGCGAAAACGGCAATCATGATGGCCGCGGCGCTGGTGATCAGGCCGGCCGTCCGCGCCAGGCCCTCGACAACCGCGGATCTCTCGGAGAGACCCCGCCGCCGTTCTTCGAGTACGCGAGCGACCAGAAAGACCTCATAGTCCATGCTCAATCCGAATACGATGGCAAACGAGAGGATGGGCACGATCGGATATACGAAGCCAGTCGGTCCGTGCAGGCCAAAAATTTTGCTGCCGTAGCCGTCCTGAAAAACCACCACTAACGCGCCGAAAGAAGCGCCAACGCTCAGCAAATTCAGCAGAATTGCTTTGATCGCCGCGAATAGAGAGCGCAAGCCAATCAGCAGCGCCAACAGGCTTCCCAATACGACGCCAAGCACCACCTTGGGCAACCGTTCTTTGACGACCGAGTCGTAATCGGCTTCCAGTGCAGGAATGCCGCCGACGCGCAGCACCGCGCCGGGCACACCAGTGATAGCCGCGACATTCGTGGAACGAACGTCTCGCACCCAATCGATCTGTTGATTGGGCGAAGTCGCGGCCGAAGGTAGCAATTCCATCAAGGTTGCCTGCCCGTCGCTGCGCAGAAAACTCTTCCGGATCGGCTCGGGCACATCGTCGATCGCTTGGGCGGAGCCCGCCATGCCCGTGATCGTGGGAAGCGAGAGTACCTCCTGCGCCCTGGGATCGCTCTGGAAGTGCTTGGTCAAGCGGCTGAGGGCAATCCAACCTGCCGGCGAGAGTGGCGGAGTCTGCGGGGGCAACTCGAGGATTACGCGCAGGGACTGCACGATACCAGACCGTCCCATGCCTTGCAGAGTGCGCAGGGCTTGCACCGACTCGGCCGAGGCCGGGAACGCGTCGCGGTCAGGGACGCCGGGAGCGATCCTCCGTCCCTGGAATGCAAGGATCAGGAGCGGAACCCCGGCGAGGAATAAAGCAATCCACGGCCTACCGGTTATGATGGTGCCCCAGCGCACCCAACGCTCATTGGCCGCGCATAGGCTCTCCCGCGTTTTGAATTGTCTGAGTCGACGCCTCAGTCCGACCGCGTCGATACGATGCCCGAGCCAACCCAGCACGCAAGGCAGGATGAACGTGCACAGCATGACGCTCACAACCGTGACCAGTAAGCCGGCGATCCCGATAGAGCGTAATTCGCTGATGGGCACCGTCAGCAGCGCGGAAAATCCGATAGCAACGGTGGTGGCGGAGATGATCAGCGTCCGTCCTGCTTGCCCGGCGGCAATATCGGCGGCCGGGCCGCGATCGCATCCCTCGTCCAGTGCTTCGCGGAACCGGCTCACCATCAGCAATGCATAGTCGATGCCCAAGCCAAGGCCGAGCATGGTCGCGAGGTTCTGCACCAGAATCGAGAGCTGCAGATAATGCGCGAGGATCGCCGCCATGCCCAGCGCCATCGCGATCGAAAGGACTCCCACTCCCAGCGGAAGCAGCGCGGCCACAAAGCTGCCGAAAGCCAGCAGCAGCAGGAACAGGGTTATCGGCATAGCGCGTTCCTCGGCATGCCTGACGTCGTCGGCACTGACCTTACGCAGATCGAAATTCAGTGGCGTTTCGCCCGTGATCTCCAGTTTGATGTCGGGAAATTTCGCTCTTAGCTGACGCGCCATCGCGTCGGCTTTTTCCCTCAGACTTGGGACCAATGTTTCGGTTTCATCATGCGGGTCGATACCGACGATGATCAGGCTCCCGCCATTGGTCCCGGTGAAGAGAGGATCAGGCCAATCCAGGCTCGAAACCACACCCGACACTCCAGGCATATTGCGCAGGGAACTGGTCAAGAATTCCAAGGCTTCTGTGCCTTTGGGGGAGTCCGGATCGGGAATGCCGCTGATCACCAGAACCAGCCGGTGGGCGTAAGGAGATTGAAAGCGCTCCGCCAACTCGCGATCGACTTTTTCGGATTCTCCGCCTTTGATGTGGACGACAGTCTCCAGGCGGCGTTCGACGTTGAAGGAAAAAGGTAGCAGCGCCAGCGCCATGACAAATCCCGCCAGGGCCAACCACAATCGGCGTCGCGCAGCATCATGGCCGGTCTTTAAGCTAGGCATTCCCATGCAAGGTCCACATCGCTACCTGATTAGAGAGCAGGCCAACGGTTTGAGTGAGCGACAATCTTCATCATATAGGGTGGGACGGAATGTTCATCGAGCCGGGATTGAGCGTAAACAGAAAACGCGATGAGGGCGGCGCGTGATCCCCATTTCGACCGCTCACTCTGCTCCATGACTCAGGCAGGCTCTCCCTTCGTGCGTGAAGCTTACCTGAACCTCATTCGCTGAAGGCTGTTCGATGCTTCAGTCGCGATTTCTCGTGTCAGGGTTTGAGTGGAAGTGATCCTCGGGCAATGTTGGAGTATGCGGACTCGCCATCGTCGTTAATGGCGCGCACGCGGTAGGCAAATCGGTCACCTTTTTTCAGAGTGGTGTCGGTGTACTCAGTCGCCGCGGCTGGGAGCTTTGCGATTCGGCTCCAAATTTGCTTCTCTCCGCTCGCGCCATTGTCACCGATTGAGCGTTCCACCACGATGCCAGTTCCATTGTCGCCATGCGCCTCCCAATTTAACTTCGCGCTATTGCCGCTAACGGAAAGATTGAGTGAGCTTGGGGCTACGGGAAGTACCGGCCAATCGAAGTAGCTCTCGTCAGTGACCGCCATGATGCTGTCTTTGACGGGCAACAGTTCCAGTGTGTCGGTAGTGCCAGTCTTCCACGAGACTTTTTTGATCTCGCCTGAGACCACGTCGACCAGGACGGGATGCGTGATGCCCGCATTCTTTAGCGACAGCGTCGTGTAAAGGGGCGGGAAGGAATTTCCCGGAAGGCTGTGCGCCGCGAACCAGTACGCGACGATGGCCTTTCCTTTATCCGATCGGAATCCGTAGCTCATGAAAGGGAAGCCGGCGTGGCGGCGCAGCGCGGGTAAGTCCGCACCGGAGATCTCGATCGAGGGATCGAATTTCGTATCGGAAAAGAGCGCGTTCGTGTTCTGCAAAGCGGAAAACACGGGACGAGGCGTGAAGTCATAATCATGGTTCGTAATTCCGTGAATGAGTCCAAAATCGTCATACTCGTTGCCGTCGGTCCCGGCGGCCAGCAGCCAGACAAACGTTTTCACTCCGGCTGCCAGGTTGTAAACAAATCCGCGAGGCACGTACTTAGCTTGCACGGATTCATCCGAACCCACCCATGACGGAATCGAATTGAACTCGTCGTCGAAGAACGGAATGTCAGGTTTCACGCCGGGGTAGTGCGTGACCAGATCGCGTAGCGCCCGCGGAGATTCCGTCTGGTAGGCGCCGTAATCCATGGTTTCC
>Ga0070731_10004234_pt1 | contig 12461 bp, 9 predicted proteins | sample Coa_R1_2_FD_66448 | JGI IMG/M metagenome (GOLD analysis project Ga0070731, IMG submission 66448) | Surface soil microbial communities from Centralia Pennsylvania, which are recovering from an underground coalmine fire - Coalmine... | ecosystem: Environmental > Terrestrial > Soil > Unclassified ... | reverse complement strand
AGCAGGCCGGGCGCCGTCATCTTGGCGCGCTTGCGATCTATTTCGAGATACTCGAAGCCGTCATCGCCGACCCGGATGCGCATCGCGCGTTCGCGGTACTTGGGATCGATGTATTTCTCCCAGAGGTCGGGCGGTTCGAGGATATGTCCGTCGCAATCGATAATCAGTTCTTCGGTTTTCATAGGACTCACTCCACAATAGGCACTGACTAATCAAAAGATGGCGAGCGGATTTACCGGCGACGCGGTGCCACGCTCGAGGATGAGCGGCGCCATCGAGAACATGAACTCGTTGCGGTTCAGACTCGCGGATACTGACGAGACCGCGTCGAGGTCGGCGTTGTCGATAAGATGGATACCCATCGCGACCAGCGTGCCGACGTGAATAGGCAGCGCAACGCCGTCGTAACCGCTGGGCACGACGTCGCTGACAGCGTCGCAGCCGAGCACTGCGATGCGCCGCTCGTGGAGCCATGGCAGGCAAGAGGCGTCGAGGCCGGGAAGACCGACGCGCATCGGATCCCATCCACCTTTGACCTTGCGCATCGCGGCGCGGCCGGTACGAATCATCAGCACGTCGCCCTCTTCGACGTGAACCTTCTGCGCCTTCTCGGCGGCGTCGAGGTCTTGCGGCAAAATTTTCTCGCCCGGCTCCATCCATTCGATTTTTTTCAGCCGTGGAATATCGAGCAGGACGCCGCGGCTGACGATACCGGCGCGGGTGACGTCGATCGCGCATTTTTTCGCGCCATGCGATCCGACTTCGCTCGCGTCGAAGCCGTTGTACATTTTGTTCTGCCAGAAAACGTGGCAGAGCGCGTCGATATGAGTGTTCGCCATGCCGTGCGGCGCGATTGCGAAATAGTCGCCCGAGTAGGGCAGAGCCTGATCCTTCGAATCGTGGCCTGCCTGCACCATCAGATGAGTCACGGGGGTCGGATTGTCGGGCGCCGGAATGGTGGCGAGCGGCAGCGCCATCGAAACGCTCTCGCCGGTCTGCACGAGTTTGGCCGCGGCTGTGCGTTTCTGATTGGTGATAAAGTTCAGCGCGCCGCGCTGGTCTTCCTTGCCCCAGCGTCCCCAGTTGCTGAGCTTCTCGAACAGTCCTTTCACGTCCGAAGGCGTCAGTTTGTCGGCCATGATAATCTCTCCCGAAGAGCAGGGTGACTGGAAATCCGTATAGCACGCCCGGCGGAGTTCCTGTCAATTTGAACGATCGGTATGTGTCCGGAGGAGTGACAGGTGGGCAACGACTACATCGAAGCGGCGCGCGTCTTTCACGATATCACCAAGCATTCGTACACCAGCGTGCGTTCGTCGCCGCATTTCCTCGATTGGGACAACAAGCCGTTACCGTACAAGATTTATCCGGGAGCCGCGTCGATCCCTTTGCCGCGCGATCTGAATCTGTCCTCAACCCCGACGCTGGCGGCGTTGTCGTCGTACATGCCTGCGGATTTTTCCGCGCCGATCGATACTGCCGCACTTACCCGAATTCTGTTCTGTGCTGACGGCCTGACCCGGCAGAAGAAGGTCGGCGACGACGACTATCATTTCCGCGCCGCGGCATCGGCGGGCGCGCTTTATCCGATCGAGATTTACGTCGCGGCGTCGGAAGTCGAGGATCTCGAGACTGGTCTCTATCATTTTTCGCCGGCGGATTTGCGGATGGCCGGGCTGCGTCGCGGCGATTGGCGCGGTTTCATTGCAAATGCGGCGGCGCAGCGCCCGTCGATTTGCAACGCGCGCGCCGTGATTGCGATGTCGGCGATTTATTGGCGGAGCGAATGGAAATATCGCGCGCGGGCGTATCGGTATTGCTATTGGGACGCCGGAACCATCCTGGCGAATCTGCTGGCGGCGGCAGCGGCTGAGGAAATTTCGGCGGAAGTGATTACCGCGTTCGAGGATCCGGCGCTCGAGACGCTGCTTGGAATCGACGGCGATCGCGAGGGCATGATCGCGTTGGTCGCGCTCGGGCACACGGATGAAGTGGCTCCGCATTCGCCTACAGTCGAGCCGTTGAAGCTCGAGACGATTCCGCTTTCGTCGAACGAGATCGCGTATCCCGATCTGGACAAGATGCATCACGAATCGCGGCTTGTCACCGCTGATGAAGTGGCGAGGGTCTCTGCGGCAAAACTGGAGTCAGGGCGCAAGTCGATGCCGAGCGCGAAGGTGGTCCAACTCGAAACCATAACGTCGGAAGAATCCGCCGGACTGGGCGAAACGATCTTGCGCCGCGGATCGTCGCGAGCGTTCGCGCAGGAAGCGATTACCGCCGCCGAGCTCGCGACGATCATGGCCGCTTCCAGCGATCATCCGCAGGCCGACTTTCCGGCGTTGACCGATACTTATCTGATTGTCAACGCGGCCGAAGGATTGGAGCCCGGCGCGTACTACTACAATCGCGATGCGCGCGCATTCGAGTTGCTGAAGGCCGGCAACTTCCGCGGCGAGGCGGGATATCTGTGCCTCGAGCAGCCGCTTGGGATGGATTGTTCGGCGCTGGTCGTTTATATGGCGGACCTCGAGCGGGCGCTTGCTGCATTTGGAAATCGCGGTTATGGCGATGCGCATTTGGAAGCCGGAATTTTGGGTGGCCGTGCGTATCTAGCGGCATATTCGCTGGGACGCGGTGCGACCGGACTTACCTTCTACGACGACGACACTACCAAGTTTTTCGAACCTCACGCGGCGGGTAAGAGTCCACTATTGATGGTCGCGCTGGGGATTCCGCGCTCGCGGAAGCGGTCATGACTATGCGTCATCGCACATAAAAATTGGGGTTGAGCCATAGAACCTAACCCCTAACCCCTTCCCGAGCGGGAAGGGGGACCGGAGTGTGGGAATCTCGAGCGGGGAAGGGGAACCGGAATGTGGGGGTCTTTTTCGCTCTGGCTATGTTCACTCCGTCTCATCTGGTTATTCTTTCGCAGAGGTTGATAGTTCTATGAACCTGCCTGAGTTCAAGAATTTGGACTTGAGTATCGCTCGAGCTCGAATTGCGCTGTCGCTCATCGCGATGTTGTCGCTGTATGTCGATCCGAGCACTGCGGGTGGCCTGTTCCATCTGAATGCGTACGCATTGACGACGCTGCTGTGCCATCTGGCGTACAGCGTGGGAATGTATTTCGCGCTCAGCCGCCGATACGCGGACTGGAACCTCCAGGTGCTTTCAACCTGCTTCGACCTGTTCTTCGCGACCGCGGTGGCATTCATAACCGAAGGGCAGACCAGCGCGTCATACGTATTCTTTGTCTTCGCGATTATCGCCGCCGGCAACCGCGCGAAGTCGCGTCCGATAGCTACAGTGACGGTTTGCAGCGTCGCGCTCTATTTGCTGGTGATCATTTTCACCCAGGGAATAACCAGTGTTTACGATATGCGCGCGGTTTACCTTGCGATCGCCGGATATTTGATCGGCTTCTTCTCGCAGCAGCGCGCCCTGTTTGAGGCGGAGGTGCGCGAGCTCGAAACCCGCACCGAGCGGCAGTCGATCGCGCGCTCATTGCACGACGGCTACGTGCAAGCATTGGCAGGAGTGAACTTGCGCCTCGAGACCTGCCGCGCGCTGCTCAATCGCAATCGCCCGCAAGATGCGTTGGTGGAAATCACCGAGCTGCAAGCCGGCGTGGCGCGCGAGTACGACGCGGTGCGAATCTATCTGCGATCGCTCGCAGGCATCGAGCAGAGACCTATGGCGGAATTCGCCGCGCGAACTTCTGATCCAAGCTTTGAGATTCGAGCAGCGTTCAATGGTGGCAGTCTCCTCGGTGAGCATATACTGCAGATAATGCTCGAAGGGCTGCGTAACTCCCGAAGCCACGGGTTGGCGAACCAGGTAAGGATCGACGTGCGCGAGGTCGAGGACAAGGTTTCGATCACGATTGAAGATGATGGCGTCGGCTTGTCCGACTCGTCGTCGCGTCCATGGGCTATCGCCTCGAGAGTCGCGGAACTGGAAGGGCACATGAGCATGCACAGCGACGGCAACACGCGATTGCAAATCGAGCTTCCTAACAGTTAGGCATCGAGATGCGCCTAATCATTGCAGACGATCACGCGCTCTTCCGGCAAGGGCTCAAGTCGTTGCTGCTGCTTCAGCCGGACACCCAGGTCGTCGCTGAAATAGAATCGTCTGACGATGTAGCTCCGATGGTTTCCGGCACTGCCAGCGACATCCTTCTCCTCGATCTGCAGATGGACCGCTGGATGATGGAAGACATCCCGCAACTCAGCCGTCTGATAAATGTGATCGTGCTGACTGCGAGCGAGAGCGCCGAAAACGGAGTTCGAGCGTTGCGGCTGGGCGCCAAGGGTGTGGTTCAGAAGCGATTTGCGATCGAGACGTTGATGATGGCGGTAAAGTCGGTCGCGGACGGAATGGTCTGGATGCCGCCGACGGTGCAGACGGAATTTGCGCGACAGGAAAGTACGAGCGGTAAGGAACTGACACCGCGCGAGTGCGAAATTGTCCGCTACGTTGCCTCGGGTATGCGGAATAACGAAGTCGGCGAGCGGCTCTCGATTACCGAGAGCACGGTCAAAACTCATCTCAATAATATTTTTCAAAAACTCGGTCTGCGCGATCGTCTTGAACTCACGCACTATGCGATCAAGACCGGAATGGTCGCAGTGATCGATCACAATCGCTGACCCGCATTGCCGATAGACAGTGATGCGCATATGACAGGCATCGCCTGTCGATGAGGCATCGTCATTCTCGTCGAATTTCTCTCACGCGCGAAGATAACTGTTAGTTGAGTGAAAATTTGAAACCTATGGTGGACCGCGGTCTCCATCGATAGGTCTACAAAATGATTCATCGTCGGATGGACTCCGATTTTTTTTGGCCGAGGCATACGTCTTGCTCTCTGAGCATGCGGCGCGATCAAGCGTCCGTCGCGCTGCGCGAAGGCGCAGAGGCCAACGCCAAAAAAACTTTCGGAGGGAAACGATCGATGTACTCAGGAGCAACAGGGATTTGGGAGAGAATCCGCGAAAGCTGGCGCGACCCGATGGTGCGCCGCAACGCGGGTTACCTGATGGCCGGCAAGATGATCGGGCTCGGGCTCGTGCTCTTGCTGATTTCGAAATGGTACCTGCCATCGGTGGCATACGCGGACGCCGCGCCGGCATTGCCGCCGCCGCAAGTCAACGCGATTAACACCGTATGGACGCTGGTCGCCGCGTACCTGGTTTTCTGTATGCAGGTCGGCTTCGTCATGCTCGAGTCGGGATTCGCCCGATCGCGCGAGACGGTCAACATCCTGGTCGAGGGAATCGCCGACACCTGCATCTGCGGCGTCACCTTCTGGCTGTGGGGCTTCGCGTTCATGTTCTGTCCGGGCACGCCGTGGATCGGCACCACCGGCTTCATGCTGCACGGACTGCCGGCGACCTACGGCACCACCGGCGTTCCGCTGCTCGCGTACTGGGTCTTCCAGTATGCGTTCGCGGACACCTGCTCGACGGTAACCTCGGGCGCGATGATCGGCCGCTGCGATTTTATCGGCGACCTGCTCTACAGCGTCGGCGTGACGGGTTTCATCTACCCGATCATCGGTCACTGGGCATGGGGCCCGGACGGATGGCTGGCGAATCTCAACCCGGTCAACTTCCACGACTTCGCCGGATCGACTGTCGTGCACACGATCGGTGGAACGATCTCGCTCGCAGGCGCAATCGCACTTGGGCCTCGTCTCGGTCGCGTGTTCAAGCGCGACGGCGGCGCACCGATGAAGCCCCACGATTTAATTATCGGCGCGACAGGCGGACTGATCCTCTGGTTCGGATGGTACGGATTCAATCCGGGCAGCACGCTGTCCGCGATGGACGCGCAAGGTATCGGCCGCGTTTCATTCAACACAACCATCGCCGCATGTTCCGCGGGACTGACCTCGCTGTTCTACTCGTACTACAAAGCCGGCAAATGGGATCTCGCGCTGACGGTTAACGGATTCCTGGCGGGACTGGTCGCTATCACCTGTCCCTGTTACTGGGTCGATCCCGAAGGCGCGTTCCTGCTCGGCATCGGTGCCGGCATCGTGGTGGTCTGGGGGATAGATCTGCTCGAATACCTGCGCATCGACGATCCGATCGGCGCAGTCCCGGTGCACATGATCGCCGGAATCTGGGGCACGCTCTCGCTAGGGCTCTTCGCCGCCGGCAAGTACGGTGCACCGACTGCGACCGGAGCGGACACCAGCAGTGTAGTCACCGGCCTGTTCTACGGCGGCGGCTTTGGCGTCCTGAAAGCACAAATGATAGGGAGTTTCTCGATTACGATCGCGACCTTCGTGGCCTCAATGGCGCTGATGTACGCAGTGAAGTACGGATTCAGACTGCGCATTCCGACCGAAGGAGAAATCGAAGGACTCGACTTGAGCGAACACGGCTTCCCGGCATACCCGGAATATGTGGTTACCGGCGACGACGGTTGCCCGAAGTCGATCGACGACGTACCTGTCGGCAGGCGCACCCTGGCGCGACCTTCAAAACAAAAGAAGGTGGCATAGGAACCTGCGCGATGTGGACCGCAGCACGGAGACTTTACGAGAGTCATCCATGCGCTCGGAACCAACGGGCCGGCTTCAGTCGGAATCAGCCACCGACTCGGGGCCGGCCCGAGATTACGAAGATGGGACCAGACATTGATAAGGGCAGCGAAAAGATTCGTAACGTACCTGGCACAGCAGCGGCTTCGGCGCAAAGTGATCGGCGCGCTCGAGGTGAATCGGCGGGCGGGTGTTCGCAACGACGGACTCTCGCTCAAGAGCATGCGCAATCGACTCGAAGTGGAATGGCAGGCGCGGGAGATTCATCCTTGGGATCAAGGCCTGTCGCCGGAGCGAGCCGCGCAGAAGTTCGTGCAGCAATGCCTCGAGGACGTAGACGCGGCGATCTCGCGATTGTTCGCCGCGTTGCCGGACACCGATGAAATCGTGCTGCGCGTGCTTGACCCGACTACCGGCGATCCGATCGTCGCGGGCACGGTTACGCGAGCGGAGGTCACAGCGGCATCGGCCGGGTCCGTCGGGATGAAGCTTAAATCGATCGGCCTGGTTTTCCGGCTGGCGAATTGGCAGTTTGAGTCGCTCGGCAATTGAAGGCGACCAGGGACGACATTTGAGCGAGCACTGATGACCGCCAAATAGGCGGGTGCCTCTCCGCTAAGCACTGCATTGCATTTTTCATCGGTAAACATTGATTTTTGAAATGGCACTTTTCGTGCTTTGAGCCTCCATGCTCTCGCCCGTAACGGGAGCCACGCGCGCACGGCGGACAACCACCTCCGCCGCTAATCGTAAGGAGGCAAGATGGCTGAAGAACAGAAAAAGATGGTGCCGACCCTCGGCTTGACCGGAGTGACGGTCAACGCGATGGCGCTGATTGCGCCGGGAGCCTTTCTCTGGATTACGTTTGTAGTCCAGGCAGGCTACGCGTATCCGTCGGGCTTGGCGATGTGGGCCGGCATCTTCGCCGCCCTGATGCTCGCGTACGCGACCGCGATCTCGTACTCGGAACTGGCCAAGCTCTATCCGGGTGCGGGCAGTTCGTATCTCTTTGCTGAGCAGGCGTTCCTCGGCAAGACGCAAGCGTATAGATTTGCGCGCATCGCGAAATTCACAATCGGGTGGGCCTCGCACCTTTACTACTGGGTCTATCCCGGTGTGATGGTCGCGACGATGGGGGTAATGATCGGCTACATCGTGGGCAGCGTCGCGCCCGGGACGATGAACGCGGGTGTACCCGGCCCCGTTTTCATGGCGCTAGTAGCGATCATTTTCTCATTCGCGGTCGCGTGGATCGCGTTTCAGGGCGTCAACGGATCGACCAACGTCAACATCGCGATCAACGCGATCCAAATCGTCGCGCTCCTATTCTTTGCGGCATTGGCGATCGCGTACCGCTTGGGACATCCTGACGGCTCGACGGGTCTGGCCCTGGACGGCACCTCGAAGGTGTTGCACTACTCGTTGACTGGCGATACGCCGGCTCATCCGTCTGGATGGTCAGTAATACTTCCGCACAACTTCAACTGGATGATGCTTCAGGCAACGATAGCAATCCTGCTGCTCGTTGGTTTCGAATCCGTCACCTCGCTCGGGGAAGAGGCGCTCAACCCCAAAAAGGATATCCCACGCGCGGTGATCCTGTCGCTCACTATCCAGTGCTTGTTTTGCTACCTGATCGAATACTTCGCCGCCAACTATTTCCTCAACAGCGCGTACAGTCTTGCGGATGCGAAAGGCTCGGCCGCACCGATCGGCGACATGCTGGTGATTCTGGGTAATGCACTCTTAGGCGGCCATGGTCAGGCTTTCATGCTGTTGGAAGCCCTGACGGTCTTCCTCGCGCTGATCGGCACGACGCTGTCATGCATCAACACGGGTGCGCGCGTCACTTACGCGATGGGTCGCGACGCGGAAGTGCCCGAGCATTTCGGCCTGCTTCACGGCGAGAACCTCACTCCCCATCGTGCAATCTGGACGCTCGCCACGATTTCGGCGGTCCTCGGCGCGTACGCTGCGCTGTACTTTTTCGCCGGCTCCGCGGCCCCGGATGACAAGACTATCGCCACGCTGCCGCATAACTTGTGGTACGCCGTCGGGATGAGTTCCAACGCGTCGCTCTCGGCACTGCCCAACGGCCTTGCGCTAGTGACACTGGTCTCAAACTTCGGCACTTTCGCGCTGTACGGACTGACCAATATCGTCGCCATCGTAGCCTTCCGCGAGCATCACGAGTTCAGCGGCTTGAAGCACATGGTGATTCCGATCTTCGGTGCGGTCGCGAACTTCGCATGCATGGCATTCTACGTCATCGGACCTATCGAAGGACTCGGCAGTGTGAAGGAACCGCTGATGGCGGTCGGAATCTCGGTGATTTGGGGAGTCTACGGCGCCATTTACTTCGTCCGGAATTCGAAGAAGAGGGGCAAAGAGACGATTCTCGTAACCAAGCCGGCTTGATCCCGAACAAGCTGGTCTGGCGAATAAATCCCTGGGGCGAGCCGCGAGCGATCGCGGCCCGCCCCTTGGCCGTTCCATCAACTTTGCTTTTTTGAGAGTTTGTCAGGCGAGTAGTTCACCGCAAATGGATTCGCTGCCCTCCGCTCCTCCTTCCGTGGAGCAGGCTTTCGAGCTGGCGCTGTTGTCCGATGTCGGAACGACGCGCCCTGACAATGAAGACTCGTGCGGGCATTTCATCGAGAGTCCTGACAGCGTGGTGTTCGCGGTTGCCGACGGAGTAGGCGGATACGAAGGCGGCGAAATCGCCAGCCGGATGGCGGTCGACATATTGCTCGAAGCTTACCGCGAAAGTCCGCCGGCGTGGGGCGCGGCCAAGCGCCTCTATCGCGCGATCACCCGCGCCAACATCGGCATTCACGACAAGGCGCTGACTGTTCCCGAACTGTCCCGCATGGCGACCACCATGACCGCGGTCGCGGTCGAGAAAGGCATTCTGTCTGCGGTGCACATTGGAGATTGCCGGCTGCATCTGATTCGCCACAGCCAAATCTCGGTTGTCACCAAGGATCACACGATGGTCGCCGACAAGGTCAGGATGGGCATGATGACAGCCGCGCGCGCAAAGACTCATCCTGAGCGCGGGATGCTTCTGCGCAGCCTCGGACGCGAGTTGATTGCGTCGATCGATCGAATCACGTTGCCGCTGATGGAGCGCGACCGCCTGATACTGTGCAGCGACGGACTCTACAACACGCTCGAAGACAAGGAACTCGAATCGCTCTCGCGCGAGGTCGACGCCGAGACCGCCTGCCGCACTCTGATCGACACCGCCAACGAGCGCGGCACCGCGGACAACCTGACCTGCGCAGTCTTCAGGATGACGTCGCACACAGGGCACACACTGGCGACGGGTGGATGGCGCGATCGCTTGAGCAAATTGTTCCGGCGATGACGCATTCAGGCGGCAGCGCCCCTTCCATTGCCGGAGCGCCGGATGTTAACGTCCGCTGACCCTTTTCCCCCGAGACGGTCCAGAAAATGCGCGAGGTCAGCGTCGGTGAAAACCTCGATCAGTACAAGTTGATCGAGGTGATCGCGCGCAGCGGGATGGCGTCGATCTTCAAAGCTATCGATCAAATCGACGGCAAGACCGTCGCGATCAAAGTCCCCTACATGCAGTTCGAGAGCGACGTGGTTTTCTACGGCCGCTTTCAGCGCGAGGAAGAAGTCGGGCGCCGTCTCAACCATCCCGGCATCGTCAAGGTCCTCACGCCCAGAAAAAAAAGTCGCATGTACATCGCGATGGAGTACATCGAGGGCGAGTCGCTGCGGGCGATGATGCGCGAGCCCGGGCTGCCGCTGGAAAAGTCGCTCGGACTCGCGCGGCAGTTGGCGGAGACGCTCGTGTATATGCACAGCGAAGGCGTGGTGCATCGCGATTTGAAGCCGGAAAACATCCTGGTGACGGCCGAAGGCCAGACCAAGGTCATGGACTTCGGAATCGCACTCGACGAATCCGCGCGGCGACTGACGTGGTCCGGGCTGTCGTCGACCATCGGCACGCCCGACTACATGGCGCCCGAACAGGTTAGCGGCCGACGCGGCGACGTCCGCACCGACATCTATTCGTTGGGCACGATTCTCTACGAAATGTTAACCGGCCACCTGCCGTACTCAGGCCCCAACGTTTACAACGTGATGCGCGCGAAGACCGCGGAAGATCCGCAGCCGCCGACCGCGTTCAAGCCGGACCTCGATCCCAGGCTCGAGGAGATCGTGCTCCACGCGATCGAGCGCAATCCACGCGACCGCTATGCGAGCGCAGGTCAGATGCTCGAAGACCTGCGCGATCCGTCGCGCGTCGTGCCGCAGAACCGCGCGGCGCGGCTCCATCCGCGCAGCCTCGCGATGCAGAATATGCGCCGCCGGCTTGGCTACGTGGCGTTTTTCGCGTCGCTCATCGGAGCATTCCTGGTTTTGATTTGGCTCGCAAACCGTTACCCGGCGGCGAAAACTCCTCCGCGCCGGTCATATCGAGGGCAGACGAGATGAAGCCGAGACGATCACAACCCGGATTGGTCGCCGCGGTTTTCATTGCGCTGGCGCTTTTTGCGTTTCCGTTGATAGCGCGCGCGCAGACCGCCGCATCAACGCCGCCGCTGGAAAATTCGCTGAACCTCGCCTGGCTGCTGATTGCCGGGTTCCTCGTTATGTTCATGCAGCTCGGCTTCGCGATGGTCGAGACGGGTTTCACGCGCGCCAAGAACGCGGTCAACACGATGGCGATGAACCTGATCATCTATCCAATCGGCATCCTCGGTTTCTGGCTCACCGGCTATGGCTTCATGATGGGCGGCGTCGCCCATTTTCCTTCGCTCGGCATGGCGGCGATCGGTCATCACGAAATTTCGATCACGATCGGCGCGCATTCGTACGGCATCCTCGGTTTCAGCAAGTTCGCGCTGCTCAACGTCAGCCGCGATCCCGCCAGCCTCGGTATGTTTCTGTTCTCGCTGGTCTTCATGGACACCGCCGCCACGATTCCAACCGGCGCGATGGCTGAGCGATGGAAATTCAAAGCATTCTTCATCTACGGAATTTTCATGTCGACGTTCCTTTACCCGTTGTACGGCAACTGGGTCTGGGGCGGCGGATGGCTCTCGCAGCTCGGGGTTAACCTGGGCCTCGGTCACGGTCATCTCGATTTCGCCGGATCGTCAGTCGTGCACATGACGGGCGGAATAACCGCACTCGCCGGTGCCTACATGGTGGGCCCGCGCATCGGTAAGTTCCGGCGCGACGGGGCAATCGGCGCGTTGCCTGGACACAACCTGCCGATGGCCGTCAGTGGAACTTTGATACTCGCGTTCGGATGGTTCGGCTTCAACTGCGGGTCGACGCTGGCCGCGACGGATGCGCGCATCGCGATCATTGCGGTGAACACGATGCTTGCCTCAGCCGCCGGCGCGCTCTCGTCGCTGCTATACCTCTGGCATCGATACAACAAGCCCGACATCGCGATGGCTTGTAACGGCATGCTGGGCGGACTGGTCGCGATCACAGCGCCGTGCGCATTCGTAACGCCCGCAGCTGCGGTTTTGATCGGTACGATCGCGGGACTGCTGGTCGTGTGGGCGGTGCTCGAGCTCGAGCGCCGCTATCGAATCGACGATCCGGTCGGCGCGATCGCCGTCCATGGCGTGTGCGGAATATGGGGCGCGCTCGCGCTCGGGTTGTTAGCGGACGGCACCTACGGCGACGGATGGAACGGCGTCGCAGGGCCGGTGACCGGCTTGCTCTACGGCGACGTCGGCCAATTTTTCGCGCAACTGATCGGCGTCACGGTGAACATCGTCGTCGTATTCGGACTCGCGATGCTGTTCTTCAAGATCGTGGAGCGCACGATCGGCAACCGCGTGCTGGTGGAAGTGGAATGGTCGGGCCTCGACGCGTTAGAGATGGGCAGCGACGCCTACCCGCATTC
>Ga0070731_10004232_pt1 | contig 12462 bp, 10 predicted proteins | sample Coa_R1_2_FD_66448 | JGI IMG/M metagenome (GOLD analysis project Ga0070731, IMG submission 66448) | Surface soil microbial communities from Centralia Pennsylvania, which are recovering from an underground coalmine fire - Coalmine... | ecosystem: Environmental > Terrestrial > Soil > Unclassified ... | reverse complement strand
CCGAAGTGTGAATCTTGCTCTCGGCCCGCAGGCTTTGCAGCCACGAGGAGAACAGCTGGTTCACTTTCTGCTCGGTGAGGATCTCGCGGATTTTTCCGGTCACGGCGGCCAGGGGAACTGCCTGCGCGCCCGACTTCTTCAGCTTTGGAAGAAACTGGTCGCGATAGTAAGACTCGATGCTCTGGCTATCGATCTGTACGGTTGGACGCAGCCGGGCTTCGACCTGGCGCAGAGTCGCGATGTTCTGAGCCAGACGCGACTCGACAGAATTTTCGTCGAGGCCGTAGCGTGCAAGCGTAGCTTTCCAGGCGCCGGGCGTGGTGCACTCGTGCTGCGCCTGGAGTTCCGCGACGCGTTGCTTCACTACATCGGCGGGCGCCTGCGGCGTTTCGCCTTGCGCCTGTTCACGAAGAAGTTCCTGATCGATGAGACGGTCGAGAGCGCGTCCGCGGTCCTGATCGGTGACCTGTCCGAGGGGCCGTCCTTCTACGAACGCTTCGAAACGCACGGCGTCATCCCAATCGCTTTGCAGGATGACGTGACCATTCACGGTGGCGACAATGCGGTCGATGAGGTCGCCACCGCGAGCGATCGGTACCGCGAGCGACATTAATAATAGGAAATGGAAAATTGTGCGCATCAGAATGACTGCCCAATACTGAAAAAGAAATTGAAATGACTGGCCCGTTGCGGATCGAACTGGCTCGGTACGCCATTAACCGTGTTGATGATGTCAAACCTGGGAAACGCCGGTGGGTTGAGATTGTACCCGAAATCAAAGCGAACGGGGCCGATGGGTGTCTTGTAATGCACTCCGAGTCCGACGGCATGGGAGATGTAGTTGAAGTCGCACTGCGTATAGGTCGCCTGGTTCATGCAGACATCGGGGTTCCTCTGCTTCCAGGTCAGAAGGTGGTTCAGCATGTCGCTCGGCTTGGCGAACACGTTCCCCATGTCGTGGAAAAGCGCGAAGCTGATGTTGTTTCCGACGAAGGGCAGATCCGGCGGTGGCAGGCGCAGTTCGAACTGGTTGAGGAACAAGCCGCTTCCCCCGGTTGGAAATCCCGTTTTCAAGTCGCGTGGTCCTGCCTGATTTAACCCGAATCCGCGGTGAGAGTTGCCTCCGCCGGAAAGAAAGCGCTCCGGCAGGGGAATGAGGTCAACGGTCGGCGGAGCGACCAACAATTCCGCCGGTTCAAGGATCACGGTATTTCCGAAGGGGTTTTGCACGCCCACGCGGGTGGAACGGGCAATCACGAATTGCTTGGACGGAGGTCGATGCTTGCCCACCAGGTAGTAAGAGGAATTCTGTACGAGGATCCGGCTGAAGTCGGCTTCAGAACCGAAGTAACTGGAAGCGACGGCGGCGTCGACTGTCGTGTAGGTCCCCTTGGTCGAGTCGATGGGATTGTCGCGACGGTCGCGGATGAAGGTGAATCCCGGGCTGCCGACGCGCGTGGGTTGCGACAGCACGGGAACCAGGTTGGGGCTGATCACGAGGTTGGTGGCCTGCACGCGGCGGTAGGTAAAGCTGTAGACCATCTCGCTGGGCGGGCGGTTGGTGCATTGATCGGATGTTCCGAAACACTGATGAATCTGAGCGGAACCCTCGAGGCGTTGCGACGTGAAGGTCGTGATGTCGAGCGTGTTGTCGTAAAAGCCGGTAAAGGTCAGGGTGAGCTTGTTGTTGTTCAGCCAGCCGGGGGCGTTATAGCTGACGAGGGCGCGCTGTTGCAAGCGGCCGAGATGTCCCTTGAAGGTGATGGTGTGGTTGATGCCGCGGAAATTCAGGCGGGTGATTTCAAGCGAAACCCGCGGACTGACTCCGGTCCTTCCCTGAGGAACGTTGGAACTGGTGGATGGCTGGCCCGTCTGGAACTCCAGACCGAGTCCGTAGTTGAAGGTGTAGCGCTTGGCTTCGTGAAGATCGACGAGGACGTTCTTGGTGGGATCGGCACCGTCGGGATTCTGCACGGCGGTATCGACCTGGCTGAATATGCCGAGATCGTAAAGGGCGGCCTGCGTCCCCAGCATGTCTTCCTGGCTGAGCGGCGAGCCGGGCGTGACCTTGAGCTTGCGTTGCACGATGTAGGGGCGGGTGTGAACCAATCCGGAGACGAGAACCCGGTCGACGAAGAACTGCTCGCCTTCCTGGATCGTGAAGGTCACGTCGATGCGGTCGGAGAATCCGACTACCGGAATAGTTGAGACTTCCAGAGTGGCGTTGGGGAAGCCATTGTTAAAGTAATAGTTGAGGATTGTGTCGCGATCGCCTGCGAGCTTGTAGTCGGAATAGGGCTGGCCGGGCGCGGAATCGATCTTGGCGAGAAGAACGTCTTCTGAGACTTTCTGGTTGCCCGTAATTTTCAAGTCGCCGACCAGCGTCTGGGGTCCTTCCTCCACCTGCAGCCGAACAGCAAGCTGGCGCTCTTTCCCCTCGTAGTTGTCGTCGACACTGCTCTTGATTTGAATCAGGCGATAGCCATTCGCGCGATAGAGCTCCTGCAAGCCGTTGATGTCGCTCGCCAGCAACGACTGGCTGAAGCGGCCATGGGTCACGAACCGGGTCGCGGGCTGGACCTGCATGCGCGAGCGCAGGGCTTCCTGATCAAAATACTTGTTGCCGGTGATGATCACTTTTACCAGCTTGTGGCGGATTCCGGGATCAACCACGTAGATGGCGCGAAGCGTGTTCTTTGTTGGCTCCGATTGTTTCTTCACGCCCACTGTCGCGTCGAAGTAGCCCCGGGTTTGCATGTAGTCGAGCAAATTGCGGCGGCCCTCGTTGAGAAGGTCGTCGTCGAGGGCGTTCTCTTCGTAGACGGGGACGCGCTTTCGCAAAACAGATTGACGGATCTTGAAGCCCTCGACTTCGATCTCGACGGTCGGTCCGGGATCGATGAGGAACGTGTAGTCGACCTTATTCGTGTCGGAGACGTAAACGCGGTCGGCGATCGAAACCTGGGCGAGCAGGCGTTTCTGCTTCAGATACTTCTTGCGAATCCGCTGCAACGCGTTGGTGACCCGGTCCGCGGACACGCGATCGCCGGTATGCATCTTCGCGATGTCTTCGATCTGCCCCTTGGAGTAGCCTCCGGTCTCGCCCCTGACTGTGACTACCCCGACGCTGGCCGGAGCACCTGGTTTGATGCGGAACAAGATATCCATCTGATCGGTTTCGGGGTGGGCATGCTCTTCGTACGTGACCGAGGCGTGATAGAAACCGTTGTCGGACATGAGCTGAAGAATGTTTTTCTGCGCACGCTCCATTCTGTCCGGGGTGTAGACCTCTCCCAGTTGAAACTTTGTCGAGCTGACGATCTGGTTGGCGCTGGGACGCCCAGGATCACCTTCGACGTTGATGGATCCGACGAAGTAATTGCTGATGGTTGAGAGGGTGAGGATGACCTGGTCGTTGGAATTCTTCTCGGCCTCGACTTGGAGGTCGGCGAACAGCCCGGTGTCAAAGAGGAGCTTCATGCTGTCGCGCACAAGTTCGCGGTCGAGCGGCTTGCCGACCTTCTGGGGAATCAGATCGCGCAGGTGATCTTTCTCCCGCTCGGCGACTCCCTTAAAACGAATCTCGGCGACCCGCAAGCCAAGATAGGCGGAGATTGGGCCGAACGGAGGCGCGGCAGTCTGCGGAGTTGGTTCCTGAATGGTGGGAGGCGGAGACTGATGGGCTGCGGGAGCCGGGTTGCCCTGCTGCCAGGCTTGCGCCAACGAAGGCAGGAAGCACACCATCGCGGCTGCGCACCACATTGCCCTCGCTCGCAATCACACTCCTCGGCCCGATTCTGAGAGGCTCACCGTTCGCTAAACGGCAGGAACGCTGTTCTATTGAACCCAACTCCGCGCCGTTTGGCGCGGTCGATCTGTTCGAACCAGAAAGGACTTGTTCATTTTCTGCCGTGCATGCCCACCCGAGTCGCGGCCAAATCCGAATCATTGAGGCCGCAATCCGCAGAGAGAGAATCCGCTTCTCAGCGGAGCGGCGCCCGTTTCGCCCTGAGAGTCACGCGGCTATATCGATACCGCGACTTATAATAATGGTTTCGAGGCTCGGCACTGGTAATGTCTTTGGAACTCAACGATCGGTATTCCCGGCAAATTCTGTTTCGAGGGGTGGGCGCGGAGGGCCAACGTCGACTGGCGGAGGCGCGCGTCGCGGTTGTGGGCTGCGGGGCGACCGGGTCGGCGGTGGCGTCGCTTTTGGCGCGATCGGGTGTGGGCACGATCCGGATCATCGACCGCGACTACGTCGAGCCTAGTAATTTACAAAGACAGACATTGTTCGATGAGACCGACGCACGGGAGTCTTTGCCGAAGGCGGTGGCCGCCGCGCGGAGGATCGCGACGTTCAATTCGGAGATCGTGGCGGAGCCGAAGGTCGCGGATCTGACTCCGGAAAACATTGAAGTGCTACTTGAAGGCGCGAGTTTGATCCTCGACGGGACGGACAATTTCGAGACGCGCTACCTGGTCAACGATTTTGCGGTGAAGCAGGGCGTGCCTTGGATCTACGCGGCCGCGGTCGGGAGTTACGGGGTCACGCTGAATGTTCTGCCGGGAACGACTGCCTGCTTGGCGTGCGTGTTTCCAGAATCCCCGCATGGAACGTTCGAGACCTGCGAGACGGCGGGAATCCTAAACTCGGCAGTGAACCTGGTGGCGTCGATCGAAGCGACCGAGGCGATCAAGCTGCTGGTCGGCGCGATAGAGAAGGTGCGGCGGACGCTGCTGTCGTTTGACGTCTGGACGAATGAACGGGCGGAGGTGCAAGCCGCGAAGCCGAGGGCTGGATGCCGGGCCTGCGGGGAGCACGACTTTGTTCATTTGGCGGGTGAGGGGCGGCCGCATATCACGCTGTGCGGACGGAACTCGGTACAGATTCACGAGCGGCATCGTCCGGTGGACTTCGGTGAGATGAATGAGCGGCTCAAGCCGCATGGCGTCGTGCGGCACAACGACTTCGTCTTGAAGTTCTGGCATGAGCCCTATGAGATGACGCTGTTTCCAGATGGGCGGGCGATCATCAAGGGGACTACCGACACAGGAGTAGCACGGAGTTTGTACGCGCGGTATGTGGGGAGTTGAATCGGCTTATGCCTTGTGGTTAGTGGTGACACGAGCGACGAACATGGTGAAATCCCGGTTAGCGTTCAAAAGCGACGCGAACCTCGGGCACCAGGTCAAATCTGGCAGGTGAAACGGCATTATTTTGCTGCAGTTTATAGGCAGGTTCTTGCGCATATGGTGAAGAAGTGTCTCCAGCCGACACAAAGAAAACCGTGAAAACTCGGTAAATCTCCGCAAATCCACGAATTCGCTTGCACTGGCACAACAACTGCTTTCATACGGTGAGATTTGCTCTCCCTGGAGGCTGGTATGCGCGTGTTTGCGATAGCGTTAGCAGTCACGATTTCGTCTGCAGTGGCGTTCGGTCAGGCCGGTGCGCGAGGCGTTCCCGGATATTGCGCGTACAACTGCGGACCCTATGTTCCGCTGATTTCAACTCCGAGTGTTTCGTTTGAGACGGTGTCGCCCTCTCCGGTGGGCGCGAGCAACGCGACTGGCGGCCTGTACGCGGGCGCGCGGAATTCGACCCTGTCGCTGATCGACGGTAATCCCGACGCGGTGCACACGCAGGTTGTGTGGTACTCGGGCGGCGGAAGCCCGCTGGTCTCGCCGGCAGTGCGGTTGCCGCATCCGGAGTCGCCGATGGCCGGGCACGATGAACACATGGAACACATGATGCAGATGATGCATATGGAACATGACCGCGGGGAAGAAGCGCATCGCTGGACCTACTACGCGGGACGCGCCGAGACGGCGAGCCCAGTAGCAGCATCGGCGGAAGCGAAGAATATGAAGCATGCGGCACGGACGTATACGAACGACGACATCAACCGTGTGGCCGCGAAGAGCGAAGACTTCCATAAGAAATAATCGCAGCGCAACTTGAGGGATGGGCCCGGCAGAATGCCGGGCCTTTTTGCGTTTGCATGGAAAAGCAGGTCCTTCACTTCGTTCAGGATGACAAGGCTCAGCGATCGGTGCGAGCTTTGAGCCGGCAGGATGCCGGCGCTACATCGGCGAGACGCCGATGGCTCCGCAAGATTGGTATGGCCTGGATGCATCGCATTGTGTCTGTGCACGAAAAACATTGCGGAGCTGCGCTCCGCCGGACAGACGGGGGCGTCTGTCCCCACGTGGGTCGTGGTTGTGGCATCGGGTCGCGGATCATTTGTAAGTTCGGGGGCTTCTGATATCTTCATCTGCTTCTCGAAGAACTGAGTTCAAATCGCTCCAGGAAAAGAGCGCTCATGACGGAAATCGCGCGTCCTGAACCGTCGCGAATGTATCGCTGGATTGTGCTGATCTTCATCAGCGTTGCGCAGGGCGGAAACTACTACATTTACGACAGCATCAATCCGCTCGAGCGGATCTTCATCGAGCATCTGGGGTACTCGGGGACCAAGTTTGGCTGGTTGAACTCGAGCTACAGCGTCGCGGCCGTTCTCACATTACTGATTGGCGGCATCATCATTGACCGCATCGGCACGAAAAAATCCCTCTTCATGTTTGCGGTGCTCTGCTTACTGGGTGCGCTTCTGACAGCCGCGCGTGGAAGTTTCGCGACCATGGTCACGGGACGCACCGTCCTCGGCCTTGGCGCCGAATCGATGATTGTCGCCGTAACCACGGCGCTGGCGAAGTGGTTCAAGGGGAAAGAACTAAGTTTTGCGTTCGGCGTGAACCTGACGATCGCGCGACTGGCGTCGGTGGCAGCCGACAATTCCCCGAGTTGGGCGAGTTCGGTATTTTATCCGAAGGGCTCGGGGGGCCCTCCAAGTTGGCAGGGGCCGCTCTTTCTGGCGGTGGGAGCCGGTGTTCTCGCCGTGGTTTGCTCGGCGGTCTATTGGTTTCTTGAGAGTCGCGCCGCGGAACGCTACCAGCTGGGCAAAGCTGGAGCGGTAGACAAACTGGAATTTCGAGGAATTCTCAAGTTCAATCCGTCGTATTGGTTCGTCGTAGGACTCTGCTTCACGTTTTACTCGGCGATTTTCCCCTTCCGCACGTTTGCGATCGATTTTTTCACGAACAAGATTCTGGCGTATCAGGGGGGAGTCGGCGCATCGGAAGCCGTGCGCGTACTCGCACTGCAAAGAGCAGGAGTGCTGAATAGCCTGCTTCCTCTGTCCGCAATGATCGCCACCCCGCTGTTCGGATTGCTGGTGGACAAAATCGGAAAGCGCGCGCTGTTCATGATGGCCGGTTCGATCCTGCTCATGCCCGTGTACTTGATGATGGCTTACCTTCCAGCGGCGCAATACGTGACGTTAGCGTTTCCCTGGGTGAGCGATGGTCATCTCGTGCTGGTGCACCCCACGTTGCCCCTGGTGCTGCTGATCACGATGGCGATGATGGGAACCGTATTCTCACTGATTCCGGCGATCATGTGGCCCTCAGTCGCCTACATCGTGAAGGAATCGCGGCTGGGAACGGCCTACGCCTTGATGACCTTGATTCAGCAAATTGGCTTCTTCATCATGAATCTGCTGATCGGCAAAGCGAATGACTACGCAGGCGCCGGTTTGGCGAATCCTGGAGGGTACGCGCTGGGGATGTGGATTTTTTCGGTCCTGGGTTTCGTCGGTCTAGCCTTCTCCATCCTTTTGCGCTTACGCGAGACTGGCCCGCACGGGCACGGACTGGAGACGATCACGACCAAGACCGGGGCGTGAGGAGCGTGGTTTCAGGTTTCAGGCATGAGGACCTGGTCTTCGGTCTTCGGTCTTCGGTTTTCGGTCTTCGGTTGTCAGTGTTCCGGATTTGGGCTTCGATAGTTCGGCATTCGGTGCCGCGATCGGGCGGCGAACGACCTCAAATCTTCCAAAGACGGAAGGTGTATCCGGAAAAGCGGAATATTTGACCGTTCACCAGGGTTAGAAATGTTACCAAAGTGATCGCGGAACGAAGATCATCTGGCGAATACAAACGCCTTAAAGGGTTTTGTTATCCTGAATAGGAACGGGGCGTGTGCGGACATCCCAAAATGGCCCGCAACCAGTACAACGTACAGCTATTTAGCCGCATCCGATAAAGTGCGGCCGGGAAAGGCGACTTGACCGACCGAAAGAACCAGAAAGCCGACGGGCTTTCCGAAGCGCAGGCGATTGAGCGCGCCAAGCAGGGCGATGGAGAAGCGTTCGAGGCTCTCTATAACCTGCATAAAAGGCGGGTATATTCGCTTTGTCTGCGCATGACCGCGAACACGGCCGAAGCGGAAGATCTGACCCAGGAAGCGTTCCTGCAGCTGTTCCGCAAGATCGGGACGTTTCGCGGCGAGTCGGCGTTCTCGACGTGGTTGCATCGCATGGCGGTCAATGTCGTGCTGATGCATTTACGGAAAAAGGGTTTACCGGTGGTGTCGCTGGAGGAAACGACCGAAGGCGACGACGAGACGCCCAAGAAGGATTTTGGAGCCGATGATCCGGTGTTATCGGGATCGGTGGATCGGCTCAGGTTGCAGAATGCGGTAGACCGGTTGCCGCCGGGATATCGCACGATCTTTGTGCTGCACGACGTCGAAGGATACGAGCACAACGAGATCGCCACGATGATTGGTTGTTCGATCGGGAATAGCAAGTCGCAACTACACAAGGCGCGAATGAAGTTGCGCGACTTCCTCAAAACGAGCAGAGCCGAAAAGGCCGGATAAGCCGTGAGGACAAGGGCGCAAGCGGTGGTGAATCGGGAGCAGTATTTGGGGAGAGAGGTTGTATGACCTGTGCAGAGTTTCAGCGCGAGTTACCGGATTTTCTGGAAGAAGGCGGCGGCAACGAACTGCAGGACCACGTGAAAGTTTGCCCGATGTGCTCGGGGCTCGTGGCCAGCCTGGAGTCCATTGCAAAAGAAGCGCGGATGCTGCAGGCCTCGGTCGAACCGAGCCCGCGCGTCTGGAATTCCATTGAAATTGCATTGCGGCGGGAGGGGCTGATCCGCCAGCCCCAGCCTGCAGGGCATCGCTCGATTCTCCCTTCGCTGACACGGCGATGGGGGATGGCCGCATGGCTGGTACCGGCGGCGGCGATGCTGCTGGTAGTTTCAGCGTTCCTCCTTTATCAGCGTCCCGGCAAGAGTCACAGAATTGCCGATAATTCTCACGTCCAAGAGATGCCGACGCTGCCGGGGAACGTCAGCGACGCATCCGATGAACAACTACTGCAGGAGGTCTCGGCGCGCGCACCCCTGATGCGGGCCACGTATGAAACGAACCTCCGGGACGTGAACGCCTACATCCGTGACGCGCAGGACTCGGTCAATGCCAACCCCAATGACGAGGACGCGCAGCAGGCGCTGATGGATGCGTACGGACAAAAATCCATGATTTACGAGATGGCTTTGGACCGTTCTCTGCAATAATAGGCGGCAACCATAGGCGACAAAACAATGGCGGCCACGATCCGCACGGGGCGCCCCAACGAGGGGAAACGATTTATGGAGCGCATTCACCAGGCCAAGCTTACCGTCGCTGTTTTAGTGACCCTGACCACATTCGCCGTCGCGGAGACCAAAAAAGAATATCGCTACAACGTAGGCGCGAAGGCAACGGTGTCGATCATCAACACGTACGGTGCCGTGTCGGTGCATCCGTCAACCGGCAGCTTTGTTGTCGTCAACGCGACCACGTATTCCGACAAGGTAGAAGTGGACCAGGCGCAGAGCGGAAATCGCGTTGACGTGCAATCGCACCTGTTCGATGGCGCCACCCAGGAGAACGCGCGAGTCGACTATGAAGTGCTGGTGCCAGCCGATGCCAGCGTGACGTTGCGATCGACGACGGGCCCACTGCGCGCGGAAAAATTGCATGGCGACGTGGAGATGGAAGGATCGTCGGCAACGGTGGATGTGAAAGACATCTCCGACAGCCACGTTCACGTGAAGACCATGAACGGCCCGGTGACGCTCACCAATATCCGCGACGGGCACGTGGAGATCGACTCGGTCAGCGGAGACGTGAACCTGATTTCGGTTACAGGCCCGCTGGTGCGGGTGAGTTCGACGAGCGGAAAGATTCGCTATGACGGCGACTTTGGTTATGCCGGCGAATACCGGTTCAATAGCCATTCCGGCGACATCGATGCGACGATTCCGGAAGATGCATCGGTGGACGTAAAAGCGCAGTCGGTACGCGGCAAGGTGCAGGACGACGTTCCGATGCAGCCCAAGACCCACACCTCTTTTCTCGCCCGAGAGGGGAGTTCCTTCGCAGGCACCATCAACAAAGCGGCCTCGTCGGTTTGGCTGCGAACCTTCAGTGGTAAAATCCACCTCAAGAAACGCTAGAAACAGGCCCGGATCGCGCGATTTGTGCGGGCCCGGGACGCGGCCAGCATGAAAAGTTCGCGCCAGGACGTGGAGGCGCCCGCGGACCGGCGCGAGGCGGCGGTTTGTGCCATCGTGCTTGTCGGCTTCATGGGCGCAGGCAAGACCAGCGTCGGGCGGGAACTCGGCCGGCGGCTGGGATGGCCTTTCGTCGATCTCGATGACCGGGTCGAGGCGCGAGAGAAGCAGACGATCGCGGAGATTTTCGGGTCGTCAGGCGAAGCGGAGTTCCGGCGCGCGGAGCACGATGCACTCGAAGAGTTGCTGAAAGAAGTAGAGGGCGGGCCGCGAGTGATCGCCGTAGGCGGAGGGGCTTTCGCGCAAGCAGAGAACACTTCCCTGCTGGATGCCACGATGGCCGCCACTGTTTTTCTGGACGCCTCAGTCGACGAACTGTGGAAGCGCTGCGGCGATGATCCGACGGAGCGGCCACTGCGACGGGACGAGCAGATATTCCGGCAACTGTATGAGTCGAGGCGCCCGCTCTATCTGCGAGCGCAGGTTCATGTCGACACCGCCGGAAAGGAAGTCAGCCACATCGCGCAAGAAATCGCAACCAGCCTGGGCCTGAAGCAGCGGTCCGCAGGCGAGGAGACGTAACGTGAAGTTTGGAGCTATGGCGCGGACGGGAGCGGTTTTGCTGCTCCTGCCCGTGATGGCAGTCGCGGGCGACAAGGACAACAAGGCCAAAGAAGGGCAGATGGTGGACTCCGGAACGCTCGGCGTATTCATAAACGGGCACCGCGTGGCGACCGAGACATTCTCCGTCCAGCAAAACTCCGGTGGAAGCGTGATCACTTCCCAGTTCAAGACCGACGAGGGCGAGAAGTCGGTGCAGAGCTCCGAGTTGCAGCTCACCCCCAACGGAGAGATCCGCAAGTACGAGTGGAAGGAATTGAGCCCGGGAAAGGCGCAGGCGACCGTCGCGCCAAACAACGATTTCCTGATGGAACACATCAGTAAGAGTCCGGAGGAAAAGCCGGAGGAGCAGCCGTTCCTGTTGCCCGCATCGACAAACATTATCGATGATTATTTCTTCATTCATCGCGAAGTGCTGATCTGGCGCTATCTCGCCACGGCGTGCCGCCAGGAGAAGGGCGATGTGCAGTGTCCGGCGGGCCAGAAGACGCAGTTCGGGGCACTCAATCCGCACCAGCGCAGTTCGATGCCGCTGACGGTCGAGTTCACGGGACGCGAGAAGATTGCGATTCGCGGGAGCGAGAAGGAACTCAACAAGTTCATTTTGCGGAGTGAAGGCGGCGACTGGACGATGTGGCTCGACAATCAGTTCAAGCTGCAAAAGATTCTGATTCCGAGTGACAGCACGGAAGTGATACGAGATTGAAGCTGTTGCAGCGAATGCTTGGCCAGTAACCCGCGCCGGAACGGGCCGGCGATCCAATGGCACTCATTGATACGCGCACTTCGCGGGTAATCTTCACTGTTCTTCTCTTTGCGGTTGGGTTGGGCTTTCTCTACGTAGCCCGCCGCACGCTCTTCGCATTCCTGTTCGCGATCTTCTTCGCGTACCTGATGGATCCGGCCGTGTCCCGTCTGGAAAAGTACCTGCACGGACGGGGACGAGCAATTGCCGTGATCTACCTGCTGCTTCTGATCGCCCTGGGAATATTCTTCCTTTCCGTAGGCCCGCGAATCGGGCGCGAGGCAGCTCGGCTGAGCCAGTCGTTGCCTGACCTGCTGAACCGTGTCAGTTCGGGGGCCATCGTGCATGACATCGGCCAGGAACATGGCTGGAGCTTGCAAACGCAGGACCGGTTCCGGGAGTTCCTGAGCAACCACTCTGACGACATCAAGCAATACGCCGAGGCGTTCGGGCTGCGCGCGGCAAACGTCGCGAAAGAAGCCTGGCTGATCCTGCTGGTGCCGCTGCTCGCGATCTTCTTCCTGAAGGATGGGCAGTCGTTCGGCAACGTCGCGCTTTCGACGATCCAGTCGCGGCCGCAGCGTGAGTTTCTGCAGGCTGTTCTCGCCGACATGAACCAGATGCTGGCGCAGTTCATCCGCGCGCAACTGACGCTGGCGGCGTTCTCGCTGATTGTATATATCGCG